>JAEEGL013296667.1_pt1 | contig 56841 bp, 44 predicted proteins | sample 9134231 | NCBI WGS metagenome assembly JAEEGL01 (sample SAMN16246548, study PRJNA631951) | gut metagenome | biome: gut microbiome; feature: rumen; material: fiber-attached | host: Bos | place: Iran: Karaj | collected 2018-10
GCCTTGAATCCGTCAGACATTTTTAGTTCAGTGCCGATGTACTCGCCTTTGAGTGGATTGCCGTTGATGTCCTCGCCCTTGATGCTGCAAACGGTACGCGGCCAAGTAACGTATTGCGCAATTCCAAGGCGTTCCCATTCGGGGTCGCCCGGCTGAAATCCTTTTTGCTGTAAGGTTTTTGCCTCCTCTGCCGATACTTCGTTGTTTGTTACCATTATGCATTGACGTTTGCCGCCGTCTTCTGCATTTAATAGATTGACAGCGTGAGCCGTTGTGCCGCTTCCCGCAAAAAAATCAACAATCAATGCATTCGGTTTGTCGGCAACAAAGAATCGTATTGCATCGTGAACGGCGTAAAGGGATTTGGGAAAGGAGAAAACTTTATCTATAAATATTTTCCTTAAAATACCACTGCCGTGTCTACTTGCATCGTGAGATGCAATGGTCCATTGTGTGGATGGAATATATGATGGTTTATAATCAGAGTCATCAAGGTCATACGAACCATCATCTTTTATGCCTTTTATTTTGTAAGTTCCATTTAAAACTTTTGCGTATTCGCCTTGTTTTAAATAATTAATTGCCATTCCTCTTGATGTAAAACCACCAAGTCTAACAACGTGGTTGTTTTGCAGTTCTAATAGTTTTTCACGTCCAATACGCCAACATCCCTCAGTACCATCAGTATGAATTGGCCATATTGCGATTGCACCATCAGGTGCTTTATATGTATTTCTATCTACACCTAATTTTAGAGGTTCATCTGCACCAATAAATTGTTTGCCATCTTCGGAAACCAACACAGGAAAAAACAAATTAGGTCTATCACTACGCATATTATTTGTGCCTGTCCTTAATAAACCTTCCCAATGGACTTTGGCTCTTGAAGTATTTTTTACACCGCCCAACCATTCGTCACCTAATTCTAAGGCGACTGGTGTAGATGCTCCAAATTTTACAAAATAAATATACTCGTCAGACCTTGCAAATTCATTACCTCTTGATACTCCACCGGGCATTATACAAGAACTAACCATCTGAATCCTTGCATCCGGAAATAACTCCTCCAAAAGACAACCAAGATGCAAATATTCTTTTTCGTCGATAGTGATAATCATAACACTATCGGCGGGATTGAGAATTTTTTTCGCCAAAAGAAGGCGTTTCTTCATCATTGAAAGCCATTTGGAGTGGCGGTAAGTGTCTGATGAATCCACATAATCGTTGTTGTATTTCCAATCTCGTGCGCCGGTATTGTACGGTGGGTCGATGTAGATACAGTCCACCTTTTCGGCATAGAGATATTCCAAAAGTTGGAGCGCGTGATAATTGTCGGCTTGTATAAGCGCGTGAGCGGGCGCGTCGGGGTCGGTATTGTTGTAAATGCTGTCGATAGGCGTAAGGCACGGATAAATAGGCTCACCAAACTGCGCCACAGCCACAAGGTCGCAGGCAGATATGGTGAAAGTCTGCTTAGTGGCATTGTCTGCCACAATACATTCGCCGTCGTTGATAGAAAGCACCGTAAGGAGACGCTTTGTGTCGTTTTTGGGTGCGGCAGTCATTCCTGAACGGATTGGAGTGCCGTACAAAAGCGTAGTTTCGGGCAAGTGGTCTTCAAACACAAGCCCAAACTTTTTTTGTTTGAAAAGTTTGTCGGTCTCGGCTTGAATCCTCGCCCTAAGGTCGGGGTTTTCTATTTGCGATATAAGGTCTGATAGTGCTGACATTTACGAAAATTATGTTGTAAAATTTCGCACGAAAATAATAAAAAACTTTTACAGGAACAAAAAAAATTAAATCATTTGTCCTCATTTTTTTTATATCTTCGTCAGCACCAGCCCATCCTCCTCTCGATTATAAAATTCCTCCATCTTGGCATTGAATCCCTGCCTTGGCAACTTGGACCATTCGCGGAAATCGGCGGTGATGTCGGTGAAACGGATGTTGACTTTGCGTTTTGGGACAAAGAGGAAACGGAGCAACAGAAGAAATTTAACACTTTTGAGAAGCATCGGCACCATGGGCGCGGTGCGGGTGCGACCGTAGTTGGACCAGCGGCTGCCCCAAAGACCGTGAATTTCGATGGCGACTACGCGGGTGTGAGCGGGGAGAATTTTGGAGGCATTGTAAGCCATGCGGCGGTTGCCGATGTTTTCCTTGCCGTCGAGGGTGATGTGTCCTGATGGGTAGAAAAGAATGTTTGCGCCGTTTTCGAGTTGCGTTTTCACTATGCCGTCGAGTTTTTGAACCTGTTCCACGCCTTCGCGTCCGCCACGACGGAGGTCGGGTACTTGAACCGCGTCAAAAAGGTTGAGAATATGCCCCATGAACTTGTTTTGCCAAAACCTTGCGTCCACCAACGGCTGGAGTTTGTAGTTGTAGAGTTCGGCAAAGAGGATAAGCGGGTCGATGAGGGCGCGGTGCATCGGGAGGATGAGGAGGTTTTCGCCCTTGGGAACGTCGAGGGCTTCCTTGTTGGTCATCTTGATGTCGTAATGGAGGCGGATGATGTTGCGCACACGGTAGCACAGCGAGCCTTTGTAATTCATCAGGAAGTAGAACGACCATGCCATCAGCACCAATCCGTCAAACAGGAATACGTATGTGGTGGGCAAAAAGTTGGTAATCAGGATGTTGGTGAGCGATGCGCCCAGAATGAAAATAAACGAAATCAGATTGAAGTAGGCGAGGATTACGTTGAGTTCGGAGGTGTCAACGCGTTTTTGGATTTCGGCATCGAGTGGAATTTTGAAAATGCCCACCAGGACGGCAATTACCGTCATAAAAATGCCAAAATACAACGCACGGTAGTCGCCCATCGTGTTGAAGGGCAGTAAGAATATGATTATCATCAGCAATCCGGCAACTATGCCAATGCGTGGCACTTGACCAAGCATGTAGCGGTGTTGGTTGAGTTTGCCGCCGAGGAGACAGCCCACGGTGATTCCAATTGCCATTGTAGCAAGTAGATAGCCGGTGTGCGTGTTGGTCATGCCGAGGTAGGAGTTGCAATGGATAATCAGGATTATCTGTATTGACGCGCAAAACCACCAAAACAGCGACAGCAACATTATCACGTGTCCCAATCCCTTGTAACGCTTGACGATAGCCGCCGATTCGTGCAAAAATTTGATTGGGTTGGCAGAACTTTCTTCCGCTTCCGCTGTTTCTTGTGCCTTGATGGTGAGGCTGCTAAGCACTCCCGCGCAGGCAAGCGCAAACAACACTCCGGCATACAGCGTGAGCGAATTGTGGTCTGACATCACAGAGCCTACAAATGTGCCTATCAACATGCCCAAAAATGCAAACGCCTCCATGCCGCCCATGCCCATGGAGATGCCTTCTTCGCCGCCTATGTCCTTGATTAAGCCATATTTAGCGGGCGAAAACAGCGCGCTCTGCAAACCCATGCATAGCACCGCCGACATTGCGAGGGCTATGTTTTGGAAGTAGAATCCAAGCACAGCCACAGCCATTATCGGGATTTCGCATATTTTGGCTGTCTTCACAATATTTTTCTTGCGGAAAAAATGTGGCAATTTGCCAGCCAGCGGCGAAAACAATACGTATGGAATCACCATCGCCGCCGCCATGCTGTTTACTATAATTGACTGATACTCAGGTTGTACCCAAGTCGCCGCCACAAAACATACCAACGCTTTGAGCACGTTGTCGTTCATCACGCCGAATATGTTGGTGAGGTACAGCGAAAAGAATTGCCAGATTTTGTTCATTTGCTTAATATATTAAAGTCGAAAGATTAAAGGTTAAAGTAGCAACCACTTTAACCTTTAATCTTTCAACTATTAACTTTTAAACCTCATTAATTATCCAAGGAGTCTTTGCCGTGGCAGTTCTTGTATTTTTTGCCGCTGCCGCAGGGACATGGGTCGTTGCGGCCCGGTTTTTTGTCCACTCTTACGGGCTGCACCCTCTGCACGGGTTCGCGGCGGGGCTGCTGCGGTTTTGGAGTGTCGTTGATGCTGCTTGCCTCCTCTTGTGTGGCTTTCATCTTCTCCTGTTCGCGGCGCATTGCCATTTCGCGGGCGCGTGCCTGCATCTGTGCTTGTGCCTGTGCCTGAGCCACTTGCTCCGGGTTGAAATCGGGCAGGGGAATCTGGGCGCGCATCAGGGACGATACCACGGTCTTGTTGTTCTTGTCGAGCATGCGACCAAACAGACCGTTAGATTCAATCTTGAAGATTACGAGCGGGTCTTTCTGTTCGTATCGTGCGTCCTGTACCGACTGTTTGAGGTCGTCGAGGTCGCGGAGATGCTGCTGCCAGTTTTCGTCGATGGTAACGAGCATTATTATCTTCTGGAACGCCTTGGTAATCTCGCGGCAGTTGGAGTCGTAGGCCTTTTTGATGTTGATTCTGATTTGGAACATGCGCCTTCCGTCGCTGATTGGCAGCGCGATGGTGGGCTGTGCGTTTTCGGGTGCCTGCTCTATCTGCTGTTTGTTTTGCTCGTAGAAGAACTGGATGATTGGGGCGGCTTTGGCGCGGATGAGTTTCATCTTCTCCGACATGCGGTCGAATGCCGCATTGAAGAGTTTGTCGCCAATCTGTGCGTCGGAGAGTTGCAAGAAGTCCTGCTCCGTGATTGGGCAACTGATGCCGAGTCCCTTGGCCACTTCAAAACAGAATGTGGTGTATTCGTCGTTGCGTCCGTTCTTAACAAGGTTGTCGCAGGCATCGTTGAGCATGTTGTTGATCTCGATGTCGAGGCCGTTGCCGTACAATGCGTTGCGGCGTTGACGGTAGATAACCTCGCGCTGCTTGTTCATCACGTCGTCGTATTCGAGGAGGCGTTTGCGGATGCCGAAGTTGTTTTCCTCCACTTTCTTCTGTGCGCGTTCGATGGATTTGGTAACAATCCTGTGCTGAATCACTTCGCCTTCCTCGATGCCCATTTTGTCCATGAGTGAGGCAATCCTGTCGCTGCCAAAGAGGCGCATCAGGTTGTCTTCCAGCGACACGTAGAACTGCGAACTGCCAGGGTCGCCCTGACGTCCTGCTCGTCCGCGCAACTGACGGTCAACGCGGCGGCTTTCGTGCCTTTCTGTGCCGATGATTGCAAGACCGCCGGCGGCTTTCACCTCGTCGCTCAGTTTGATGTCGGTACCACGTCCCGCCATGTTGGTAGCGATGGTGATGGTGCCGCTCAGACCTGCCTGAGCCACGATTTCTGCCTCTCGTGCATGGTATTTGGCGTTGAGGACGTTGTGCTGGAGTTTGCGCATCTTGAGCATCTGGCTCAGGAGTTCGGATATTTCCACCGACGTCGTGCCTACCAACACTGGACGTCCGGCATCGTGGAGACGCTGGATTTCGTCGATTACGGCCTTGTATTTCTCGCGAATTGTCTTATATACAAGGTCTTCCTTGTCGTCGCGTATTACGGGGCGGTTGGTGGGGATTACGCAAACGTCGAGTTTGTAAATCTCCCAAAATTCGCCTGCCTCTGTCTCCGCCGTACCGGTCATGCCCGCGAGTTTTTCGTACATGCGGAAGTAGTTTTGGAGGGTGATTGTGGCGAAAGTCTGGGTTGCCGCCTCCACCTTGACGCTTTCCTTGGCTTCGATGGCCTGGTGCAGACCGTCGGAGTAGCGGCGTCCTTCGAGGATACGGCCTGTGCCTTCATCTACGATTTTCACCTTGTTGTCCATCACGACGTATTCCTGGTCGCGCTCAAACATCGTGTAGGCTTTAAGCAACTGATTGATGGTGTGTACGCGCTCCGACTTGACTGCAAAATCGCTTTCCACCTTGTCGCGGCGTTCCATTTTTTCCTCCTCGCTGAGGTCCGAATGTTCTATTTCTGCAATCGCGCTGCCCACGTCTGGCAACACGAAAAACTGCGGGTCGTCGGAATTGCCGGTAATCAGGTCGATGCCTTTTTCGGTGAGATCCACCGATTTCTGTTTTTCCTCGATAACGAAGAAAAGTTCGTCGGTGATTTCGGGCATGCGCTTGTTGTTTTCTGCCATGTAAATCTCCTCGGTTTTTTGGAGCAACACTTTGTTGCCTTCCTGACTGAGGAATTTGGTGAGGGCGTTGTTTTTTGGCAGGGCTTTCCATGCTTTGAGGAGCGCGATGCCGCCCTTGTCGCGGTCGCCGTTTTTGATGTAGTTTTTGGCGTCGATGAGGAGTCGGTTGAAGAGAGCCTTCTGCTCCTCCACGAGTTTCACCACCTTGGGTTTGAGTTCGAGGAACATCTGGATGTCGTTGCCGGCGTTTGGCACGGGGCCGCTAATAATAAGAGGTGTGCGGGCGTCGTCGATCAACACGGAGTCCACCTCATCGACTATCGCGAATACGTGCTTGCGCTGCACGAGTTCTTCGGGCGTGGAGCACATGTTGTCGCGGAGGTAGTCGAAGCCAAACTCGTTGTTGGTGCCAAAAGTGATGTCCGAATAATATGCCTTGCGTCTTGCGGCGGAGTTGGGCTGGTGCTTGTCGATGCAGTCCACAGTAAGCCCCTGGAACATGTATAACATTCCCATCCATTCGCTGTCGCGTTTTGCCAAGTAGTCGTTTACGGTAACTACGTGTACGCCCCTGCCTGTCAATGCGTTGAGGAACACTGGGAGGGTAGCCACGAGGGTCTTGCCTTCGCCAGTGGCCATCTCTGCTATCTTGCCTTGATGGAGCGCGATGCCGCCGATGAGTTGCACGTCGTAATGTACCATGTTCCAGGTCAACTTGTTGCCGCCGGCCTCCCAGGTATTTGAGTAGATGGCCTTGTCGCCGTTGATGGTGATGTTTTCGTAACGGGTGGCGAGTTCGCGGTCCATGTCGGTAGCCGTTACTTCCACGTTTTCATGTTCGGCAAAACGGTGCGCGGTCTCCTTGATAATCGCAAATGCTTGCGGCAGCATTGCGTCAAGTTTTTCTTTCAGGATGTCCTGGATGTTTTTTTCCAACTTTTCGATGTCGTTGTAAAGTTGCTCCTGTTCCTTGATAGACAGTTGTTCGTGTCCGTTGAGACGGTCTTTGAAGCCTTGTAAGCGATCCTCCTCGTCCTTTACGGCATCTTTCAGTTCCTGCCGGAGGTTGGTGGTGAGGGCTCTAAGTTCGTCGTTGCTGATGTCGGCGAGTTTGGCGTATTCCGCCTTGATTTTTTCCACCGTCGGCATCATTTTTTTGATGTCCTTGCTTGATTTGTCGCCAAAAAAGGACTTCAAAATATTTTGAATTATGCTCATTATATTTTTGTTTTTATATTAATTGCTTGATTAACAAATAGTTGACCCGTTTTGCCTACTATTTTGGCAGTACAAAGTTAATTTTTTTTCTTTGATTATTGAGGATTAAAACAAAAAAATATTTGTTGGCATGGTTTTTTCGCGAAATGTTTTTTAAATTTGCAACGTTAACATCAACGACAAGAATATGAAATATCGCTCAGTACAATTGGGTGTTATCGCCATTTCGATAGCAAGTATAAGCATCCTGTTGCTCACCATGTTTTTCTTCTACAAGGTGCAGCAGCGGGAGAACGACAATATTACTCGCATTACAAGCGAGCAACGGAATACTATGGTAGATAATATCTTGGAACTCAAAGATATACAGGAACAGACCCCGGTGTTCGACAATTCGGCGTGGGACGAGTTGCAAAATGCTATGGCCGAGAGGGACATGGAGTGGATAAACGTCAACATCGGCTACATGGCCATCCAGTATCACGCTGCGTCGGTGGCTTTGTTTGACACCAACAACAAACTTTTTTACGACAACATAACTGAAAATTATTATGGTCTGGACTACGACTTCTACTCCGACCTCCGTCTGCCGGCCATGTTTCGCGACAAGTACAGGAATATTTTTTATTCGGTGAAGAATAACAAACTTTTTGCGTATTACATATACAAAATTGTGTCGTCTGACGACATCCTCACTCGCCAGGAGGATGAAACCGGCTACATTATGCTCATCAAGGAGTATTCCGACTCGCTGGTAACCGAATTTTCGCGGTCGCTCGGCTCGGTGAAGATGAACATTGCCCTCAACCAAAATGTGCTCGAACATGCAGCCGTAGAAAACCAAGGCAATTATTTTTACCACACCATCCTCAAAAACCAGTATGGCAATCCCGTGGCGTACCTTTATTTCACGGCGGGCAACGACATGGAGTCGATGTTTCACAAGTTGTTGAAATTGATACTGGCGATATTTGCATTGGTGCTGCTGATGTTGCTGTCGCTGATAGTATATACACAATTGAAGATTATAAGGCCACTGCACAAGATTGCGGACGTTTTTTATACTGGCGACGTGGGGAAGATTGGCAGTATGGTGGGCAGCAGGTCGGAGTTTGGCGTGCTTAGTAGCAATATCGACAAGTTTTTCAAGCAGAAATACCTCGCCGACCAGATGCACAAGGAAATGGTGGATCGCAGCAAGGAACTCACCGACCAGCAGGATTTGATTGAGCAGTTGCAGCATCAGGTGGCGGCGCACACAGACACCATCGAGACCCTCAACCATCTCATTGCCGACACCAACCGCGAGAAGGAGTTGAAGGGCGCGCAACTCACCATCAACGAGCAGATGCTCGACGAGCAGATGCAAAACATTATCGACCTCGGCGAGCAGATTAACGAGTTGAAAGGAACCGTAAAAATGTATGAGCGGCAACTCTACAACTCCAATGTTATCATCAGCGACAACCAAAACTACGCTGTCCGTCTCAGAAACGTTTTGCAAGTGGCTGTAACGCCTACCAAGCATGTGTTCAAAGAGTTTTTCCTGTTTGAAAAACCCAAAGACAGCATCGGTGGCGATTTTGCCTTTGCCAAGAAGATAGACAAATGGGTGGTGGCTGGTGTTGGCGACTGCAACCTGCAAGGCGTGTCGGGCGCGTTGCTTTCGGCGGTGGATCTCTATCTCCTGAGCGACATTATGCAAATGAGGCGTCTTTCTGAGTTGCGGCCAGACCTCATCCTCAACGACCTCAACCACAGGATACAGTCGTCGATTGGTAACGAACTCGACAGCGACATTGAGCGCGACGGTCTGCACCTTTCTATATTCATGTACGACACGGAGGACTACCAGGCATATTACGCCGCATCCAAGTGCACAATGGTGGTGGTAAGGAGGGGCGAGGTGTCGGAATATTTTGGCGACAACCTTGCTGTGGGCAAAGTTCACGACGACAAGAAGTTCAATTGCATCAGTTTCACCCTCGAACCCGAAGACGTGGTTTACATGTATTCCGACGGCTGTACCGATGTGGAGGGCGGCCCGTATTGCAAAAAACTCCTCGCCGTAAACTTGAAGAAAGAACTTGCAAAAAGACATACTTTGCCTCTTGCCGACCAGAAACTGTCGTTCAAGGAGTTTTTTGAAAACTGGATTGGCGACCTCATTCAGACCGACGACATCACGCTGTTGGGATTTAAGGTTTAATATCCTTGATGCGCACGTCGCTGTGTATCAGGCAGAATACTACCGCCGTGAAGAACGTCAACATTGCATAGACGAGGGCTGGTTTTTCGATTTCGCAGGAGTGGGGCAGGGTGGTGGCCACAGAAAGCGCCATCGCCGTGTTTTGGAGTCCTGTTTCGATGGCCACTGTGAGTTGCGACGGTTTTTCGAGATGGTTGATTTTTGCAATGAAAAATCCGCCGTACATTCCCAAGATGTTGAGCCCGATTACAAAAGGCATGAGAATCAACGCCTCGTTCATGGAGAGCGCACCGCACGAATTGGCTTTGCCGTCGCCTCCGCCCAAGAATATCTTGATGCTGAATACAATCAGCAGCATCAGCGGCAGAATCCATTTCAACGGACGTTCCAAAGCGTTGGCGATGCTCGGAATATAACGCCTTATTAATAGTCCGCACAGCGCGGGCAGTATCACCGTCAATAATATATGTGTAAAACTCTCCGCAAACGACATCTCGACGCTTGCCCCATTGTCGGTGAAAAACGTTGACGCCACGGCGATTACGGCGGGAATTGTAAACGGACTGAGGATGCTGTTTACGATTGTCATCGAGATTGAGAGGGCTGTGTTACCTTTGAAAATGTGTACCAGGATGTTGCTTGTGGTTCCCACGGGGCACAATGCGATAAGCACGATGCCGAGTTTTGCATACACCGACACGGGTGCAATCCATGCCAGCGAAAAGGCAAGAATGGGCAGCACCAAAAGTTGACTTCCAATGCCCGTGAAAATCGGTTTGGGATACACAAAGACATTCTTGAAGTCGCCGAATGTCAGCGACATGCCGATGCCTACCATTATCACGATGAGAGTGATGTTTACTAAAAGATCTGCCATAGTAGATGTAATTGTTAAAAAAAATCGTCGTGCAAAATTACAAAAAACTTCCTTTATTGTTTGCCATGTTGCAAAAAATGGCTAATATTGCGTATTAAAACAAAACAAAATGAATTTCACAGACAAAAAAGTATGGATTACAGGCGCATCGTCGGGTATCGGCGAGGCGTTGACATATAAATTTTCTGAACTTGGCGCACGGCTCATCATTTCGTCGCGCCGAGAGGCTGAGTTGCAGCGCGTAAAGGCCGCCTGCAAATATCCCGACAAGGTTACAATAGTCCCTCTTGACCTCGAAAAATACCACGACATTGCCGCAATCGCCATTCCAATTGTGGAGCAGATGGGCGCAATAGACATCCTCGTCAACAATGGCGGGGCGAGTCAACGTGCGCTCGTTTTGGAGGAGGATTTGACTGTCGTGGAGAAAATGATGAAGATCAACTTTATGGGTGCGGTTGCGCTCACAAAAGTGATACTGCCGGGCATGGTGGCGCAAAAATCAGGGCACATTGTCTGCATGAGCAGTCTCGCCGGCAAATTTGGAATACCGTTGAGGTCGGGCTATGCCGCTGCAAAACACGCCTTGCATGGTTTTTTTGAAACTCTCCGTGCCGAAAATTACGACAATGGCATCCGAGTTTTGATGGTGTGTCCGGGTTACATCAATACCAACGTCGCCATCAATGCCCTTGATGCCAAGGCTGAACGCCGCAACCAGAACGACCCAGGGCAGGAGAAAGGTCTTGCCCCGTCTGTCCTTGCAGAAAAGATAATCAAGGGCATAGAGAAAGAAAAACTCGAAATCACTGCCGGTGGTGGCGAAACCAACGGCATTTGGGTAAGTCGCTTCTTCCCAAGGCTTTTCGCAAAGATTATCAGGAAGAAGAAATAGGAAGATTGCACTTCGTAAAGTGCAATTTTATCTAATATGAGCAGTATTAGAGTTGGTTTTGTGGAAGGAAATGTGTAACTTTGCGAGGTGAAATAAATATGTAAAAACATTATGATAAACTTTACAATCGGTCCAGTCCAGATGGACGATGAGACATTGGAAATCGGTAGGCAGCAGATTCCGTATTTTCGCACACCGGAGTTTTCGGCAATGATGAAAGAAAACGAGGAGATTCTGTGCCGCTTGTTTGACGCGCCAGAAAATTCGAGGGTGGTGTTTATGACAGGTTCTGGCACGGCGAGTATGGAAGGTGGTGTAATGAACTTTTTTGGCAAAGACGATAAAGTGCTTGTGGTCAACGGTGGCAGTTTTGGGCACCGTTTTGTGGAATTGTGTCAGATTCACGAGATTCCATTTGCAGAAATTCGTCTTGAATATGGCGCGCCGCTTACCAAAGATGCTTTGTATCAGTATGACGAACAACAATATACGGGAATGGTGTTGCAACTTTGCGAAACGTCAACAGGTGTGAAATATGATTTGGACATGATAGGCGGTTTTTGCAAAAAAAACAACATCTTTTTGTTTGTGGATGCCGTGAGTGGTTTTTTGGCAGATCGGTTTTCTATGAAGGAGATGCACGTCAATGCCGCCATTACGGGCAGTCAGAAGGCATTGTCGCTGCCGCCATCGATGAGTTTTACAGTGTTGGACGAGGAGGCGCAGAGGCGTTGCAAGGAAAACAAGGTAAAAAGCATGTATTTCGATTATGCCGACTATCTCAAAAACGGCGAACGCGGGCAGACTCCTTTCACGCCGGCCGTTGGTACGCTTATTCAATTGAACGAAAAACTTCACCGTATAGAGCGGGATGGCGGAATATCGGCAATGAACGCCGCCGCTCAGCAACGCGCCGAGTATTTCCGTCGCAAAATCAAGCATCTTCCTCTGAAAATGTTTACGGCGTTAGAGGATTCTTCTAATTGTGTAACCGCCTTGATGCCTACCAATCAAGATGTTAACGCTCATCGTATTTTTGAGATTATCAAGGACGAATATGGCATTTGGATATGTCCCAATGGCGGCGACATGGCGGCTAAGGTGTTTCGTGTGGGACACATTGGCAACATCACTGAGGCGGAAATAGACTCGCTCGTAGGTGTTTTTGACGATTTGGTAAAACGTAAACTTTTGTAATGATGATTGCAGGAAAGACCGTGGTATATACAAGTGGCACGTTTGACATGCTGCACGCCAACCACATCAAGATGCTTGAATATGCTCGTTCTCTTGGGGACATTCTTATTGTGGGGGTCAACACCGACGAACTCGTGGAGAGTTACAAAAGCCAGCCTATAATCCCTTTTGAGGAGCGCATCGCGCTGATGAAGGCGTTGAAATACCCTGATATAGTGATTCCGCAACATTCGCTCGACCATACAGACAAAGTAAAGAAACTGAATTTCGACGTTTTTGTTGTTGGCGACGACTGGACAGGCAAGTACGACTACCTCAAAGACCAAGGCGTTGATGTAGTGTATTTCCCGTATGGAGCGGGCGTAAGTTCCACCAACCTGAAAAAACGGATTTACGAGAGTTACGAGCAGATGAAACGCAAGGCAGACAATCATTTTTCTAACGATATTGATGTAAGGAGGCAACTATGAAGATAGTTCTTTTTTGTGAAAACCGTTATGCGGTGGATATTTTGCAGCCGTTGCAGACCGAGTGCGACCGTCAGGGCTGCCATGTGGTGCTGTGGTACGTGCATACCAAGAAAATCAAAAATTTCCCTTTGTCTGACGAAGTAAAATGGACGGATTCCATACAGGAGATTTACGATTTTAAGCCAGAGGCGATTTTTGTGCCGGGCAACATTGTGCCGTACTACCTGCCGGGCGTAAAAATCCAGGTGTTTCACGGATACGCCGCCGAGAAGAAAGACCATTGGGTGATACGTCGTTATTTTGACACGTATTTTACTCAGGGTCCATATTTTACTTCGCATTTCGAGGCGTTGGCAAAACAATACGGCGACTTTGAGGTGCGTGAAACTGGATGGACAAAACAGGACTGGATTAAGGAGCATCTGCACGATTTTGATGCCGAAAAGCAGTCGTTGTTAGACAAATACGGCAAGAAACGTATTGCAATCTACGCGCCTACTTTTTCGCCGAAACTTACTTCGCTGCCTTTTTTGAAAAAGCCATTGGAACAGTTGCTCGCAAAAGAGCAAGACCTTCTTCTGATAATGAAATTCCATCCGTTGACGGCGCAGCAGTGGACCGACGAGTACCGGGCTTGGGCAAAAGACCGCACCGATGCCGTATATGTGGAGGCGGGCGAGAATGTTACTAAATATCAGATGATGAGCGACATAATGATAAGCGACACTTCGTCGGCGGTGTATGAGTTTCTGCTCCTCAACCGCCCCGTGGTAACTCTCCGCACGATTGCCAAAGACATCTATTGGGAGAACATCACCGACGCCGACCAACTTGTTGCAGCCGTTGAGCGCGCTTTTTACGACGAAGGAAGCATTGCCAAACGCCGCTGGATAATAGACAATTATGACCCGCATCTCGATGGCAAATGTTGTGCAAGGATGTTGCAACAGGCGCAGGATTACATCAGCCGCCACGGAGTCCCCGAAAAACGGAAACTCAATATCTGGCGCAAATACACGAGTATCAAGGCTTTTGGACGTATTAAGAAATGATAGTCGAAAACAAAATATCTGTTGTAATCAACACTTACAACGAGGAGAACTCTCTTGCCGAAATCTTGGAATATGTGAAGGATTTCGACGAGATTCTTGTCTGCGACATGGAAAGCACCGACAAGACTGTTAGTATCGCCGAAAGTTTTGGTTGCCGCGTGGTAACGTTCCCAAAGGGCGATTGTAATATTGTGGAGCCGGCTCGCGACTTCGCGATTCATTCGGCAAAATATCCATGGGTGCTTGTCGTGGATGCCGACGAAATAATCCCCGCCAAGTTGAAGGATTATTTGTACAATTATATTCAGTCGGAGAATCCAGCGGACGGGCTGTTGATCGCGAGGAAAAACTACGTGATGAACCGTTTTTTCAAAAATTCGTACCCAGACTACCAGTTGCGTTTTTTCCGTCAAGACAAGACCCAATGGCCCGAATTTATACATGCGCGTCCGGTGGTGGACGGCAGGACAGAGCGGATACCGTCGGCGCAGATGGATCTCGCCATGACCCACAAGTCGATGACTTTGTTTACCAAACTTGCCAAGATGAACGTCTATACCACCAACGAGATTGTCAAGCGTCCCAATGAAAAGGTCAACTTGATGAGGATTTGTTTTAAAAGTTTCTTCTGTTTTGTGAAGAGTTATTTGTTCAAGGGTGGAATTTTTCAAGGCATATCGGGATTGGTGCTCGCCGTCAACGAGGCCAATTATAAGTTTTACACTCTCGTTAAGATTTGGGAGCACCGCAACGCCGAGAAGCCGTCATAGGTACTTGTCGATGCCGTTTGTGCACCACGAAACCTTGTTGTTGATCACGTGTTGGAGCGTGTCGAGATGCTGCTGTTCGTTTTCGCGGGACGATTCCTTGTGGTAAAGGTGGTAGCATACGCCGCCAAATTTCAGGAATTTTTTCTTGACGCCGGCAAAATGCAGTCGGTAGGCAAGTTCGCCGTCCTCGTGCCCCCAGAAAGTGAGGTTTTCGTCGTAGCCGTTCACCTTGATGATGTCGTCCTTCCAAAAAGCCATGTTGCAGCCGCGAAGTTGGTCGATGCGTTTGCCGTACCGCAGCGAATAGTATTTTTGCAGAGGTTTCAGGCGTATAGAATTTAATATGTGGCTCGATTGCATGTATTTTAATTTTGGGCGGATGCTTTTGTCGGCAAACATCCGCTCCGTGCCTTCGGGCGTGAGATATACGCGGCTGCCGCATACAAAGTAGCCATGCTCGGCAAGGTTCATGTGGTCTTGCACAAAATGCTTGTCGAATATGATGTCGCCGTCCGACTGTATGATGTACTCGCCTGTGCACCGTGCAAACGCCTTGTTCATAATCTCGCATTTGCGGAATCCATTGTCCTCCTGCCATACGTGGATGAGTGGATTTTTGGACTGTTCGGCATATTTTTTTATCAAATCGGCGGTTTCTTTCGTCGAACCGTCGTCGGCGATTAAAATTTCGTCTGGCGCAACTATTTGATTCAATGCACTTTGTATGCATAGTTCCAAATAATTAGGCTTGTTGTATGTTGAAATAACGAGAGATGTTTTCATTGTTGTCCAAATAATTGTTAACTTTGTGCGCAAAGTTAATAAATATTTGGAATATGAATAAAGGTTTTCTCAATATAAAAAAATTTTCGGCAAATGCGGTTTCGTCGGTTATTTTTTGGAGCAGGGAACAGCGAAGGGCGTTCCGCGACAGGATTTGGCCGACGCGGCCTAAGCGTTGTGTAAAATATTTGAGCAAATATACCAAAAATATTGTATATAAGGAAGTTGAGTCGGCTGGCGAAGGAAAATATTTGTGGACGTGTTGGCTGCAAGGCGAGGACAACGCGCCCGACATTGTTAAAAAATGTTTCGATTCGATGAGGCAATATATGCCAAGCGATTTTGAGATGGTGATAATTACTCTCGACAATTTGAACGATTATCTTACGCTGCCGGATTTTGTTATAAAAAAATATAAGGCTAAAATCATATCAAACCCGCATTTTTCTGACATTATCAGGCTGTCGCTTTTGAAAAAATACGGCGGATTTTGGATAGATGCCACCTGTCTGCTCACCGCTCCGTTGCCGTCAAAAATTTATAACTCGGAGTTCTTTATTTATCGTAGTTTTGGAAAATTTAGCAAGACATTTATCAACAACTGTTTTATATACAGCAAGCCTTATAACCATATAACTGTTAAATGGCTCGCCGCTGTGGTGAGATATTGGGCGGCTGAAAAGTTTACTTTGGAGTATTTTCTGCACCATTATTTGTTTATCGCCTTGCTGGAACGCGACAATGATTTCAAGCAGTGTTACGACCGCTATTCGCTCGACGAAACTGATGAAAATATGCACATTATATTTCGTTTTGCAGAAAATAACGGTCCGGAAATTTCCGAAGATGTTTATAAAACCGCCTGTGAAAAAAGTTTCATTCATAAACTGACGTACAAATTCGACATACGGTTGCCGGAAAATCAATTGCCGTCGTAAAACATATTCAGTTTCTTGATTGCCTCGTTAAGTTCTGCGGCGTTGAGTTTGTAGCCCTCTATCGGGTCGAGTTTGTGGTCGCATATTTCCAACATGCCGCTCTGACGTTTTTCGATGATTATGTTGTCTTTGACGAGGAAGGCATAATTTTCCTTGCTGCCTACGATGTGCCAATCGCGGAAAGTGGTGTCGCGCAGGTTGAGACCCATGCCGTAGTCTGACGGCGGATTTTCTACGCCAAGAATGTCGGAGAGTAGGGTAGTGGAGATGTCGTAATGCGTTGTGCGATAGTTTGTTGTGCCTTTCGCTCCGTCGAGTCCGTGGACGATAAATGGTATGTGAATCTGCGGATAGGTGATGTTGCCGCCATGCCCCCAATAGTTTTTGTGGTTTTCGTTGAACTCTTGACCGTGGTCGCCGGTGATAATGATGTATGTGTCATTCAGCAAATCCTTGTCTTTCAGTTTGTTGAGCGCGATTCCTATCAGCGAGTCGTCCACGTTGAGGCAGTTGCGGTATAGATTCCAAAACGGCGTGGGATCCATGTCGTTGTGTAGTTGCATATAGTCGGCAAAATCCCATGACGGCTGGAATTTCTTGGGCAGGTCTTTGGGATAGTCGTAACTATGCGCCATGTCGTAAAACATGAACGCGAAAAATGGTTTCTCAGAATCAATCGTATCCAAAAATTGTGCGAAATCGTGAGTGAGTTGACAATCGCGTTCATAGACGTTTTCGCCGTGGGTATCTGCTTGTAAATTAGGAACTTTGCGGAATACAAGTTGTGCAAAATTGGGGTTGGTGAGTGTTGCGCTTGGGAAGGTCTGTATTTGATAGCCTTCTTTCTGCAACACGTCCAAAAGTACGGGCGTGGTGCCGCTCATTTCAAAATCAGCCCAGTAATACGACGACACGCCAAAAAACATTCCAAACACACTTCCGCGAGTGGCGTTGCTGCAACTCAAATGGTTGGTATATAGCATGTTGTCTTGCGTAAAACTATAGACATTGGGCATTGTTTCCTCTGTAAGTCCGCGATAGTTCCATGAGTCGATTGCTATGATAAGGATGTTGCTTTTTGGGAAAGTGTCGCGCTGTATGATTTCTTTTTTGGGATATTTGAAACCCGTCTGTTTGCCAAAATCTGCGCGAATCAAGTCGTCTTGCGACACTATGCCTATCTCTATCATAAAATCAGTGGCGGTAAGTGGGTAATAATAAGGGATATGCGTTGCACTTCTGAGCACGGTCTGACGCTCGGCTACGGTGGAGTAGGCAAATACGCCGTTGGAATACAGCGTCAGGAGCAAGAAACTAATTAAAATTGGCACAAAATATACTTTCCGTGTTTTGTTGTATAGTTTTTCAGATAATTTGTACAGCAAAATATTAGCAATGATGATTGCAATTATCATTAATGTTACTTTGACGTACAGCGATGTGTCAAATTGGAAAATTTCGTTGCCGCCCTCGCCAAAATACATTCCCAAAACCATTCCGTTGATGTGGAATTTGTAAAATGCGAACACAAAACTGTCGATGTACAGAAAAACGTTGATAAATGCCGACAACGCGATGTGTATTATTGCAGCCGCAAGTTTGGAATTGCTGATTGCAATTACCAGCATCACAATGAGATACGGCACCAACGCGCCAATCATCGCATGTGAAATTGCTCCTGCAAAATAGAACACGCTGCCAAAAAAGTCCATGAGAGCGTTTTGTGGGCTTTGCCACAGGTAGATGTAAAACTGCAACGTTGTTGTCAACGCCGCAAGGATGTAGTAGATAAAGTGTTGTTTTATAAGGTCTTTTCTCATTTTTAATATGTTAATTTGTTTTCAATCATTCTCACGTGATATTGCTGGATTTCTGCTTTTAAAAGTTGCAGCATCGAGGCTTCTTCGTCGGGAAATTTGCCAAGGAGATTGTTTTGTAGAAAAATGTCTTCGTCTGGGATGTAGAATCCAGTTTCCTTCGCGCCGTCAAACTGCAAGAAAAATCTTCCCTTGGAAATTTGGTACAACGGTTCGCTAAAATTGATTACGTAACCCGCTGTGTCAGAAGCGTTAAAATACGAATTGCCAAAAGCGACGTATGGCTGGTCATAATTCAACAAGTCCAAAATCGTGGGCATGATGTCGGTCTGACAAAACAGTTTGTCGGACATTTTTTTGAGTTTGCCGCCCGGCTGATAAAACAAAATTGGAACTTTGAATACATTGCGGTCGGTGGTGTATTCGCGGCTGATGTTTTGGTTGGTGTGGTCGGCGGTGATAACAAAAAGCGTGTTTTCAAACCACGGATATTTCTTCAGCGCGTCAAAAAACAGCCTAAGCGCGTTGTCGCTGTATTGAACGCACTTGGTGATTGGCTGCGGCCCTTCGTGAAATTGGTCTTTGTAACGGTCGGGGATGCGGAATGGATTGTGAGAACTTGCTGTAAAACAAGCCGTTACAAATGGCTGCGGAATTTCGCCCATGCTTTTGGCGTAAAATTGCAGAAACTCCTCGTCCCAGATTGCCCAATGTCCGTCGTAATCTGCCATTCCGTTGAAACTCTGGTCGTTGCAATATTCTGTCATGCCAAAATAATCTTGAAACCCAGCCAGCCGCGAAAAATGCAGAAATCCCATGCTGCCGTTGGGTGCGCCGTGGTAAAACGCTGTGTAATAGCCTTTTGTCTTCAATAATGACGCGATGCTGTTCACCTTGTTGTTAGAATACATGCCCATGAAAAAATGGTCGGTCAAGTAAGGTATGCCCGCCAAAATACTCGGCATAGCGTCGATTGATTTGCGTCCCGTCGCAAAAGAATTTGTAAATGTAAGTCCTTGATTATAAAGCGAATCCAAAAACGGTGTGTAGCCTTCGTTGCCATTAAATAATCCCGAATATTCCTTGCCAAAACTTTCCAAAATCAGGATGACGACGTTCATCTTTTTGAAATCGCCCGACGGTTGCGGCGTATGCACCGGCGAATAGATTTGTTCCAGTTCATCGGGCGCGAAATACTCTGGATTTGTAAAGGACATTTTACCAATCGTGCGCAGTATGCAGTAAGGCGTGTTGAGTACGATGGCTGATTCGTTGCTTTTTTGGATGTATTCGTTGGCATTGTTCATGTTCATAGGGCGGTGGTCTTCGTCGATAATCAGGCTGCCGCGCATCCCCGCCATCATAAAATAGATGAACAGCAATGTCAGCGGCAACATTTTGAGGCTGTATTTGGTGAAGTTGTAATCGTTCGTGTCAACTTTTGGCTTGTAATAAAATTTTATCACAAGATATATCAACGCCGCCGCCGCCAGTGTCATGTACCAATATTGTAGCAGTCCGCCGAGAAAAATGCCGAGGAGGTTGCTCTCGTTTTGAAACTCGCTGAAAAACGAAAAATTGGTCCTGCGGGCGTTGTATGGAAAATAGATGGCGTCGAAGATGTTGGCGGTGATGCCTATTGCAATCGGAATCACAAAAAGGTATTTGGCGACCTTTCGGTATGTGTCGTTGAAGGCGAATTTGAACGGCAGAATCATCATCGCAAAACTTGCCGCCGTAAGATAAAAAATCGCCGCAAAATCGTATTTCATGCCGCCTTTAAACAACGTCAGGTAATGCCCAAACCCTATCTCGCCATAAAAATCCTGATTGGCGGCTATGAAAATCACCCTGCAAACCATAAACGCCAAAAACGCAATGAAAAAATTCACTGCGTATTGCATTGCCGGAAGTTTTATAAATTGTTTTGCTGTCATAATTATAAAAAAATACTCTACGAAAACCCCGTGTCCGCCGAGTTTTTTGTTACAAAAAAACTCCGTGTCGTCGTGGGAGTTTTACGCCGCGAAATTACATATTTTTAATCACATAAAAAATTAATTATGACGTGTTTAAGGCACGTTTTTTGCATTATTTTACCTCGAACTAACAGCAGCCGTAACGAAATGAAACGCCTTTTATATATATTAGTAGCCATTATTTTGATCTGTGTGTGCAGTTATTCGATTGTCGGCAACAATGACGATACTTCGATAGACATTAATCGTGCCATCTGCCTTGGACAAAGCGATCGCATCGCCGATTACCTTGCCCCGGAGGTGTCGTTGGGGATGCATGGCACCGAAACTATCTGTCCGCGTGGGCAGGTGGAGCAGGTGTTGTGCGAATTTTTCAGGCGCAACAAGCCCGCACAATTTCTATGCACCACCGGCAGAGGGCTTCTGTCGGGCAAGTTGGTAACGTCCGACGGAAGGTCGTACAAGGTGGAGTATATGCTCAAAAATGTTGACAATAAGGAAGTTATAACAGGTTTTTATGTTTATTAAGCATTTCTTAAAAATAGTTATTATATCAAGCCGGAACATTAAAAAGTGTTTCGGCTTTTTTTATTTGTCAATTTGTGTTATATTTGCATCTTGATAACAATAACATTAACACCGAAAACAATATGGAAAATCTCGAATATCTCGTGGACGACCTCATCAAGATAGCCATTGCCGAAGATCTCGGCGACGGCGACCACACGTCGCTCTCCACAATCCCCGCCGACGAACAGGGCGCGGCACACCTTATTATTAAGCAAGACGGCATTTTGGCGGGCATCTGGGTCGCGCTCAAAGTGTTCAACGCCGTGGACCCCGCCCTCAAAGTGGAACTCCTGCTCCAAGACGGCGCACAGGTCAAGAAGGGCGACATTGCCTTCGTGGTGCGTGGCAGGGTTATCTCGATTTTGCAGGCGGAAAGGCTCGTGCTCAACTTCATGCAGCGTCTTAGCGGCGTTGCCACGCAAACCCACATCTACGCTTCCAAAATCGCCGACCTCCATACCAAGGTGCTCGACACGCGCAAGACAACGCCGGGCATGAGGCTCCTCGAAAAACAAGCCGTTAAAATCGGCGGCGGCTGCAACCACCGCATCGGCCTTTTTGACATGATTCTCATCAAGGACAACCACGTGGACTTTGCCGGCGGCATCGCCAACGCTATCAAGGCGGCGCAAGACTATTGCAAGGCCAAGGGCAAGAATCTCGACATCGAGATAGAGACACGCAACCTCGACGAAATCCGCCAGGCGATGGCTGTGGGCGGCATCAGGAGGATTATGCTCGACAATTTTGACCTCGAACAGACCCGCCGCGCCGTGGAACTCATTGGCGGCAAGTACGAGACCGAATCGTCGGGCGGCATCACCCTCGACACCCTCCGCGACTATGCCTTAACCGGCGTGGATTACATCTCCGTAGGCGCGTTGACCCACCAAATAAAGAGCCTCGACATGAGTTTGAATGCCATTGAAGCGTAAATTTGCGTGTGGTCTAACTTTTTTTAACAGAATTTCGTGTTCAATAAAGGCTTATTTTGCATCTATTATCACAAAAGGCATACAAATAAGCCTTTACGAGACGTTATATTATAATTGCAAATTTTTGTAGAACAAACTAATGCATGGAGGAATTTGAAATGAAACCATTGATAAACACATTGACGGGTCTTGCGGCTCTCGCATTGATGTCCGTCGGCCTCGGCTCCTGCACCATATTGCTCGCCCCAACGCCGTCGAGCGTATATATCGACGATGTATATGGCATGAGGCCTGCCGCCCAGGTGGTAACAGTGCAGCACTCCAACACTCCCAGCAACGCCGACAATTCGCAGGGTTACAACGATACCGACGTTTCGTCTTACGACGACAACTCCGAATCCTACACCGATAATGGCAGCGTGGAAGACATCATCGTGGACGACAGTTACACGGCGCGTATCTACCGTTTCCACCGTCCGTCTTACTGCCGCAGTTACTACGACGTGTCAATCATTGATCCGTGGTACAACGACTGGTATTGGAGTTTTGGCTTACATTACTATTCGCCCTACTGGTCGTTTAGTTTTGGCATGCCTTACCACTACTCCTGCTGGGGAACTCCCTATTACGGATATTCTTGGTGGGGATACCATCACCACTATTACTCGCCGTATTATTACAGCGACTGCTACTATTCTCCGTACCACCACCACAGCCACTACTATCGCCATTTTGACGACTTCGACCGCTCGTATGCCCGCACCTACGACCGCATCAACCGCAACAACGTGCCGTATTCATACGGACACAGAGGTGGTAGCACCGGCAGTTACAGCAGCCGCCATTACTCCAGCAACACCGCCAACAATGGTTCGAGCAGCCGTTCTGGTAGTGTAAGCAACAATGGTCAGAGCAAGGCGGGCTACAACAATGGTGGCGCGTCGAGCAGCCGTTCTGGAAACCACCAGACTGGCAGTTACTCCTCGTCGAGTCGCTCGTCTTCGGGCAATAGCAATGCAGGTTCGTATTCCAACGGCTCGTCGTCGCACAGGAGCGGCAGTTATTCGAGCAACGGATCTTCTACCTCCAAGAACGGCAATGGTTCTTCGTCGTCTTCGTCGCGCAGCGGCAGCAGCAGTTCTTCTCGCAGCGGCAGTTCGTCATACTCCACACCTTCGCATAGCAATAGCGGTTCGTCTTCGCGCAGTGGCAGTTATTCGTCGGGCAGCACTTCTAAGTCGTACAGCAATGGCAACTCGTCTTATTCGGGTGGCAGTAGGAGTGGTAGCAGTTCGTCGGGACGTTCTTCGAGTGGCAGTTACTCCTCTGGTTCTTCGAGCCGTGGCAGCAGTTCGTCGTCATCCTCAAGTAGCAGGGGTGGCAGTTCGTCGAGCAGCCGTGGCGGTAGCAGCCATCGGTAAACATACATTTAACAACGGAAGATATAACAAAATCTTCCGTTGTTAAAAATATAATAAACAATTATAGAAATCGAAAAACTATGAAAAAAATTATAATTGCTGTCGGCATGATGCTGTGGGCGACATTTGTACAAGCGCAGAATGAATACGACGCGCTACGTTTTTCGCAGACATATCAGCAAGGCACGGCGCGGTCGGCGGCGATGGGTGGCGCGTTTGGTGCGCTCGGTGGCGACATTTCTGTTACAGCCATCAACCCTGCCGGAATGAGCATCTACCGTGGCGCAGATCTCAACATGACGCCTATGGTATTGAACAACACCGTAAAATCCACCATAAACGGACGCGAGGACGAGGACAGCAAGTTTACAATGAAATTTGCGAGCGTCGGCATCGTGATGGGCAACGACCGTGGCAAGACCACCGGTTTCACCAATTTCGCTTGGGGCGTTACATACAACAGGCTCAATGATTTCAGTGCCAACGAAAGGCTTGGCGCGTACAACAATTCGAGTTCGATGCTCGATTCTTGGAAGGAAATGCAACTTGCTGGCAAAAAAGGCAATACTCCTAATGTAATAGGTTTTAGTGCTGGACTTGTTGATAATCTTGGCGGCAATATTGTTACACCGCACGACAAGGATTTTTTCACTGATTATGACGGTGGATATGGAGAATACCAAAGTCGTACTGTAACACAGAAGGGTGGCATTGGCAGTTGGGATTTTGCACTTTCAGGTGCTTTCAACGATATGTTTTTCTTCGGAGCGTCGCTTGGTGTTCAGTCTATCAACTACAAATATACTTCGCGCTATCATGAGGACGACAAGAACAATCTTCTGCCGTATGAATATTGGGATTTCACAGAAAAACTCAAAATAAATGGTGGCGGTGTCAATATGAAGGTTGGTATTCTTGTCAAGCCAGTACAATTTCTCCGTTTAGGAGCGTCCTTCCATACACCAACAGTCTATTCTCTTACAGAGAAGTATTCGTCGGACATCAAAAGAGAATTTGATCCGATTGTTTGTGACGTGTTACAAAAAGAATTTGACCAAGATCCTGACCATGCCATCGAGCCATATAAACTCGAATACTCATCTAAATCAAACACCTACGAATACGACCTTGCAACGCCCATGAAGGGTATCCTCTCGGCTGCATTCGTTGTTCCTGGATATGGTCTGGTAAGTTTCGATTATGAGACTGTCAATTACTCGAAGGCAAAATTTCAAAACGCCGATTTCGACGAATACGATTTTACAGACGAGAACGACGCCATCAAAGCCAAATTCAAGAAAACCAATAACTTCCGCTTAGGTTTGGAAGGCCTTGCAGGTCCAGTTTCGATTCGTGCAGGCTATGCATTGTACGGCAATCCTTACAAGTATGTATCTGGCAACAAACAACGTCAGATTTTTTCCTTTGGACTTGGGTTCAAGATTACGGCAGATTGTTATATTGATGTTACTGGAACCTACCATATCTATCAGACCGACGCGGTATTGTACGAATGGGCAGACAAGATGCAGAAATACAATTACGACAACCGTTATTTGAATGTGATGGCGACCTTCGGCATAAGGTTCTAAAAAATCTTGCGTGGGATGAACAGGACAGAAATTGTAGATAGAATTAGCAAGACTATTCACCGCGAAGAGCCTTCGTCCATAGCGATTCTCTATGGATCGGAGGCTCGTGGCGATGCTCGTAGCGACAGTGATATAGATGTCCTGATTTTGCTTGATGGAGACAAACGCGATTTGAAACGCGAAGACAACCTTTCTGGCGAACTCTACAAAATCGAACTTGACAGCGGTGTTGTCATCAGCCCGATGATACTTCTCCGCAAGCAATGGGAGGAACGCCCTTTCAAAACGCCATTTTACATCAATGTTGTTAATGAGGGGATAAGGATATGAAGGAAACGCTTGATGAACAGAGCCGTGCTGAACTTGTGAAGTATCGCATAAACCGTGCTGACGAAGCCATACAAGAGGCTCGACTTATGGCAAATGATTGTCATTATAATGCGGCTATCAATAGATTGTATTATGCGTGTTTCTATGCGGTGCAGGCGTTGCTTGTAAAACATGGAATCTTATCCTCAACCCATGCGGGAGTAAAGACAATGTTGGGTATGCATTTTGTTTCCAAAGGGGTGATAGATGTAGAATATGGCAAAACGTTCAGTCGCTTGTTTGAAATAAGGCACAGTGGCGATTATGACGATTTTGTATATTGCGACAAAGATATGATTGTGGAATACACGCCAAAAGCGGTAGCATTTGTCAACAAAATAAAGGAATTGTTGGATTAAAATCGCCAATTTTCTATTAGCCAAATCTTTTTTTAAAAAAAAGGTTTGGCTTTTTTTGTTTATTTGCGGGAATTGATGTAATTTTATACGCCTAAAATAGGCACAAAGATTGCATTGAAAGTAAGAAAAACAAAACTTGCGAAATGAAACTAAAATTACAGTCTAAACTACTGATATACATACTTTCGGTTACGTTTGTAGTGTTTCTGACAGCCACGGGCTACCTCACGTACCGCGCCAACAAAGTGAACAGCGCGGCCATTGCGAGGTCGTTGCTCGAGACGCAGAAAAGTGCCGTGTTGAAGATAAAGTCGTCGCTCGACTGCGACATCAGCGCGTTGAGGTCGCTTGCAGCGTCGGTGTCGGGTACGGAGGAACTTGACGAGGAACAGCGTATGCGCGTGTATAGGGCGGCGGTGAGCAAGTTCCTCGCCAACAATCCAAGTTACGACAATCTGTCTATCTCGTGGGAGTTGGGCGTCATCAACCCCATCTGGGACAAGTCGTTTGGGCGCAGGGTGTATGCTTTTGAGCGCGGCGACGGCGGTCTGAGGTATTCGGTGAAAAACGTCAATCTGGACGGCGACGATTTTACGAGCAGTTATTACCGCGCCAAGGTGAACGGCAAGGAGCAGATAACGGGCGTTGCGAGCGACGACCCTGACAATCCAAACATGAAGCCGATGTACAAATCGACGGTGCAGATTCCCGTATTTGATGCCGAAAACACTTTCTGCGCCCTTGTGAGCGGCGATATGGATGTGGAGAATTTTCATCGCGCCGTCAAAAATGCTGCGGGGTACGATAGTTTTGCATCGTTTTTGATTACGGGGTCGGGAAAATTTGCCGGCATATCGCAGAGCGGTGCCAATGCCGAAAAGAGCGACATCTTGCGTATAATTTCGCGCTCGTTCTACGACATCCGCACAAAAATAGATTCGTCGGGTTTTGCCAACTACCCGATAGTGGATTCGCTCGGCCGCGCACTCAGGATATGCGGTGTAAGTTTTGAAGACGACATTTTCGAGTCGAGTTGGATGCTCGTAACCGCTGTGCCAGAGGATATTATTACACGTCAGACCAATGCGCAGATTTATACGCTGGTGTTCCTTTTGATTTTGGGCATCATCATCATCGGATTGTTCTTTTACCATCAGACGGCGGGGCTTGCCCATTTCTTGGACAAGTCGGGCAGTGTGCTTGGGCTTTTGGCGCAGGGCAACATCAAGGAGGCCGACGACATGGAGTTGGAATCCACGGTGGAACTCGACACGATTTCTGTTTCGCTCAACAATTTGAAGGCGGGACTCGACCGTGCTGTGGATTTTGCAGAGGAAATCGGTGCCGGCAACCTCAATACGTCGTTCTCCGCCCTCAGCGACAAGGACGAACTTGGCATTTCGCTGCTCAGTATGCGCGACAGCCTCGTTAAAGCCAACAAGGAAGCCAACGAGCGTCAGGAACTCGACCGCAAGCAAAACTGGATTACGGAAGGCGCGGCTAAGTTTGGAGACATTCTCCGCGAGTACAACAACGACATGTACGACTTCTCCTTCAACATCATCAGCAACCTTGTGAAGTACATGGGTGCCAATCAGGGCGGTCTGTTCGTTATCAACGACGACAACAAGGACGACATCTACTTTGAACTCGCCGCCGGGTACGCATACGACATCCGCAAGATTTTGAAGAAGACCGTCAAGCCGGGCGTCGGGCTTGTGGGGCGTTGCATCTTGGAGTCGGAAAGCATCTACATCAGCAACCTGCCCGAAGACTACATCAACATCACGTCGGGTCTCGGCGAAAAGAGTCCGCAGTACCTGTTGATAGTGCCATTCAAGTTCAACAACCAGATATACGCCGTCGCCGAGATTGCATCGTTCAAAGAGATAGAGCCTTACAAGCAGCAGTTTGTAGAGGAGGTGGGCAACAGTATCGCATCTACCATTGCAACCGTGAAGATTAACATCCGCACCAACAAACTCTTGCAGGAACTCAAAGTGCAGTCGGAGGAACTCTCGTCGCAGGAAGAGGAGATGCGCCAAAACATGGAAGTGATGAAGGCGTCGCAAGAGGATATGTCGCGCAAGGTGGACGAATGGGGACAGACCGTGGAGTCCATCAACCAACTTATCATGCTCGTAGAATACTCCTCCAGTGGCAAGATGCTCAATGTAAATGCCAAGGTGCTCGAATTTTTCAAGAGGGAAAAGATGCTGGTGATCAACGGTGTAACGCCTTTGTACGAAATCATCCACGAAAGCGAAAAGACTTCTTCGGACGAATTTTGGCTGCAAATCAGGCTTGGCCGCCAGAAGGTGGTATCCAAGACGGTGTCGGTGGACAACATGCATTACAACATCATAGAGACCTACAATCCGGTGCAGAATTATTACGGAAAGATATACAAGGCGATATGCCTTATAGAAGTAAAAGACGAAGGAATCCTCAAAAAAGAGGATGCCGGAGTCAATAATTCCGATGGCGAATGGTTTTAACATCGACAACTGACGGCACTACATTTCGCAACAGGCTTGTTATCGACGAGGAGCAGATAGAAAAAAACCGTGAGGAATACAAGCGGTATTTTTCGTTGCCTTATATGGAATCTTTTTGCCGGCACGTGCTCAGCCATATCAGCAACGTTTGGTATCGGCCGCGTTTTGTGGGCTTTGACACGCTTCCGCCGCGCAACAATCCCGCCGCGCCCCTCGTATTTGCCACCAACCATTCGGGCATGGCTTTCCCGTGGGATGCCATCGTGTTTATTTCGCAGATTGCGGCGCGTGAGTTGCCGATGAGAGACGGCATCAGGGCGTTGATTTCGCCGATGCTCACGAGGAATCCTTACATGTGTCCGTTTTTGATAGACGACCTGTGGTTTAAGGCGGGGTGCATCAACGCCACTCTGCTCAACTTCGAGACCGCCATGAGTCTCAACGAAAGCAACGTGCTTATTTTTCCAGAAGGCATCGACGGCATTGGCAAGGGCTTCGACAAGAGGTATCAGTTGCAGCCGTTCAAGACCTCTTTCCTCCGCATGAGCATCCGTTACAAGACCGACATCATACCTTTTTTGACAGTCAACGGGGAGTACAACAACCCCCTTGCATACAATTGGAACCCGCTCAACAAGTTTGTAAGGCGGTTTGGAATGCCTTTTTTCCCGTTGGGGCCGCTGGCGTTTATGGCGGCGTTTCAGCCGTGGATATTTTACATTTCGTTGCCCTCGCGCTTGACTTTTGTAATCGGCGAACCTATCCGCGTTTATGAAATGGTTGACAAGCCCTACGAGCAGTTGACGCAGAAGGAACTTAAAGTACTTGGCGAAAAAATCCGTCAGCAGATGCAGCGGCAACTCCTTGACGCCAAGCAGACTTACGGCAAAAAATATTACGACATCCGCTCGCTTTTGAAGGCGATGTGGCGGCACAAAAGGTATTTTTTGCGTTATTTTCCACCGTTTTGGCCTTTTGTGATGACGTATTTCGATGTCAATTACGACGAGTCTGTTGGCGACCCCTCGTTGAAAATCACCCTCCGCAAATGCCTGAAAACCATCGTAAAACGTCCGTGGGTCTTGGCGATGTACCTGCCAGTGTTGGGCTGGGCTTTTATCGCGCTCAGGAGTTGGCTGAGGGTGAGGAGGAGAGGGTAGGGGAGTGGCCTATTGTTCTACGGGCAGTCCGTTCTTGTATTTTACAGTACGGATTACTTTGCCTGTTTTTGAGTTGGTGTAGGTTACTTCCTGGATGTAGGAGTTCTTGATGGTGATGTTAATCGTGTCGTCGGCTTCGTCGGGATTTTCGGCTTCGTCGAGATCTCTGGTTTCGGAGTGCTTGCCGGTGAATGGCTTGTCGTCGAAAGTGTAGAATCGGGTCGGTTCTTTGCTGTTGTCGTGGTTGGTTATCTGTTTGAAACCGTCATTGAGGAATTTGTAAGTCCATACGCCCACTTTTTTGTCGTCGGAGTAGTTGCCGGTGTTTTCGGTGTTGCGCGACAGTTCACGGCGCATGGCTGGTCCCTCCATCTTGTCGTCCTTGAAGTTGTACTTCATGATTACAACCCATTCCTTGCCGTCCAATTGCAGTGCTTCCCAGTAGCCTTGCCTCAAATTGTTTTCGTCGATTTTGCCGAATTGTTTGTAGAGGGTGTCGCCTTTTTCGTCGTAGTTGTAGATGCGGGCGTTAAACAGGTTGTCGGCGTCCCTGATGCTTTCAGATGTGATTTTTCCCGATTCGTCGTAGGTCGTGGAGCGGAGGAGCGTGTCGTTTTTGTACTCCTCGATGTAAGACAGTTTGCCTGTTTCGGGATCGTAGTTGGTGCTTTTGCCGTGCATGAGCCCGTTTTTGTAGTTGCTCTCGATGTACTTCACGCCATTTTCGGTGTAGAATGTTACGAGCCCGTCCGCCTTGATTTCCATGTTCTTGTTTTTGTCCATCGTGAGGTAGCATCCTTCCGACTGCAATGCGCCCGACATGTAGTAGTCGCGGAAGGGTTTGGGGCCTTCTGATTTGTCGCTTGCGTTGTACAAGCGGTAGAATGACGCTTGATCGACATTCTGGATGACGTTCCAGTGGTCGTCGAGGTACAACTTGTCTTTCAACTCGTTGCTGTTGCAGCCTGCTGATGCGATGAGTGCCAGCAGCAATGCCGCTGATGTGGTTTTTCGTGTCATTGTGTTTGGTATTTTATTTTTGTTTATTATTCACCAAATAGATAGCCGTACATCATCGAGTGGAAAAACACCATGTCTTTGTTGACGTTGATGAATTTGCCGGAGTGCGAATTGGTGAACACTGCCGCCTTGATTGTGGAGTTTTCGATGGTGATGTCCAGGATGTCTGGTTCAATCTGCTTGCCGTTGAGGGGGACGGTGTTCTTGCTGATTATTCGCGTCTCCTTGTGCTTGCCGGTGTAAGGCTTGCCGTCCATGGTTAGAAATTTGATGGGGGCGTATTTGTCGTCGTGGTTAACGATTTCTGTGATGCCCTCGTCAAAATATTTGTAAGTCCATGTGCCGATGCGTTTGCCATTGGAGTATTTGCCTTGGGTGGTGATGTTGCTGTCGCGGTCGTATTGGATGAAGTTGCCATCTATCTTGCCGTCTTTGTACGTAACGGTGGAGTGGAGCGTGTCTTTGTTGTTGCGGATGGTAGTGATGTGCCATACGCCGTCTTGGATTTGGTTTGCGAGGTCGCCTTCCTCGTATGACGGTGCGCCAAATTCGTTGGAAGCCATTGTCCAGTGCTTGGTCTTTTTGCCGAAATAATAGGTGCCGGATGCAATCAACAGCGGATTGTCGATTGTTGCCAGCGATATAATCCTGCTTGCCTTGAAACTGCCGTTGAGTACGCCGGAGGTGTAGTTGCAGTCAAAGAGGGTGTCGCCGCTGATGAATATGTTTTTGCCGTCGAGTTTTCCCTCGCGGTAGTTTTTGAAGTCGATGGTTTTCCATGCGCCGTTGATTAGGTACTTGCCCTCCCATGCGCCTTCGGGCAGGTCGTTGCGCATTGTGCCGGAGGTCGTGGACACCAATTGGCCTTTGTCGTCGTAATGGTATTCTACGTATTTGCCGGTTCGCTTGTCGTTGCGGTAGGTGATTTTTTGGGTTTTGTGGCCATTTCCGTCATAATATGTCCATTCGCCGTCTTTGAGGTTGTTGTTGTAAGTGCCTTGTGTTCTGATAGTTTTGTTGCCGTCGGGGTAATATGACGTGTATTGACCGTCGAGGATGGTGGTGCTTTTGCCGGTGTTGTCGATGTAGATGTACTCGCCGTCGGCGTACCGTTGGCCCGTCATCAGTATGTCGTAAAACTTCTTGCGTTCAACGCCTTGATCCTTGGCGTTGTAGTAGCGGCAGTATGTGGCGTCAGATTCTTTTTTGACGACATTCCAGTTTTTGTCGTAATAGACTTTGTTTTTAAGGTCTTGTGCGTCACTGACCGAGGCGCACAAGAGCGTCCATAATAGTGTGTAGAATAATCTTTTTTTCATGTAATTGTTGTTTGTTTATTTTTAACGGTGCAAAGTTGAAAATTGGTTATTCTTTTTGCTGCGATTCTTTTAAGAATCCGTCTTTGTTTTTCAGGTTTTTGAAACTGCGCAGGATGCAGTGTATGTCGGCGAATGGCATCTTGACGCGGACTTCCACCGGTACATAGTTGCCGTCGTTGGTGAACCATGCGCCAAGGTCGTCTTCTTTCTTGAAGGTGGATGTGTCGTCTAAGACTGGCACGAAGTACAGGCACTCTATCTTGCCAAATTTGGTCTTGACTTTTTCGGTTTTTTTGTATTTGAGTTTGATGTGGTAGAGTTCTTCGTCAAACCATGTGTCAATTCCCATGGTTTCGTTTTTCTCGTATTTTTTGTCGAAGATAAAACGCCTTGCATAGTAGAACGCCGAAATAATGTCGAAGGTGTGGTACGACACTTCGTGCCGTCCGCTTTTCATGCTATGCACCACAGAGGAGTCTTGGAAAAACAGGTCTTCGTTGTACCGTTTGTAATTATTTTCGGTAACGTTGCGTATTGCCTTCATTGGCAGGCCGTTAACTATGTCGAAGTAACTTTCGTAGATGTCGTTGATGGTCGCTATCTTGGCGGCCATGCCTGTGGTGTAGCATCTTGCCCTGACGTGGAATAGGTAGTCGTAGCCCACAGGTTCGAGGAAGACGTTTATTTGGAGTTCTCCGCCCTTGATGAAGCCGTATTTGAGGTCGTAACAGAGTTCCTCGCCGGGTTCAAACGCTGTGTTGACGTGGTATTTGGCGAGTACGGGGTTGTTGCTGACGGCGGTGTCCTGCTGGGCGACGGTGGTGTCCTGCTGGGCAATGGCGGTGTCCAGTAGTGCGATGGTGGTGTCCTGGGACATCACGATAGAATCTTGCAACGCGATTGTATCACGTCGCACAGTGTCTTCCTGCGCATTGGCAGGAAAATAAGCGGCGATGACCATCAGGAACATCGCCGCAATATTGATAGCGTGTTGTCGCATAGGGTGGTTGTGCGTTATCTTTTGACTGCTTCGTCGTATGCTTGGAAATAGTATTCGGCGAGTTTGCCCCAGTCGAATGCGAAGGAACTTTCCTCTACGTTGTTTCTCATGCTGATGCGCTCGCGGCGGGTCTGCTTAACAAACCTGAGCATGATGTTGGCGAGTTGCTCGGCAGCGTCGAAGTAGTTGATTTCGCGGTTTACGATGTAGATGCCCATCTTCTCGCAGTCGTCAAAGTTGGCCTGCACGTATGCGCCGAAGCCTGAGAAGTCGCTTGTAACGCTCGGCACGCCGCTTGCCATACATTCGAGGGGAGTGTAGCCCCACGGCTCGTAATAACTTGGGAAGAGTCCGAGGTGGCATCCGCGCACAAATTGGTTGTACTCCATGCGGAAGAGCGGGTTGGTGGTGTTGATGAAGTCGGGGTGATATACAATCTTCACTTTGTCGTCGCGTCCGTTGAGGAGGTTGCTTGCGCGCAGGAAGTTGAGCACGGGGTCGCTGCCGTCGTTGACGAGGTTGTGTGTTACCACCGTGGGCTGCGAGCCGCTCTTCCAATTCTGGACGTTGCGGCGGAGTTTCAATTCCATTGTTTCCGAAATCATCTTACTGAGTTCAGGAATGTTGAACGCGCCGTTGTTTGAGGTGATGTAGTCGTATAGTTTGTCGCCGAGGTCGCGCTCTATTTCTTCGGTGTTGCGGTGGATTTCCTCGATCATCGCCCTCTTGTGCAGCACGGTGGGGTTGATGGAGTAGTAGTCTTGTTTGGTTACAAGGAAGAATACTACTGTGGCGTCGATGTTCTCCACCTTCATCTTGTAGTTGAGGCGGGCGAGGGCTTCGAGGGTGAGGTCGAATCCTTTGTTGTGGAACTCGAAACGTCCCGACGTGAAGAAGTACAGCGTCTTGTTCAAGTCGAAAGAGTACGACTGGAAGAAGTGGCCGCGTGTGAAGTCGTTGATCTGCTTCTTGTACTGGAAGTGCAGGTTCTGGAACTCGTGCGACGCCTCAAAACGCTGGATGTTCAAGCCGTTTGGCAGGATGAAGTCGGGCTTGCGTCCGAGGAGGTGGATACATTCTTTTGCTGTTACGTCCGACACGGTGGTGAATACGTGCGCTCCATGTGCGGCGGCGCGTTCGAGTTGCACGGTCGGGAAGATGTTGAAGTGCTTTGCCTCGTCCTCCCAGTTGTAGAACGGGAGGTTGCCGTAGAAGTTGTCGTCGTTCATCGCGAGGTAACGTCCGAGCATCGTGGCGTGTGTGGTGAAGACGGTCTTGATGGGCAGGTTTTCGCGGCGGATGTCCATTATGGGCATGCCAGCCATCCACTCGTGGAAGTGCGCGATGATGTTGGTCTCCTGTTCGTTGTTGTTGGCAAGGATGCGCAAAAACTCCGTAACGCAGTAGCCAAAGGCAATCACCTTGTCGGTGAGATCCTCGTCGTGAACCTTGATGTAGTGGTTTTCGTTGAGGAAATACTTGATTTCGCCAAGCCTGTTGAAGACTGAGAATATGTTGAAGAGGATTGCTTTTGGTTTGCCGGTAACGAGCCACTTGCCGTACTTGACGTCGATGCCTTTTTGACGCATCGTGTGTACGGCGTATCCCACCGAGTCGGTGAGGTCGTCTATGGGGTCGAACACTGCCGACGCCTGATCCTCAAAGTAAGGACCGAGCAGGAAGTAGTTGTTTGGGTTCCAATTGTTTACGATGGCAGGAATCTTAGACCTGATGACGGTGTATATGCCGCCCACTTGGTTGCAGACTTCCCATGCACACTCGAAAAGCATCGTCTTTTGAAAAAGTTCTTTGTTTTCTCTCTCTTTTGCCATAGTTATTTGTATAATGTTTTAATATGTTTTTTGAATTTGTCAAAGTTATTGTATATTTGGTAATTTTCAAAATTTTTTTGCATAAAATTTTGCATTTTATAAACTTTTTTTTAACATTGCCAAAAGTGTTTGATTGTCAGGATGTTGATTGTAGCAAAAAAAAAGCCGCGCTGCCCAAAAGTGTTTGCAACGCGGCTTTTTTATGTGAGAATGTGTCTGTCGGCTTGGTTAAAACTCGATGTAGGAGTTCTTGACGGAGAATGTTACGTACAGGTCGTCCCAAGTACAGATGTTGTTGTAGCGTACGTTGTAGTTTTTCTTGTCGCTTGTACCTTTCCAACTGCATACTACGTCAGCAACACCGCCGCAGTTGTAGATTTGTACGGTGATTTCTGCGCCGTTGGTGTTTTTCAAGAAGGAACTTGTAACGTTTTCTGGCGAGCGCGTTACCTGTCCGTAGTTGCTGAGGTCGAGGCGCATTTCCTTCTTCTGCTGCGAATTTGTGTTGCCGTTGGCGGTGAGGATGATTCCCACGTTGTTGACCCTTTGGCTTGACGATGTGCCTGTGCCGCAATGGTTGGTGAAGGTAAATTCCAAGCATTTGCCTCTTTCCACCTTGACGCTTTCTGAAACGGCACTGCCGCTCATGCTGGTGTAGCCCACGGTTTGTCCAGCGAATCCGGTGTATGCCTCAGGTGCGCTGGTGTTTACTTTGTCGCGGTAAACGGCGTAGAAGTTGGTAACAGGGCTGCCGTCCAAATTGTCGTAGGTGAATGTGGAGCCTTCGTAGTAGGAGAAGTATTGGTCGTTGGCCACTTTGCTGTATCCGCCGAATTTGCCGTTGTAGATGGGCAGTTCGGGCAGGGTGAAGATGACGCCGCTTGCCGCCGGGATGGCGGTTTCGGTGATAGGCTCCTGGTCTGCGCCGTCGAGATAGATGTTGAATATAAACATCTTTTTCTTCACTACGTACAATGTCATGTTGCTCTGCAACTGCATCATGTCGCCCGACTTAAACTGGATTACATCGTCCTTGATGCTGGTGTAGCCGTAGCAGTAGCCTTCTTCGGCTGTGAGTCCGATGGTGGGCAGTTTTACCTGCTCGTTGGCAAATCCAGTGATTACTGTAGGCTCGGCGTCGTTGCCGTTGTTATATACGGTAACGGTTTTGCCGTCGCAGAGGATAGGATAGACCTCCATGTCGTTGTCGATGTTCATGATGGTGGTGAACTGCGGAGTGGTGGCGTTGGGAATGGTGCTGAAGCCGTACATCTTGCCTTCCGGTGCTTCAAGGATGGGCAGGTAGAGTTGGTGCTTGTTTTCGTAGTCTGCCGCATAGAGTTCAAAGAGTTTTTCGCTCTGGGTGTAGTCTTTCCAGCATGTTACCTTGTACTGGCCTACATTGCCGTAGGTGTACATTACGCCGCTTTCAAAGTTCATTTCCTTGGCGATGATGTGCGAGAAGGACGAACCGTCGGTCTTGGTGAAGGTGATTTTGAGTTGACCGGCTGCGACTTTGACGGGCATCAGGGTGATGAGCACGGCGTCGGAGGTTTCCATTTCGCGTTCGATGGACACTTTGCTCGAAGTACCGCCAGTAACTACAGGTGCGCCGCCCTCCTTGCTGACTTTTACCTGGATGTCGCCGGCGATTTTGGTGCCGTCTGTGGCTTCGATGGTGATTTTCTTGAACTTCTTGTGGGTGGTGAATTTCACCATTGCGCCCACGTGCTTGAATTGGAACGCCATGTCGTTGCTGGTGGAATAGCCCACCATCAGTTCTTCGTAGATGTCCTTCTGCTCCGTCGGGAGGTTCATGGAGATTACGTCGCCGCTGATGCTGGCGTTTTCCTGGTAGGGCAGCATCGCGAAGTATCCGTTTGACGAGCCGATGAAGCCTTGGAAATAGGCTTCCGTGTAGTCGTCGTTGCCACCTGCGAAATTAAATTCCGCGCAGTCGCCTTGGAGGGGGAACACTTTGAGGTTGTCGGTTTCTTCAAATTTGGTTGCGCCGGTTTCGCGCGACACGGTGCTCTTGGAGAGCGACTTGCCCATCGTGGCTTTGAATGTTACGTTGCTTGCTTCGCCGACAGCGGAGTTGAGCCCGGAGTCGGTGTCCTCGTCCCGGTTGCATGACGAGATGCAAAGCCCGGCGAGCAACAATGCATATATTGAAATTTTGCTGAATTTCATGGCTTTGATATTGTTTTATCGTTTTGAATTGGGTTAACTGTTAGAAATCCTCTATTCTCCAGTCTTCGATGCCAGAGGGTTGCTGGTTAGACTTGACGGGATAGAGGTTGATGTCGCCGTTGAACGTGTACTCTTGTCCGGGGATGTATTCTACTGCGCCGGAGCCGTCTTGCTTGATGTTCCACGATGCTATCATCTTGCCAAGTTTGATGTCGGTGCGGATTGTTGCATTGCCGCCGTCCTTGTATGTCTGTTCGTATGCCGTGAGAACCTTGCCGTCGAAGTCGTGGTAGATAATCTTGGCGAAGTTGCCCCATACAGCCTTTACCGTAACGTCTTCTGCCGGGTTGATGAAGTTGGTGTCCCAGCCTTTGAACCAGTAGCCTTCGCGTGTTGGTTCGTCGTCGTCGGTTAAAGTTACTTCCGTGCCCCATTTGTGGACGATTTCCTTGGTGGCGTTGGTGCCGTCAAACGTGCCGCCGTTGGCATCGAGGGTTACAGTGATGTCGTCGAGGTCGATGATGGCGTTGAGCATCATTGACGGCTCGGAGAATGTGAAGGTGATTGTCTCGCCGGCTTTGTAGGTGGGTGATGCGGGATTTGCGTTTGCCTTGGCATCCCAGCCAGCGAGGTGATGGCCTGTTAATGCCTCCACGGTGGCGGGCAGGGTTACAGCCTCGCCTTCCTTAAACTTGATATAAGTGGTTTCGCCTTGGTTGTTGAGTATCAGCACTTTTTCGTTGGTTGCGATGGCCTCAAACCTCATTGGTCTGGTTACTGTGATGATTTCGCCGCCTTCGCGTAAAATGCCCTTGTCGTCCACCCAGCCGGTAAACGTGATGCCTTCGCCGATGTTGGAGGGCAATGTGAGTTTGCCATTTAATTTTTTGGTGGTGGCTTCTACGTGAGCGTTGGGGATGTTGGATACGTCGAAGGTGATGTTGATGAGTTCGTCGAGGTTGCCAAAGTCCAAAATCTCCGAGCGGGCGAACGATACATTGTTGAAGTATGCCACTTGCTGCTCGTTGTCCTGGTTGGTGTAATAGACTTTGAGGTTGACGTTGTTGACGGGCATCAGCGATACGAATCCGCCGTTAGGGGCGTCGGTGAGTTCGATAACCTGCGATGTTGCGCCCGTTGCCGTGGGTGTGCCGTTGTTTTCGATGGTTATCTTGATGTCGCCGGCGATAGGCTTGCTCGCCTCGATTTTGAGGCTTGTGGTAGTGCCGTTAACGAGGTGGAATCCTGCGATTGCGGTTGCGTTTTTGAGCGTGAGCGAATTGTCGTCGGTGTTGGTGTGCGCCACAGCCACTATGCCTTCGAGCGCGCTGTTGACACCTGAAATTCCTGCCAAAGCATCTGACTTATAACTCTGTTTGTCAGGAATTTGGGTGCTTATGGTGCCGTCCTCGTTGAGGGTAGCCGATGCGTTGTAGGGAAACAGCGCGTAGTAGCCGTTGTCCGACGCCTTTGCGACGCCTGAGAAATTGACGCTTGCACCGCTCTTGTTGGTTGTGAACTTCTGGTTTGACTCGCCGTCGAAGATTGTGAGCGCGTCAGTGTTCAGGAAGTAGGTCTGTATCGACGAGGCTGTTGCCAGATTGTCGCCGTCGATGTGCAGAGCCGCCTTGGAGAGCGAATGTTCGAAGGAGGTGGCAAATGTGAGAGTGCCTTCCTCCGGCGACGACTGTTGTTCTACAAGTCCGTCGTCGTCGTCGTGCTTGCAGGCGGCAAGTGATACTGCGGCAGCAAGCAGTGTATATTTTGCTATGTTAATATTCATGGTTTATGATGGTAAAGTTTTGTTAGTGAAATTAATACTGCTTGTATTGCCAACCTTCGGATGTGGCTTCTCCTTCCACATTTTCGGATATGTATGCCCAGACTTCGATGTCGCCTGCGGTCTGCACTACCTGTCCGTCGGTGTAGGTTTTGCCGTCCTTGTCTTTCCAAACAAGGGTCTGGTTGGCTTTCAGAGTGATGTCGTAGTGGATTTTGACGTCGCCTTTGGAATAATCAACACCCGTAACAGACTTTTCTGCCTTTGTTGCAGGCACTTTGGGGTCGTAGTGGTAGATGATTTTGTAGATAGGGGTCCACACGGCGTACAATGTTGCCGTGTTGCCGGTGTACTTGCTTCCTGCGGCATATTGCGCTGTTGTTGCGTTGGGATTGGTGCTCCATCCGAGGAAGGCGTAGTTAGCGTAGGTGAGAGCCGACGCATCGGGGATTGTGGCCTCATCTGTAAATTCGATTGCATTGATTGAGCCTGTTGCGCCGTTAACGTCAAAGGTCAAAGTGTAGGTAGTAGGTGTTTCGCCGCCGCCGGGATTGTCGCCACCACCAGGATTGTCGCCACCGCCGGGGTTATCACCGCCGCCAGGGTTATCGCCACCACCGGGGTTATCACCGCCGCCAGGGTTGTCGCCACCACCGGGGTTATCACCGCCGCCAGGGTTATCGCCACCACCGGGGTTATCACCGCCGCCAGGGTTGTCGCCACCGCCAGGGTTATCGCCACCACCGGGGTTATCACCGCCGCCAGGGTTGTCTCCGCCACCGGGGTTATCACCGCCACCGGGGTTGTCGCCACCGCCAGGATTATCACCACCGCCAGGATTATCACCGCCGCCGGGATTGTCGCCTCCGCCAGGATTGTCGTTACCGCCGGGATTGTCGTTGCCACCAGGGGTGTCGTTACCACCAGGAGTGTCGTTACCACCAGGAGTGTCGTTGCCACCAGGGGTGTCGTTACCACCGGGAGTGTCGTTACCGCCGGGATTGTCGTTGCCGCCGTTGTTGGGCTTTGGGTCTGGTTCTGGATCGTCGCCGCCGCTGCTGCTCTTGCCGCACGATGCAGCAATGAACACGCAGAGTGCCAGCATGAAGCCTAATTTAAGTAATGAAATTTTTTTCATTTTGTTATTTATGTTAAGTTAATAATTTTTCTAATTATGCCACACAAAATATTTTTCAAATTTTGTAAATTATTTACAGATTAGAGAAAAATATATGTTAATAATTGTTAAGGGTGCGAAAATTGATTATATCAAAAGAAAACGGTGCTAATTTAACCATGAAATTAGCACCGTCGTATTGGTAAAATGTGTGTTTACAGCGTCTCTTGTTTCAACTTTTCCATGTAGTCGTTGATGTCGCGGAGTTTTTGTGGGATGCGGATGTTTTGCGGGCAGTGGGGCTGACAAACGCCGCAGCCGATGCAGTGCGCCGCCTGACGTTTTGGTTCCACTACGCGGTCGTAGCCGATGAGGAAACGGCGGCGGGCTTCCACAAAGTTGGCGTCCTGGGTGGAAACAGAGATGTAGCCTTCGTTGACACACTTATTATAATGTGTGAATGTTGTCGGGATGTCAACGCCATAGGGACACGGCATACAGTACTGACAAGCGGTGCAAGGCACGAGCGGGAATTTGACAAACTCGTCGGCGACGCGCTGCAAAATGGCGTCTTCCTCCTCTGTGCAGGGTTCGAGCGGACAGAGCGTAGAAAGGTTGTCCTGCAAATGCTCCATGTACGTCATGCCGGAGAGGATGGTGAGGATGTTTGGGTGTGTTGCAATCCATCGGAACGACCACGAGGCGATGCTGCTCTCGGGACGACGTCCGCGCAAAATATCCTGCACGTGGGTGGGCAGTTTGGCAAGACGTCCGCCGAGGATTGGCTCCATCACAAAAACGGGGATATTCTTTTCCGCAAGACGGTTGTAGAGGTATTCGGCGTCGGTGTTGGACGGATTCACCTGCTTGGCGTGACGCCAGTCCACATAGTTCATCTGAATCATCACAAAATCCCATTTGTAGGTTTCGTGATTGTCCACCAAATAATCAAACACCTTGATGTCGCCGTGATACGAAAAGCCGAGGTTTTTGATTCTGCCCGCTTCACGCTCTTTCAGAAGGAAATCAAGCATTCCGTTGTCCAAGTAGCGCTTCGAGAATGTTTCCATGCCGCCGTTGCCTACTGAGTGGAGGTGCAGATAGTCGATGTAGTCCACTTGAAGCTCTTTAAACGATTTTTGGTAAATCGCTTTGGACGCCTCAAATGTCCACTGCTGAGGAGCAAAATTCGACAACTTGGTGGAGACAAAATACTTGTTTCTCGGGTAGCGGCTGAGGGCGATGCCCATTGCGCGCTCCGAAAAACCTTTGCAATACGCCGGCGACGTGTCAAAGAGGTTGAGGCCGTGTTCGATGGCGTAGTCGGTGAGCTTGTTGACGGTTTCTTGGTCTATTTCGTCGTTGCTCTCACGTGCGCTAACGTTGCTGACGGTGGGCAGTCGCATGAATCCGTAGCCAAGAATGGAGATTTTGTCGCCGGTCTTGGGATTGGTGCGGTAGGTCATCTTGTCGGTGGGGATGTTTTTGGATACCGACGTTGTTGTATCGGCTATTGCGCCAGATTTGACGGCGTCTCCACAGCCGGAGGCAGATACGGCAGTTGCCGCCGCCGCTGTACCGGCCAATTTGAGGAAGTCGCGGCGATTTATGTTTTTTTCTGACATGATTTTCTGTGTTGTGATTGGTGTTCGTTGCATTCGTAGAGACGTTGCACGCAACGTCTCTACATTGCGTTGTTAAATGTTTACATATTACCGTGTACGAGGTTGCCTTCCACGTAGATTGCGGAGAAGGGGCGGACGGGGCAGAGGTGTTCGCACGCGCCGCAGCCAAGGCAACGCTCCGTGTCGATGGACGGGATTTTTACCTTGGGATTATCGGGTAGTGGCACCATTGTGATTGCGCCCGACGGACAGTGCTGCGCACAGTTGCCACAGGCGATGCCATCTTTCTGCGGGAGGCAGTTGTCCTTGACCCATACGGCGTGTCCGGCGCGGATGGCGGTCTTCTCTTCGCGTGTGATGGGGTTGATGGCTCCGGCGGGGCACACTTCGCCGCATTTGGTACATTCGGGGCGGCAGTAGCCGTGTTCAAAACCCATTTCGGGCTGCATGAAGGTCGCAAGGTTGGTGGACGGCCTCAATACGCCGTTTGGACAGACGGCTACGCAGAGTTGGCAGCCGGTGCATTTGTTTGAGAACGAATTAACGCTCAGCGAGCCTGCAGGCTTGACGGGTGTTTCGCGCTCCGGGATTTTTTTGTCTTCGATTACCGCAAGTCCGCCGTCGGTGGTCTTGTCTTGTGCGTGGAGCACCGATGTAGCCGCCAATGTAGCCGTTGCGGTGAGCATTGCGCGGAGCGATTCGTTGGGCTTGTCGGAAGGCGAAGGCGCGGCCTCTGACTGTTTTTTGGGCGCAAGGGCAAAGTGGATGGCGTCTTTCTTGCATTTGCCGAGGCAGTTCATGCACGATACGCAGCGGGTGTAATCCACGGTGTGATTATCGATGTCGATGCATGACGACTTGCAGTTTTTTTCGCAGAGGCGGCAGTTGATGCACTTAGAGGCGTCGATGCGGATTTTGTAGAGGGAGAATTTAGCCAAGTAGCCGAGCACTGTGCCTACGGGGCAGATGTTGTTGCACCAGGTGCGTCCGCCGCGCCATGCAAGCACGGTGAATGTTATCAGTGTTACGATGGCGACAATAAACACCGGCATCGACTTAATCCACACTTCCTTTTCGTAGAAGGCGTAGGAGTCGTAATGTTCGGCGGCTTTTGCCAAGAGGTTGTTGATGCCTATATAAACAGGCTGGAAGAGGTTTTGCACGATGCGTCCGTATGCGCTGTACGGTGCGACGAGGATTGCGAGGCCGTTGAGCCCCACCAGAAGCAGGATTACAAACACTCCTAACACCGAAAATCTGAGTATTTTGTTTTCGGGGAGGAAGGAGAAGCGATTTTTCTTGCGCTTGGCGGCGATATGCGACATTGCGTCCTGATATGTTCCCGCCGGGCATATCACCGAGCAGTAGATTCGCCCAAACAGGAGCGTGAGTGCGACTACAATGAGCATCGCCACGAGGTTGAGCCCCAGGACGGCGGGCAGAAACTGCAAGTCGGTCATCCACGAGAGCCAGCAGTGCAAAGTACCCGTAAAGTCGAGAATCATCGCCGTGATGCACACGAGGAAAATGGTCCCGAGGATTGTACGAATTTTTTTCAGCATGATTTGATTGTTTGTTTGATGATTGTTTGATGTGTTTGATTGTGCAAATCTAAGCAAAAAAATGGATTTGAAAACCCACTTTCAAATCCATTAGACTTAATATTTGTGAAAAAGTTTATTTTTTGCCGAATTTCATTACCAAATCCACCGAACGTTCGTCGAGTGCCGGCGAAAAAAGTGTGAGGCTGTTTGTCGAAACGTCTTTTACAATCAGGATTTCGGCTGGCTGGTTGTCAAAAAGCGTTACGATGGTGTCGTTGCTTACGTGCCATGTGCCTGATTGCTGGTCTTTGGACCCCGCCACCTTCACTTGCACGAGTTTGTTGTTCTGGAAACTGAGGGTCATCTTGCCGATTTGCTGGTTGGAGATTTCGGTGTATTCGTCTTTGAGCGACTGCGGCGTGTAGGAGTTGAGTTCATCTTGCAACTTTTTTTCCTTTTCGAGCATTGCTTGACGTTCGGTGGGCGTCTTGGCTGAGTCTATTTCGTGGCGCGTGAGTTCGATGGCTTTGGTGGTGTTTGCCTTGGCCTCGGCTGCGCGGACGTTGCAGATGGAGTCGAGGTGCAGGATTTCGTATTTGTCGAGCACCCAGTCGCCAATAATCTGCTCTTCGAGCGGATTGGAGCACGACGATATTGCAACAGTGGCCATCAATGCCGCCAATATTGTTTTGATGCGCTTCATTAGTCTATTCTATTTTGGTGAAAATCAGTTTTGTGATGATGGAGTTGTTGTCCACCTTTTCTGTTACCACGAGTATCAGTTGCGTGGGCGTGATGTCCTGAATCTGCACGATGTCGTATTGGTTGATGTCCGTGGGTTTTAGTTTCAGGTATTTAGACTGCGGGTCGTATTCCCAGGTGCCATGCTCGATGTTTTCGGCAAAGCCTGCTCGCGTGAAGGTCTTGTCGGCGTTGAAGGTGAGGTGCGCACGGTTGATGAGCGCGTTTACCATGTCTTGCAGGTTGAGGCTGTCCTCGTGGGTGGCGCGGAATTGGTTGTCGGTGTAATCCGTCATCTTCCAATGGCCTACAAGCGCGGCTTCGCTCTTTTTGAGTTCGTGGCTGAGTTCTATCTTGATGTTTGAGTTGCCGAGGGCGTTCTGATAGTTGGCCTGCTGGATGTTTGCCTCGCGGTTTTCTTGCTTCACTCCGCCGTTGACGAGGATGAACAGCATCACCAATATTACCGCTATGCTGATGTAGAACAGGTTGCGGTATAGTTTTTCCTTATCGGACGGTGGCTGTGCCGTCTGGTTGGTTTTCGACGGGGTGGGGGAGGCGGTTTTTGTTTTTTTGCCGTACTCGTCTTTTTTCTTGGTGGCGGGCTTGGCGAGTTCCTTGTAATTCCGCTTGAAAAGGTCGCCGAGGTCGTTGAGCGCGGTGTTTTCTGGCTGCAATGCGCCGTCTATCCATACGTGTTCGTCCAGGAAGAAGTCCGTAAGGATGTTCCTTGGCAGGGCTTGGGCTACGTATGGCACTACGTTGATGTTTTCCTGCTCGCATTGGCGCAGGAGGTCTGCCATCGTGGGGTCGTTGCAGGAGTCGTTGGTGATTACGGACACCACCGCCTCTGGTTTGTCGCCGTTTTCTTCGAGGAACAATGCGCCCAGTGTGCTGCGGAATCCGGCTTTTTTAAGTGTTGCCTGTACCTTGTTGGCGGTGTCTTTGCCGTCGTGTGAATATGTGATAAGTATCCTTTCCAATTTCGCGCTTTTATTTTACTTTGGAGTATATGATTATGGTTTTGCTCTTGCTGTTTTCGTCGTATTCGGTGTCTGTAAAACCGCTGTTTGAGAGGTCGTGTATTTCCATTGTAACTGTTGATTTGCTTTCCATTACAAATTTCAGTTTCATGATTTCGCCCTCTTCGGATTCTTCGCCAAAAACTTCCCAAGAGCCTCTCTGTGTAACCCCGCAGATGGACTGCTCCAGCGAGCCGTCGGCTTTGAGTTTCAGCATGGCGGTTTTTTTGAGGTTTTCCATCTCTTCCTGCCATGCGGCTTTGTCGTCGTTGCTGAGTTTTTGGTCGGATGTTATGGATGATATTTTGTATTCGCCTACCAGCATTTCCCGTGGCGACTGCTGGCACGATGTGAGCGTCGCTATCAACGCCACCAGCATCAATGCTATCAATCTTGTGAGTTTTCTCATATTCGCTGTTTTTTAGTTATTGTTTAATGCGCAAATTTAGCAAAAAATTTGTTATGCGCCTTTATTTTGGGCAAAAAAAGTTTCATTCGTTGCTTTTTGTGAGGATGTTGGCCTTTCCAAATGTGGCTACTATCGACGCCAATGTCGTAGTGATGTTAGACAGACATTCGATAAGCACCGTGTGTACTTCGTGGGTCGCAATGACGTTTTGGTCGTTGGTCCACAGCCTCTTGATGTGCGACATGCGCAGCACCTCGGAGTTGCGTTTGGTGAGTTCTATCGATTCTCCTATTGCGGCGAGGGTCTTGGCGTCGCGCTTGTCAACGGCGGTAAAGATTTCGCGGAAAAACTTGTTGATTTCCCACACGTAAACTTTGATTTCCGACTTTCCTTCGTCTGAGAAGGTGAGGTCGAGGCGGCAGAGTTTGTTATACAGCGGCATCAGGTCGCGCTGCACTATGTCCACGATGCGTTCGGTCTGTTCGAGTATCGAAAAAATGCCGTAAATCTGCTGCGTTATCGACTGCGCGTAGCCCTTCTTGCCCACTTGCAGGAGGTAGTTGCGCACTTCCTCCTCCACGTACTTGAACGCCTCCGCCTTGTCGGGGAGTTTTTTGAAGAGTTTGAGGTTTTCGCGCTTGTCGTCGATGTTTTCGGGGTCGAAGTTTTCGATGGCGTTGGTAGCCTTGTCAAACATCCTCGAACTCAGTTTGATAAGCGTCGCCGTCTCGTTGATGGACGATTCTATCACTGTGGGCGGCACGGTGATGACGTTGAGGTCGATGAATTTGAGGTGTCCGGCGGTTTTGCCTTTGCTGCTCTTGTCTTTTGACGGCTTGATCCACCGTTCGATTATCTTGACAAACACGTTGCAGAACGGCAGCAGCGTGAATGCCTCGCCAACATTAAAGAAAAGGTGTATGTTGGCTATCTGACGCTCCGGCGAACAGTCAACAGCCGCCGAAAACCATTCTATTGCGCCCACCATCGGTTTTATCAGCAGCATGAAAATTACCGCGCCGACGCATTTGGTGAGTACGTGCGCCATCATTGTGCGCTTGCTCTGTGTGGTGCCTCCTATCGACGCTATCACAATGAGCAGGCACGTGCCGAGCGTGGAGCCGATAACGAGCGGGTACGCCTGGTAGGTGTTGATGAGTCCTTCTTTGGCAAACACCATCAAGATGCCGGCAAACATGCCCGTGCTCTGCATTATGCAGGTGCCGATGGTGCCTACGAGGAGGCCGAGCAGGGGATTGTGGGCGGAGGCGATGGCTTCGGTAAATTCTGGTATGTCTTTGAGCACCGACACCGACCTGCCGAGCAGTTGCATGCCAAAAAACACGAGTCCAAAACCGAATATCGCGCCGCCGGTGTCGCGGAAGCCGTCTTTTTTGGACGCTTTCATAAAAAAGCCTACAATCACCGGCACTATGGCGTATCCGGCGATGTCGAAGGCGATGATTTGGCTTGTTACCGACGAGCCTATGCACGCGCCGAGTATCACGGGGACGGTCTCGGCAAACCTCATTATGCTCGCCTCCACAAAACTCATCAGCATCACGGTAGTTGCGCCCGTGGATTGTGTGATTACCGTTACGAGTATGCCGGTAAACATCATCTTGAAGTTGCTGCTGTTGAACTTGGTGATGAGTATCCTAATATAGTCGCCAAGACCGCTCTTGAGCGCGCTGCTCAGGAGTTCCATGCCGTAGAGGAAGAACACCAGCCCGCCCAAGATGCCTGTTGTAAGCGCAAACCAGTCGATCGTAGTAGCCATTGTTGATAGTGTGTTGTCCTTTGTCTTTTTTTTCTCCAAAAAAGATGCCATCACCTTGCGAGCGCAGTTACTTTTTCTATAAGCACCTTTTTGTCGATGGGCTTGAAGAGTGTGTCGGCGCATCCGAGCGCGAGTATTTTTGACCTTTCGTCCATGAAGCCGAAAGCCGTCTGCGCTATGATGGGCACGGTGTTGTCTATTTCGAGGATTTTTGCCACCGCCTTGTAGCCGTCCATGATGGGCATCTGCATGTCCATGAGTATGAGCGAGATGTCGGGCTGCGCCTTGAAATATTCCACGCACTCCACGCCGTTTTTCGCCCAGATGATTTTTGCGCGGGTCTTTTCGAGGAGTTTGCGGAGGAGGATGAAGTTGATTTCGGCGTCTTCCGCTATCAGGATGGTCTTGCCAGACATGTCGGGGATTTCGCTTGACGGCTGCTGCGGCGTGTTGTTGGCGGGGGTGCTGTTTGGCGGCTGCTCCTGGCCGATGAGTTTGCAGACGGCGCACACCTTCTGCCTTGCGCCACGGTAGAATATCGGGGTCAAGGTGATGGAGAATTTGAGCATGTTGCCTTCCCGCGACTTCATCTTCATCTGCAACGTCCTCGCCACGCGCCCTGTGCCGTAGCCCGCCTTGCAGTTTTGGAACGCCTGCACGAGTTCTACGTAAGGCTCGATGCCCGGCATGATGTCAAAACGTCGCCCGATGTAGTCAACGCGGCGGTATCCCGTGATGGCCTCAAACTTGCGGCTGAGGTTGGTGATGATGTAAAACTCGTCCACCATCATCAGGAAGTCGTATGGCTTGAGGAACACGTTGGCGTATTCGTCGGCGTACCTGCGCCACAATATGCTTATCGGACGCGAGAAGGCGGGCGTGTAGTCGGGGTCCAGAACATCGTGGAGGGTTGCGAATATCGCCTCGCTGTCTTTGATCCTTATCTTGGAAAACCTGCACCGCACCGCCTTTTTTTCGCCGTTGGGCAGCAGGATGTCCATGAAAAGTTCCTGCCTGTCGCTAAAATTGTTTTGCACTGACAGAAACGCCCTCAGCACCATGATGCGGTGCTTGGGTGCCACGCTTTCTATCAGGTGCGACTCAATGTCCTTGTAGGTGCGCTGGGCTATACGGCGCGTTTCGTTGTTGACATACAGCAACTTACGGTCGAATATGATGAGTATTCCCGTATCAATCGACTGTACTATCTGATTGAGAATGTAGTAGTTCTCAATCATCTTCTCCTTCACGGAGCGTGCGTTGTGTGTTATGGAGGTGTACATGATTATTGCCTATTATTTTTCGATTGCTAAATTAAAAAGAATTTTTCGATTTTTGACACTCTAAATGCAGATTTTAGAAATTTTTTTGTAATAAAACCGTTATATTTGCAGTCGCAAACTACAAATACATTTTAAAATGACAAAATTGAGAGTTATATTCATTCTTTTGGCGGTGATGGCAACGTCTTTTACCGCTGTGGCACAGTACAATATGAGTTTTGCCTTCACTGGTTTTGGGCTCGACTTTGGCAAGGGCTACAATGTTCCTATATACAAGCGCAATATTTCCAACGGCAAAAACCCCATTTTTGAGCCGGGGTTGCGCATAGGGTTCGAAGTATATGCCTCGCCCGCCACAAGCCTCAAAGCGGTGCAGACATTTCGTTATGATGTGATGGCAAAGTTGGCTATGAGCACACAGTTGATGCTCAGGTTCAGGGTGTTCAGGGTTTATAAACATTCGGTGTCGCTGGGCGTGGGTCCTACGTGTTTCTATCGGCAGCCTTGGAGCAAAGAGGCTGGCTATGTGGAGGACGGCGTTTACGACAACGGCAAGATGCAGCGCAAGATAGCGTGGCTCAGCACCGAATTGGAGTACAATTACGTAATTGGCAGGTTTACGGACATTTCCTTTGCCCTTACCCACATGAACCCGCAGGGCATAGGCTGTGCCATAGGCATTAAGTACTGGTTTACAAGAAAGAGCAACAAGTGCGGCACGTGTCCGTCGTTCAAATAATCACGACAACCAACCTACCTTCCGCGAAATCCAGATGCCAAGCAATGCAAAGGCTATTGACGACACCACTACCACAGGCATTGCGTACATATTTTCTTCCATGTAGTTTGGCACGTTCATGCCAAGGAAACTTGCTATCAACGTGGGTATCATCAGTATGATGGACGCGAGGGTCATCTGTTTCATCACGCGGTTGAGGTTGTTGGAGATTACGGAGGCAAATGTATCCATCATGCCGCTCTGGATGTTGGAGTATATCTGCGCCATCTCGATAGCCTGTTTGGTCTCGATGAAGGCGTCTTCTATCAAGTCCTCGTTCATTTCGCTGAACGTGGACTTTTTGCTGTTTTTGAATTTGGCGAGTACGAGTTCGTTGGATTTCAATGATGTCTGGAAGAATACGAGGCACTTCTCCAGTTTGAGGAGTCGCGAGAGTTCCTTGTTCCTAATAGAACGCTCTATCTCCTTCTCTATCAACGATGTATGTTGGTAGATTTGTCGCAGGTAATACATAAAGGAGTTTGCGCTGCGGATGAAGAGGTTGAGGGTGAAGTTTAATACGTCATATACAGGCTGGCTGGCGTTGCGATACACCGACGGCTGCGCCACGGGCAGCACGTTGTTTGGCACGTTGCAGATGGTAACGGTGTAATCGTCGCACATGAACACGCCGAGAGGGTAGGTGCTGTACAGCATGCTGCTCTGCGGCGTTTCTACGGGGATGCGAAGGATTATCATGCTCCAATCGTCGTCCACTTCGTAACGCGGTCTCTCATCGTTATCAAGGATGTCCTGGATAACGTCCTGTGGAACTTTGTACTCTTCTTGAAGAATGTTAACTTCCTCACTGTCGGGCTGGACACAGTGAATCCAGCATCCGCTTTCAAGTTCTTGGATTTTCTCAGTACCCAAGAAACTTCTGTACATCTGAATCATTGTCTGATACCTCCAATTGTTTAACGCCCGCCCACGTTTTTGGGAGCGGCACGATGAGGCATCTCTCCTTATTTACGGTGGGAAAGCAAGGTTAATGTGTTGGAATGATAAGGGTCTCCGTCCATATTAGATGAAAACTTAGTTAATATTGTTTTGTGTTTTTTGTAACGGTGGCAAAGGTAGTGATTTTTTTTGGAAGGTGCAAATTTTTTTTACGTGCATAGTACATCTTTGCCGACGTGTATTGAAAAACCCCGTACATCCGCAACAAGTTGCTTGATGTACGGGGTTATAGAAATACCGTTTTCCAAACGGCTTGTTGTTAGAAGTAATACTTCAAGCCGATACGCGGGTTGAGACCCAGATTGAATTTGAATTCGTTGCTTTTGACATCAGAGTCCTTTGCTTTGATGTGTGCAAAGTCGATACCAAGCAGGCTTGCCGAGAATCCGAAGTGGTCGGTAGGACGGAATTCAAGCATGATTGGCAGTATTTGCAGGTCGAAGCCGTTGCCTTTGCTGTCGTAGGAGGTGTTGCCTGATTTGTATTTGGATTTTACATGGGCAAAGTAGAATCCAAGTTCCGGCGTAAAGTAGAGTTTGTCGGCGATTGCAAAATAGTAGGCAACTGTCGGCCCCATCAGGAAGGTGTTGTTGCTACTCTTGTTGCCGTCCTCATCCTTGTGCCATGAGGTGGTGAGTTCCATTTGGAGACCGACGCGTAAATTGTCGGCTAAAAAGTAGTGGAAACCTGGAGCAAGTTGCATTGTTACATACGGTTTCTCGGAAGTCTTGGTGTCGCCTACTTTGGTGGACGACTTTGTGATGCTCATGCCAGCCAATGTACCTACGTACTTGTCGCCTGCCGATTGTGCAAAAAGCACATTGACGCTGCTCATCAATACGAGCAGCATCATGATTGTGATTTTTCTCATTTTTTGTGTATTTTAGACGTAATTTTGTTGTGTTAATTTCCCAATGTTGCCACCATTACAGCCTTGATGGTGTGGAGGCGGTTTTCGGCTTCGTCGAATACGATGGATGCGGGGCTTTCAAACACTTCGTCGGTTACCTCCATGCAGTCGATGCCAAATTTTTCGGCGATTTCCTTGCCTTTGGTAGTCTTGGTGTCGTGGAAGGCGGGGAGGCAGTGCATAAACTTGACGTTGCGGTTGCCGGTGAGGGTCATCATGTTGGCGTCGATGCGGTATGGCGTGAGGAGTTTGATGCGGTCTGCCCATACGTCGTCTGGCTCGCCCATCGACACCCATACGTCGGTATATAGGAAGTCGCAGTCTTTGACGCCAACTGCAATGTCGTCTGTAATGGTGATGCGTGCACCCGTGGTGGCGGCTATCTGTTGGCAACGCTCCACAAGTTCCTTGCGCGGGCTAAGGGATAACGGGCCTACGAGCCTGATGTCCATGCCGAGTTTTGAGGCGATGATCATCAGCGAGTTTGCCATGTTGCCGTGGATGTCGCCAAGGAAGGCAAAGCGGATTTCGCTATCGGGCTTGCTGCAATGCTCGCGCATTGTGAGCAGGTCGGCAAGTGCCTGTGTGGGGTGGTATTCGTTGGTGAGTCCGTTCCAGACGGGCTTCTTGGAATATTCGGCGAGGATTTCCACGGTCTTTTGCGCAAAACCACGGTATTCTATCGCGTCAAACATCCTTCCAAACACACGTGCGGAATCTTCCGCCGACTCCTTGTGTCCTATCTGACTGCCCGACGGCGTGATATACACCGTCCTTGCTCCCTGGTCTGCCGCCGCAACCTCGAAGGCGCAGCGGGTGCGGGTGGATGTTTTTTCAAATATCAGGGCTATGTTTTTGCCAATAAGATGTTGTTTCTCAGTGCCTTGCTTTTTCTGCTCTTTGAGTTCCGCGCTCAGTTGAAGAAAGTAGTTGATTTCTTCGGGCGTGAAGTCGAGCAGCGTGAGCAGGCTTCTGTTTTTAAGATTGACCGTCATGATTATAATGTTATGTTACAATTCCGACACAAAATTAATAATAATTTGGGAATTTTACAATACTCATTCAGACATTTTTTTTGCCACAGGTCCGCCGTCTGGTGTGTTGTCTATCTCCACAAAAAACATTTTATCTGGCGACAAAGCCCACATTATACGGTCGTAACGCCCATCAGGAATTTGTCTGAATGGCGTATGTCGGTCTGTGGCGTCCATCAAAATTAAGTGGTTTTCGTATGGCACTCCGGCAAGCACCGTATTAAACTGCACCGTATTGGCGTATGCAGTGTCCACCTCGCCAAAATCTTCTGTGGAAGCCATTACCGTATATGCATCGATGCCCACGTGTTTCAATAGCGACACTAATGTCATATTGACATCCGCGCTGCTGCCTCGTTGCAATCGCAGTATGTAGTCGATACTGCGTCGTATGTGATTGTTGTAAGAGGTGTCCCATGTTATATGTTGGCGAACATATTCGAATATTTGTTTGGTGGCCGCCAATGTGTCGAGTATTTCGTCTGGATTGGTGAGTGCGCTAAGTTCAGACGGCATCGTTACCGACTTCACCAACGGTTTCCAAAATTCGCGGCTCTTGCGTTGCCGCTTGTGTAGCCGCTGCCAACTATCGGAGGAGATGAGCACGTAGCCCGCATTATAACTCTTGTGCCATGCTTCGTGTTGCGATAGGTCGCGGTTGTCAGGGTCGGCATATACATATATAAGGTGCGTCAGTTGTTGCCACGCCGTATAATATATGCCAGCGTAACCGATGTTTTGCGTAAACTTGGCAGCCCGCATCCTCACAGACGCAGTGCCGTAAAGACGGCTTACATGTCTGTCTTCAAACATGTTGGTAGGCATTGCTCGTGTTACCTTGAAGGTGTCGAGACGACTAAGGAACTTATATACTACCGATAGTCGGCGCATTGGCCCCGACATGTAATTCATAGAATTGGGATTGTCCTGCGGTGTGTAGTTGTAAATCATGCTTATAAACTCGTCGCCACCGCCGTGCTGGATGTCGTCGGCAAAAGCACCTTTGCAGTCGTATTTGTATTGCATAAATTCGGGGAAGGTTGTAATGAGCCTTGATGCTGCGCATGGGTATTTGCAATTGAAATTCCAGATGGGCGGCAGAATGAAGTCGAAGGTGATAAGCGTGTACTCAAAATCAATAATGTCGCCAGCATGTATTTCTGGCAACGACACCGACATACGGCTCTCCAACGAATCGCGGTCATAATGATTGAAATCTTTGTACTTTAATTTTTTGTGGCTGATTTTCGAGCCGTTGTTAGTAAAAATCCAGCATCTTACCATGTTGACATGTTCGTAATCATAACGTCCCGAATAGTTGACCGTAAAAATGTCGTCGTCCTTGAAACCGTCTTTTAATGCTTTCAGGCGAATGTGAAATACGTTATACAGGCGCAATTGTTCGTTGTAAATATCAAAATACATCTTTTTTTCGTTTTGGAGAACAACTGCGTCGTATCCGAGATCGTCAAGGTCGGTGTGCAGAAAGTCGCGTTCTGACACTTTGCCAAATTCTCGGAACTCAGGATCGGACTTTTGTGCCGATGAGGTGAGAGAATAGACTATTATAATTAACAATAGTATTATCTTCATAAACTTTTTGTCAATTGTGGTTAAAAACGTATTGTATTATGTTTGCGCCCATCTGCAATGCTTTCAGGTGCGCTTCTTGCGTGTCGTTGTGTACGGCGGGGTCTTCCCAGCCGTCGCCGAGGTCGCACTCCCAAGTATATAAGAATACGAGCCGCCCTTCGTGAAACATGGCGTAGGCTATGGGCGCGTGGTTGTCGTGTTCGTGGATTTTGGGAAGTCCGTTTGGAAAATCGTATTTCTGGTGGAAAATCTCAAAACTCGTGGGCAGTTGCACCATCTCCGCGTCGGGAAACACTTTTGCCATCTCCCTGAAAACGAAGTCTTTGGTGCCGTAGTTGTCGTCAAAATGGAAGAATCCGCCCGACAGCAAGTAACGCCGCAGATTGTCAACGTCCGCCGCCGAAAATATCACGTTGCCATGTCCCGTGGCGTGGATGTATGGATAGTTGTATATCTCCACGCTGCTCGGCTCCACGGTGGGGATGTCGTCGGAGATGTTGGTGTGGAGTTCCTGGTTGCAAAACTTGACGAGGTTGGGCAGCGAGGTTGGGTTGGCATACCAGTCGCCTCCGCCCGAATATTTCATCAGGGCGATTTTCAATTGCTGCGCCTGCGAGGTAAGCGATGCAAGCAAGAGAGATAATATGGTGAGGAGAATTTTCATTTTCATAGTTGACCATTGTAGAGACGTTGCGCGCAACGTCTAAAACAATATAATAAAACGTCTAAAACAATGCGATTAAACGTCTATAACAATATAATTAATGTAGTAGAGACGTTGCGTGCAACGTCTAATTAACGTAATAGAGACGTTGCACGCAACGTCTCTACAATGACACAAATCGTTGATTGTCAATTATATTCCCGTATAGTTGAACGGCGAAATCTTCATCATTTCCTCTTTTACCGAGTCGGGTACGTCAAGGGTCTGGATGAAGCCTTGGATGTCTTCTTTGGTAATCTGACGGTTGACGCGGGTGAGTTCTTTGAGTTTTTCGTAGGCGTTGGGAACGCACTCGCGGCGCAAAATCGTCTGTATCGCCTCCGCGCAGACAGCCCAGTTGGCGTCGAGGTCGGCGTCGATGGATTCGCGGTGGAGGATGAGTTTGTCGAGACCTTTGAGCAACGATTTTACTGCCACCACGGTATGTCCGATTGGTACGCCGATGTTTCTCAGGACGGTGCTGTCGGTCAAGTCGCGCTGGAGCCTTGACACGGGGAGTTTCTGCGCCAGGTGCGAGAAGATTGCGTTTGCCATGCCGAGGTTGCCTTCCGCGTTCTCAAAGTCGATGGGGTTTACCTTGTGAGGCATCGCCGACGAACCCACTTCGCCCGCTTTGAGTTTTTGCTTGAAGTAGTTCATCGAGATGTACATCCAGATGTCGCGGCAGAGGTCTATTAATATGGTGTTGATGCGCTTCATGGCGTCGCAGAATGCCGCAAAATTGTCGTAATGCTCTATCTGCGTGGTTACTTGCGAGCGTTCGAGACCCAGCACGTGGTTTACGAATGAATTGGCAAACTTGATCCAGTCTATGTCGGGATATGCTACGCTGTGCGCGTTGAAATTGCCCGTCGCGCCGCCAAACTTAGCCGAATATGGCACGAGTTTGAGGAGTCCCAACTGACTGTCGAGACGCTCTACATACACTTCTATCTCCTTGCCAAGGCGCGTGGGACTCGCAGGCTGACCGTGTGTACGGGCGAGCATGGGTACGTCTGCCCATTCGCCGGCGCGGTGGATGAGCGTTACCATGAGGTTGTCCATCATCGGGAGATAGACGTTGGTAACCGCCATCTGGAGCGAGTAGGGGATGGAGGTGTTGTTGATGTCCTGAGAGGTCAGGCCGAAGTGTATGAACGACTTGTACTGCTGGATGCCAAGCGCGTCAAACTTCTCCCTCAGAAAATACTCCACCGCCTTCACGTCGTGGTTGGTGGTCTTCTCTATCTCCTTGATTCTGAGCGCGTCTTCCGTTGTAAACTTGCGGTAGATGGCGCGGAGCGGTTTCAAAAGTTTGCGGTCAAACCCTGAGAGTTGCGGCAGGGGAATCTCGCAGAGGGCGATGAAATACTCCACCTCCACAAGCACCCTATATTTTATAAGGCCAAATTCCGAAAAATACTCGGCGAGGTCGTTAGTTTTGCTCCTGTAACGACCGTCCACCGGCGAAATGGCTGTAAGTTCTGTTAATTCCATGTTGCGTAAGTAATGTTTGCTGCAAAGTTACAACTAAATCGGCGAAAAATCAAAATTTTTTTTGGAAAAAATTTGTTAGATAAACACGAAGAACAGATTTTTTTGTGTTTTCTCAAAAAAATTCCCAACTTTGCGGTATAATTGCAAATATTAAATATGACCACCACTCAACTTCCCGCCGATGCCGAGGAACTCCTCCCACTTGTGGACAGCACCGGCAAAATAATTGGCAAGGCTATGCGCAGCCAGTGCCACAAGGACAACACATTGACGCATCCTGTTGTACACGTACACATCGTAAACGGCAGGGGCGAACTCCTGTTGCAAAAACGCAGCATGGCAAAACTCATCCAGCCCGGCAAGTGGGACACGTCGGTAGGCGGACACATCACGTATGGCGAGCCGATAAAGGAGGCTCTCAGGCGCGAGGCATGGGAGGAGGAAGGCGTTGTGGACGGCGATTTTGTGCCGCTGACGGCTTACTTGTGGCAATGTCCCCGCGAATCGGAATACATACACGTATATAAATGTCGTTACGACAACCCAAACCCCGTGGCAAAGGCTGAGATAGACGAGGTGAGGTTTTGGAGTTTTGACGAGATAGAACAAAACATCGGCAAAGGCGTATTCACGCCAAATTTTGAGAAGGAGTTTGTCTTAATAAAGGATATGCTATGATGAATTTTAAGGAAATCAAGGAAATCAAGGACAAGATAATGTCTGGTTATCAGATAACGCGCGACGAGGCTTTGCAACTATCCACCACCGGACATATCGAGGCGTTGTATTACAGCGCAAACCAACTGCGGGCGAAGTTCTGCGGATTCAGGTTTGAGATGTGTTCGATGTTCAACGTCATCAACGGCACCTGCGAGGAAGACTGCCATTGGTGTCCGCTGTCAAAAATTTCGACCATCGACTATGCCGCGTATCAGAATTTTGAACTCGACAAGGTGATAGAGCGCATTGCCGAACTCCATGGCAAGGGCGTAAGGCGTATAGAACTTTCCGCCGCCCACCGCTCCTTAAACGACGAGCAACTTGACGATGTAATCAATTATTATAATGCCATCAGTGCAAAATGCGACATCGGTCTGTGCGCGTCGCTCGGCACGCTCTCCTTGCAGCAACTCCAACGCCTCAAAGCCGAGACCAAGGTAAAGCGTTACCACTGCAACATCGAGACTTCGGAGCGTTTTTACCCCAGCGTCTGCACCACCAACGACATCCACGAAAAATACCGCACCCTCCAAGACGCGGCTAAGGTGGGGTTTCAACTCTGTTCGGGCGGTATCATCGGCATGGGCGAAACCATGGAAGACCGCATCGACATGGCTCTCAAACTCCGCGAACTTGGCGTCAGGTCTATCTCCATGAACATTCTTTTTGCCTTTAACGGCACACCTTTTGAAACTCACCAAATGCTTGGCAATCAGGAGATTTTGACGACATTTGCGCTGTTCAGGTTCATCAATCCGAGGGCGCAGATACGCTTTGCGCGTGGACGCTCGCAAATCAAAATCATCGAGAAGGAGGCGTTGCAGGCTGGCATCAACGCATCCGCCGTCGGCGAAATCCTCGTCGCCGCCAAATCGAC
>JAEEGL013155471.1_pt1 | contig 56834 bp, 52 predicted proteins | sample 9134231 | NCBI WGS metagenome assembly JAEEGL01 (sample SAMN16246548, study PRJNA631951) | gut metagenome | biome: gut microbiome; feature: rumen; material: fiber-attached | host: Bos | place: Iran: Karaj | collected 2018-10
AGTGGTGTGATGAGCGTCACCTAAGACAGGTTGCACTCGATGGCCTTCGAGGAAATCTGAAATATGCAGATACCTTCCTACCATGTTCTGATAGCGATAAGCATCTGATGATGGCAAATGCTAGAGGTTTGGTATGTCACTGGATGGCAGGCAATGTCCAAATTTTGGGTATGTTTGCCTTAGTACAGTGCATACTGACCAAGAATGTCAATCTCATAAAGGTCGCAGCCAAAGATGAAGGCGTTTTTGCATCATTAATGTCTGCTTTCGAGGGGCTTGAATATACCACGGAAGATGGAGTAGTTGTCAAAGGTAACGATTTGGTAAAGACCATTGGTGTGGTCTATTTTTCACGCCATGCAAGGAAACTTGGCGAGATGATGTCTAAGTCTGCTAAGGTTCGTATAGCATGGGGCGGGAAAGAGGCTGTTGAGACAGTTGCAGGCTATCCATCAACGATTGATTGTGAGACTGTTATTTTTGGCCCTAAGTTGTCTTATGCTGTAGTCGCCAAAGAGGCACTTTCTTCGGAACAGGATGCAAAGAAGTTGGCTCGTCGTGTAAGCGTTGATGTATCAATATTTGATCAGGCAGGCTGTGCTTCTCCTCATAATCTCTATATAGAGAAGGGTGGTGCGGTATCTCCAGAGAGATTCTGCGAGATATTGGCAGAATCATTCCCTAAGACAGAGATTCAGATACCTAAGCCTGCTGTATCGCCAGAACAAGTAAGCGCCATTCACTCTATACGAGGTGTGTATGACTTTAAAGGGAAAGTTTGGGGTAGTAGTACCATGAGTTGGTCAATCCTTCTTTCTGATGATGCAGAATGTGAACTTTGCAAGCCTGTCTATTCTCGTGCTTTGATGGTTCACGAGGTGGAGTATATTAATCAGGCTCTTGACGTTATCGAGGATTATATCCAGACCATTGGTATTGAAGCACCTCAGGATAAGGCTATTGAATTTGCAAAGTTAGCGACCAAGAAAGGCGTTGCCAGATTGCCTAAGATTGGACGTATGCTGAACTTTGAAATGCCATGGGACGGCATCTTCTTGATAGATCGTCTTGTACGCTGGAATACGTTGTTTGGACCGCTAGTATAAACAGCAGTTAATGCATGAGAGGATGTATCACAATTTATAATGAGTAATACTAACGAAACTTCCTATGCCCCTAATTAGTATAATTGTTCCTATATATAATAGCGAGAAGTTCTTGGATAGGTGTATAACATCGTTGATTAACCAAACTCTTAAAGAAATTGAGATTATTTTGGTTAATGATGCTTCTCCTGATAATTCTATGGAGATTGTATGGAGGTATGCAAAACAAGATCCACGTATAGTTGTTATTGATAGCAAAGTTAATATAGTTGCAAGCCGAAATTTGGGTATAAAAGCAGCAAAGGCTAATTATTTAGGATTCGTAGATGCAGATGACTGGGTAGAGCCAACAATGTATGAAGAATTATACCATGCAACTCAGAATGAAACAATTGATGTGGTTGCTGCAGACCTCAATGACTGTTTTTCGTCCGGAAGAAAACAATATGAGATTAATATAGCAAACGATGCATTTCAAAGTGCTGATCTTGTAAAAGCCTATGTTTCACAATATGGAGGACGCTTATTTGCTAATATTTGGAGGAAAGAGTTAATATCAGATGATCTTTTATTTTTAGAACAATGTCTTTATTGCGATAGTATTGTTTTTGCATGGTATTTGAAAGCAAATTCTTTTGCAAAAGTAGATAACCCCCTATATAACTATTATATCAATGATATGTCAGTAACACATAAAATGGATAATGAGAGGTTTTTTGATAGGCTATGGGGGGCAGAAGACATGTTTGTTCGTTGTAAAAATGTTGGATTGTATGATATATATAAAGATGAAATAGATTATGCTTTTTATCGACTTTATTATAGAAATACAATACACTTGATTCCTAATAATTTTACATATATTCCTTCTTCAAAAGTCATTGAAATTAGAAACAACTTCAACAGGCTTGTTGATTTGAGCAAAAACAAGTATTATGTGATACATCGGAAAGAAAGGGCAAATAATGTAGTTAGATTGTTGGATTTTAATTCATGTGTTGGACTATTCTATTTAAAATCTCTAAGAAATATCACAGTAATTGCTCATAAAGTACATATAAGAACACGAATTAGAAGTTTTATTGTTTTATTTTCGAAATCAACGTAAAATGAAAAATCTCTGTATTATACCTGCCAGAGGTGGCAGTAAGCGGATTCCTCGTAAAAATATCAAGCCATTTATGGGGAAACCCATTATGGCCTATTCCATAGAGGCTGCAATGCAAAGTGGCCTTTTTGATGAGGTGATGGTTTCTACTGATGATGAGGAATTTGCAGAAATAGCGAAACAATATGGGGCATCAGTTCCATTTCTTCGATCAGAAAAGACAGCTAATGATTATGCTTCGACAGTAGATGTGTTGTTAGAGGTTTTAATGATGTATTGCGAAAGAAATGAAGTGTTCGACAATATATGCTGTCTTTATTCAACTGCTCCTTTTGTGACTTCAGATCGTCTAAAAGAAGCTTACGGAAACATAGAAAAAGGGGCAGAAGCTTCTTTTACTATGGTTCAATATTCCTATCCTGTTCAAAGAAGCCTTAGGCTTAATGACAAAGGATATGTTGAAATGGTTTATCCAGAGCATCTTTCGAGCAGGTCTCAGGATTTGGAGCCTATATATCATGATGCAGGTCAGTTTTATTTTACCAAGGTATCAGCTTTAAAAGAACAGAAAACACTTTGGTGTAAAAAGACAATTCCTCTAGTTCTCTCAGAATTAGAGGTTCAAGATCTTGACACTTTGACAGATTGGCAACTAGCCGAGATGAAATACAGTCTTATTCATAAGTGAGCATGGCTACCTACAAATGTCTAAAGCAACAAGAGTATACCATAGGTGATTACTCTATAGTTCCACTTCGTTATGAGGATAGATTTTCTATTATGAAGTGGCGTAATGAGCAGATTTATCATCTGCGTCAGGCACGTCCTTTAACAGAAGAGAATCAGCAACGCTATTTTGACAATGTGGTGGCCAAACTGTTTGACCAACCCAAGCCTGATCAGATACTCTTCTCTTATTTAGAGAGGGGTGTCTGTGTAGGCTATGGTGGCCTTGTTCATATCAATTGGATTGATAACAATGCTGAGATATCCTTTGTTATGGATACTCGTTTGGAGAAGGTGCATTTTGCAGAGCATTGGAGCAATTACTTGACCATGCTCAAAGAACTGGCTTTTAAAGACCTTGGGCTGCATAAGATGTATACCTATGCCTTTGATTTGCGCCCTCATCTTTATACAATGTTGGAGTCTAACGGATTTACTCGCGAGGCTACATTAAAAGAACATTGTCTATTCCAAGGAGAGTACAAAGATGTTGTCCTTCATTCAATATGGAATCCGAATGAATAAATCCGAATCAGGTTTGGTTATTAGAGAGGCAACAAAGGATGATGCCCAGCTTTATTTTGATTGGGCAAATGATCCTGCTGTTCGCAAAATGGCATTTCATCAGGAGCCAATACCCTGGGAGAATCATGTTAAATGGTTTAATGCGAAATTAGCATCCAAAACATCGCATTTGTTTCTTTGTTATCAGCAGAAATTACCGATAGGCCAGGTTCGCTTTGATATAATTGATGGAGGTGATGCTGAAATCGACATTTCAATAGCAAAAGAATTTCGTGGTGGAGGTTTGGGAAAGCAAATGCTCCAATCTGCAATAGAATATGAAAGTAAAACGAATGGAATCCATTCGTTTGTGTCAGAAGTTAAGGAAGAGAATATCTCTTCACAGCGGATGTTCCTTGCTGTTGAGTTCCAACTTGTAAAGCAGGAGAATGGCGTTTGCTATTATCATAAAGAATACTAAAGTATGAATTACATCATATTGTCTCAGAAGTCATGGAATAATCAGCTTGTTGAGAAACTACAGGCGAAATTCCATGATGACAGCTTTGTACAGATTGCATCAAAGGATGAATTTACAGCAGAAAGACTCCAGCAATTGAAACCTGATAAGGTATTCATACCTCACTGGTCATATATTATTCCTGAGAGCATTTATGCAAACTATGAGTGTATTGTATTTCATATGACCGATCTTCCCTTCGGTAGAGGTGGTAGCCCTTTACAGAATCTTATAACAAGAGGCATCACTCAAACCAAGATATCTGCTTTGAGAGTGGAGAAAGGACTTGATACAGGTGATATCTATTTGAAGCGAGATTTACCGCTTTATGGAACAGCTGAAGAGATATTCTTAAGAGCAAATGATGTAATAGAGGGTATGATTATTGAGATTATTAAAGAAAATCCGCAGCCTATCCCTCAATCTGGTGAACCTGTTGTGTTCTCAAGACGCAAACCAGAGGAAAGCAATATCTCATCATTAACGGACATTGATAGCATCTATGATTATATTCGGATGTTAGATGCTGAAGGTTATCCTCATGCATTTATAGAGAATAATGGTATCCGATATGAATTCGGACGTGTATCGAAGAAAGCAGATGGTTCATTAGTTGCTGATGTTAAAATAATAAAGGTATAGAGTATGTTTAAAAATAAACGTATCATGGTCGTTGCAGCCCATCCTGATGATGAACTGTTGGGCCTAGGCGCAACGATGCACAAGTTAATAAAGGAACAAGGAGCAATTGTCCATGTCGTGATTTTAGGTGAGGGGATTACTTCTCGCTCAAATACTCGTGATACAGAGAAATGGAAAGAGGCTCTTGAGGAACATCATGCCAATATCAATGCAGCAGGCAGTCATATTGGCTATAAGTCTATTCATAGCTATAACTTCTCTGATAATCGCTTTGACTCTCATGCACTGCTCGATATCGTGAAGGTAGTGGAGAAAGAAAAGGAAGAGTTTAAACCTGAGATAATCTTCACTCATAATGCAGGAGACCTTAATATTGACCATCAGTTGACTTTTCAAGCGGTTATGACTGCAACCCGCCCTATGGAAGATGAGGATGTTACTACAATTATTAGTTTTGAGACCTCTTCTGCAACAGATTGGCAGTATAGTAGCCATCCTGAGCTGTTCCATCCTAATTTTTATGTCGCAATAGGAGAGGAAGACCTGCAGGCTAAGCTGGATGCAATGAGTGAGTATAAGTTTGAGAACCGCCCTTATCCTCATCCGCGTTCCTTGAAAGCCTTAAGGACTCTGGCTGAGTATAGAGGGTATACTTCTGGAAACCAGATGGCAGAAGCTTTTGAAATTGTAAGAATGATAGAAAGGAGATGACTATATGAAGAAGACGTTTATAATTGCTGAGATGTCGGCAAACCATAATCAGCATAAAGATATTGCCATAGAAACAATTAAGGCCGCAAAGAAAGCTGGAGCAGATGCTATCAAGATTCAAACATATACATCTGAGACAATGACACTTGATTGCGATAAGCCTGATTTCATTTTAGGCAAAGGACTATGGGAAGGCGAAACGTATTTCCAGTTGTATCGTAAGGCTTATACTCCATGGGAATGGCATGAAGAAATATTCCATGTTGCTAAAGAGGAAGGATTGATTTGTTTCTCAACTCCGTTTGATAAAACAGCTGTAGACTTTCTTGAGAATTTGGGAAATCCCATATTTAAAATCGCTTCTTTTGAAATTACCGACATTCCTCTGATAAAGTATATAGCACAGAAAAAGAAACCTATTATTTTATCTACAGGTGTAGCAACTTTGGAGGATATCCAACTTGCATTGGATACGATAAGATCAGAGGGTAATAGCGATATTACTTTATTAAAATGCACATCAGCATATCCAGCTCCTATTGAGGACGCAAACCTTATGACCATCCCTGATATGAAGCAGAGGTATGGGGTTAAAGTCGGACTGTCTGATCACTCAGAGGGCAGTACGGCACCTATGGTTGCCGTATCACTGGGAGCAGAAGTTGTTGAGAAGCATTTTATTATCGACAGAAAGATAGGAGGACCTGACTCTGCTTTTTCTATGGAAGCAGATGATTTCAAACAGATGGTCGAGAATATTCGCAACGTTGAAAAGAGCCTTGGAGAAGTGTATTATCCTACAGATCCATGGCAGATTAAAGGTCGCGAGCACTCAAGATCGCTGTATGTTGCTGAAGATATGAAAGCGGGAGATGTAATTACGGAAAAGAATGTGCGTTGCGTAAGGCCTGGCTTTGGATTACATCCCAAATATTTGTCAGAGATATTAGGGAAAAAGGTGAATCGAGATATGAATAAAGGTGATCGGTTCTCTTTAGATTACATTGCTTTTTGATTTCATGAAATTACCAAGAACTCTTCAAAATTCCGCTATTTATACATTTATTATGTTTCTTCAGAAAGGCATTGCTTTTCTGTTATTACCATTGTATACTTATTATTTGACACCAGAGGACTATGGCGTATTGGGTGTAGTTACCTCTATAACCTCCTTTTTCTCAGTTTTCATAACATGGGGGTTGGGTGCTGCCGCAGCAAGGTTTTATTATAAGAAGGATGGAAATATAGAATATATAAAAAAATTATATGGTACTATTTCTCTATTTATACTATTAAATTCTTTATTAGTTGCATCAATACTTCTTTCCGCGCATACATTTTTAATTGATCCTTTTATTGGAGAAATCGAGTTCTTCCCTTATGTTTTTTTAGGGTTGTTATATTTGTTTATTAATCCTCTATATCTGTTTTATCAAGAATTCCTGCAAACAAGCAAGGAGGGCTTGAAATATGGTATAAACTTTATATTCTATTTCTTCATAAATGTCGCTCTGATTGTTATTAGTTTAACAGTCTTTCATTTGGGTGTTGTTGGAGTATTGTTGTCCAACTTGATTGTTGCAGTTTTATTCTTTGTCTATGTTGTATTTAGGTTTCTTTCAAAATTGACTCTTCATTTTAATAAGCCATTATTAGTAGAAGCGGCTCGGTATTCATTGCCCCTTCTCCCTCACCATTTAGCAAACTGGTCAAATGGCGCTTTGGACAGAATTCTTGTTAATGGAATGCGATCAAAAGCAGATGCTGGCCTCTATAATCTTGGGCAGCAATTTGGTTCAGTTATGGATTTTATGGTTAGCGGAATTAATCAGGCCTATATACCTTGGTTCTATGGTAAGGTAAATGAGGGAAGAGATGGCTTTTCCCAAATTGTGAAAATAGCTGAACTGTGTATATGGGGGCTGTCTCTGGTAGGGCTTGTGATTTCTATCTTTTCAAGGGAATTACTACATTTTATGATAATGAATCCAGCATATGATGATGTTTGGAAAATTGTCCCAATAGTTGTTTTTGCATTAGTTATTAAAGGAACTTATTATTTTTTCGTCAATATTCTTTTCTTAAAGGATACTCAAATTGTATTTTCAATAACTTTAGTGACTGTCTTTGTTAATATTGGTGCAAATGTCCTTCTTATACCAATGTATGGCTTTTATGGTTGCGCAATAGCATGTCTATTGTCTTTTGGTGTACAGAGTTTAATGGCTCTTGTCCTTTCTAAAAATAGAAACAAAGAGATTAGGTTTCGGTGGGTTTCCATGTATATTGCAGTACTCTTTGGCTTCGTTTGCTCCTTGTCATCTTTATGGATGGCTGATTTCCCGATGTTGTTATGCCTTTTGATTAAAACTGCAATTTGTTCAATTTTGGCAGCGTTTATTATAATTAATTATCAGAGTGAGATAAAAACATTGAAGATGATAATAAAAAAGAAGTAGTTATGTTGAGAAAGTCGATAGAAATTTTCATTGAATCTTTATATGGCAAAATGGGTTTTACATATTATAGGGTGTTGGAAATGAAGAAATACGGAGATTATAGATTTCCTTATAATAAAAAATTAAATGGAGAAACTGTATTTGTGCTTGCTAATGGTCCATCCCTAAAAGATGAGTTGGCGGAACTGATGTTGAGAGAAGATTTTCTATGCTCTCATAAGTTTGTGCTAAACTTCTTTTCAGACACAGATGCTTATATGAAAGTAAAGCCAGATTTTTATTGTTTAGCAGACAAGGGTTTTTTTATGGAGAATTCTTCAGAGAGATATCGTAGATGTATTGAAAATATAGATGGTTTAACTGATTGGAATTTACAACTATTTGTTCCAAACAACTATTATCATAATATTAAAGGAAGGGTCTCTAATAAAAAAATAGATATTATCCCCATATCAACTTTACAATTTCAAGGGTTTGAAAAATATAGGTATAAATCTTATAAAAGTGGCAAGGCTGTACCCAGTTTTGTAAATGTTGTCATTATGATAGAGTATATATTATTAAATATGGGATGTAAAGATATCCGCCTTTATGGAGTTGATCATACTTTTTTTGAAGGAATGACAGTTAATGATGATAATATTCCGTGTATAGTTGATAAGCATTTTGATAAAACAGAGTTTAGGCCTTTAATCAAATTAGATGGTGGTTATTTCACTACTGCAGGTTGGTTAATGGATAAATATCTAACATTTAAGGAACATGAAATTATGCGTGGTTATGCGGACTACTTGGGGGCACAGATCATTAACTGCACCAAGTGTTCACTGATTGATGCATACGTTAGGGAATCGCAATTAAATCAAAAAAAGTAATGAAGGTTGTATTATTGGCCGGTGGCTTTGGCTCTCGAATTAGTGAAGAAAGTCAATTTAAGCCTAAACCTATGATTGAGATAGGTGGTATGCCCATCTTGTGGCATATCATGAAGGAGTATGCCTACTATGGGCATAATGAGTTTATTATATGTGCAGGTTATAAGCAGGAGTATATTAAGCAGTGGTTTGCTAATTATTTCCTTTATAACAGCGATGTCAGTTTTGATTTCAGAGGTGATAATAATGAGATGACTATTCATCATAGTCATTTGGATCACTGGAAAGTAACTGTTGTAGATACTGGATATAACACGATGACAGGTGGTAGAATTAAGCGAGTTCAGGAATATGTGGGTAATGAACCCTTTATGATGACATACGGAGATGGCGTTTGTGATGTTGAGATTGATAAACTTCTCACTTTTCATCAGAGCCATGGTAAACTGGCTACTTTGACAGCAGTGAAAATGACTCAGGATAAAGGCGTTTTGGAAATTAGTGGCAATCAGGCAGTTAAGGCTTTCCGAGAGAAGAATGCAAGTGATGGCGCTCCTATCAATGCTGGATACATGGTTTTGCAACCAGAAATATTCAATTATCTCACTGATGATACCTGTGTGTTTGAACAGGGACCTTTGCGCAAATTGGTTGAAGAGGGAGAGTTGATGTCCTATATTCACACAGGTTTCTGGCAGTGTATGGATAATATTCGTGAGAAGAATATGTTGGAAAAGTTGCTTGAAGCAAATAAAGCACCTTGGAAGCGTTGGGAAAGAGAAATCCCTATAGACATGATTAATAGATAAAACCGAAAACATGGCAACTTTGTTAAATGACTTCTATCGTGGCAAACGAGTTTTTGTAACAGGACATACTGGTTTCAAAGGCTCTTGGTTATGCAAGATACTGGCAAATGCAGGTGCTGAGGTAACAGGCTACTCTTTAGAACCTCCTACAAAACCTTCGCTTTATGAAATAGCTGACATTGCCAGCGAGATTCGCTCTGTGATAGGGGATATTAGGGATCTTACAGCTCTGAAGGCTGTTTTTGATAAGGCGAAACCGGATATAGTACTTCATTTGGCTGCACAGCCAATAGTTCGTGATAGCTATAAAGATCCTGCTTATACATACGAAACGAATGTGATGGGCACAGTGAACATCCTGGAATGTGTTCGACAAAGTGATTGCGTAAAGTCATTCTTGAATGTCACAACTGATAAAGTTTACCTTAATAAAGAGTGGGCATGGGGCTATCGTGAAAATGAAGAGTTGGATGGATATGATCCATACAGTAACTCTAAGTCATGCTCGGAGCTAGTGACACATAGCTATAAACGCAGTTTCTTTACAGATGCTAATGGAAAGGCAATTGTGCCAATATCAACAGCCCGTGCAGGTAATGTAATAGGTGGTGGCGATTTTGCAAATGACCGTATTATTCCTGATTGCGTTCGTGCTGCTCAGAAAGGTGAAGATATTATTGTCCGTAATCCTTTTTCAACACGGCCTTATCAGCATGTATTGGAACCTCTATATGCTTATCTTCTGATAGCTGCAAAGCAATATGAAGATAGTAGTTATGCAGATTACTATAATGTTGGTCCTGATGACGTGGACTGTTTCCAGACTGGAGCATTGGTTGACCTCTTTGTAAGCAAATGGGGTGAAGGATTAAAGTGGATTAACAAGTACGATGGAGGCCCACATGAGGCCAATTTCTTAAAACTCGATTGCTCCAAGCTGAAATCAACCTTTGGCTGGACTCCTCGTTGGAACCTGGATGAGGCTATGGATAAGATCGTAGAGTGGAGCAAATGCTGGATTGCACGTGGTGATGTTAGAGCATGTATGGACAAACAGATACATGAATTCTTAAGTGGAATGAAATGATGAAGAATGTAATTGTAACTGGAGCCAATGGCTTTATAGGGAGTTCATTGGTAAATATACTTCTGAAGAATGGTGTGAAGGTTGTTGCGATTGATATATCTTTCGCGGCACCCAAAATACCTGATTGTGAAGAGGTAATAAAGTTGGAGGTTGGACTTGATGACGTTGAAAAACTACAGACGTTATTCCCAATAGCCGAATATGATGTCATGTATCACTTGGCGTGGGCTGGCGTTAATGGCCCTTCAAAAGCAGATCCAACTGTTCAGTTGAATAACATACAGCTAGGTATTAATTGTGCAAAGTTGTGTAAGGCTATTGGCATTAAGAAACTGCTTTGTGCCGGTACTGTCGCAGAACAAGCTGTACATAGCCTCCCTAATCTCACCCAGACGAGTGGCGGTATGATGTATGGTGTTGCAAAGCATTGCGCTCATTTGATGTTAGAAGATTTCTGCAAAAACATTGGCCAACCATTTGTTTGGATGCAGTTTTCGAATATCTATGGAGTAGGGAATAAGACGGGTAATCTGGTTAGTTATACGCTTGGAGAACTTATGAAAGGCAACGAACCCACTTTTGGCCCTGCTGCCCAGCCGTATGACTTTATTTATGTGGATGATTTGCTTGAGGCCGTCTATCGCTTAGGTTACTCAGAGACTAAGCAGGCTTGCTATTATATCGGATCTGGCTCTCCGCGTATACTTAAAGATTATCTTCTGAAAATAGGAGAACTTGCAGAAATGCAGGATAAAGTTGGAATTGGCATTCGTCCAGATGATGGTATTAAGTACGACTTCTCGATGTTTGATACTTGTTCTCTTAAGGATGCCATTGGCGAGTATGTCAGCACTCCGTTTGAGGATGGTATTAAGAAGACGATTAAATGGCTAAATACACAACAATAATATGATACAGAAATTTGAATTTAAGGAAACCACGTTGAAGGGGGCTTATGAGATAACCCCGTTCTATGCTACTGATGAGCGTGGTGGTTTTGTCAAGGATTACAATATAGAGATGTTTAGACAGCATGGTATTGACCATGAGTTGAAGGAAGTGTTCTACACTATTTCTAAGAAAGGAGTTATTCGAGCCATTCATTTTCAATTGGTGAAGCAACAAGCGAAATTAGTTCGTTGTATTTCGGGGCATGTCTATGATGTCATTGTTGATCTCCGCCTAGATTCGCCAACTTTTGGCAAATGGCAAGGTTTTGATTTGACAGGTGAAAATCAGAAGACTCTCTATGTTCCTCAATTCTTTGGACATGGTTATTTGGTATTAGAAGATTCCGTTGTTAGTTATAAATGTGGTGAAGTATTCTATGGCGAAGGTGACTCTGGTATTTTGTACAATGACCCAGATATTAATGTCCTGTGGCCTTTCGATAAAATTGGTGGTATTGAAAAACTAATTATATCAGAGAAAGACAAGTCTCTTATGAGTTTCAGATATTATTCCAAGAATTATAAAAGATGAGTCCAAAAGCATTAATAGTATTTATAGATAATTGATGGCGTCTCAAGGTTCGGTTTTATTTTATTTTTTATTTCCACTTTTAATAATGTATCTTGCCTTCTCTGGCTATCGTAATTCTGTAAACGGAAAGGTTATATTATTTCTGTTACTTTTCTTTTCAATGTTTCGAGGAGAAAATGTAGGGAATGACACAAGATCTTATTTAACCAACTACGTGGAAGGTTCAGCATATGCTATAGATCAATTGCTTTTGGACAATGAACTAGATGAGGAATTTGGAAAACAAGTTGAATTATCATCTAGAGGAATGGCATGGATTATTGCGAATCTTGATCTGCCTCGCCAGTCTATGTTAATATCATTTTCTTTAATACAAATGTTATTTCTGTATTTTGCACTTAAGCGGTTAAAAGTGAATGTTTCTTTAGTATTGTTTTTTTATGTCTTGATGCCATGGTATTTCTTTTCTTTATCAGCAGCGAGACAGATGGCTGCTGTTAGTGTTTTGCTTATGGGAATTACATATTTGTTTGATAATAATATTAAGAGATTTCTTTTTTTCGTATATTCTATTATTGCCATGACAGTGCATGCTTCTGCCATTTTCTTTATTTGGCTATATTTACTCCGATTTATAAAGATTAGAAGACAGGTACTTTTGTATATTCTAATGATGGTATGCATTATAGGTGTATTTACATCTGTTAATATCATGGATATCGTTTTTAGATTACTCAATATACCATATGTAACTCGTTATCTAGGAGATTATGGTGAATTGGTTAGGACTTCAATATTATCACGAATTAGTGACGTAATAAAATATAGTTTCTTTTTGTTTTTGTTTATTAATAGGACTAAAGAAAAGACATGTGATATGCATGATTTGTTATTTGGAATTGCAGTTATACTAATGGCCTTATTTAGTCATACGGATGGAATGCTTAGCAGAATTATTGAATATGTTACTGTTTTTATTGCGATTTATATTGCAAAGGTAATAATAGACCAGAAATTGTTTACTAATAGGAATTTTCTTCCTATTTTGTATTTATATATGTTAGTTTGGTTTATAGGGATGAGAACATGGCCAGAAGCATTAAGGTCTGGCTATTATCTAATGTTTTAGTAATTGGTTTATGATGGCTTTCTTTTTATGAGTATAACGTCTTTAGATTTTTGCTTTTTTTTCTTTTTAATATATCTGGTATACTGGTCATTAAAGAATCATGTTATTATCCAAAATCTGCTTATATTGGTTAGTAGCTATTTGTTCTATTCTTTAATTGATTGGTGTTTTAGCTTTTTGTTGTTGTTTATTTCTATTCTTTCATATTTAGCTGGTTTGATATTAAATAAGAATGTAGATAAAAAAATAACAAGGCTTGTAGTATATTCAACCGTTTTTGTAAATATAGGCATTTTGTTCTTGTTTAAGTATTATGATTTCTTCACAAGCGAGTTTGCATCATTATTTGATATGGATCCAGAAAAGGCGATGCTCCATTTGGTTTTACCTGTAGGAATCTCTTTTTATACTTTTACAGCGACAGGCTATATTATAGATGTATATAAAGGAAAAGTGGTGGCATGTAATAAAATTATTCCTTTTATGTCGTTTATCTCTTTTTTTCCTTTATTGCTATCTGGTCCAATAGAGCGCTCAAACGGGTTGCTAGTCCAATTTAAGAAGATTCGTGAGTTTAAATATAGTGCTTCAGTAGAAGGTGTTCAACAGGTTGTCTGGGGAGCATTTAAGAAGTTGGTTGTTGCTGATAATTGTGCTTCGATAGTTAATATTGTTTTTTCAAACTATGAGGATTTACCTGCGAGTTCTTTAGTTATAGGCGGGGTATTATATTCAATACAAATATATTTTGATTTTTCTGGTTATTCGGACATGGCAATCGGTCTTTCTAAACTATTAGGCTTTAATATTCGAAGGAATTTTAATTATCCCTATTTTTCTTTAAATGTGTCTGATTTCTGGCGTAGATGGCATATGTCTTTGCAAAGTTGGCTGACTGATTATATATATTTCCCATTAGGGGGGAGTAGATGTTCAAAGAAACGTACAATAGTTAATACGTTTGTTGTTTTTGTCGTATGTGGAATATGGCATGGAGCTAACTGGACCTTTATTGTATGGGGATTATACCATGCTGTATTATTCATACCTCTTCTTGTCTTATTCTCAAGGGAATTCAAGAAAAGAACAGTTGATGATGAATGCCTAATTCCGTCGTTTTCGTCTTTATTGTTGATGATATCTACTTTTATCCTTATTACTATAGGTTGGATTATCTTTAATTCCCCATCATTAACGGATTCTATAGGTTTCTTGACAGGAATATTTAGTCTTTCAATATTTGAAGTCCCCATAGGGATTGGTCTTGAAGAAAATAAATATATACTGCTACTTTTGATATTAGTTTTTCTACTAGAATGGATATTTAGGCACAAAGAGATTCCTCTGTTTTTTAATGCACCAGGATGGGTCAAGGTTAGTATTCTTTATATTTTATTAGGACACATTCTACTTTGTAGTGCCTCGCAGTCAGATTTTATTTATTATCAGTTTTAGTAACAGCTATGAAAAGGTTCTATTTAAGGGCTATCATATATTTGACACCTCTATTAGTTGGGGTAGGATTGGTTTTTTTTATTGACCCATATTACTTGTTTTCAAGAGATTTCATTTTTAATGAAGAGAAATTTGATATTGGATATGGATTTGATCAAGGTCGGAGATATAAAATTTTTACGTATTTAAATAACCCAACAGACAAAATTATTTTAGGCGCATCTGAGATTAATATCATAAACGAGCGTAATATCCCAGAAGAAGGGTGGCATTCTTTATCATATGGTGGAGCCCCTTTGCAGGAAAGTTTAAATATGTATTGGCAAATTCGAAAAGATCATCAACTTACCAAGGTTATTATTGCCCCAGAATTTATTAAGTATTATTTGGCATTATCATATGATTATAGTAATTTCTATTATTCAAATTTTAATTGGGCAAGTTGTCAGTCAGAAGTTGCATTCAAGATATATCAAAAGAAATATTTGTATTTTACAGATAAATATACGATAAAATCTACATGGGCATATCTGTTAAATATGTTTGATACCCAAGTGTCTCGTGGAAAACCTGAGGGATCAAAGGCGGATTTTTGGAAGCAACAAATAGATTATGCGAAGAAAGTTTATGCAGAAGATGTCTATAATTCCAAAAGAAAAGATGAGATACGGAGACTTTTTGAGAATATTAAAGAGGATGCTAAGAATAATGCGGAAATAATTATTGTGATTCCTGTACAGCATATTGATTTGCTAAAATTAGAATATGCAGATACAGTCTTTAATACTTATTTGGATTATTTGATGATGCTTGTAGATATCTTTGGCTCCGTTCATTACTTGGCATACATAGATGATGTTTCAAAGGATGAAAATGCATTTAGCGACCCTTTTCATTGTAACCAAGAGAAATTATATATAGATAAGTTATTCAAAAATGATTACCATTTGGTTGTAAATAGAGATAACACAAGGGATCAATTAGATTCTATAAGAAAATTTATTATTGGATATGAGTAAAGTGATGTTTTCGATTATTGTACCTACATATAATAGGGCAAGTCTTCTAGAGAGATGTCTTAAAAGTGTTATCTCACAAACTGTAACAGACTGGGAGGCTATAGTTGTAGATAACTATTCCGAGGATAATACAGAGGATGTTGTTAATAGCTTTAATGATCAGAGAATCGTTTATATTAAAAATCACAATTATGGTGTAATATCCGTGTCAAGGAATAAGGCCCTGGACATGGCAAAAGGCGAATGGATTTGTTTTCTTGATTCTGATGATAGTTGGTATCCGAACAAACTGGAAGAAATGCTTCCTTATACTAAGGATTATGATTTGATATATCATGGATTTAAGTACAACATCCCTCGCACACGACTATTTCAAAAAAGAACCAGTTATTTTTATCCAATTAGAGAATCAACGGTGGCGTATGTGTTACAGCGAGGTGATCCTGTATCACCTTCTTGTGCATGTGTATCCAGAAAAGCTCTAGGTAACACCCGTTTTAGCGAGGACCGCAGCCTAATAGCTGTAGAAGATTATGATTTTTTTCTCCAGTTGATTGATAAAAGATTGAATATTAAACATCTAAAGAAAGTTCTTACATTGTATGATGTTAATGGCTGTACTTCAGATCTTAAAGGCGCTGAACGTGATGAAGTCCTAGTTAAGAAATGGGAAAAACGCCTGACTGATGAGGAAAGAAAAGAAGTTGAGTTGCAATTGACAAGAAGAAAAGCAGATATTTTTAGGTTCACGGGACAGTATAATGATGCGATCCCTTATTATAAGCATTTGATGCAGTCAAATATAAGGATGAAGAGAATGATAGCAGTAAGAGGGTTGATATTATGTTTTTATCACAAATTGTTAAAATTAATTTAATAGATAACAGGTATGATATGTTTTATTAATAGGTCAACAGTTGATTACGATATTAGATTACAAAAGTATGTGCAGGCGTGCGATGAAACAAATACGCCATATGAAGTTATTGCATGGGATCGCACAAAAAACTGTAGTAAGATATTTCCCAATGAACATCAGTATAAGGCCTATGCTCCATATGGATATGGTTTGAAAAATCTTATTCCATTAATTGGTTGGTTTTTTTATTTTTACTTTATGTTGTTTAAGTTATTCGGTAAATATAAAGTAATACATGCATGTAATATTGAAAACGCCATTATGGCTTATCCTTTTCGGTTAATAGGGAAAAGGATAATATTTGATATATATGATGCCGCAGAAACTGAACTGGAGAGAACATTGGCTCAAAAGTGTGATGCCTTAATATTACCCAATAGCCAGAGATGGGAACAAATACGTCTCAGAGAAAATCAGGTAAAAAAATACTTGGAAGTCGAAAATGTGCCTGTTTTTCATTCTTCTATATCACTAAAAAAAACAATAGCCTTTCATAAGAAGATTCATTTGTCATATGTAGGTGTAATGCTTCCTGCAATACGTGGTATAGAGAATCTATTAGAGTTAGTTGATAAAGATGAGAGATTAGAACTTGATATAGCAGGAACAGGAAGTGGTCTTGACTCTCTTGTGGAAAAATATGCCAATTCGAACAGCCGTATTCATTATCACGGTAAAGTTGATTATGATACGGCTCTTTCTTTGATGAATAATAGTGATTTTATTGTGGCCCTTTATTATCTTTGTGCCAGTTTTCATAAATATGCTTCGCCTAATAAGTATTATGAATCATTATATTTGTCAAAGCCGGTAATCACTTCAAAAGGGACATTAGTTGGTAATGAGGTTGAAAAATATAATACTGGTTATACCATTGAAGATAGTTTAGATTCTCTAATTAATCTATTTAAGGACATTGATAGTCATGATTTCTTATTGTCATATAAAGCAAAGGTAGAAGCTTGTAAGAATCGGTGGGATACGGTTTATTCTAATTACTTTAATAATGTTACTAAAGGTCTCTACATTAATATGGTTAAAGATTTGTGTAAATAAAGTTTATAAAAGCTTAAGTAGACGATTTGTTGATACATTTGTTGTTGTTTTATATGAAAAATGGTTGTTTTGTAATCTCTCTTGATTTTGAGATGATGTGGGGAAATCTAGAAAGTTGGACTGTTGAAGGTTATGGACAGACTAACATTTCTAATGTGCGGAGAGTTGTTGATAATCTGCTTGAGATTTTTAAAACATATCAAATTCATTCAACTTTTGCAACGGTAGGTTTGTTAATGATGAATGAAAAAGAGGCTAAAGCATACAGGCATATTAACCCTCCTTCTTATGATAACCCCAAAATGTCACCATTTGTGAATGGGAATATTATGGATGTAAAGGATAAAAGTCTATATTATGCTCCAGATATAGTAGAAAAACTTAAAAATTACTCTTTAGTTGAAATTGGCACTCATACTTTTAGTCACTTTTACTGTTGGGAGGACGGACAAACAATCGAACAATTTGAAAATGATATTGCTTCAGCTGTTCAATTAGCAACTAAGAATGGAATTGAACTTAGGAGTATTATTTTTCCAAGAAACAACGTATCTCGAGAATACCTTCAGGTTTGCAAAAAAATGGGAATCACCTCGTATCGAGGTAACCCTGATCGTTTTTTTGCCAAAAAGAGAGGTCTTATGTTGTCATTTCAAAGAATGTTACGATTATTAGATGTTTATTTAGGGTTTGGAAATAGTTCTTCATATCAGGTTTCTGAGATAGATATTACTGATTTTCCAATAAATATCCGTGCTAGTAGATTTCTAAGACCTTATAATCACAAATTGAGGTTCTTGGAAGGGCTTCGCCTTAGAAGAATTAAAAATGAGATGATAAGGGCTGCTAAAAAGAATGAGGTATATCATCTATGGTGGCATCCTCATAATTTTGGTTCTAATATGGAGAAAAATTTTAATTTTCTTATCAAAGTTCTGGATTGTTATGTGATGTGTCGAGAGAAGTATGGAATGGCATCATTAACAATGAATGAACTATGTTGTGAGTTAACGCAAAATCCCAATGCTCATAAATGAAAAAGAAGGTAAGGATAATAAGAGTAACGACAATTCCATTGTCTCTGAATATTTTTTGTAGAGGGATGCTAAAGGAGTTGACAAATAATTATGAGGTGATTGCGATGTCTTCTCCAGGTGAAGAACTTGATGAAATTGCCAACCGTGAAGGAGTCAAGGTTGTTGCCTTGAAGATGGAAAGGCGTATTTCGATTCTGAGGGATTTCTCGTCTCTTTATTTTTCTTATAAGTCGTTTCGTGAGATTAAACCAGTGATGGTGCATTCCATGACACCTAAGGCTGGATTGATATGTATGTTGGCAGCTTGGCTTGCAAGGGTTCCTGTAAGGGTACATACCTTTACAGGGTTGGTCTTCCCGACCGCAAGAGGTCTGTCTCGTAAGATTCTAATGGTAACAGATTGGTTGACTTGTTCTTGCGCTACCCATATTATTCCTGAAGGTGAGGGGGTTAAAAATGATTTACTACAGAATAGGATTACAAAGAAGCCACTTAAGGTGTTGGGCTATGGCAATGTTCGTGGCGTGGATATGGAATTCTGCTCAAGAAGGTTAGAAGTACTTGAGAGGGCCAAATCGCTAAAGAAAGATGTATTTACTTTTCTCTTTGTTGGGCGTGTTGTAGGTGACAAAGGGGTTAATGAATTATGCGATGCTTTTAATAAGTTATCGGCAATTAAGAATGTTCGGTTAGTACTAGTGGGGCCATCTGAAAATAATCTTGATCCCATCTCTGATAACTCATCAAAGATAATAGAAAAGAATTCTTCGATTGAAACTGTGGGTGAAAAGTTTGGAGACGAATTATTAGCATATTATGCAGCAGCAGATTGTTTTATTCTTCCAAGTTATAGGGAGGGCTTTCCTAATACTGTGCTAGAAGCTGGTGCTATGGGATTGCCTTGTATTGTAACCGATATTAATGGCTCTCGTGAAATTATAGTTGAAGGAAAAAATGGTGTTATCGTACCTTCAAAAGATGCTGATGCATTGTTCAATGCAATGATGAAAATGATGAGTGATGAAACTGCAAGAGAAAGAATGGGTCGAAATGCCAGACAAATGATTGCTGATAAGTTTGAACAAGGTTTTGTCAGGAAGTGCCTTTATGACTTTTATGATGAAATACTAGCACCATATAAATAGCCCTGGCGGGCTTCTCAGCAGACCAGGGTAAGCAGAACAAAAAACAATGAATCGCAAGAAAGAAATTATATGGTATTTATGACAAAAATGTGAATCCTACAAAGATGACAAGTAAGTGCATCAGTAAGCGTTCGGTGGTGATTTTGTTGTAACGCATAATCTTTTCATTTAGAGGGTCATTACTGTTCAAGCACGAGGGGCTTTAAATTTAAATATTCAGACTTCGCATCAAAGCAGGGGCACTTCTTGCTGACCCAGGGGAGGTCACGATGACCAAGGATCTGAGCATCAGGGTAGTCGTACTTCAATGAGCGAAGCAATACAATTAGAGTCTGCTTTTGAGCAGATGTACGTGTGTCGCAAGGCTTACCATTCTCGTCTAAGCCCCCTTCGTAGCAAACGCCGATAGAGTGGGCGTTGTAGCGGCGGGCATGGGCTCCGACCATTTCCTCGGGGCGGCACTGGTGCAACTGGCCATCCTTCGTAATGTAGAAGTGGTAGCCGGTGGTTTTGAAGCCACGGGCTTTGTGACAGGCCTCGAGATCTTCGACGGTGAAGTTCTGGGAGAGCTTCGTAGCGGAGCAGTGTAATATTATAAGATCTATTCGACGCATATATTTAAAATTTTAAGTGGGTTAAAAGCACCCAGTCCTGAAAGTTGAAAACACTAAAGCTCATGTGTCCGAAATGGGCGATTGATGACTCCTTTTTTCTCGACTTGATTGGCTTGAAAGCAAGCTTCAACCACTGGTTCATAAAATCAATTTTCTTCATTGTTGATGTAATTAAAAATGTGAATAATGCAGCATAAAAAAAGCTGCCTGAAAGGTAGCTCTTTTCACAGATGTGGGTTTTCCACCATGTTGGTAGAATGTTAATTTCTTAGCATTAAATTTATGCTTCGTTTCATTTCCTTAACGCAATGACTATATTGATTACAAAATAACCACTCGGGCCTGTGCTCGTATTGTGGAAGCATTAATATAAAGAGAAGATGATAAATGTTATAGGACTTGGATATATCGGACTGCCGACGGCATTGATGCTGGCATCGCATGGCGTAGAAGTGGTGGGTACTGATTATAATCAGGAACTGGTGGATACTTTGAATGCTGGCAAGACTACTTTCAAGGAGAAAGGGCTCGAAGAACTGTTTGTACGAGCCGTGACTGCTGGAATCAAGTTTACCACCAAATACCAGAAGACTGATACATATATTGTTTCGGTACCCACTCCATATGATAAGTTTTCAAAGAAAGTAGATGCTTGTTATGTGATTGCTGCAGTCAAGGACGTTCTGAAGGTATGTTCTAAAGGCGCAATCATTGTTATTGAATCAACAGTCTCCCCAGGAACAATTGATAAGTTTATTCGTCCTGTTATTGAAGCATCGAATTTCAAAATAGGTGTGGATATTCATCTGGTGCATGCGCCAGAACGTATTATACCTGGCAATATGGTCTACGAGCTGCTCCATAACAATCGAACGATCGGGGCAGATAAAAAGGAGATAGGAGAAAAGATAAAGCAATATTATGCATCTTTTTGTCAAGGGGAGATTGTGGTGACAGATATCCGTACCGCCGAGATGACCAAAGTGGTAGAAAATACCTATCGGGCAGTGAATATCGCATTTGCCAATGAGTTGGCAAGGATTTGCCGTCACGATAATCTGGATGTCTATGAGATTATCCGGATTTGTAATATGCATCCCCGTGTAAATATTCTCCAACCTGGGCCTGGTGTAGGTGGGCACTGCATATCAGTAGATCCTTGGTTCCTCGTTGGGGATTACCCTCAATTGGCCAAGGTGATTGACGAGTCGATGAAAACCAACGACTCTCAGCCTACGTTTGTGCTGAATCGCATCTATGAGATTATGAAGGAGAATGGCATCAACGACAATCGCAAAGTAGGTCTTTATGGTCTGACCTATAAGGAGAACGTCGATGATATCCGAGAATCGCCCACCCTCCAGCTCTTGGAAGCACAAGAAAGGCATTTGGCGCGTCCATTGAAGTGCTATGACCCATTTATTACAAAGGATGTCGTCCAAAATCAGTATCATGACCTTGATGTTTTTTTGAATGATGTTGATATGGTGGTCATCATGGTGAAGCATGATGAGATCAAGAAGCATGCAGATAAACTGAAAGGAAAAGTTGTTCTTGATTGTTGTAACATTATCCATCAGGAAGGGGTTTATCATATATAATTAACATGAGATTAGACTTTAAGTATTTCGAATTGCAGATAGGTAGAAATCCCTATCGAATAATTATCAAAATCCACCCCAATTCGAGTTGGTATAATTGCGACTACAAGTTGTATGTAGAAAAGTTGGGGGGGACGAAATCAGATTTCCCTATCCATAAAAGTATGCCATGCTTGTATGATAAAATTGAAAACGCCGGATCTGTAAATAATTACTATTTTATTCAGGATCTTTACTTTGCACAGAAAGTATTCAAGAGTAATCCTCAGAAACATGTGGATATTGGATCTCGAATAGATGGTTTCGTAGCCCATATAGCATCGTTCCGAGAAATTGAGTTGCTTGATGTAAGAAAAATGGATTCAAATATACCAAATGTGATTTTTAAACAGGCAGATTTGATGGATGAGAATAAAGTACCAACAGACTATTGTGATTCTATATCCTCTCTCCATGCACTGGAGCATTTCGGATTGGGCAGGTATGGTGAACCGATTGATCCAGAAGGTCATCTGAAAGGTTTCAAGAATATTACAAAAATGCTGAAAACTGGAGGTAAGTTTTATTTCTCCGTTCCTATGGGACGACAGCGAATAGAGTTTAATGCCCATAGGGTATTTGGAATGCCTTATCTTTTAAAGATGGTCTCTGAGAATTACGATATTATTTCTTTCTCATATATTGAAGATTGTGGTCATTTCCATAAAGATGTTGACTTGACTAGAATTTCTGAGGAGAAGATTAATAAATCATTCGATTGTAAATACGGATGTGCTTTATTTGAACTAAGAAAAAAGTAGTAAATGCCAGAGTTGCAAGAAAGGAACTCAAATAATACTAGGATAGCAAAAAATACCCTGTTTATGTACTTTCGCATGTTTCTTACAATGTGCGTTAGTCTTTATATTTCCCGTGTCGTATTATCTGCATTAGGATTTTCAGATTATGGTCTCTATAATGTAATTGGCGGCATCATTGCGATGTTTTCCTTTATCAATGGGGCCATGTCGAACATGACATCAAGGTATATTACGTTTTATCTTGGAAAGAGAGATACAAAACGGTTAGCCGAGGTTTTTTCAATGGCTTTTTACATTCATTGTTGTATTGCTGTTGTCATTATATTGCTTGGAGAAACCGTCGGATTATGGTTCTTGTACAATAAGATGGTTATTCCAGAAGGGAGATTGTATGCAGCAGGATGGCTATATCAACTATCAATTGCTGCTACCATGATGGCTATTATTTCTGTACCATATAAGTCTGCAATTATAGCTCATGAGAAGATGTCGATATATGCCTACATTTCAATAATAGAGGCTTTGTTAAAACTTGTAGTCGTTTTATTGATAGCTTATTCGCCTATTGATAAACTGATATTCTACGCTTCACTGCTTTTTATTATTAAAGTTCTTGACTTCCTTTTTAATTTGATATATTGCCGTTATAGATTCTCAGAATCAAGATTGAGAAAAATATGGGATCAAGTTCTTTTAAAGGAAATGGGCAAGTTTACAGGATGGGGGACCATAGGCAATTTCTCATTTATGTTTTATAGTCAGGGTATTAATATCCTTCTCAATATGTTTTGTGGGCCTATTGTCAATGCTGCAAGAGGTATTGCTGTTCAAGTGGAGGCAGCAATGGCTCAATTCACTAATAGCGTGCAAACCGCGATAAATCCACAGATAATTAAGTCATATTCTTCTGATGACAGGAAAAGAATGAACGCTCTAATATTTGCAAGCTCACGCTATTGCTTTTATTTGATATTGTTTTTATCTCTTCCCGTTATTCTAGGCACTAATTATATTCTCAAATTGTGGCTTGATGTTTATCCGGATCATACTGTTAACTTTATACGATTAACTTTGGTATGTACTCTTATCGAAACGCTTGTAAACCCTCTATATACAGCGAATTTAGCAACTGGGAAAGTTGCTATATACAATAAGAGTTTGGCTATTATATCCATTTCTTTTATTCCGATCATTTATTTTGTTATTCGAATAACTCATATCCCGGAAATGGTGTTCATTCTCAATATAGTAAGAAATATCTTTGGATTTGTGGTCAGGTTGTTTATTTTCCGTTATCAGCTAGAGGTAGGGATTCATGATTATGCAAGAAATGTTCTATGGCAGGTGATATCGGTAACTATATTTGCCTCAATTATTCCATTCTTCTTCTACTTAACGATAGGTGTATCAAACATCCATTCTTTCCTCATAACCTGTACGATAGCAGTGATTTCAACTTCCATGGCTGTCTATACCATAGGAATAAGTAAGAAAGAAAGAGCGTTCTTTAAAATAAGAAGTAAGGAAGTGCTCCTCTCAAAAATATATACGTACAAAGACAATGGAGTTGTGTGATTATAATGTATGTACAGGCTGCGGTGTATGTTGGGCAGTTTGTAATCGGGAGGCAATTTCTTTCATTTCTGATGAGTTAGGTTTTAAATATCCTGTCATAGATAATAAACTGTGTGTTGAGTGTGGTTTATGCAGGCAGGCTTGTCCAACTCTAAACCCTGTAGAAACTGAGTCTGTTGGGGATTGTTATATTGCATGGGCGAAAGATGATGATATTCATTATGAGAGTTCTTCAGGAGGACTCTCTTCGATTATAGGCTTACATTTCATACAAAAAGGGGGATTTGTTGTTGGGTGTAAATGGGACCCAGAGTTTAATGCTGTTATGGATCTTACGGAATCTATTTCAGACTTGAAGAAGATGCAAGGATCAAAATATGTGCATAGCTACTTCTCAAATACAGTATGGAAAGGGGTCGAAAGAAGACTCAAAGATGGGAAGACAGGAGTAATTATTGGGTTACCATGCCAGACTGCAGCCTTAAAGCAATATACACAAAACGACCCAAGTATGCTGTTTTGTGACTTGTTGTGCCATGGGGGATGCTCTCCAAGATGTTTTTCAGAACATATTCATTATATTAGGAAAACTCACCTTGGGGGGGGCAAGATTGATGATGTCAAATTTAGAGGAGGTCAAGATGATTGTCACTTTACTTTATGGTATAACGGAAAGGCGAAGTATAGGAAACGTCAGTACTCTGACTCCTACTTTTATTCTTTCATGAAACACAGTTTGTTTAGAAACTCTTGTTATACATGCCAGTATGCAGGGGAGGTAAGATCGTCAGATATTACTATAGCCGATTACTGGGGAATAGATCGGAATTTAATTAAAGGGAAAAATATATTAAATGGTACAAACTTGGTAATTGTACATTCTGATAAAGGTCGCAAAGTTTGGGAGGAGATAGGCGACTTGATTGAATCGTACAAGAGACCAATAGAGGAGGCGATAGCAGGAAATGACACTCTCAGAGAACCAACGAATCGCCCACCAGACAGAGACGCTTTTTTGTCCATGGTAAAGAAAATAGGTTTTGAAAAGGCTGTTCGGAAAGATCCCGTTTTTAGGCATAATAATGATCCGATAAGGCGTGTATTAGTTAAAGTTTATTCGACAATACTAAAGTCAAAGAAGAAATAATATAAATTTCGTTTTTTTGTAGCAACAGAAAACATGATAATAGGCTACACAACAGGAGTATTTGATCTGTTTCATATCGGACATTTGAATTTACTCCGTAGAGCAAAAGAAAAATGTGACTACTTGATAGTTGGGGTAAGTACAGACGAGTGCGTGAAAAGTTATAAAAACCATGCACCTGTCATTCCATACGAACAAAGAGCAGCTATTATTGCTGCGATACGGTATGTAGACGAGGTCGTACCCCAAGAGAATATGGACAAAATGGCATTTCTTAAGAAACGTCATTTTGATGTTATGTTCCATGGCGAAGAATGGAAAGGGACAGAACTTTACAATAGGTATGAAAGAGAATTTGCAGAGAATGGAGCACGAATAGAGTACCTACCTCATACGGATGGAATTAGTTCCTCACAGATAAAAGAAAAAATAGATGGATAATATAATTATAATTTCTCAGAATGTAAAACTCCCATCATTATCGAAGATAAGGCATTATATAAAAACGGATGGGAATACCCTTCTCGTTTCAACACAACTTATTTTCGCTAATGAACGAGAAATCATTACTAAGGCATTAGGGACAAAAACTGAGTTTGTTGATTTTTCGGAATTACTCAATGATGCCGAGCGAGAGGCTTGTGATAAAGATGCGTTTTGCCCGGAAAGACAGAATCGTGTCTCAGATTACTTTATAAGAATTAAACAATTAAAGAATCAAAGAATAGTTGAAAAGCTATTGTCTAAGTTTAATGCATCACATAAAATACTAGTATGCAATGATCTCGGAATAGACGAGACTGTTTGGATTGAAAATGGGTTTACTAAAGTTGATTGTGAATATTATTACTCAGCAGACAGTCAAAAGAGGAGTTTTGCCAGGAGAGTTCTTGGAAAGATATACCGAAAGATGCGTCTTCCGAACAAACCCATATACGAAGCTTATAAGGATGGGCAACGATATTTGTTTTATGGTAGTATGTATAGAATTCAGTATCGTTTAGACCTTGCTTTTCGACCTGCATCATGGATAGAAAGAGTTAAACTGGCCTTACTAAAAAAAGGTATTGTATTTGATAAACAGACAATAAGGCTTTCTACACTTCATGAAGGAGCTGGTCTTATACCAGATTTACCAGAAATGAATTTCAAAATGATTCAAGATGGCTTCCTACCGGAGAATTATAGTAGCTGTTACCTTCACTTTTTTGGTCACAAATATGTGGAGTATTATGCATGGGATACTCTTGGAAGGAAAACTTTTATATACCATCATCTCAAAAACAGGATCATTCCCTTCAGAAAGAAGTTATATTTGCCAGAACCAAGATACCCGGAGCAGGTTAAGAAAGTCCTTTGCGTAGCAAGTGGAGCAGGAGATTGGACCGCTATAAAAAACCGCTCAGATGAGGACAAAATGCTGGTAGCTTTTGGAGAGGTAGCTAAAAAATACCCACAAATAGAATTCATCTACCGATGCCATCCAGTTTGGGTTCATCCATCGCATCAGGGCGTTAACTCTATTAATCGTGCAGCCAGCTATATTCAATGGCTCAATCTTCCAAATTTTAAGATATCTTCAAATATTCCGAATGCAATAGAAAATGGAAAGTTTATACTTAGCTATAAACGCAGTTCTTTTGAAGAAGATCTAAAAGATGTAGATATTGTTTTTGGAGAACACTCCATCTCAATGATAGACGCGGCTTTCAACAATATTCTGTTCGGTTCTGTTAATGTAACAGGGCATAGAGATTTCTTTATTGGTATAACGAAGCTGGGATTCCCTCATTGTGAAAGCGTAGAAGATATTGAACTCCTGTTAAAGAATGTCTCGACCTCAGAATTTAAAGATGGTTATGAAAAGGCTATTCTTAATTATAATAAAATGACAGACGAAGAAGGCCAATAGAATAAGTAGATGAATAAATCTAAATGCAGAATAATATCGCTTCCCAAAATAGAAGATGAACGCGGAAATCTTTCTATTATAGAGCAAATAAAGCAAATTCCTTTCGTAATCAAACGCGTACACTGGATATATGATGTGCCTGGTGGTATGGAAAGGGGAGGTCATGCCTATAAAGAAACCCAGGAGTTCATAGTGGCCCTATCTGGAAGCTTTGATGTTGAGATAGACGATGGAACCTGCAAGGTAATATATCCGCTGAATAGATCATATTATGGCTTGTATGTCCCAAACGGCATGTGGCGTACAATGACCAATTTTTCCACAAACTCATTGGCACTTGTATTATCATCTACTGATTATGACGGTCAAGACTATGTGATGGACTATGATGAGTTTGTCCGTTGGAGAAATGATTCCTCCATTATGCCGCTGCAATCAGCAAATGAAACATCGATAATGGTTAACACACCAACTGCATTGTTTAATAAGCAGGTCGGTAAGAGTGTTTTTGATTGCTCTTTGTGCGAGTTAATCAAGATGCATGATAAAGAAGGTAATCTCACCTATATATATGAGAATGTTCATGTGCCTTTTGAGATTAAACGTGTCTTTTATGCATATGATATACCAGGAGGAGAGGATCGCGGCGCTCACGCCCACAAGCATTGTCATCAGTTTATTATAGCAGCCAGTGGTAGTTTTGAAGTTGTATTAGATGATGGTGTTAATAAAAGAACAGTGCAATTAAATCGACCGTTTTGGGGGCTGCACATCCCACCAGGAATCTGGGCAGCAGAGCAGAGCTTTTCATCGGGAGCCATATGCCTTGTTTTAGCATCAGATAACTATTCTGAAGATGATTATATCCGTGATTATGATGAATATATTAGTTATTTGAAGACACCAAATGAAAGGAACTAGCCAAACACAGTTAAAGATACCTGAGAATACAAGAGCCGCCAACATGTTGGGGGGGGCAATTTGTGTTGATCTTACAAGTTTGAGCAAGTATAGGAGTGAATTAATGGGAATAGCGATATTGATGATCGTATTCTATCATTTTTGCAATAGGGGTGGCGAATCAGTGATTGAGAACAAACTGAAGTTTCTGATATCACAAGGTTATGTGGGAGTAGATTTCTTTATGATTGTTTCCGGTTTAGGTATAACAACATCTCTTCTTAAAGATGACGACCTAAAGAAATATTATTTAAAGAGGTGGGTCAGGATTTCCCCATTTTTTATCTTTATAACATTAATTGAATGCTGGATAATAAGAGGCGAGCCCTTTGGGTTGGCAATAATTAGATCTACGACATTAGGATATTGGTTCGGGTTTCCGTATATTGATTGGTTTATACCAGCTATTGTTGGAATTTATGCTATATATCCTTTGATATTCCGAGAAATCATAAAACCAAGAAAATATTGGCAAGCCTTAGTCCTTAGTCTGCTTTTTCTGGGCATGAGTTTGGTTATTGCCTTATTCAATATACATTCCGTTGATTGGAAACATTTAGCATTCCTATACAGAGTGCCTGAATTCATTCTTGGATGTGTTATTGCAACTTTAATAAGAGATGGGTATAAAAGTCCAGATTTGGTTATAAAATTTGTATTTACATCAGTTTTGTCTGGAATAGCCGTGATTCTTATTGGTAAAACTGTGGAGATGGCATATTATACATGGTTCGTGAATTTATTTTTTACCCCGTTTTATCTAATCATTTTGATGTCGGTGCTTAGTCTAATGTCCAAAAGCCGTGTCGGAATCAGATTATTAAGTATCCTGTCTTTTTTAGGTTTTATGACATTAGAAATATATAGAATCTCTTCTTCTTATGAAAGATTATTGGTAGGCGAGAATTGCCCTAATCATCATTTCTTATATGTTCTGCTATATTTGGCCGAGACCATTATTCTGTCATATATTGCATATCGCATATTTAAAATAGTCAACTCCTATCTATATACAAAATTGAGCCACATTATCAATATACAATGATAAAACCATTAGATTTGCAAGCTGTTACCATGATGCATGGTGATGAGATTAAGGCGGCAGTCAATCGCGTGATAGACTCAGGTTGGTATCTTCTTGGTAAAGAGAATACTCAATTTGAGACAGATTATTCACACTATATAGGGACTAAGCACTGTATAACAGTAGCAAACGGCTTAGATGCACTGTATCTGCTAATACGAGGATATAAAGAAATGGGAATTATGCAGGAAGGAGATGAAATTATCGTGCCTGCAAATACCTATATTGCAACAATAATATCCATCACTCGTAATAATCTTGTTCCAGTTTTAGTTGAACCAACATGGGAACACCTTGAGATTGATATAAACAAAGTGGAAGATGCCATAACTCCAAGGACTAAAGGTGTGATGACAGTTCATCTCTATGGTCGCATTGCATATAATGAGAAACTGGGAGAACTATGTAATAAACATGGACTAAAACTGATGGAAGACTGTGCTCAGAGTCATGGATGTGCTTGGAAAGGAATAAAGACAGGTGCTATAGGAGATAGTGCCGCACATAGTTTTTACCCAAGTAAGAATCTTGGAGCTTTGGGAGATGCGGGAGCGGTGACAACGAATGATACGGAGTTGGCAGAAATAATACGAGCATTGGCAAATTATGGTAGTCAAAAGAAATACGTCTTCAAATACGCTGGACTGAACAGTAGAATGGCAGAAACTGATGCAGCTGTACTTGATGTAAAACTCAAGTATCTTGATGAAGATAATAAGAAACGACAGGAACTGGCAGGTTACTATTATGCTAATATTTACAACCTGCGAATCAAACTTCCAAAGAAGATAGATGACGAAAATAATGTTTATCATCAGTTTCCTGTATTCTGCGAACGGCGCGACGAATTGCAGCAATATCTTTATGAAAAAGGCATCCAGACAATGATTCATTATCCAATACCTCCTCATAAACAGGAGTGCTATAAAGGATGGAATGACCGTTCATATCCCATCACAGAGGCAATCCATGAACAAGAACTAAGTTTGCCTATGAGTCCGTGCTTGAGTAAAACAGATGCGAAATATGTGGTAGAGACACTTAATAAATTCACATTTTGATAATGTTGACATTCTGTACATTATTTAATAAGGTATATTTGGATAAAGGGTTAGTCCTGTTTGAATCCTTGAAACAGTCATCATCCAGCTTCCTGCTTTATGTGCTAGCGATGGACGATGATACATTTAAGGTGTTGTCGGATCAAAACGAGAAAAACCTTATTCCAATAAAACTACAGGACTTTGAAAACGATGATTTGCTAAATGCAAAATCCAATAGAAAATTTGGAGAGTATTGTTGGACGTGTTCCTCATGGCTGATTTCATATATTTTGGATCGTTATCAACCAGAATACTGCACTTATATTGATGCAGATATGTACTTTTATTCGGATCCATTAGTCATTATTGACGAAATGAAAGAGAAAAATGCATCGGTTCAGGTTATAAGCCATCATTTTGCAGATCTAATTAGTGAGCAGGCCTCAATCCCTGTTGGAAAGTATTGTGTAGAATTTAACACCTTCAGAAATGATGAGAATGGAAGAATGCTATTGGATATTTGGAAAGGGCAGGTTTTGGAAGACTGCTCCATTAATAAGGAAAAAGGGATTTGTGGGGATCAAAAGTATCTTGACAATTGGGTGAAGGATTATCCCTTTGTGATAGAAACTAATAATGTAGGCGCAGGTCTTGGCCCATGGAATCTGTGCCAATATCGCTGGCATTCCAATGAAAAGAGTTCTGAGTTCGTTGTCTCCCGATGGGGAAGGAAGGGAACTATAGTATTTGTTCATTTTGAAAATATCACCTATATTGATGAATGCACAGCAAAAAGCGATTTTGTATATTCCTGGAAGGCAGATAAGAAATTCATAGATGCACTATATGTCCCTTATCTTCAGAAATTAAGGGATATTAAGAACATGCTAAGAAACAGATATGGTATAGATGTAATGATCAAAATACACCCAAACAATGAAGGGAAGATAAAGAAGGTAAAGACTAGCGTGATAAAAAGAATGATAAGAACAATTTTCTTTGAAAAAAGAACGATACATTCTTTAAAAGTAAATTTTTATATAAATATACCCAGAATATTATTCCAACATTATTCTATTATCAAGTTTTAGTAACAGGACTGCTATCTTCATACTTACGTATTATGATTGTATTAACTTTATCGGGGGGTATAGGGAATCAGTTGTTTATGTATGCGGCAGCAAGGGCTTTGGCTTTGAGGAATGGTACAGAGTTAGTGCTGAATACCGAACAAGGATTCATAAATGACAAAGAATACAAGAGACATTTTGAACTTGATAAATTCAATATAAATTATAAAACCAATAGGTTTCTGACATTTGATTATTTTGGCGGTAAAATTATTAAAGCTATAAGTAGGAAAATAGGTTTTAATATAGTGCGCCCAACTTATCCATTTTTGACTGATAGAACAAAGAACCAGGGAGTAGACGATTTCTTCTTTCAGATTAGAAATAAGAATATTTATTTAGAAGGCTATTGGCAAAGCGAATTATATTTTAGAGATTATGCATATCAAATTAAAGACGATCTTCGATTTGACGAGAAAATGCCATTAGATATCTTACAAGAGGAGAAGAATATTTTTGATAATAGTAAAGATGAAACACCAGTTTGTTTGGGAGTAAGAACATATCAAGAATGCAAACATGCGATGTCATTCCCTAAAACAGATTTGGGATATTATTTAGAAGCAATGGATTATATAAAGAAGAATGTAAAGAAACCCGTATTTTGTGTTTTTTCCCAAGATAATGATTGGTGTTTGAAAAACCTTCTATCATTAGATGGATATAATGTAAAACTGATGAAAGAGCAGACGGCTTATAATGATCTGTATCTCATGTCAAAATTTGATTATCACATTATTTCAAATAGTTCATTTTATTGGTGGGGGGCATGGCTTTCTGATAGTAAACTTGTTATTTCAAATAAAAGCTTTCAGAATAAAGAATCTAATTGCCCTAATTGGATAGTATTATGAATAATGCCTTGGTTACTATTATTGTCCCTTGTTACAATATGGGGGATAAAATTCACAGATTGTTGGATTCTATTCTTGCTCAAACATATAAGCATCTTCAATTGATTATAGTTAATGATGGTTCAACCGATCATTCTGCTGAGGTTATAAAATCATATATTCCCAAGTTTGAGAAGATAAATGTATTTATAGAGTATATTTATCAAGAAAACAAGGGACTAGGTGGAGCAATTAATACTGGATTAAAACGCATAAGGGGTGATTATTTTTGTTGGCCGGATGCTGATGACACACTTACAGACGATTCTGTTGAAAAGAAAGTAACCTTTATGGAGAATCATCCTGAATATGGGTTAGTAAGAAGTGATGCAGCACTTTTTTATGAGAACGATCTTAGTAAATCAATAGGATGTATCTCAAGGAAAGCGCCTTGCCGATTTAAAGAAACAAACCTGTTTGAGGATTATATTTTAGAAAAGGATGTTATTTTTTGCCCAGGATGTCACATGATCAGGACAGCAGCATTTAAGGCAATTAATCCTGACATGGATATTTTCGAAGGAAATATGGGACAAGACTATCAACTTCTACTACCAATGGTATATAATTATAAATATGGCTATATTGACGAATGCCTATATAATTATATTATCTATAAAGATAGTATGTCAAGAAGCGAAGAATGGAGGAATAAGAAATACGATGCACATCAGCAAATAATAATTGAGACTCTTAACCGTATCCATATGTCAAGTTCGGAAAGGGCCTATTATGTTGAGATGACTAAGCAAAAGTACCTGGCATTAAAGGCAATCAACACCTTCATTTCTGGCAGACGTAGAGATTATAATCATTACATTAAAAGTATAGATAAGTTTTATATTCCATTATTTGTTGATGTTTATTCTATATTATTAAGAGTTTCAATGAAACTCAGATATATTCCAGGTGCTTTTTTCTTCGCAAAGTTTTTTTTTACAGTAAGGCAGAAATATCGTGGTCAATATAGATAATAAGATAGATTGTTGTGGTTGTGGGGCATGTTCACTTGCCTGCCCATGTCATTGCATATTAATGGTTGAGGATAATGAAGGTTTTTTATATCCTCAAGCAGATAAACATAACTGTATTGAATGCGGTCGATGTGACAATGTATGCCCCGTCAACCTTCAATTGAAAGATAGAGAACCATTATTAGTTTGCGCCGCTCAAAACCAGGATCAAGAATTAAGGCTGAAAAGTAGTTCCGGAGGAGTTTTTTTCTTACTGGCTAAGCAGATTGTTGAAAGTAAAGGAGTGGTGTTTGGAGCCGCTTTTAATGATAAATGGGAGGTGGTTCATACATACGCTGAGAATTTAGAAGAATGCAGGAAATTTCTTGGATCGAAATATGTGCAAAGTATAATTGGTGATACGTATGCTTGTGCACAGACTTTTTTGGACCAAGGTAGAATCGTATTGTTCTCTGGAACACCCTGTCAAATCGCTGGTTTGAAATGTTTTTTGGGAAAAGAATATAAGAACTTGATTACAGCAGATGTGATATGTCATGGTGTACCAAGCCCAGGAATGTTTAGATGGTATCTTCATGAAGAAATTGAAAAGTTCGCCGATCAAGGCGAACGAAAAAATTCAGTTTCGTCCCGACCTATTCACAATATCCCTAAAAGAGATGCCCTTTTTGGCTTGAAAGATGTGGAGATTAGGGGCATATCTTTTAGGGATAAAAGGCTAGGCTGGAAAAAATACAGTTTCACTCTCGACCTTGCCAAGGCGACAGCCGATGGCAAGCAAAATACAGTTTCACTCTCTTATACATTAGATAAAAATCCATTCTTAAAAGGATTCTTGCAGAATCTCTTTTTACGGCCCATATGCCATGATTGTCCTTTTAGGGATCTGAAAAGTGGCAGTGACATAACACTTGGGGATTTTTGGGGGGTAAGAAAGGTGCTTTCTAGAATGGATGACGACAGAGGAACAAGTGCCGTTTTATTGAATACCGAAAAAGGTCGAAGGGTATTTGAGACTATTGATTTATTTAAGAAACAAACATCATATGATATAATAAGGAAATACAATGCGGCTATTTGGAAAAATCCATCGATGCCTTCTAAAAGACATCTGATGTTTAATGGACAGGGTGGATTTGTTGAAAGATCAAATCGCTTGACCAAATCTTCTTTATTACGGAGAATTAAGAACGTCATAAAGTTCGTCATAAGACGTAAATAGATGAGGATAGGCATTCTAACATTCCATTATGGAAGCAATTATGGTGGCGTTTTGCAGTGTTTTGCCTTGCAAGAACTCCTCAAAAATAAAGGCCATGATGTCTGTGTCATTAATTATATACCAAAGGATTCGTTTAAAAGGAATGCACAAGTCGTTTTATATCTTCTGAAGAAACACAATGCATCAATTTTTAGGTTGGCTGCCCATTATATTCTGCATCACCAGAAATCTCGTAAGGTTTTCCGAGTCTTTCGAGAAAAATATCTTAATCTGTCAGAAGAGCATTCTGACATAAATCAGTTCAAAGATTTATCATTAGATGTTATTATAGTTGGGAGTGATCAGATATGGAATTTCACTCAGCAAAGAAGCACGGTATATTTCCTGGGTTGGCTCAATAACCATAAAATAAGGAAAGTCAGTTATTCAGCATGTTGCGGTTCAAATCATATAAATGAGAAATACAGAAGCGAACTTATATCGCAATTGAATCAGTTCAATGCGCTATCTGTTCGCACAACAGAGACAAAGGAATTCATTTGGAACCTTTTAAAAAGGGAAGTGCCAATCGTTTTAGATCCAACCATGCTTTATGATTTCAAGGAGTTTTTGAAACCAAATTCAGAGAAGTACATTTTGGCATATATATTGAATGATGAAATTATAGGAGGAAATGATAAGGCAATTAACCTGATTAAAAACAAGTACAATGATATGCCAGTCTATTCCTTAATTATTTCAGACAGGATTCCTAGATTATGTAACTGGGCAGATAAACAATTATACGATTTAAGTCCTGACCAGTGGGTTAATATGATTTATAATTGTTCGTTTATGATTACGGATTCATATCATGGGACATTGTTCTCGATGAAGTATCAAAAACCATTCATATCTTATTCTAGCAATAAGAATAAAGGAAAAAGATTGAAAGATATTAAAGACACGTTTCATTTCAAAAATATAGTAAGCTCTGTGAAAGAGGTAGACGATGTTTTAAAAAACAATGAGGAAATAGTATCTATGGAATCGAAACTATTGGAAGAATACAAATCAAGATCATTAGAATTCATTGATTCCAATATATGCTGTTATTAGATGCTCTATATATTAATCAGGGAGGTGGTTTAAGGCTTCTAAAGTACTTGGTCAGATCATTACAAGAGAAGAAGTTCGAATTTCATCTTTTAGCTGATAAAAGATGCAGAGGCCTGTTTGACCATATTGCCAATGTAGAATATGCAGATGCTTCAATTTGTAATAGATATAAATATTATAAAGCACACCAGAATACATACTCGAAGGTTTTTTGTTTGGGGAATGTACCTCCGCCAATAAGGCTGCCGATAAAAGTATATACTTATCTTCAGAATATTAATCTATTGAATCTAGATGGGTGTGTGTCTAATAAGAGACGTGCGTTGACATGGTTTAAGCGGTCAATAGTGATTTTATTAAAGAATAACACTGATTTATGGATTGTTCAGACAGATAATACACGTCATGAATTAATGCATCACCTCCAAGAATCAGAATCAAAGGTGAAAGTTGTTCCCTTTTATGATGTACCCAAATCATCAGAAGGAAATGGTAAAAAAAGTGATTATATTTATATAAGTGGTTTTAATTTTGGGAATAAAGGGCATTATGAACTGATTGAAGCATGGAAGATACTTCATGAAAGAGGCTATGATTTGAAATTGCACCTTACGATAGACAAAAAAGAAGAGATGCTAAAGGAGATAAAGACACGATACGATTTAAAAGAGCTTCATATCGACAATCATGGAATTATCTCTTATGACAAGGTACAGAATTTGTATTTGCAATCTAAAGCTACTGTTTATCCATCACGAAATGAAAGTCTCGGACTTGGCATAATTGAGGCTATAAATAATGGGTGTGATGTTATTGGATCAGATTTACCATTTGTTTATGATGTTTGTAATCCATCAGAAGTCTTTAACCAATCATCGCCTATGTCAATTGCTGACGCTGTAGAAAGATATGAAAACGGAAATTCACCAAAATCTGAATTATTAGTTGAAAATAAGATATCCGAATTAATAGATATATTGAGGCCATGATTTTTTGTGGAGATATTGCATTGCCATTTGCCAATGCTGTCAAATTGGATGAAATACCAGATTCTATTAGAAAGGATGTATGGTTTGGCAATCTTGAAGGATCCTTAATAACTGGAGAAGAAACGAATGGAGTTCTTCAGAGACGAAAGGTTTATAACGATTTGGATGCAATTAAGGGACTTTGTGAACAAATTAATATTCAAGGTTTTGGAATTGCGAACAATCATTTAAGTGATGATGCCCCTGTCAGAACCACGATACAGCATTTAGAGAGTATAGGTAAAGTATATGTGGGAGCTGGACTGAATGTAGAAGAAGCAAAGAATCCACTTGTTATCGATGATTTTGTAATTATCGCATTTGGCTGGGAAGGGATTGGGTGTATCCCTGCCAAGAAGAAAAAAGAGGGGGTTAACAAATATGAGAAGTGGAATGTAGAGCAGCAAGTGAACAATTTATTGGAAAAGTATCCGGAAAAGAAGGTGGTTTGCTACATGCATTGGAATTATGAGTTAGAGAAATATCCTCAGCCTTATGATAGACGGATGGCAATGGATTTAATAGATATGGGCGTGAGCGCAGTTATAGGGTGCCATGCGCACAGAATTCAATCCGTAGAGTTTTATAAAGGACAGCCGATTGTTTATGGACTCGGTAATTTTCTGTTCTGTCAAGGGCATTATATGGGAGGAACGTTGAGATTTCCGAAATTCTGTGAAGAGGAATATGCATTTGAGATAGCAGATGATGGTAATAAGTTTGTAGTTCATCATTTCCACTATGATTCCTGTAATAACTCGTTGGAGTTTGTAAAGTCAGAAGAGATATCTACAGATAAGGTTTTTGATGGAAAAGCGGAATTCACAGGATTTTCTGCAAAAGACTACGAATTTTGGTTCAAGACACATAGAGTTCAGAAGAAACTATTGCCAGTGTTCAAGGTACATGAATCCATTGCGACCTACTTTGTAAAATCTATGTGGATTAAGATTAGAGGCGAGATGATAAATCTTCTAACAAGTGTAAATCTTAAAAGTGCAAATCGCGCAGATAGGCAATAAATGTTACAATATTTATATGATAACTCACCCATATGGGCACAGAACTTCATGTGTTCAGTAAAGGGATGGATAATCAAAAGAAGACGTTACGGGGAACAATTCTTTTCAGAGTTGGAGGCTTTTGAGCAGGGGAAATATAATACTGAAGAAGATTTGAAATCTTTCTTGCAAATAGCGAGGAATGTACCTTATTATAAAAAAATTTATGCTGCCAATTCTGGGAAGAAGTGGAAAGAACTTCTGAAGGCTTTTCCTATTCTGACAAAGGCAGACGTAAAAGCAAACCTAAAAGATCTTATTAATGAGAGATGTAATGAGCCAAAGTTTGAAATGCGGACGAGTGGTACAACGGGAGGCGGACTTGTATTTCCCTATACTATACGCATGGAGAATAAGCATTGGGCGATTTGGTGGCGATATCGTCGCAGATTAGGTCTCGCTTTTGATACTTGGTGCGGGTGGTTTGGCGGTAAAAGAATCATTGATCCAAATAATAAAAGAGCACCTTTTTGGAGAATAAACAAGCCAGGGAGGCAGGTGATGTTTAGTTCAACTCATCTTAATAAGGATACAGTTGTTGCTTATCATCAAGAAATCGACAGAAGAAAATTGCTATGGCTTCATGGATATCCTTCGCATATTGCTAAGTTTGCAGCACTTGCATTGGAAGCTGGATTGGAACCACTCACAGATGTGAAATGGGTGACAACTGGAGCGGAGAATTTACTTGGAAATCAAGAAATGCTCATGCAACAGATGTTCCCTAATGCCATGATACGACAGCATTATGGTTTGATGGAGGGAGTAGCCAATATCAGTCAAGATAAGAATGGGGAGTGGTATATAGATGAAGATTTCGCAAAGGTCGAGTTTATACCAGTGTCAGAGGATAATCCTAGCGTATGTAGAATTATCGGTACTGGTTTTTCTAATCCTGCGTTTCCGTTGATTCGTTATGATACTGGGGATATTGCAACAGTTGAGTGGAAATCCGATGGGAGTGTAAAGGTGCTTTCGATTGATGGAAGGTCGAGTAATATATTAAAAGGGCCTGATGGATTTGAGATCAATGAAGCAAGACTGAGCATTGTGTTGCATGATTTTAATCATATTATTGAGGCACAATTCCGGCAGCATTCTTTGACGGATGTAGATCTTCTAGTGGTTAAGAACTCAGCTTATAGTCAAGAGGATGAGAAAATGTTAAGGACGAATATTGCAGCTTGCTTTGATAAAAGGATGGTTGTGAACATCAAATATGTAGATCAATTAAAACGAACAAAAGCGGGAAAACTAAAGTTTGTCGTTGCTAATATAAAGAAATAATGGAATGAAGCAAATTATACAAGATCTCAAAAGTGGTAAGACGATATTAGAAGAGGTGCCTGAGCCGCAGGTGAAAGCGGGATATTTGCTTATCAAAACCACAAGGACATTGGTTTCTCTTGGTACAGAACGTATGCTCGTTGAGTTTGGAAAAGCTAACCTGATAGATAAGGCACGACAGCAACCTGATAAGGTAAAGCAGGTATTGGATAAGATTAAGACTGACGGGTTGCAGCCTACGCTTGAAGCGGTGTTTAACAAATTAGGACAGCCACTACCATTGGGCTATTGCAATGTAGGTAAAGTAGTAGAAGTTGGTCGTGGCGTAACCGAGTTTCAAGTAGGGGATAGAGTGGCATCGAATGGTAATCATTCAGAATATGTGTGTGTGCCGCAGAATCTTGTGGCTAAGATTCCTGATAATGTTAGTGATGATGAAGCTACATTTACTGTGATTGGATCAATTGCCTTGCAAGGTATTCGAAATCTGAATCCGCAGTTAGGGGAGACTATAGTCGTTATTGGTTTAGGTTTAATAGGGTTAGTCGCAGCACAAATTCTGAAGGCTAACGGATGCAACGTGATTGGAACAGACTTTGACCAGCAGAAAGTGGATATGGCCAATAGCTTTGAGGTGACCGCTATAAATCCAGGAAATGGTGTTGATCCTGTAAAGTTTGTAGAAGATTATACAAATGGCATTGGCGCAGATGGCATATTGATAACTGCTTCTGCCAAGAATGATGAGGTAATCCACCAGGCATGTTTGATGTCGCGTAAACGTGGTCGTATTATTCTGGTAGGTGTCATAGGGATGAATATGCGTCGTGATGATTTCTATAAGAAAGAGCTGACCTTCCAGGTTTCTTGTTCATACGGTGCTGGTCGTTATGACGAAGAGTATGAGAATAAGGGGCATGACTATCCTTTTGCATACGTTCGCTGGACAGAAAAAAGGAATTTTCAGGCTGTTCTTGGAGCCATCGCTAATGGTGGACTGAACGTGAAACCGCTCATTACCGAAGTGATTGATTTGGAGAACTACCAGGAAATATATGGGGATATGCGCAAGAGGGGTAGTATCGCCTCAATACTCAAATACCCAGAAAACGAAACAACCACGAATTCCATCAATTTTACTAATTCTAGTACCATAGTTAAATGTTTTGAAGGGCTGCCAGGAAAAGGAAAGATAGGGATTATCGGAGCAGGTAATTATACAACAAGCATGGTGGTACCTTGTTTGAAGAAGGCACAAGCTAAGGTTAAGTATGTTGCAAGCGCAGGCGGATTGAATGCGAAGGTCGTGGCAAAAAAAGCTGGGGCAGAATATGCCACATCTGATTATCATGAAATATTAAAAGACCCAGAAGTAGGATTGGTAATCGTCACTACAAGGCATAATCTGCATGCTAAGATGGTAAAAGAAGTCTTGGAGGCAGATAAGAGCGTGTTTGTTGAGAAGCCTTTGTGCTTGAAACCCGAGGAGCTGGATGAAATTATTGAGACTTATCAGAAGACAGGTAAAGGCGTGACATTGACAGTGGGCTTTAATCGCAGGTTCTCTCCATTTGCAGTGAAGTTGAAACAAATGATCGGTGACGGGCCAAAGAATATTGTAGCCACGATGAATGCAGGGTACATCCCTGCAGAAATGTGGGTTCATGACTTAGAAGAAGGTGGAGGGCGTATTATTGGCGAAGCATGTCATTTTATTGACCTTTGCTCATTCTTTTCAGGGAGCAAGGTGAAGAAAGTTTGTATGAATGCGATGGGAGAGAATCCTCAGGAGAATACTGATAATGCTACTATCCTGTTGAAGTATGAGAATGGCACGAATGCTGTGATTAATTATTTCGCTAACGGCTCGAAGAGCTATCAGAAGGAGCGCGTGGAAGTGTTTTCGCAGGAACGCGTGTTTATCCTTGACAACTGGCGCAAACTGGAAGGATTTGGTGCCAAAGGCTTCTCAAAGATGAAAGGCTCGATGGATAAGGGGCAGAAGGATGAGTTCCGTCTTTTAAATGAGCGATTGCAAAATGGAGGCGAGGCATTGATTCCTTTTGAAAGTATTGTGAATACCACTAAAGCATCATTTGCAGCGATACAGTCGATGAAGGAGAATCGCTGGGTAGAAATCTGATGAATAGCATCAAACTGTATCTTGAAACGATAGCTCATCTGAAGCCCATGCAGTTGGCTTATCAGGTGGTAAACAAGGTTTACCGCCCGTCCTTGGAGTATAAAAATGCTCCAAAGACCAATGTACGGTTGCATATTGAGCCACCCATCCCCAAGTATACGTGCTATGATGGGCAGAACTTTTGCTTTCTGAATATTAAAGACCGGTTTACATCTTGGAATAGAACTGATCATGGTATGCTGTGGGGATATAATTTGAATTATATGGACTGGCTGCAGCAAGAGGGGATAACGGAGGCTGAATGTGAGAAATGGATAGATGAATTTATAGCAGATCTGCCCCAAAATCATATAGGGCAGGATGCATATCCAACTGCATTACGGACGATAAATTGGATTAAGTTTTTCTGCAAATATCCAGAATGTGCCACCAAAGACAGGTGTGATTCGCTTTTTTCGCAGGTCAAGTTGCTTGAAAATAAGTTAGAGTGGCATTTAATGGGAAATCATCTGTTGGAAGATGCATATGCACTATTTATTGCAAGTATATATTTTTGCGATAACGAACTTTTCAAGAAAGCCATAAAGCTATTGAAGGATCAGTTAGATGAGCAGATACTGCAAGACGGAGCTCATTATGAACAGAGTCCGATGTACCATTGCATCTTGCTTGACAGGCTGTTGGATTGTGTGAACTTCTCTTCGAACACGGATGACTCGGATTTTACGGATTATTTGAAAGGTGCTGCAAAGAAGATGCTGGGACATCTGGAGAGTATCATATGGGAGGATGGAAGTATTCCATTGATGAATGATAGTGCCTATGGGATTGCTCCGACATCCGAACAGTTATTTGATTATGCTAAGAGACTGGGATTGAAGTGGAACGCTATACCACTAAAAGAATGTGGGTATAGGAAAATGAAGACCAATAGATTCGAAGCGATTGTTGATGTCGGTAATATAACAGCCGAACATCAGCCAGGTCATTCGCATGCAGACACTTTTAGTTATGAGCTACGTGTCGATGGTCATTCATTTATCGTGGATGCGGGGATTTCGACTTATTATAAAAATGATAGGAGGCAGTATGAAAGGAGTACAAAAGCGCATAATACTGTGGCTATCGGTAATCATGATTCAAGTAGAGTGTGGGGAGGATTCAGAGTTGGCAAAAGAACTGAAGTGACTGTCGAAGAAGATACTCCCGATGAAATAGTCGCAATGCATAATGGATATAAAAAGGTTTCTGAATGTAAGAGAAGGTTTTGTACCAATAAATATGGACTTACTATTGAGGATACGGTGAGCGATGGCATGGATGCTGTGAGTTATTTGCACTTTGCTCCAAGTGTTGAGCCCTATTATTCGGATGATGACTACAATAATATCACGACAGATGATCTGTTGATAGAACTTGATGGATGTGAAAAGATAGAGGCGATTGATGATTTTGCATCCACAGAATACAATAAGCTGATGCCTATAAAAGTGCTGGCATTACACTTTACAAGCAGACTGAGCTACACTTTCTTAGATTGATAATGAGGATATTATATCTGACATATTATTTCTGGCCGGATCTCTGCGCTGGGTCTTTTCGTAATTCTTCGCTGTTTGAGGCACTGAAAAATCAGTTGGGAGAAGGGGATTTCGTTCATGTAATTACAACTGTGCCTAATCGCTATGGTACTTATAGTGTGGATGGTGAAAAGGTTGAAGAGGGTGAGCATTTTAGAATAGACCGTGTGAATGTACCGATGCATGCCAGTGGAATGGTAGAGCAGGCTATGGCATTTGTATCCTATTATAAAGGCACCATGAAGATCATTCGGAATCAGCACTATGACATGGTTCTTGCATCTTCTTCAAGGCTGTTTACAGCTTTTCTTGGAAAAAGATGTGCAGCCACGAAAAAGTGTCCACTTTATTTGGATGTAAGGGATATCTTTACTGATGTAATGAAAGATATCTTTAAGAATAGGAAAATGATACAAGTGCCGAGTGGATGGCTATTGAATGCCATAGAATGGTACACATTTAGAAATGCCACTCATATTAACTTGATTTCAGGTGGGTTCAAGGATTATTTCAAGAAATACCCCAGACCTACATATTCTTACTATTCGAATGGTATTGATGAAGAGTTTGTAGAGGCTGGTAAGAAGGAGTCGGTTGATAAAGGAAAGCCATATATTATTACCTATGCTGGTAATATCGGTAGTGGTCAGGGAATGGAGAAGATTATCCCAGAAGCTGCGTTGAAGTTAGGGTCTGATTATATCTTCAGAATCATTGGTGATGGAGGTACGAGAAAGTTACTAGAGGCTAGGTTGAAGGAGTTGCATGTTGATAATGTTGAAATGCTGAATCCGATGGCTCGTAAGGATCTAATTCGCTATTATCAGGAGGCTACTTTTCTGTTCGTGCATCTGAATGACTTGGAGGCATTTACAAAGGTTCTACCATCGAAAATCTTTGAGTTTGGAGCTTTTGATAAGCCGATTATTGCCGGAGTCAGTGGCTATGCTGCTGAATTCGTGAAGGATAATGTAACGAATTCTATTCTGTTTAAGCCTACAGATGTGGATGGTTTCGTTGGGCTGATGAAAAACTACCAATTAAAGTTTGAGCGCAGAGCGGACTTTATCAGGAAGTTTGCACGAAAGGAGATTGATAAGAGGTTGGCTGAGAGTATTGTAGGTGTGTTGAAGGGGGGGGCGGCATGAAAGTATTGGTGACTGGCAGTCACGGGTTTGTAGGGTCGAACCTGATAGAGGCTATTTCGGGTGAGCATGAGATTATCCGATGGGATGTAAGGTCGGATGATGCTTTGCCAGAATGTGAAGCGGTGATTCATTTGGCTGGGAAGGCTCACGATGTAAGATGTAAGAAGGAAGATGGAAGAGAGTACTTCGCAGTGAATACGGAGTTAACTAAGAAGATTTTTGATGCGTTTTTGAGATCAGGGGCGAAGACATTTATATTTTTTAGCTCGATTAAGGCGAAGGATAATGATACTGCGTATGCGAAAAGCAAGAAGGTTGCGGAGGAGTATATTTTGAATGAGATCTCTCGGCAGGCTCGAGATGACAGGAGAGTGTATATCCTGAGACCGTGCATGATACATGGGAAAGGAGTGAAGGGGAATCTGCCTTTGCTTTTTAATTTTGTGAAGAAAGGATGGCCATGGCCATTGGGCGCATTTGAGAATCAAAGGAGTTATGCTTCGATGGGGAATGTGTGTTATGTGGTGAATGGGCTGTTGAATAAGAATGTTGAATCGGGTATTTATAATATATGTGATGATGAATCGGTATCGACCAATGATTTGATTCGATTAATTGGTGATGGCTTTGGTCGTGACGCTAATATGCTTCGATTGCCTAAGGGGATTATTCGTTTAGGAGCGAAGATTGGTGATACACTGCATTTACCATTGAATACAGAGAGACTAAGGAAATTGACAGGAGATTATATCGTTGATAATAGTGATATAAAACGTGCTTTAGGTATCAATGCCATGCCAATTCAAGCAAAGGAAGGACTCAAAGCTACAATAAGTGGAATGATAATGACATGATAGAATATATTACTATAGGAATTATCTTGTTGGCATTTGAATATGCCTATTTTATATTCGCAAAGAGACTGAGGATTGTGGATCGACCTCATCATCAGAGCTCACACACAGGTATTATCGTGAGAGGTGGTGGCCTCATCTTTTATATGGCCTTTCTTATTTGGTCTTTATCGCATGGTTTACAATGGGGCGGCGGTCTGTTAGGCTTGACTATCTTGGCAGGCGTGAGTTTTATTGATGATGTGCATAGCATTAGTCCTAAGATAAGATTGATATGCCAGCTTATTGCCATCTTGGTGATGTTTGATCATTCTGGATTGTTAAGAAATTCTCTTCACGTTATTATCATTCTAGCAATTGCTTGTGTCGGGGCCATGAACATCTATAATTTTATGGATGGCATTAATGGTATGACTGGCGGATATTCTTTGATTGTATCTCTGGTATTGCTCTATGTAAATGCGAATATGGTCCATTTTGCACCTCAGAACCTGATTTTGTATGTTATTATGGCGATTGTCATCTTCAATTTGTTCAACTTCAGGCGTAGAGCCAAATGCTTTGCAGGAGATGTTGGCTCGCTATCAATAGGTTTCATTATTGTTTATTTTGTCCTGATTTTGGCACTGCGAGGTCATTCCATGAGTTGGATTGCTATACTTTCAGTCTATTTGGTGGATGGAGGCATGACTATCTTGCATCGCATATTGCTACGGGAGAATCTGATGAAACCTCATAAGAAGCATGCCTATCAGATTATGGCAAATGAATTGAAAATACAGCATTTGGTGGTGTCTGGGATTTACATGGCTTTGCAGGCTCTTTGTTGTGCAGTTTATATTATGTGGCCTGGATATACAACGTTCTTTGCAATCTTCGGCATGTTGGCCTTGATGTATCTGGTGTTTATGAAGAAATATTATCATCTGCATGCTAAGAAAGCTTGATGAGAGAAGAATTTGAAGGCTACTGGATTTCATTATACAAAGATATTCCGGGGTATATATATGTAGGGATGTGTGCTGTCCTTATATTGGCGATTATTTTTATTTGGAATAAATATGGATTGCGATGTGGATGGAAACAGATTTGTAGATTATTGACGATAGAATATGTGCTTCTAATTTTTTGCTCAACCGTAATATATAGGTCTGTCGGTAGATGCATACAATTAAACCTTATGCCTTTCTGGAGTTATGGGGCCTATTTCAGAGGAGAGGATCCAAGGCTTTTGCCAGAGAATATTATGAATGTTGTTGTATTTATTCCAGTTGGATTGTTATTATGCTCTGCATTTAGAGGTATGACATGGATTAAGGAACTAGGCTTTGGTATTGGTATTTCTATAGGAATTGAGTTGTCACAGTTGATATTTAAAAGAGGGTTTTGTGAAATTGACGATGTGATGCATAACACCTTGGGGTGTATATTGGGTTATGGGCTCGCGGTCTTAATTAAAAGATTGAGATTGGAGCTATGAATTAGTGTCTATTGCAATGCTTTCACATGACATAGTAAATATGTAGAGGAAACGATTAGAGGTGTTCTTTCTTTAAATCTCATCTTTGGATTATCAGAAATATGGTACAAGGTGTCTTGATATGGTTAATATTTGTAAAGAGATTATAGGGTATGTATAAACATTTCTTCAAGCGTTTTTTTGACTTTTGGATTTCGCTCATTGCTCTGATTTGTTTCTTTCCATTATTGCTGATTGTAACTATATGGTTGCACTTTGCCAATAAAGGAGCAGGTGCTTTTTTCTTGCAGGAGAGACCTGGAAAGAATGGTAAGTTATTTAAAGTCATTAAATATAAAACCATGACAGATGAGCGGGATGCAGAAGGGAATCTGTTGCCTGATGAAGATAGACTGACAAAGGTTGGTCAGTTCGTGCGCTCGACATCAATAGACGAATTGCCACAACTGATCAATGTGTTGAAGGGCGATATGGCCCTGATAGGACCAAGACCGCTGTTGGTGCAGTATTTGATCCTCTATTCGCCAGAACAGGCTCGAAGGCATGAGGTAAGACCAGGGATCTCTGGTTGGGCACAGTGTCATGGTCGTAACGCTATTAGCTGGACTGAGAAATTTAAACTTGATGTGTGGTATGTGGATCATTGTACGCTTTGGACGGACATTAAGGTGGTTTGGATAACCATTATGAAGGTGTTGAAACGTGCGGATATCAACGAGGAAGGACATGTAACCATGGAATATTTTAACGGGCATAACTAGGTTATATAGAAGAAATTTTAGATAACACAGAAATATATGTATTTGTATGGTGCAAGTGGTCACGGTAAGGTGATCAAAGATATTTTAGAGGCTCAAGGTCGCAGAGTGGATGGATTTATTGATGATAACCAATTAGTTAATGAACTTTCAGGGATGCCTGTTATTCATTCGGCTGAAAATGCTGATGAGGTGATTGTCAGTATAGGAGTCAACCCCACAAGGAAAATGATAGTAGAGAAACTTAATTGCCAAATAGCCGATGCTGCGATTCATCCTTCAGCGATTATCTCAAAGACAGTAGATATAGGAGAAGGTAGTGTAGTTATGGCTGGAACAGTTATTAATACTGAATCCAAAATAGGTAAGCATTGTATTATCAATACAGGGGCGACAGTAGATCATGAATGCCAGGTTGGCGATTATGTTCATATCGCCCCCGGCGTTCATCTATGTGGCCAAGTTCATGTGGGGGAGGGTTCTCTCATTGGAGTCGGCTCTTCTGTCATTCCCTGCATCCATATTGGAAAAGGGTGTGTTATTGGTGCTGGAAGTGTTGTTGTCTGTGATATCCCAGATGGATATCTGGCCTATGGGAATCCTTGTAAGTTAATAAAGCTATTATAATGGATTTCACAAAAGATGGATTAAAATTTGATAACAACCTACTGAATAAACGAGCCTGTGTTTCTATCGTGCATTATTGAGTGTAAGGATAATATATATATATAAGAAATAAAAAGAAACGAATATATGGCAAATGATTTGGTAAGTATTATTATGTTATCGCATAATAATGGGCGTTATGTGGCAGAGAGCGTTTGGAGCGTCATTGCGCAGACGTATCAGAACTGGGAGCTTATTTTTATGGATGATTCCTCGAAGGATGATACGATCTCGCAAATGATGGATTTAATGACAGAGGCTAAGGTCAGACAAAAGGATGGTTTCTTTGTCAGTAGAATTCATGTATCGCAGAACGTTGAGAGAAAAGGCTCGGCGGCATCGATGAACTCGGCACTGAGGGATGCCAGGGGTAAGTGGATAGCCTTTCTGAATGTGGGTGACCTCTGGGAGCCTACTAAACTAGAAAGGCAGATCGCTTTCATGAAGGAACACGACTATGCCTTTACCTACACAAAATATAAGTACATCGACAAGGATTCCAAGGCTCGTGGTGACATGATGGGAGGGCTTAAGGTGGTTACGCACAATGATCTCATCAATTGTTGCTGGATGGGGTATCTGACGGTGATGTATGACGCTGATAAGTTGGGGAGATTTCAAATGAGGAATATTGAGAAACACAACGATTATGCGCTATGGATGGATGTGAGCGAGAAGGCTGACTGCTATCTGCTTGATGAATGCTTGGCATCGCTAAGGGTTGAGCATGCTCTATATAGCCCTCTGCCGATGTTTGATAAGCTGCGCTGGCGCTATGAGGTGTTTCACATGGTAGAGGATCTGAATCCGGTTAAGTCTGTATGGCTCACCATCAGGAATATGATTGGGGGATTCATGAAAAAAGTGAAGTACGTGGAGAAAATATAAGCGAAGTTTGTTAGTATGGCATTGATTCTGTTTTTTTGAGCAACTTCAGAATTTGTGTCAGAAAGCAGGCTTCGAGTTTTTTTATTTAAAAACTTATGAAAGATATTATAAAGTTCTATTCTGGAGAAGAAAATGGAGTTGTTATTGAGAATGATCTTGAGAATTCCATTTTCGACAGGCAATACAGAAAGGCAAAACATTTATTCAATGCAACGTTAGAGAATTATAATGAGCATTCGTCGAATATAATTGCCTTTTGTGGTGATCGTGGCGATGGGAAGACATCGGCCATGATGTCGTTTGTTGAATCTGACTATGTAAAAGGAAAACACATTGTTCTGCCTGTGATTGCACCTTCTCACTTTGATGAAGAGCATAATATCATAGAACTTATATTGGGACAATTATATCAGCAATCGAGAGAAAATGTTAGTGGGGATGATGGCTGCTATGACAAGTTGATGAACTGCTTTGCTGCTGTTGAGAGGTGTGCATCTGTTCTCAAACCAGGGAAAGAGCAACTTTACGATCGTATTGCAGAGGTGCATGAACTGTCTGCTAGTATGGATCTGGGGAGGTATATCAAAGATCTATTCCAGACGTTTATTGAATACAAAACAAAGATCGAGAAGGAGATAAATAAGAAGATAGTCATCGTGATAGATGATATGGACTATAACTGGTTTGGAGCCTATACGATGATTAAGATGATTGAAAAATATTTGCGCAATGAGCATTGTTTGATTGTTACTTCGGTTAAGATAGAACAATTATCGGAACTGGTAAAGGTTGGATTCGAACGTGAAATCAAAGGAAACTCCAGCGAAATAGATTTGAAGAAGATTGCCCAGAAATATATTAACAAGGTCCTGCCTATTTATAACCGGATTGAAATGCCTAAAGTAAGGGATATTGTTGATTCCAAACTAGAGGTGTGGAAAGACAGAGAAACAGCTAACTCTGAAGGTGGTAAGGCTGAAGAAGACTTTCAGTCTGTAAAAGAGGGGGTGGTAAAGCTAATTTTCCAGAAGACCCGTTATCTCTTCTATAATAGTAAAGGCAGCGTATCGCTCATTGTTCCCTCGGACTTGAGAAGTTTAAGGCAGTTGCTAGGAATGCTGATGGATATGCCAGAATTTGTGAAGGACAGCCCAGAACAGGATGTAAGAGATAATAATGAGGAAAATAAGAGACTCTTTAAACACTATTTCTTCTATACTTGGACTCAGCAATTGAGTGAAGAGGATAGGGATTTTGCAGACAAACTGGTGGATAATAATGATGCCTTCTCAATCAACAAGATGGTGGTGAATTATATGCAAAGATTCCTTGACGAAAGACAGAAGAGAACTTACGAGAATCTGCTGAAACCATCGAACTATAGCTATAATATTACTATCGGAGATGTGTTTGATATGATGGATATGATTGAGCGAAACGCGCTGGACATGAAAATGCGTATGATATTGTTCTTCATTAAATCATTCTATTCAATAATGATGTATGAACTTTACGACGAGGCTACAGAGGATAAGAAGACTATGGCTACATTGCATCCAGAAACGAAAGAGGAGGATGACGAGGATGGACCGGAGATTTATAGAAGCGATGCTTGGTTTAAAAATACGAATAGCTTGCAACGGTTCGTTAATGGCTCATATTTTACCTACCAGCCCAAATCAATTATTGAATGTCTGAACAGCTCTAACACAGCAGCTTATCCTGCTTTTGCAATGGATGTTTTCTGTGTAAATGGTGGTTTGGTAAATGGATTGATTAATAAGGTAAGAGATCAAATACCTCAATTAAACAATTATAAGCCTATTAATGAGGGCTTTAAGAAAGATTGTTTGATGGCGGAATTTCTGATGCTCTGTATCTTAACATCACTGGACAGGGAAATTGACCCTGATGAGAGATGGGAATTAAGAAAGGATTTTGCTCAACCATCGTATCTAACGACTTTCGAAGAAAAGGTGGAGTGCTACGTGTTTGATGTCATGGCGCCATTTGCTAATATTGTAAATCTAAAATACACTTACGACCGTTATGAGAATGTGCTTCCTGGCTGGTATGAGTTCGTGAAAAAGTATGACTGGACTATTCTGGGCAGATTGAAGAAAGGAATACCGTCCAAAGAAGGTTTGCACGCGGAGAGCAGTATTGCCTCTGATGCAATCATCAGGAATGCCGAAGTTCTCTCATCCGTGAGAGAAAAAATACTCAGTAAACATTTGTTTGTAAAAGACAGAACGCATTATCTTAGTGAAGTCTCGCTGTTATATGAGAATCTGATTAATTCAGATATGAGGACTTATCCCCAGAATAAAGAGGAGAAAAACGTATATACCATCAAGTTCCAGTTCTTGTCTGTTTTGTCATCAGTCCTTAAGGAGATTGATGTCCCAGAGTATAATAAGATACTGACTGCTTTGATAGATAAATATATAGAGGGCGGGTCTTCTGGGCTTGGTTGATGAATAGTCTTATGGATGTTGAGCGTAAACTATATAAAGCTTTATTGTGCGACTTTCCTATAGAAGAAGTCGTTATTCATTTGACTTCAGATAATTTGTCTGTTGATGGGGAATGGTTTAGAGATACGCTCAAAAAGACACTCCATGACAGTGAGCCATCTAGGAATATGCAAGAAATTGGGGCATTGGTAGACATGTACCAAGAAGACTGGATTAACCAGATAACTCCTAGGCATATAACATCATCTATGGCTGGTGTCTTCAAATTTATAAAGCATTGTGCTGAATTATTCTTATGCGAAGAAGATAATGAACTTGTATGTAACAAAGACCATTTTCTGGGGTGGAATATTATAACAAGAATAACAGGGGAAGACCTGTTGGTATGTGCCTGGAAAGGAATGGTAAGTACTCAGGTCATGACATCCTTTGCATGGCCGGACGTAATCAGATGTGGAGGAGATGTTGTAAAACTTATTGACCAGGAAAAACTATGTGATATTCACGCTCATCTCGGAGGTGCTTCAGATCCTTTCATATTAAATTGGATAAGCTTGATGACTGGTGGGTTTATGGAGGATAGACAGTTCCTGCAGAGGGGCGATACGATGCAGTCTTTGAAAAAATGGAGCGTTTTGGCCGCTAGAATCAGAATCGCAATGTACAGGAGGTTTATTTTAGGTCAGCGTGATGCTTTTGGCCGCAGTTTCAAAACGAGCCTAAAAGAAATAATGGGATCTGTGGATCACTTCTTGGACGAGAGAAACAGAACAAAAGACTTGGCGGATCAAATAAAAAATGATGGAAAGTTGACTTCGGATCATATCTATGTCGATTATGCAATTCATCGTGAGTGTCAGGACGAACAAATGAGGAGTCCTTATATGCTATGGCACGGAGAGAGGAAAATGCTATGCGAATTCTTTCGCGAATACCAGACAGGTTCGAGTGAAATCAAGATGATAGCACGCTATGTGTATCTATATTGTCTAATTAAAAATTCTTTTAAGAAAGAGATTATGATGACCAAGAGGCATCGCGGTTTGTCATATTTCTCGGATTTCAATAATAGAAGATCCTCATTTGTCAGGTCAGAACTAAAAGTATTGGTCAGAAAGTATGCCTACCAGACAAGTATTCGCCCAAACGGGCAAGACGGGGTTGAGTTGCGAATCAATCCTTCACCAACGGAGCTTGCTGAAGTCAAAGAAGAAAGACTGAACGAGTGTATTTTTACAGATGGGCAATGGATAGATACTGTGCAAACCAGAGAGGTGACTTATTTGATCCATTTCAGTAAATCTGTCTTCCAAAGGGGGCGTGATTATGCTAAGGGAAGAGCATATGTGCAGCAAGTCTTAGAGAATGAACTTACTCAGAACCCATTTTTTGCTGGGGTGGATGCTGCAGGTGAGGAATTGATATGTAGACCAGAAAGACTGGGGCATCACTACAGGTATTTGTGTGCTCGTGGTCATAGGAATTTTACCTATCATGTGGGTGAGGACTTCTATGATATTACAGATGGTCTAAGGGCGATTGATGAGGCTGTTGTATTTCTTGGAGTGAATAGAAAATGGAGACTTGGGCATTGCGTAGCTTTGGGTATTAATAACATAAGATTCTATGAGAAGATAGAACATCAGATCTATATAACCAAGCAAATGTTATTGGACAATCTTGTTTGGCTCATTAAACGGAGTGAGGAATTTAAAATTGTAATCCCCAAGTCACTTAAGCGCTCCATAGTCGACAAAATTAATGAATTATACAGTAGCATAGGTTATAACGTGAAATTTTCTTTGGACTCCTATTACAACAGCATGTGGCTACGTAGTGATGTGCAGGGGCAAATCCGTAATACAGATATTGATCATGTTGCTTGGGAAGACTCTATGCGGTGTGGCCACAAGAGATGCAAAAAGGCCCGGAAAGACAACCTTGCCGCTGAGATGGCTCATGCGTGGAGGATTAGAGATGTAGATGGTAATAATAGAGACAAACCAGATGTATGGAAAACCACGAAAGCGTATGAAAGTTTAGTTGGTAAACTCCAGATGAAAATGTTGAAAATGGTTAGCCGACTGAACGTAGGCATAGAGTGTAACCCTACCTCAAACCTGATATTGAGTAATATTGAAAGGTATGACCAACATCCTTTGTTTAGATTTAGAAACGTAATACCTATTATCGGGAGCCATCTGCCAGTTACTATAAATACTGATGATAAAGGGTTGCTTGCGACCTCTCTGTTGAATGAGTTTGCACTAATGGCTTGCGCTATTTTAAAAAAGGAAGGATGGCTCTGGCATAGAATATGGAAAGAGGAACTTGCTAAGAAATACCTTATTGATATATCCAAGAAAGGATATGATATGAGGTTTAATTGGAATAATAACGAATATGGAACCTATCAGTACTAAATTCAACTTAAATGACTCGGTTGAACAAATGGATCAGATTCTGAAATCTGGCGATGTCATTTTTAAAAACGGGAAATATACCCCGGAGGATACTCTGGGTGCAAGAGGGGCTATTATGAATGCTGCAATCGTAAGTGTTCTATTTACTCCTCATTTCTCTCAGGAACCCAGCCCGGAGAGTTGGGCTGTTGTTAATGATGTTTTGTTGTCGCAGATATATAAGCTTGTAGGCAGTCAACCCATGCTCCTAAACTTTGAATGGAATGGGTGTAGGTTGCATGCTGTGTTTAATACCACCCACAAGGAGCATATTGACGTGCTTCTAGACTCTGTCGGTAAGATAATCAGCCTGACAGATGTCATCAATTATAAGATAGCAGAAACAGGATGTTCATTTCAAGTGCGTGCTGCAATTGACTATGGTAAGGTGATGGCAGTGCCAGTGGATGGAAACAAGACACTTTGGAAGGTAGATGGTATACAGAAACTGGATGAATACTTAAACAATCCCTACATCAAAAGACTGATAATCACCAAGTTTATCCACAATAACCTAAAACAGGGGTATCAGGAGCTCTTTGTTGAGGAAGATAATAATGCCAATGGTATCTATCAAGCTGATATTGTTAATATTGGTATGAACAATTGGCTTAAGGAACATAAAAAATAAAATAAATGTAAAGAATAAAATATATGAAGACAGTTATGTTGGTCTTTGGTACTAGACCAGAGGCAATCAAGATGGCTCCGCTTGTAAAAGAGTTCCAAAAGAATAGTGACGAGTTTAAGACGGTGGTTTGCGTGACTGGTCAACATCGCGAGATGCTGGATCAGGTGCTCAAGATATTTGAGATTACGCCAGACTATGATTTGAACATCATGAAGCAGGGGCAGGATCTGTATGATGTGACAGCTCGTGTACTCACTGGTATGAGGGATGTGCTGAAGGAGGTGAAGCCTGATGTGGTGCTGGTGCATGGGGATACCACGACATCGACAGCTGCTGCACTGGCTGCGTTCTATCAGCAGATACCCGTGGGGCATGTGGAGGCTGGTCTGCGTACGCATAATATCTATTCGCCATGGCCAGAGGAGATGAACCGCCAGATAACTGGTCGCATCGCTACCTATAATTTCTCACCGACAACGTTGTCTCGTGAGAATCTGGAGAGCGAGAAGGCTCATGGGCAGATATTCGTGACGGGTAATACGGTGATCGATGCGCTGCACATGGTGGTGAATAAGCTTAAGAGCGATAAGGCGCTGGCTGATGAGCAGATTAAGGTACTGGCTGAGGCTGGGTATGATGTGAATAGGCTTGATCCTTCGACAGGCTCAGGAACCGCAAGGAAGCTGGTGCTGATTACAGGCCATCGCAGAGAAAATTTTGGTGAGGGATTCATTTCTATGGTAACTGCCATGAAGGATCTGTCGGAGAAATATCCTGATGTGGACTTTGTTTATCCGATGCACCTGAATCCCAATGTGCGCAAGCCTATCCATGAGGTGTTTGGAGAGGCGTATTTCACCGAACGGGCGAAGGGACAGACCTCATTGTCGGAACTGCCTTATCCCAATTTCTTCTTCATCGAGCCCCTGCAGTATCTGGAGTTCGTCTATCTGATGGAGAAATCTTCTATCGTGCTGACGGATTCGGGTGGTATTCAGGAGGAGGCTCCAGGTCTTGGCAAACCAGTATTGGTAATGCGTGATACCACCGAGCGCCCAGAGGCTCTGGAGAGCGGTACAGTGCATCTGGTGGGTACTAATCACGATCTCATCGTATCGGAGGTATCTACGCTGCTCGAGGATCCTGTAGCTTATGATAAGATGTCGAAAGCCGTGAACCCCTACGGAGATGGTAAAGCCTGCGGCAGAATCGTCGATGCCCTGCGCTAGCTCGCACACCTGAGGCTCGCACAGATGTGCGAAAAAATAGAGCGTAATAATGGATTATACAATAATTGATGAGGACCTACTGAACGTGTTGCTGCAGAAAGCTTCGCAGAGCGAGAGGTATCGGTATGCGTATGACCTGCGGAATTCGGAAGAGGATACCTCGCAGAGGATGCTGAACACGCTGCTGCCAGATACGGTAGTTCCGATACATAGGCATGAGGATACCAGTGAAACTATTATCTGTATCAAAGGTCGCCTTGATGTCATCTTCTATAACCATCAGCCTGATGACAGTTTTGAGGAGATTCAGCGAGTAGCCCTCGATCCAAGCCAAGGCTGCTATGGCGTTCAAATCCCTAAGGGCTCCTGGCATACAGTAGAGGTCCATGAGCCCAGTGTCATCTTTGAGGGAAAAGATGGGGCGTATAAAGGCTAGCTCGCACAAGTGTGCGTCTCCGACCATTTTTATCACAATAAAATCGCAGGAAAGGTTTTGAATTCAAATATTTGTTGTACCTTTGCACCAAAATTAATGGAAATGGCAGAAAAAAAGAGAATTTACCTGTGTCTCGCGCATATGAGCGAGGCGGGTGAGGAACAGAAGTATATCAAAGAGGCTTTTGATACGAACTGGGTGGTGCCTCTCGGTCCGAATGTCAATGGGTTCGAGAAGGACTTAGAAACTTTCGTCTCTTCAATTGAAAATGGAAAATTGATAATTGATAATTCAAAACGCGTAGTGGCTCTGGCTTCGGGTACTTCGGCGGTACATCTGGCGCTGATTGCTTGTGGCGTGAAGCCTGGTGATGAGGTGATCGTACAGAGCTTTACGTTCTGTGCTTCTTCGCATCCCATCACTTATCTTGGGGCTACTCCTGTATTTGTGGATTCGGAGCCTGTGACGTGGAACATGGATCCGGATTTACTGGAGGAGGCCATCAAGGATCGCATCGCCAAGACGGGCAAGAAACCGAAGGCCATCGTTCCCGTGGCGCTCTATGGTATGCCGTATCAGATCGACCGCATCATGGAAATCGCCAACCGCTATGAGATTCCCGTGATTGAGGATGCCGCGGAGGGATTGGGCAGTCGCTATAATGGTCAGGTATTGGGTACGTTTGGCAAATATGGCGTGCTGAGCTTTAATGGCAACAAGATGATTACGACGTCGGGCGGTGGTGCGTTGATTACGCCTGATGAGGACAGTTGGCGCGAGATTATGATGTATGCCACGCAGTATCGTGAGAGCTATCCTTACTATCAGCACGAGAAGATCGGGTATAATTATCGCATGAGTAAT
>JAEEGL011878579.1_pt1 | contig 56829 bp, 51 predicted proteins | sample 9134231 | NCBI WGS metagenome assembly JAEEGL01 (sample SAMN16246548, study PRJNA631951) | gut metagenome | biome: gut microbiome; feature: rumen; material: fiber-attached | host: Bos | place: Iran: Karaj | collected 2018-10
AACTTTACCTAAGTTTTTACCCTCTGCATCAATTACATACCACTTATGCTCAACTTCTTCTTTTTTTAACATAAATGTTTTCATAATTTCTTCCCTTCTTTAATTTCAGTGTCATTATATTTGCAACTATAATCTCTTCTTTCCCACGGAAGAGTACACATCCATTAAAATGTACCGGAAATATTATATAAAAAGTATATTAGAAAGTCAAACATTTTTTGCATTTTTACGTTTTTTTATGTAATAATATACTCTTATTATCTTGACATTAATGGCAATAATATTATACAATCAATATATAATAAGGTGGAAGAGGAATGAAAAGAAAAATAATACTAACTATTTTATCATTATTATTTCTTATTTCTTATGGCGGTGCAGCAACCGGCTTTTATTATAGTAAAAATAGAACAGAGGAACCTTCTAAACCTGAAGAACCAGAAAAAGGTAAAATAACTTATTATTATTATCTAGAAGACGAAAAAGTTGATAAAATGCCTGTCAATGTTGAAATAGATGAAGAAGGTAACGAAGTTAAGACAGACACTTATTTATTTTCAAGATTTGTATGCACAAATGATTTAAGTGGTAAATTCGATGTTGATTCATGGAAATTCATTCCATCTGAGGAAAAAGATAGTACATGTAACCTATATTTCGTACATTCAAAATATTCTGTTACATTAACAATTGTTAATGGAGTTGCAGATGAAAGCAACGAAAAATATGTAGAACGCGAAAAAAATGGTTCATTTAAAATTACTCCTGATGATGGCTATGCTTATAAAGATGCTGTGTGTTCTGATGACAAAGAAGTATTTTGGGATGATGATAATAAAACATTACTAATAAATGCTGTTACAAAAGATGTTATGTGCAAAGTTAATTTTACAATCAAAACTCTTTCTGCAAAGTTTAATGTAATAAATGGAACAGGAAACACTACTACAGAAGTTGAATATGGTGAAAGTGTTACAGCTGTTGTTGAGGCAAAAGACGGATATGAAAAACCTTTAATTGAATGTACAAATAATCAAACAGCAACATTCGAAAATGGTAAAGTTACTATAGAAAAACTGACTAATAATACAGAATGCAAAATAACATTTAATCCTGTACCAATAAAAATGTATGAATTAAACGTTGAATTACCTAGTGAAGTAATAGTAATTAGCGGATCTACTTCACAAGAAATTGAATCAGGAAAAGATGGTACATTCACTCTTCAAACTGATGATGGATATTTATCAAATTTAAGTTGTGGAGATATAACACCATCAAAAGTAGAAGATATAGATAGTAATACTAAAAAATATACTTTCTTATCAGTTACAAGAAACATTAATTGCAAGGTTACAGCTGTTAAAATAGAAGATAATGTAAGTGGAGAATAAATCTCCACTTTTTTATTGCAAAAAAATGCCTTAAATGATAAAGTATTTGTGGTGAAAACAATGTGGAAAATTGGAAATAAAATAATTAAGAATAGAATAGTTTGTGCGCCAATGGCAGGAATATCTAATCCTACTTTTAGAGAAATAATAAAAGATATGGGAGCAGGATTAATATATTCTGAAATGGTTAGTAACATGGGTATTATCTATAATAGTAAAAAAACAATAGATATGTTGAAAATTAATGATAACGAAAGACCAATTAGTATTCAAATATTTGGTAGCGATACCAATTCTTTCGTAAGTGCAGCAAAATATATTGAAGAAAATGCTCACCCAGATATTATAGATATTAATATGGGATGTCCAGTGCCAAAAGTTGCATTAAAATCACAAGCAGGTTCTAGTCTTTTAAAAGATCCACAAAAAATAAAAGAAATAGTTTCATCAGTAGTAAATTCTGTAAAAACACCTATCACAGTGAAAATTAGAGCGGGTTGGAATAACAGTTCAATTAATTGTGTAGAAGTAGCAAAATTAATAGAAGAAGCAGGTGCCTCTGCAATAGCAATTCATCCTAGAACAAGGGAACAAGGATATTCGGGCGCCGCAGATTGGAGTTTAATAAAAAAAGTAAAAGAAGTTGTATCTATTCCAGTAATAGGAAATGGTGATATTAAAACAAAAGAAGATGCCAAAAAAATGCTAGATGAAACTGGTTGTGATGCTGTTATGATAGGAAGAGCAACAATTGGAAATCCTTGGATAATTAAAGAATGCGTTGAATATATTGAAAATAATAAAATTATCAATGAACCAACATATAAAGATAGAATAAATATGTTAATACATCACTATAATTTACTAAAAGAAAATGAAGGAGAAAAAAAAGCTCTTCTAGAAATTAAAACTCATGCATTAAGCTATTTAAAATATATACCTGGTACTAAAAGTTTAAAGCAACTTTTAGTAAGCACTAAAACAGAAAAGGAATTTATGGATATCATAGATAAAATTATTAATTTCATAGATTCAATTAATTAAAAATCAATAAATATACTTAAATTCTTGTAATATCCTTATTATTTTTATATAATATTTCTTAGGGAGGATTATTAAAATGAAAAAAACAGGATTATTTAAGATATTGCTATGTCTTTTAGTTGTTGTTGCAATTGGTTCTTGGTTTATTAATTTAACTTATTTCTCACAAGGAGAATTAATACCATTGCCTGAACAATATCAAGCTTCAATCGGAATTTTTGATATTTTCCAAATAGCATTTGCAACTGTATCATATTTTAGTGATAAGTTAATATTCCTATTAAGCGTTGGAGCTTTTTATGGAGTACTTGCAAAAACAGGAAAATACAGAGCATGGGTTGATAAGATTGCAGAAACATTTAAGGGAAGAGAAAAAACTTTTGTAATAGTTACAATGATAATTTTAGCTATATTATCTTCTATATTTAATTATGGAATGCTATTCTTTATATTTATTCCATTCTTAATCGGTATAATTATTACAATGGGCTACGAAAAAATAGTAGCATTCGTTTCAACTTTTGGAGCAATTATTATAGGAGAATTGGGAAGCACATTTGGTAACAAAGTAACTGTTACACTAAACGAAGTGTTAGGTACAACATTAACAACTGGCATTGTCTATAGAATCGCTTTATTATTGCTTGGTTTATTATGCTTAACAGTATTTGTTTTAAAATCAAAAGTTAATAGAAAAGAAAATGCTAAAGACTTAGACATAGTTGTTGGAGAGAAAAATTCAAATAAATATTCAGTAGTACATCTATTTGTAATATTTGGTTTATTATTTGCATTATTAGTTATCGGATTTAGTGTATGGCCTAATTACTTTAAAACAGATATCTTTTCTTCATTACATAATAGTATAGTTACAGCTAAAATTGGCGGAAAAGAATTCTTTGGAAATTTATTTGGATATTATTTCAATACAGTTTATCAACAAACTGGTGCGTTAGCAATTGGTGTATTAGGATCATGGACATATTTTGAAATGTCTATAATAATGTTACTTGCTTCATTATTAGTTGGAAGACTATATAAAATGAAACATAAAGACATTTTAGATTACATGATTGAAGGCGCTAAAAAATTATTTGTTCCAGCACTACTTGTAGTATTTGCTTATACTGTACTTTTAGCTAGTCAGTATTTATATCCAACTGTTGCTAACTTTATTCTAAGTGCTACTAAAAACTTTAATATATTCTTTAGTTCAGTTGCTATGACATTGTCATCTATATTTAGCGTTGATACACCATATATTCTATACAATGCTTCACAAATTGCTGCAACTGGTGGAAATACAACAATAGTTATGCTACTTACTCAAGGAATCTATGGAATTTCTATGTTATTAGTTCCAACTAGTACAATGCTTATTTTAGGTCTTTCTTATTTAGAAATACCTTATAAAGAATATCTTAAAAAAGTATGGAAGTATTTCCTATCATTACTTGCAATATTGTTACTATGGATAATATTATTAGCAGTTATATTAAAATAAAAAATACCATTAATTTGGTATTTTTTTTGTAATTTTTTATTACATATAATACATAATATTAATATGATAGAATATGATAAAGAATTAATAAAAATACTAAAAATAAGTGAACAAGAAACCATAAAAATGCATAGACAGTATGTATCAACAGAACACATAATTTTAGCAGTACTAAAAAGTGATAATCATATAAAAAATATTTTTAATAAGTTCAATGTTTATTATGATAATTACAAAAGTTTAATAATAAATAATATCAATAGCGATTCAACAAGCAATTTAATATCATACACGCCCCTTTTAAAAAAGATAATACTATCATCAATTAAGAACAATAAAGTCACCCTCAACAATCTAATTATTAACATATTAAATGAACCAAATACGTTAGCAGTTTCATTACTTAATATAATAGATATTGATATTAATGAATTATATAATTCAATTAAAAATGGCATCTCAATTAATTATGGAATTAATTTAAATAAAGAAAGAAATATAGATAAACTATATTATCGAGAAAATGAACTCAATGAATTAATTGAAGCACTTTGTAAAAAGAATAAAAGTAATGCTCTATTAATAGGAGAAGCAGGAGTTGGAAAAACTGCTTTAGTTGAACTACTCTCACAAAAAATAGAAAAAAATGAAGTCCCTAAAGAACTAAAAAACAAAGAAATTATATCAATTAATATGTCATCGCTTGTAAGTGGAACAAGGTATAGAGGTGAATTTGAAGAAAAAATAGAAAATTTAATAAATAGTTTTGAAAAAAATGATAGATATATTCTATTTATAGATGAAATACACACAATAATTGGTGCAGGAGGATCAGAAGGAGCAATAGATGCAGCAAACATACTTAAACCATATTTAGCAAGAAATAAAATTAAATGCATAGGTTCTACAACGATAAAAGAATATAATACATCTATCAAAAAAGATAAAGCCTTAAATAGAAGATTTCAAACTATTCTAATAAAAGAACCAGATAGTTGTGAAACTGAAAAAATATTATTAAATTCCAAAAAAAGTTATGAAAAATATCACAATGTTAAAATTAGCAAAAAAGATATAAAAAACATTATTAAATTATCAAATAATTATCAATCTGATAAAAAAGAACCAGATAGAAGTCTAGAAATATTAGATAAAGCATGTACAAAATTAAAATTAAATAATTACTATACAAACAATATAAATAAATTATTAGTAAATAAAGATACTTATCTAAAAGAAAAAGATTTTATCAATGCAAAAATAATTGATAATAAGATTACTAGACTAAAAGAGAAATCTAAAAAATTAAATATTAATATTATTAAAAGTTGCTTTGAGAAAATAATTACTCAAAACAAAATTGGTTTTAAAGCAAAATAAAAATCCTAACTAAGTTAGGATTATTTTGTATATGGTAATAAAGCCATATATCTTGCTATTTTAATTTGATTTGCAATATGTCTTTGATGTTTAGCACATGCCCCAGTCATTCGTCTTGGTAATATTTTACCTTTTTCATTAATATATTTTGAAACAATTGCAACATCTTTATAATCTACTGATTTTCCAGCACACATTTGACATACTTTTTTTCTTCTATAAAATTCTGCCATTATTTTCCTCCTTAAAATGGTAAGTCATTATCACTTAGTGATACTTCCTTATCATAATTTTCATATGGATCTGAAGCAGGAATATCATATTCTGGCATTGTATCTATTGGTGCTTCACTTGGTGCATCAACATATGCACTATTATCGCTAGATGAAGAACTATCATTCTTTCCACCAACAAATTCAATATTTTCAACTACAACTTCTGTTACATATCTCTTAGTACCATCTTGTGCATCATAGTTTCTAGTTTGAACTCTACCTTCAACACCTATTAAACTACCTTTTTTAAAATGTTTAGATACAAAATCAGCTTGTGCTCTAAAAGCTACACATGGTAAGAAGTCAGCATCATAGTTTCCTTCTTTATTTTTGAAATTTCTAGTAACTGCAACTGTAAAATTTGCTGTTGCAAATCCAGCACTAGTACTTCTTACTTCAGGATCCTTAGTTAATCTACCTACTAAAACTATTTTGTTCATAACTACTCCTCTTCTCTTATGACAATATGTCTTAATATATTCTCATCGATTTTTGCTTTTCTATCAAATTCTTTAACAGCAGCAGCACTAGCTTCTACATTAAGAACATAATAGTTTCCCCTGACTTGATTATTTATTGGATAAGCAAGCTTTTTTTGACCCATGTCTTTAGTATTAACAACTTTAGACTTCATATCTTTTAATACTTTTTCAAATGCTGCAACAGTATCTTTTTGAGTCTTCTCATCAATATCAGTTCTAACGATAAACATTATTTCATATTTATTCATTATATACACCTCCTTTTGGTCTAACGGCTTCATAAAAAATGAAGCAAGGAACTTTCGTTCTAAAGTATTATAACATAGAGATACTGATTATTCAATAACATTTTTTAAAAATCAGAACAATAATATTATTCAAATTTTTTTAAAACTATGTGTTGGACATTAAAATTTGTCAAATATTGACGTAAAGTTAGCGCATTTCTACTATAAAGTAATTGTAAAGTGGCCTTAAAAAATACTATAATATAATTATGATAGAATAGGAGGAGTTTAGATATGAAAATAAAAAGAAAAATTATATTTTTTATTTCTTTAATGTCCCTATTTTATTGTGTCTCACTAATGCAAGAGACTTATGCAAAGTATATTTCTAGTGCTAGCGCTAATGCTAATCTAACAATTGCTAGATGGAATATTCTAGTAAATAATCAAGATATAGTAAATAATTCTAACTTTACTGATACAATCGTACCAACTTTTGCAGGAACTTCTAATATCAGAAGTGGCGTAATTGCGCCTACAGCAGAAGGATATTTTGATATTACTATTAATGGTGATAATACTGATGTATCATTTTCATATAGTGTTACAGTATCAAATGCAAATAGTAATACAGTTGATGATTTAATAATAACAAAATATGTAATAGATAATGTGGAATATCAGTATAACGGCGCAATAACTAATAGTATATTATTAAATGCAGTTAACAGAAGTGTATCAATTAGATTTTATGTTAAATGGAATGATGATGTTGCAACCCAAACAATGGATAATGACGCTGATACAGCAGAAACAGTTAATGGTGTAGCCGCTGTAAGAGTCGATGTTAATGTAATTCAATTACAATAAAAAACTAATAGATTAACTATTAGCTTGTGTAATATATATCTTTACCCTTATTCGAATACATGGCCCAGCTGGGTGTGTTTGCATGTAAGAATATGCTCTTGATCCCCAATAAGTATCCGCAGCGTCGTCCCCGGATTCATACGGCCAAACGATAGATGTAGTAAATGTTGCTGCCCCAGTTTCTGCTTGCATAGATTGAGTGGACAAAGTAAATGAAATACTAAATGGATAATCACTTGATAATTTGGTTTTAAGTTGATCGCTAGTGAGATCAGTAGAATTTACACTTTGGCCTGCTTCCTGCCTTCCCTCAACCGTTGTATATTCGTCACCCATGATATTAGCCTCAAGTATTGTAAATCTTGCTTCAGCTAATACTTCACTATAGTTAAATGCACTAATAGTATTCACAAAATTTGTCATACCAGGATACACATCATTTGCTGTGATATTTACATAATCAACAACAGGCTGATTACCATTGGTAAAATCTATTTTCCATGATCTTACATGCACATCAATACTATTGTTAACTGTATTAATATATACTAACCATGCATAAGTATCCGCAAGTAAAAATATCCCAAGAATAATAAAATGTCTTATTTTAATTTTCTTTAGAATCTTAATAAACTTATTTTTTTTCTTTTTATTTACTTCCGTCATCTTCATCCCCTGAATCAAACATAGATGAAACGATTTCAATTGATATAAGTATAGCAATTATAATAAATGTTACATAATATACAACTTTATTATTCATAAATTTACCAAATACACTTAGAATTGCTGTTTTATATATAACTTTACCATATATTTGACTATATGTAATCTCGGGGTCTTCGGCAACGTTTGCTGTTCCTTTAGTAACAAAGTAAGTAGTATTATTCCTTACTTCTTTTTTAATTACTTTATGCGTAATTATTAAATCTTTTAAGTTAGATGCACTACCCTTATACGTTACATTATCACCAATGTTAATATCTTCCACGTCAACTCGTTTAGATAACAAAATATCACCAATTTCATATTCTGGGGACATAGATCCAGAAACAACTGTAAATATTCTAAAACCGCCTACAGCAAGTGAATTGTTACTAAATTTTTGAACAATAATTACAAATAGTAGCAATCCGACAACTATATACATTATTACCCTTAATATTCTTAAAAAAATATTATTATTTAATGCTTCTTTGATTTGTTTTATTTTTTTCATAATTATCACCTAAAACTAAATTCTAAAATTCTATTAATATATTCATCTATTCTATCATTAAACTTGTGTTCTAATTCAGCAAGAGTTGCTTCATGTTTATTTTTAATAATTGCTATTTTTTCTCCTATAGTTTGTTCTAATTTTTCTACAGGCATATCTGCATTTAATTCAACAATTTTATTAATCATTTTATTAGTTAATTCTTCTACCAATTCAGATTTAGCATTATCATCTAATATACCGTCCTCATTATCTACGCTAGTCATAACAAGATAATTTAACAAGAATGTATCATCTAACATTTGTTTAACGCCAAGATCTTTATCAATAGTTTTTTTATCTTTTGTAACACCATTTCCATAATTAGCGTTAGCTTGCAAAAAATCCCACAACTTCATCGCATATTGAAAGTTAACATTTTTTAAAATTAAATTTGTTTTTTTAATTGGAGGTATTACTCTTGCGACGTGTTCTTTTGCCAAAGAAACATAAACAGGTGTATTTGTTAAATCGGCAATTCTTAATTTTAATCTACTAAGTCTTTCAAATGCGCCTACTCCATCACGAACACCATCTTCTTTATCATAAACGGTTTTAGAACTAATATTCATATTAATATTAATTCTTTCTGCACCTATCTTAGATGATCCCATATATTCACATATTTTATTATCTCTTAACCTAGATGAAGCAACCATACTTCTTTCCTTCATATCAATATATAATCTCATATTATTAATTAATGTATATATTAATCTGTTTTCATATGTATTATAGCTTTCATCCTTATTTATATTTAATATTTTAGAAGGTCTTACATCACCATTTTTTTCTATTTCTTGTATATAATTTGTATGTTTAGATAAATGTTTAATACTTTCAACAGTTATTCTTCGTGCCTGTTCAACATTTACAATTTCTTCTTCATTAACAATAAATCTATTGGGATTTCTAAGAATATTATCAAGATACATTATAGTATCTTCCATTATTTCAAGCCAAGTGAAATCAGCTTCTACTTTTTCATAGTTAGAAGCTAAAGAGTATTCTGATTGCAATGATGCTTTAAATTTAGTAATTTTTTTTGACCTAGTATTGTTATACAAGTCTACTACTCTTAAATCACTTTTCATGAATTATCCCTTTCTAATTACTAAGACATTTTCTTAAGTCTTAATACATATTCTATACATTCCTTCATTTTATTTTCACCAAATGTTTTATTTAAAAATTCAACGAATCCATCTATTTCATCTCTAATTAATGAAATATTTAATTGTTCAAACTTACGAAGTATTTTTCTTGCTATGAAGTAATCAACTCCATCGACTTCGTCTCCACCACAAGCAATATAAACAGGTACAAATTTTTTCATATGAGCAACAATTCTGTTACCAAAAGCAATTCTAAAATGTTTAATAACATAATCATCCATATCTTCAATTTTATTTAATACTTCCTGACTCATTTCATTCTGTGCTATAGCATTTTGAAACAATTCATTTAAGTATGAATAATTTATATCCTGCGCAGGAACATCTTCCGGCTCAAATACCTGACCTTTATCGTTGATATCTATTGGCATAGCACGGTCATACACTTTATCTGTTACCATAAATGTTGAATCGTCATTATTAATTGTACCGATATACCAACAGTTTGGTGGTATTTTTAATTTTCCATTTTTCAAATGTATTGGGTCGCTAGCCCATGCTGAAGATACAACTTCAACAATCCATTCATCTTGATTTGGCATTTCAAGAATAGATAGCATTTCTGCAAAATAGTACTCAACACGCGAAATGTTCATTTCATCTAGAATTACCGTATGAATATCATCAGTATATCCAGCTTCATATAATTCTTTTAAAATATCAGTTTCATTAAATTTTTTAGTAAACTCGTTAAAATATCCGAATAGCTCAGATCTATCACGCCATGATGGTTGTACTGAAGCTATACATGAATCGTGTTTTAAAAACTTTCCCCAAGCATAAGCAAGTGATGTTTTACCAGTACCAGAAATACCTTGTAAAATTACAAGTTTAGTACTAGCAAGTGCTGAAATAAATAATCTAATCATTTCAGTTTTATAAAATAGTTTTAATTTACCAGCAGCAAAATTTCTAAATAACTCAACAAGTTCTTGCAAATTGAAATTATTTCCATAATTAGGTTTTTTATAGTCCGCATATCTAACATCAACATCATGTAATTTTGCAAATCTAATTGATGTATTAGTATCAATTTCTTCTTCTGAGTTTCCATTGTTATCAGCACTAATATCCATGGTAGCACTTTCATCTGGTTTTAATCCTAATTGAGAAACTTTCATAGCCAAAATATCCTCTTTTTCTTTAAGAAGTGTTGCTACCCTTCCATTTAAATCAGATATTTCATCTAACATAGATTCTTGTTCAACAATTGTTTTTCTAAATCTAATATATCTTCTTATAATAAACAATACTGCTAATACTATAAGTGCAATAAACAATAATAGTAATAAGACTGATATACCAAATAATACCCACTCTCCTATACTAAAATCATTTTTGTAATTAGTAGCAATTTTAATGTATGATTTAATATCAAATGTTTTTTTAATTCCATTTATAAGACCATTAAAAACTGCTACAAAACCTGAAAAAAATTGTGATAGTATTTCATAAAAATATTTTATAAAAGTCTTCATATTTCACCTCACAATGTAATTATTTCTGTTTTAACATCCTCTTTACTATTAATAATAATATCATAATATTTACTATTTTTGTTAATAAATATATAACTAAATAACAATAAGCAACGAAAATTCATATCATATTCTTCATCTAGTTCAACACAAATGCTGTATCCTTCATTAATCAAATTATTTATATCTTTTTTATATTTTTTATAATTTTTATATTTAATTTTTAAATTTATCTTTGTCTTTAAATATTCATTATCTAGTACCCTTAAATACTTTAATATCTTTTTCTGCTTATCAAATAATGAAGCAGGAAAATCTAATACGTATTCATTCTTAAAATTCAATGCATTTATATCCTTAATTACCCTATAAGATAGTAAAAATAATTCTAGATATGTCTTGTTTTCATTTACTATTTCTGAATTATATGCTTTTTCAATTGCATATTCACTATATAACTTAGATATACTACAATTCTGTTTTAATCTTACTAAATACACATTATTTGGATATGATTTACCTTCCAAAATAAATTCATTGAATTTAAATAGTTTAATAAGCTCTGATTTTTTTGTAAGAAATTCTCTTAACAAATTACCCAATTCCTCTTTAGCAACATCACTATATGTTAATGTTATTGCTTTATCATTAAACAAAGTCTTTAAGAGTGAATTTAATTCAACAAAGTTTTTACACCTTTCAAAATATAGAATATAACTAAATAATGCAAAAATGTTTTTGATCTTTTCTGCTTTTTCTTCATTCTCCCGAATCATCTCTTTGGCAACACTATTTAATTCTTTATTTAATCTTTCAGTAAATTTACTTTCTTTAACAACATATTCATTATAATATCTTATGCTAATATATTTATCAATGAATGGCCTTACTAATCTTCTTTCATATTTATTTTCTAGTAAAATTCTATAATAACTAGAAAGAAAATTATCTATAAACTTCATATAATCATCAAAAAAACTATTCATTTTTCCTCCTAACTAGCAGTAAAAGATATCACTGATGTATTGTTTGTAATTGGATAAGTATAATTCCTACTACTATCTCTTTTATAAAACCTTACTTCTTGACTCATCATTATATCCATTGGGAATGTAATACTACTTATATAATTTACACCTTGATAACTTGTAGTCTGTGTAGTTGATCTAGAAATAATATCACTTGTTGTATCAATTATTACTTCACTTGGATTAAAAGATAATGTTGCAACAACAGAAGCACATTTAGCTTTATTTTCATTTGATAATGCCAAATATTCATTTAATGTAAACAAATGCCCTGCTGTATAATTATCAAAAGGAGTAACTACTTTATACGTATCTAATGCATTTGTCACAGTAAATATTAAATATGGTGATCCAACACTATCTGTTATTTGATAGTCTACGCCTCTTCTACCTACAGTAACAACAAATGTTGCACTTAAGGTTTTCTCATATGGACTGCTTGATGAAGCACTAACAGTTGCAGTAACTGATTCATTATCATTAAATGGTCTTACAGGAACAATAGTTAATACAAAATTATCAGTTTTTTCTGCCACTTGAATGACTCCACTATTTGACGATAAGTTACATAGAATTAGTGAGTTATCACAATTAGTAGTCAAAGTATAAACTATATCAGAATCGCTAGTCAAAATATTATTTTTGTGATTATTAAGTTCAAATTGTATTTCAATATTACTAGCTCCACCCCAATTATTAATTCCATAGGTAATACCGCCAGAGACTAATTTATCACTGTTAAAAAAGAAATTATTTGCTTCCATTAAATAGTTTTTAACATTTTCAGTAACATATCTACTAAAGGTAATTCCTAATGGAAGTAATAGTATTATAATTAATAAAATAATTATTATTCTTCGTCTCTTCATCGCTATTCTCCATATTAAAAATTATACCATACAAAAAGAGGTTATGCAACTTGAGACGCGTTTATAATTACTGAAAACATCTCAATAACCCCTTGATATAAATCAGGACTATCTTTATACTGGAGAGGAAAAGTTACTTTCACAGTATATTCATCAATTTCATCATTCAAATGGCTAAATCTCCTGCTTCCATTGATATTATATACTTTATAATAAACATCATTATCATCTTGCCTTAATGTAGGAGTATTTAACAAATTTGTATATGTACCACTAAATGATTGATTTCTGATTACTTCATATTGTAGCGGAAGATTCGTTGTTGTCTCAATTTTAATTGTATAATCTAAATCCACATCAGATCGTCTGTTATTTTTTTTATTAGTAACATAAAATCTATAATATTTTGCTTCACTACTTGGATCAAGTCCATCTATATATATTTGGTTTTCATAAAGACCTTGCTCTACTACAAAAAATGCTATATTTGCATTAGCACTAACATCCACAGTAGATTCATATCGGGTATAAGTACTTCCAGTAATATTAATAATTATAGTTAACGCTATGAAAACAAATATTAGTTTAGTTACTAATACGAATTTCTTTTTATCAAACATTTTAAAGAAATTATGCATCTTTATCTCCATTCATATTATTATCTATTCTTTTCATTAATTCATCTAAATCTAATCTAACAGTATAATTTAAGAACTTCTGCTCTTTTTTATTAAATGTTACCTTTTCCCCATTTATTACTCTATCAGTCTTTTTATGCAATTCATTTAATTCATCTTTATGCATTTTTGGACCATCTATTTCTTTATTTATTTCTTCCAAAGGAATATTTTGTATCTTTTTAATAATTTTTACATTTTCCACATTTTTTACTTTTTTCTTTTCTTTATATCCCTTATATGAAAATGCAAAATCAAATAATATTAATGTTGTAAATATCATTATCAAAATAGTTGGGGTTGTAAGTACTTTATGCCATACTCCTGCTTTTGTAGATATTTTTATTACTTTTCCTATTACTTTATCTTTAGTAATTGCAACATCCTTTGCATTATTAGCATCACCTTTAGTTACATAATTATTTTCATTTACTGTCACTATTCTATGAGTGATATATTCATTATCACTTTTAAATGTAACAATATCTCCTACTTCATAATTATCATATCTTTTAACTACAATGATATCATTTTGATTAATAGTAGGTGCCATACTTCCTGTGGCAACATTAAAAACAGAGTATCCAAACAATTCAAAATATTCTTCACCTTTTACCATCATTCTAACCTTGCCAGCAATAATTAATACTAATACTAAAAATACCAATAAAGTTAAAATATCAACAATAGTTTTAATTATTTTTTTTGCTATTTGAACTACACCCCATTTTCCTTTTTTATTCTTCTACATATGGTACCAAAGTCTCTCCCAAATATTGAATAGCATGCACATTTATAGGAATAACTAAATGATTGCCGTCAACTTCACCTAATGCAGTATCAGACTCATTATACTGTGCAATATCATCCCAATCAAGTGTTACTCTAATAGTTATTACATCATCATTTTCAATTTCTGACAAACTAATAATACCGGAATATGTATTTTCAGCGGTTCTAATTGTACTCCCTGAGTCCAATGCCTCAACACTTATACTTATATTATCCTCATAGTCGATTTCGTCAACCTTAAACTCTATATCATATTTAACTGCAACATCACAATCAGTTGCATCAAATACTAAATCAAAATATGCACTTGTCCCTGGTGCAATATTACCTGGAGTGACAGTAGAAACAGTCTCATATACGAAATTATTTATCTGCACTTCTTCACTAACACCAGATGTTATTGTTTGATTGCTAAGCTTTATTACCCATCTACCTATATCATTATTTGCAATTCCGTATGCATTGTCCTCAAATAACGCTAGTGTATCTTTAAATACAAAAAATGTAGTAATTGACAAAGCAATTGCACATATCCATAAATATAATTTTGTTTTACTCATCCTCATCTTCATCATTTTTTGATTTTACTTCTTCTACTATAGAATATATCTCATATACTACTGCAAATATTGTTGGGAAAATAATAAAGAACATAAATCCCCATTTAGATTCCAATATTGATAATATAAGTCCTACTTTGTGATAAACTATTGATCCGTTTGCTGGGCCAATTAGTTTTCCATAAGCAACTGAATCATCTCCAAAGTAATATGAATCTTCAGCGTGATTTGCCTCAACTATTTTATTAATTTGACCATAGTTGATAAATACAGCATCTTCCGGATTATCTATATAGAAAAATGCAAAATCTCCTACACTATATTTGTTCTCAGCCACTTTTTTAGTGATAACTAAGTCATTCTTCAAAAATGTAGGTTCTAATCTTTCATTATCTACAATAAATATTGAATAATCTCCAATTTCGCTAACTCCATAACCATTAAATGATAATAACAATATTGTTGTTACTATTGCCACAAGTGCCCATACAGATATTAATAGGCCTTTTAAAAAACTAACTATTTTTTTCATTTTTATACCACCTTACACTAATATAATTATAATATTTCAGCTATTTTTAGTCAATTCCTTTCTAGAATCGATAACAAATTCAATAGCGGCTAAATCCATTTTTAAATTACATATATCATAATGAATCAACAATTTATCAATGCTATAAACCACTTTATCTATTTGATCACTATTAATTTTCTCTTCATCAACTTTAATACCATTTAATTTAAATTTTTGACTAATCATTTCTGAGATATCTTTTTCATCTAACAATACTATATTATCAATAATATCTACGATTCTATCATATATATATTTTTGTATTTCAAAAAGTGTATCATTTATTACATCAATTGTAATTTCTTCTCCTTGCTTTTGCAATAAATTAATTAAATAATTAAAATTATAAGTTGCTAATTTTATAACATCATAGTAGTTCGTTTCAGATGTAAAATATTTAATAATAACATCTTTAATAGCAAGTTCATCCAATTCACTATACAGTGTTAAAAGAGTATTAATAGATTTTTCTCTATTTAATTTAGCATTAGCAAGTTTTTCGCCATTTAATTTGAATATACCTTTTTTATTTATTTTTTTATTTAATGAAAACAATTTCTTTTCTTCTTTAAATATTTCTTTTAATTTATTATTAAATAAATTCTTATACTCTTCTTTATGATTATATAATTCCTTTAAATCTGAAACAATAAACTGATATTTTATATAACCTTTATATTCGAGTAGTGTTTTCTTATAATTAACCAAGTTTTCATAATTTCTAGGATTTGTTTCATCTAATAATAACGAAGACGATAAACTCTTCATTTTATTATCATCAATATATTCATCAATATCTAATTCATTATTAATAAATAAATTATAAATATATTTTTTATTTGAATGTCTAATACTTTCAACTTCATTTAATGCATTCCTATATAAAGAGATAAAATTATGAAAATCAAAATTTGAATATTTAGTTTTGTAATATGAATCAATTTTTGATTTATTTTTGTAATATAAATACCATACATTTAATGTAATTTGCTTAATAATATTTGGTTCTTTAAAAAAGATATCATTAAATACATTTTGTATTTCATCTTTCGCGTTCAATAACGTTTTAATGTATAGATTTACGCTTTCTGTATGATTAAAATCTTTTTCTGTTAATACAATATCAACATTTCTAAAACTTTCTATTATATCTAATATTATTTGATTAATTATATTTAATCCCTCAGAACTTGAATTATTTAGTTTATATAAAAGGTAATTCAAATTCATTTTTTCATTAGATGAACATCTAATATCAGATAATTTTAATTCATTATAGTCTATATTAATTTCATATTCATTTAATGGTACTGATTCATATTCATTAACTATTAATTCTTTTCGTCTGTTTATTTCTTCTTCGCATTCTTTTAATCTTCCATTATAATCATCTAAACACTCAGAAACATACTCAGTATATTTCCCAATATTCTTCTTATTATTAGTAGGAAGGATATCTATGTTTGAATTAATCTGTTCTATTTCTGCATTGATTTTATCAATCATTTTTCACATCCTCCAATTTCTGATTTAAATCCTTTACAAACTTTTTAATTATTTTATAAAGTTCTAATAATTCTTTATCACTTAATTCTTTCATAAATTCCTCCCTATTTTATAATTATATATTTTTCTAATGTACCAATTGCAGAAGTATCACCATACAAGATGAACTCCAGTTTATACGTACCACTTATCAGATTATCCTTTAACAAGAAAGTTACATGTGCATTATCCGTTGGATTTTCTAAAAATACATATTCATTTTCAGTATATCCATGAAATAATGCATTATCAAAGTAATCTTGAGCATCAACTAATGTATATGTTGTATCATACACCTGAGTATAATTTCTTCTATACATTTTGAAATTTATTCTTGGATTAGTTAATCCTGAATTATATCTTACATTATACACTATAGTTCCTACATTATTAGCATTTAATCCAGTAGCTGCATCAATCATCATTTCTTCAGCAGATGTTTCAATATTTAATCCATATATTTCATTTACAATTTCAATATTGAAATCGATAGTATCTGACGAATTCAATCCATAATAGATTCCATCCGGCGATCCAAAAGTTTCAACTCTCAATTTGTAGTTACCACTTGCTAAAGTTGATGTGCCTGTATTAACTATTACCCATTTTTCAGCACTATCTACTTTATCGGCTATTTTTATTCTTGCAGTACCATCAATATTTGGATAATATCTATTTCCACCAATGTCATAATATAAACCAAGAAGAGTTGTTCCCGTTACGACATTATTATCTGCATTTATTAATGATATCTTAATACCTAATTTTGAATCAAAATAATGAGTATCATAGATTGTTGATGATCCAACTGTAGATTGAGTATAATCAATATTTAAATCGGCAGTAAAAGATTCTCCAGCATATATTTTATTTTTATCAATAGAACCATCAATATCAATTACAGCGTCTCTATTTGCATAAATATTATAAATCATATCCAAATGCTGTGGCGCTAAAACACTATATATAGTATCATTTGTAGTGTTTCTAATTTCCATTAGTAATTGATTATTTAATGCATTTTGTGTAATACTTGTATCTCCAAAATCAATAATGAAAATGAAATCTTCATTACAATAATTATTAATATCACAGTAATCAGCGTTCTTAAAAGCATCATTATAATAAACTCCACTATTTAGTGCTCCCATTACTTCAAACATAGACAAGTTATATGTTATTTCATTGTATTGATTCAACTGGTTAGTAGCATTTGTAACATCAGTTTGATTAATAATATGATAATAATATTCTGGTGTGTTTTTACTTAAATCTATCATAGTAATCTTAGTATTTAATGGTAAAACATAAGATGAAATTAATGTCCTATAATATCCATTTCTATAAGTTGTAGTTCCAGAATTAAATAATGAAAAATATGCACTTATTGATGATGATGAAGTGATGTTTGTAGTAGTAGATGAAAATAAATCATATTTTCTTCCTGGAGTTAATGCACCTTCATAATTTACTGTATCGAATAATGTACGAGTTAAATTAACTGTAACAATAAGCCTTCTTGTTTCTTTTGTTAATGCATCTATTTGTCTTACTGACATTAACTGAATTCTAACTCTTCCTAAATTTCCTGATGTTCCGATATTTTTTGAGTGGTGCAAATAGAATAGTACAGTTGGTGTTGAAGTACTATTACCTCCAACATACTCTCTAGTACCGAGTATATTATCATTTGCTCTAGATAAGAATGATGTATAACCATTCGTTAACCATCCAGAGTTACTAGTTTCCATAGATAACCCCATTATTGTATCGGCATCATTTGTTGTACTTGCTATTTTGCTAATTGTCGTTTTGTCCACTAATTGAATTCCTTGCTCTAATTCGCTATAATCAAAACCTAATATTTGAAAACTTGTGTTAGGATCTGTAAAATCTCTTAGTGATAACTCCGTAGTACCAAGAGTAGAATATTTAGATGCAGATAAATCTACTTCATATTCTATTACACCTTCACCAATAGTCCACATGTATAAAGCTCCAGTTGGAGGTACTGGTTCTATATAATTAATCTTATTTCTGCTTGTTTCCTCATCAATATAATTTGTATAGAATCCATCTACTTCTATATCATGTGATGTTTTATGAAGTCCTAATACATATGAACTTACATTATCAAATACTCCTCCCCAATCAAGTAAATCATTATAATTATATTTATTATAAATACCTGTATTTATTGTTCCATTTCCATTATATTTATACATTCCAAAGAATGACATACCACTAACTTCACCATAATCAGTTGCACTTTGGTTTTTAGCGATATTTAATTTTTTGTCGATGTACATATATACTCTATTGTCAACATTCTTTGTAACAGTTCCATGCTCAGTATCTATATCTACTTCTGCTAGACTTCCAGAACTTGTAAGACTTCTAAATTCTTTAAGTAAATTTGCTCCAGTTTCTAAGAATAATGTTGAGTTATTTTTAAGATCTAACCTATCTATTCTTGATAAAGTAAACAATACATCAGAATATTCATTTTCTCTATCTGTTGCTCCAACAAGTATTATTGCTGAATTATCTATAATTAAATGGTCAGTTCTTTGAATAGACGTATTTCTTTGTGGATTATTAAACGTTCCATAATTCTTTATTGTTACTACACTTGTACCAGCAGCAGTTGAAGCATTACCACTACCAAATATAGAACCAAGTATTCTAAAGTCCGTTCTATTAGCTCCATTTATATTAACATTGATACCTTGCGTAACACTGACGAATGTCCAGTCATACTCATCGGAACCAGAAGCATTTGCTTCACCTCCGCCGAATACTGTTCCACTTATAACTATATCCCCTGCGTCGATTCCAGTAACCAAAGTTACATCGTTACCAATGTTTACATCAGTTTCTCCATATACTCTTGAAGTATTAGCTCCACCATAGACATTTCCATGAACTATTGCACCTGCGATTTTAACGTTTGCTGTTGAATTATCTGTTTCAGCAGATCCAGTAGTTGCAGCATTTCCTCCACCAAATACTGAGCACGTACTTAAGATAGTACAAGATGATGTACCTATTTCTGTAGTTCCACCTACTGTAATATTTGTATTTCCATATACAGTTGCAGTTGCACCATTGCCTCCTGCATAAGCACTTGCTCCTAAAGTTGAATCATTTATTAAAACATTTGTACTTCCTAAAACTGATCCATTATTTCCTCCACCATATACATTTGAAGTTATATCACTATCAAATACTTTTAATGATGTGGAACCAGATACAGTTGCAGATTGTCCATTTCCTCCGGCAAATACAGATGTACCTACAGTTACGTCATATAAAGCTACATCTGTGCTTCCTGTTACAGTTCCGTTATTTCCTCCACCATATACAGCGCCGGTAATAGTACTATCAGATATATCCATGTTAGTATTTGTACTAACTGTTGCTGTTGATCCATTTCCTCCAGCGTAAGCAGTTCCACCAATTGTTGTTCCAGAAACTGTAACATTTGTACTTCCAGTTACAACTCCATTGTTTCCTCCTCCATAGATATCACCAGTTATTGTACTATCAGTTATATCCATATTTGTGTTTGTACTAACTGTTGCTGTTGATCCATTTCCTCCAGCGTAAGCAGTTCCACCAATTGTTGTTCCAGAAACTGTAACATTTGTACTTCCAGTTACAACTCCATTGTTTCCTCCACCATAGATATCTCCAGTTATTGTACTATCAGTTATATCCATATTTGTGTTTGTACTAACTGTTGCTGTTGATCCATTTCCTCCAGCGTAAGCATTTCCGCCAACAGAAGCATCTTCAATTGTTAAATTTGTACTTCCAGAAACAATTCCATTGTTTCCTCCACCAAATATGTTAGTTGTTACACTTCCACCTAATAATTTAATATCTGTATCATTTGTTACATCAGCAGAATTTCCTCCGCCATATGCCACATTAACTGTTCCGCTATTAATTGTTACATCTGTGCTTCCTGTGTCAGCTTGATTTCCTCCACCAAACAAATTAGTGATTGAAGCATTGCTAATTGTGATAGTTGCTTCATCAGTTTCTCCACCTGCATTATTACCACCATATAAATTAGTAATAGTACCATGATTTATAATAACATTTGATTCATCAACATCGCCAAGTTGATTTGAACCACCATATACATTTGTAATATTTAAACTATTAGTAGATGGAGATATAGTTACATTTGCTGTTGAAGTTCCAGCTTGATTTCCTCCACCATATATAGCTGTAATAGTTCCTCCAACATTATTTACAAGAACATTTGTTGTATTAGTTACATCAGCAGAATTTCCCCCGCCATATATTGTTGTTACTGTTCCGTTATTTATTTCAACGTGTGTATCAGTCGTAACTGCTTCATTTCCACCACCAAAGATAGTTGTTACTGCTCCATTATTTAATGTTACATTAGCGTCAGTTGTTACACCTCCGGCATTATTACCTCCGTATATAGTTCCAACAGTTCCACCATTGATTTCAACGTCAGAAACATTTACATTTCCAGCTTGATTTGAGCCTCCATAAATTGTTGTTACATTTATTGTTCCAACATTACTTAATGTTACATTGGCATTTGTTACTCCTACTGAGTTACCACCACCATATATATTTGTCACATTTCCTTTATCTATGTTAACATTTGATGTTGTTACAGTACCTGATTGGTTTGAACCACCATACACATTTGTAATATTAATACTATTAGCGCCACTTCTATTATGTAAGTTGATTTCAGTTGTTGTAGCTCCAGCTTGGTTTCCTCCACCATATACGTTTGGTATTGTATTACTAGCATTATATATGTCTATTTTTGTTGTTCCAGTATTAACAAGATTACCACCACCATATACAGCAGAAGTAACACTTCCACCAGTGATACTAATTCCAGTTGTGCCACAAGTTCCACCTTGGTTATTTCCACCAAACATTGTACCCACACTACCATTTGTCATATTGATTGTTGTTGTTAATACAGTACCCGATTGATTAGAACCACCATACATAGTTGTTACGGTTCCACCAGCCATATTGATCGTAGTATTATCAACTGAAGTTTTATTTCCTCCGCCATATACATTTGTTGAAGTACCACCATTTATATTAACAATTGGATCTTTTGCAGGTTTTCCTGCTTCATCAAATCCCCCAAAAACATTATTAATTGTTCCACCATTTATATTTACTGTTATTTGGCCAGGTACATAAGGCGTTACAGAACTACTACCCTTGGCACCACCAAATACAGAATCATTAATAGTTCCATTATTTACTGTTACTGTTACTGTTTTGCTATTAGCAGAAGGATTTGTACTAGTTGCATTAACTGTACCAAAAGCACTTCCACCATATACAGAACCGTTTATTGTAGGTCCTGTAGCATTGTCACCTATAGTAACTGATACATTATTTCCTACATATGTTCCAGTATCTGATGAACTTGTATGACCTCCTTCACCACCACCATATACATCTGTAAGAATAGTTCCACCTGTTATATTTAAAGTAGTTGAACCATAAAGAATTCCTTTTGATCTTGATCCACCATAAATAGAACCTTCAACTCTTCCTCCAGTCATATTAACATTAGCGTTACACGTTTTACTTGAAGTTCCACCAGCGTTGTTATTTCCTCCACCATATACAGAACCTTTAATAGTACCACCATAGATATTTACGTTAGTTGAATAAGTATTCGCGTTTCCTACTCTACAAGCGCCACCATAGTTTCCTCCACCATATACATTGAAGTTAACAACAGCATCACCATTTATTACTACGTATGAATTGTTCGAAGATCCTATGTCATCATAGTTATTTCCAGAACGTCCATTACCTATGCCAAAAACACTACCTGCTTCTACGTCTGATTTAGTTTCTCTAGTACTATTACTTACGTAAGTTGGATCACCAATTATTGCGTTTCCTCCTATGTATACATAAGTATCACTATTAACTTGTGCTTTATTTGATGTAGTACCTTTTACTCCATTAGAACCAGCAAATACTGAATAATTTATTTGACCACCAGTCACTTGTACAATCTTATTCCCGTATGTAGTCGCAACACCTGCGCCACCAAAAATTAAATCTATGCTTCCACCTGTTATATACATTATATTATCATTTATTCCTGTTAATGAGCTCTGTGAAAGAGGTCCTCCTACTAAGTTATAAATATAGCCACCTTCAACCATTCCAGCTCTTGCAGCATATACAGCACCAGCGATTTGGCTACCAAAATATACACCAGTATAAACATCATATTTATTGCTTCCATATATACCACTCTTAATATCAGTATATATAGCAATGTTTTTAGCAGCTGTTGATCTAATATTTCCACCAAAAGAACCAGATAAGTCATACACAACATCTAAATTAGAAGTTGTTGATGAATTATTTTCAACTATTCTATCATAATCACTACCATAAGTTCCATGAGCATAAATATAATAATTATTAGTTCCTGACACGGCAACTGTAGCGATATTGTTATATATACCTGATTCAACAATGAATGAATACCTTTCTAATGTAGTAGAAGTACCAGTAGTTGATTGTTTGCTTCCTTGTGCATATCTAAATGTTACATAATTAGTAGTTGTATTACCACTACTTCCACTTGATGATTTAAGTCCTCTTCCAAGTTTTACATTATGGTTTGAAGCTATTATGCTTCTGTTACCACTTGGCACGGTATCATCCGTCTGTTTTGAAACCTCAGTATAAATATTCATATGTTCTATTCGAGTATCTGCATAACAAGTTACAGTATAATTGGTTCTATTATAACGTAGTCCCCAATATACATTATATTTTGTTCCATTATTAATACCAGTAAATGTAAATGGTTTGTTTTGACTTGATCCCCAAACGCCACCCATTGTTGCAGTTAACACAACAATGTTAGTATCTCTTGTTGTTTTATAATAATAAATTGATCCCTCAGTTACTACTTCAGGTTGATTATTCGCATTATAATATTGAATTAATTCATAATATCCAGAGCATCCTCCGTTAGTATTACATTGACCAGTAGTCAACATTTCTCCACTTGAATTATAATATCCGTAATAACTCGCACCATTTGGTACAGTTGTTTGTCTATAGTATCCAGCTATAGTGTTTCCTACTGGAACTTCAGTATTATATGTTTCTACTCTTCTTGCGCTTGTTTGTGACATAGTTCCATTTACAAGCGAATAGTAAGTTGTATTACTATTATAAGCAGCAGTATTTAAAATATAATAATAACAACGAGATGGAAAACCTGTTCCTCGGCATCTTCCGCTTAATGTATTCCCGTTTGCATCTACAGCACCAGTTGGGAAGTTACTGTTGTTACTTACATAATTATATACATACAATCCAGTGGCATCATAAGTAACAGTTACTGATGATATTGCATGAAATCCAGCAGCTGCTAAATTATTGAATGTATTGCTCCAACTTGTTGTATAGTTATAAATTGCTCCATTTCCCCAAATAGCATTATAAGTAATTTGAATATTATCAGGGATACCAGATGTATAAGTTACTGGAACAGTTGCCTTTCTTATATACATATCAGTATCTAATAGTATTTCTACACCTTGATAATTAGTTAACCATCCTTGGAACACTAATCCGTTTGGTCTACTTGCAAATGGATTATCAATTAGTTCCATTTCGATATAATCATCTTGATCGTTGTTAGCAGTTCCATTATCATTAATTGGATAAACTTTATAATAAATATATTGACTTACATGCTCAGTAGTTGATACTTCTCCAGTTTTTGTTCCTTCAATATTAATTCCAGAATATGTAACTTCTACATAAACCAAATTACCATCATTATAAATATTCTTATTTGCAGTTGTAGGTGTAGTACTATCACTAGAATAAGTATAGTTCAATCCCTCATAATAATTTGCATCTCTATCATAATCATTAATATATATAATTGAGCCAGAAACCCCACTATTATGAGCACTAGGAGTAGTTCTTATAGCCCTTTTAGCACCGGATCTTTTTTCTTCATTTTTACCATTGTTTGCAATTTTAAATTTATTATTATCAAGTTTCCACTTAAAAGTCGAATTATCATTTAATGCTTTTAAAATTGAATTTGTTGAATAATCTTTTTTAAAAGTCATAATACCATTATCAATATAATATTCAAATATTGTATCACTTGAATTACTATCATAATTGTTTATAAGTGGTAATCCATTGCTAGTAAATACAATATTTTTAATAGTAGAATTATTATAATTAAAAATAAACATTGGACTATTAATTTTACTATATTCATTAGATAAACTTATATTTTCAAAATTATTTTTTCCATTATCATTAAGTATAAATAATGAAGATTCTATATCAAGACTTCTCTCTTCAATATTCAAAGTCACATTGTCAATTGTTATATTGTTAATATTAGATTGTTCAACATTCTTAAATAGACTAACAGTAATTTTTTCTATTTCTACTTTCTCAGTTTCTATATTATTAGTTGGTTCCTCTGCAACTTCAGAAAAATCATTAGTTTCCTCATCTAATTGATTATCATTTTCATCGACAGAATCAGATACAATATTACCAGAATAAATACCTTCTTCAAAAGAGTTTTCATTTTTATCAACAACTTGTTCTTCTATATTTTCTCCATCTTCTTTAATTTCATCTTCAGAAAGAAGTGCTACTGGTTCACCTATATTTTCATCTTCTTCTTGTTTTTCCTCTGTCTTTTCACTTTTGATATCTACTTTTTCAACATTAAAAGTAATATCCCTAAAATTAATATTACTTATCTTTGCATTAAATAGCGAATCAAACAAGCTATAGTCTATAGACTTCCCATCTAAACTTGTGTAGTTTCCACTAATAGTAAAATTAGATATACTATATCCATTACCATTTATATGACCACTGAATGTCATACCTGATTTAGCAAAAGAAAAATCATATCCATTTAAATCAATATTATTATTTATTTCATAAAATTTATCAAAGTAATTAACTGAATTTTCACTATATATTTCTTGAAATAATAGAGCGAGTTCACTACCATTATTTATTATGTATGGGTTACGTACACTTCCATCACCAGATGCAAACTTTTTAGCAACAGTACCATCCCAAACAGTAGAAGTAGTTTTTTCACTAAAAGTATTATACAAAATTATTCCATTCAAAACAAAAAATAGGACAAAAAATACTATTATTAAACGTCTATCTTTAAGTTGTTTTAGAATCTTTTTTTTCATTTAATTCCTACTTTCCCATTCTATTTAAAATTATACCATAATGATGTCGAATTAACAATAATTTCAAGCTTTTTTGAGCAATAAAAAAACAGGAAAATTCCTGTTTATTATATTATGGATTATTTGCTAAAGATGGATCATCTAATGTGAATCCTAATTTATATGTTAGGTAAGCTCCAGATGCAGAGTTTTCACAATCTATATCTTGACCTTCAACCCACATATATACTCTAATTTTAGTAACTCCAGCACTTAAGTTAAAGATAGGTACATAATCAGTGTCTCCTGTTGATTTTCCATAATAACTATATGTAGAATCATTTGCAACTGAGTAAGCAGCATTAGTTCTATGTAAAGTTGAACCACTAATTGGTACTGAATCAAAATATGTACTTGATGGCGTTCCACCTGGGTTTGTATCAACCAATACTATTGGATTGGTAATTTGTGCCTTAACACCTACATAACTTACAGGTGCCGTTGCAAGACCAGTTGATGAATTCCATGTTGGAACACTAATACTATATGACTGACTAGCAACTGTTATTGCTGATTGTGTATGTGCATCATAATTTGGTTCTACCATAATTGAAGAAGTTCCGCCTGAATATCCTTGTAAAGTGCTTACTTGTTCAGTAGCCGTACCATTTCCTTCAATAACAAATGCATATCTAGCAGCGTTCTCTAAATATTTTTGAGTTTGATTAGTTGTATTAGTTACTCCTGAACCTCTATCTAAATAAACTGTAGAAGCTTCATCTACTTTTAGGAATATATCAAAAGCAATAAAATCTGGACTTGTACCAGTGCTTGTTCCTTGAACCCATTTTGCTTCTGTCAACTTAGCTCCAGTAGTTAGTGCTAAAGCACCACCTTGCTGAGAATCACCTTCAACTGTTCCTTTAAAGAAATTAATTAATCCATTTGTCACACTACCATTAGTAGATACTGGATTTAAATTACTAGGTAACATGTTTGTATTTGAAGTATATGCTGTTGGTGAATTAATATCAGAGTTGCTAATAATAGTTTTCCATTCATTAGCATCAGTAGATATTTGTAAACCAGTACTCGCAGCAATGTGAACATTGATTGCTTCAATAGTTACACTTCTATTTGCTGTGAACCATGCATATGTTGACGTTGATAACATTATTACTGTAAAAAATAATAACAATATCAATGATTTAAGTCTTTTTCTTTTTTTATCATTTTTCTTTTTGGCCATAAAGCTCACTCCAATTCTTTAATAGTTTCACTATCATGCTCTTCAGTAATTTTCATATGTAATCTCACATGTCCTCCAATAAGAGCATTAGTACATTCAGGATCATCTCCCTCAATCCAAACAACTACTGTTATTTTATCAAGGTCGCCTGCCTTCATGTCTTTTCTTTGTTCTAATATAATAGTTCCGTCTTCATCATCTCTAAACTTCACTGTACCTTTTTCAGGTTCACCATTTATGCTGCCTCCTTTTGCATAAACAGTCTTCTCATCATTGCGATATATCATTATTCTAAGTGCTTCATCAGCATTTTTAATGACATCATCCATTTTGATGTAGTACCAATAATTAATCACAACCTGCCCTTGGTTTTCCACATAGAATGAATATGCTATATAATTTTTTCCATTATGTGAACCCTCATATTCCGTAATATCATTTGGAAGCCATTTTATAGAAATATTATCCATAAATTGCAGGTCTTTTGCTTTTAGTTTTCGTTTTGGTGTCGGATCATTCAATGATTCATACACTGCCAGTCCACTATACAGCATTTCATTTTTTTCCAATGAGACAATGAAACTACCATCATCTAGAAGAATTTTTAAAACAACATAAACAACTATTAATAATAAAAGCAATAAAAATACAGACAGCTTAATAAATTTACCTAATCTCTTCCACCCTCTGACTTTATTTGCTTTAACTACTACATCATTCTTTGCCATAAATACTCTCCTATGTAAAGTAGTAATCAATACATGATAAAAACTCTACTATCATATATACTTTCATTATAGAAAAACATTTTTAAAATGTCAATAATAATCGACATTTTTTGACAGTAAAAAGATATTACGTATATTTTTTTATTAAACTAATATAATTATATTAGGAATTATTAAAGAAAAGAAAAAATAATTTTCTAATATGAATAAAAGTCAATATATTGGTATATAATTTTACATCAAATTTGACAATAAAGTTAAATTTTGCTATAATTTTTCATGTATGGAGCATTATGCTAGTCAAACATACCACTAGAAGATGGGGCTAAAAATCCATCAATTGTGTAAAAAGATACTTTATATATTTTGCTTCTTTCGCCCAGATTGGGGCATATATATAATTTTAGATTTAAGGAAGAGATATAATGGCATATATCCGAATCCTTTTATCATATCAGTTTATATGAAAGCGCATGTCGTGAGTGATTTATTGGGATAATAAATTGAAAAATAAATTGCAAAAGCGAATAAAAGTGGGAAATGTTTGTTTGGGAAAACCTCTAGTGTGTCTATATTATAAAGATTGAAGTGCGGACTAAGTGGTGATCGAGTGATCATATAAGGCAACTTATGATTAGTATTTATAAAGAGAAATCGCCTACGGGTAACTAAGGGTTAATACTAGAGAAATTCAACTCGACCAAAGCCGTAAAATTAATTTATAGTATTCCATGCTATTTTCTAAAAAATAAGGAGTTACTAAAAATGAAAAAGGATTATTGGATTCTAAAAGCATTTTTAATGACTTTTTTTATAGCTTTAATTTTTAGTACTGCATCCAATTTATTAATACAAAAATATACTAATTCCATTTTATTAATTATAGTTTGTATTTTCTTTATACTAATAGGTATAATATTTGATGTTATTGGAACTGCAGTTCTTACAGGAAACGAATCGACATTCCATGCTAAAAGTTCCAAAAAGATTAAAGGCTCTAAAGAAGGCGTATATTTAATAAAAAATGCAAATAGAATTTCTAGTATTTGTAATGACGTAATTGGTGATATTTGTGGAATAGTTAGTGGTAGCGTTGCTGCAATGCTTGCTATAAATATATCTATAAATTTAAATATTTCTGTAGTTATTACCACTTTAATAATAAGTTCTATTGTATCTTCACTAACTGTAGGTGGAAAAGCAATAGGTAAAAAATATGCAATTAAGAATAGCGACAACATTATATTTGTTGTAGCTAAAGTATTAAATAAGTTTAAAAAAATGTAAGAAGTAATCTTACATTTTTATTTTATAATTAATTATCTTACCATTTGTGCTTCATTGCTTAATCCAGCACTTCTTTCACATGCGATAACATTTTTCCAATATTCATCACTACGTAATGGGTAAAAGCCTTCTCTATTCGGAATTTCACCTTTAGCACCAATTTCGCTATTTGGAAATAGCCTATTTGGAAATTGATCCAATTGAACAGTATGGCATACATTCCTATATGAAACATGTCCATATTTTCCTACACCTGTTTTATGAGTAACAGCAGCCGGATGAGACATATTTCTTGTAACTGAATATACACTACATTCATCTCTAAATGCGCCAGCTTGTGGTGCACCATATTCTAAATCGTCCCCAAAACTAGGGCTATGTTCTGTTACATAACCAGATAAATCTCTTTTTGCAGTTACAGTAACATTACGAAGCGGATTTGGTATATCTACATAATCTAATCTAATTACATTTCCATCCTTATCAATAGTTGTTCCTTTATAAGAAATAGAACTATTAACATTTTTTTCTACATCTTTATCATAACTTCCGTCCATATTAGTTATAATTATTTTTCCGTCTTCAGAAATTTCTATTAGTAAACGATGTGTATCAAACTGATATTTGTAACCATTTCTATATGCTGAAGGATTTTCAACCGTATAACTACATACAATAGTTTTTCCATCTTCAGCTACACTAAAATTATAATCCATTGATGGAACTTCAGTATCAGTAACGGCTCCATACTTATTTGGCCAAGTAATTACTGTTCCACTTTTTAAAAATCTTTTAACCATATCCATTATACCAGGGAAAGCTCTATTACCCTTCATTCCTTCTGAAACTTTAGACATTTCTTTTTCAAAATCTTCATCGCTCATAGCAATTCCTCCTATAATATACACAATTATTATACCAAATATTTAATTTTTTTAGATATTATTAATAAGTTATTTACGTAAAGTATTATTTATAACATAATTAAAAAGATTTAGAAAATTATCTATTGCTTCTAAATCTTTCTTTTTCATCTAATATTTTCTTTCTAAGTCTAATCGCATCAGGTGTTACTTCAACAAGTTCATCTTTTTCTATAAATTCCAAAGCTTCTTCCAAAGTAAATGTTTTAGGTCTTGGAAGTATTATAGCTTCATCACTTGATGATGATCTAGTATTGGAAAACTCTTTATTCTTACAAGGATTTACATTTAAATCATTTTCTCTATTGTGAATACCAACTATCATTCCACTATAAACATCAGTTGCAGGTTCAATAATCATAGTTCCTCTATCAAGCAAGTTATAAAGAGCATAACCAAATGATTTACCAGTTTCCATAGAAACCAATACACCATTTTTACGGCCACTTATTTCTCCAGCATAAGGCTTATATTTATCAAAACTGCGAACCATTATTCCTTCACCTTTAGTATTTGTTATAAATGAACTTCTGTATCCTATTAAACCTCTTGTAGGACAACTAAATTCAAGTCTAACATAATTTTCTTCAGCTGGTTCCATTATTTCCATAGTACCTTTTCTTTCACTGATATCTTGTATTATAGTTCCACTATATTCATTTGGTACGTTTATAATTACTCTTTCGTATGGTTCACATTTAACGCCATCAATATCATTATATATTACTTCTGGTTTTGAAACGCTAAGTTCATATCCTTCTCTTCTCATGTTTTCTATTAATATTGATAAATGAAGTTCCCCACGCCCTGATACTTTAAATCCATCTCCTGTTTCTAATTCTTCTACTTCAAGTCCAACATTACGTTCAAGTTCAGCCATTAATCTGTCTCTTAAATGTCTACTAGTAACAAACTTACCAGCCTTTCCAGCAAAAGGACTACTATTAACCATAAAATTCATTGATAATGTTGGCTTTTCTATTTCAATTTTTGGAAGCGGATCAATATGATTCACATCACAAATTGTATCACCAATAGATATTTCTGGGCATCCTGCAATTATAACTATATCTCCAAAATAAGCTTCATTTACTTCTTTTTTCTTAATACCCTCATTAATGAACATTTTAGTTATTCTTTCTTTAGTTAAACTACCATCATTCTTACTAATTGCTACAGTCTCACCAACTTTAATTTTTCCTTTATTAATTCTACCTATTCCAAGTCTTCCAATATAATCATCATAATCTAAAGAAGATATTTGTAATTGTAATGGATCATTAATATTTCCTTCAAATGGTTTAGTTGTTTCAATAATAGTATCTAATAATGGGGTTATATCATTATTATCATCATTTTCTTCATATTTTGCTATTCCTTGTTTTGCAATACCATATATTATTTTAAAATCTAGTTGTTCATTGTCAGCACCAAGTTCACAAAACAAATCGAAAGTCATATTAACAACCTCTTCAGCACGAGCGTCTTTTTTATCGATTTTATTTATAAATAATATTGGTTTAAGTCCATTTTTTAATGCTTCTTTAAGAACAAATCTAGTTTGAGGCATTGGTCCTTCAGCAGAATCTACTAATAATACAACAGTATCTACAGTTTTAATAATTCTTTCTATTTCGCTTGAAAAATCTGCATGACCTGGAGTATCAACAATATTCATTTTATATCCTTTATATCTAATAGAACAGTTTTTAGCAGTTATTGTAATTCCTCTTTCTCTTTCTAAATCACCACTGTCCATAACACAATCTACAACTTGTTCATTTTCTCTAAATACTCCATTTTGCTTAAGTAAAGCATCTACTAATGTACTCTTACCAGCATCAACATGTGCTACTACTGCAAAATTAATAATTTTTTCCATAATCACATCCCCTTTTAAGGCATATTCCTCGCGTACATGCTTATAAATAATACACTATTTTTATATATTTTTCAAGAAAAAAATATATAAATTCTTAAATTGTTGCCTCAGATGATATTTTATCACTTTGAGTAAATGGTTAAAAAAATTATTTTTTGGCAAAATAATTATTAGGAGCATTTATGGAAAGAGAATATAAATTTGAAAGCGAAGAAAAAATATATAATATAATTGGTAATAATATTAAATATTATAGAAAGTTATATAGCATAACAAAAAATGAACTTACTCAACAGAAATTAGCATCATTAATTAATACATCAACATCTTTAATCGGAAATTTAGAAAGTAAAAACACCTATCGAGGAATAAGTGTTTATAATTTATACAAAATAAGTAAAATATTAGATGTACCAATAGATAACTTTTTTATTAATCACTAATAGATTCAAAAAATTTCTCAATTGAAGTATTCAAAACAACTGATATTTTATATAGATTTATAATTTTTAATCCTTCAGCACCCTTTTTACTTTCAAATTTTCTAAGAAACTCAGGTGAAACCCCAATATCAATTGCCAATTGTTCTTGAGTAATGCCATTAATTTTTCTGTATTTAATAACGTTATAAGCAACAGTTTCCATTATATTTTCATTAAAATTAAATTCCCTTTTAAATTTTGTCATACTCAATCACCTAAGATTATTTTACATAATTTTAGAAAATATTAATGTAATGCTGTACTATACAAATGATAAAAATTATTTTATAATAAATACAAAGGTGAAAAAATGAATCAAGAAAGACTAAATTATATTATTGGTAAAAATATTAGAAAATATAGAAAGCTTTATCAAAATAATAATAATAATAATATGACACAAGAAAAACTTGCCGAATTAATCAATGTTTCAGTTTCTCATATAAGTTGTTTAGAAAGCAGCAAAACAAAAAAAGGAATTAGTATTACTAATTTATATAAAATTTCAAAAGTATTAGAAGTACCTATTCATAAGTTTTTAGAGGATAAAAATGATTAACGTAGAAGATATAAATATAATTTTAAAAAATGAATATAAAAATATTAATTTAAATAATTTAGATAAATATATTTCTTTTGTTAAAAAACATTTAAGTATTAATATTAATGAAATACGATTTATAATTAAACAAACATTATATGAAAACTATAAATTAATAAACAAAAAGAATATTGCTGAAAATGATTGCATAACAATTTTTATGTCTAAATATAATGCAAATGTCAGCATATTAAAAAGATATATTAAAATTAATAAAAAGAATTTTTCAGAATTGATATCCAAACTAAATAGTTTAAAAAACAAGGCACATTTTTATTTCGAAGATATCGATAAAAATGTACCTTATTATATAGAAATAATTAATTATTTAGAAAAAACATCTAACATATTATTATAAGTGAAGGTAACTCTATTTGTTCCTTTCTTTTTTTCTTTTATTAAATATCCACTTTCCACTAGCTTATTTAATACTTTATTTACTGAATTGATGTGTAGTTTACATTCAGTTACTACATCATTTGTAGTAAAGCATATCTTCTTAGTCATATAAGGATATATTTTATAAATTGTACTACCTCCAATTACCTTTTTGAATTGTTCTAAATCAGTCTTATAAATTTTATTTAATTTTTTTATTCTTTTAATATTTATATTGCACTGATCAATAATACACTCTAATATAAATTTAATAAATGAATCTATATCATCCTTTTCACTACTAAGTAATGTAAAATAAGTATTTTTTAAATTATCAATGCTTTCACTTAAAAATAATATTGGTGGTTCTTTTTTATAAAATGATGACTGCATCGCAAGTAATAGTCTACCAACTTTTCCATTGTTCGTAATATATGGATGTAATCTTTCTAATTGAAAATGTGTTATAGCTGATGCTATAAAAGATTCATCACTATTTTCATTCATATAACTACATAAATTTTTCATACTTGCATTTAATTCACTGTGAACTGGAGGAATAAATGAAACACTGGAACCAGCAATTCCTGGTTTCAATATATATGTTTGAATTTTTCTTAAATGGCCAGCGCCTTTAGTTTTACTATTTTTTGAACAATCATTAAGAGACAATTTATTTAATTTGTTAAATAATTCCAGACTATATCCATCATTATGTGCTATCGATACACCATTTAATAAAACACTTTTCATATTATTAAAAATAACAGAATCATTACTTTTATTTTTATAAGGCATTAAAAACATTTCTTCGCTTTCCATTTTTACATTATCAATTTTAAAAGAATAGAAATTATCACAAACAAAGGCGCATTCTAAATAATTCTTATAATCATACTCCATAGATTTAAGAAATCCTTTATATTCGCCATAAGCTTCTTTGGCATTACATAATAAATTAATTAATTCACTTGATAAATTATATTCTATAGGTAATTTATTAGGCTTATATGCTTCCATAATCAATCCTCCTATTAATATAATATCACAAAATATTAAAAAAATATACATATTTTTTTATAAATATGTATATTTAATATAGATTGGGATAATCTAACAATCCAAGTGCTTCACCATTTTTCCAAATTATTTTATTGTTCTTTACCACTAGTTCATATGTAATCTTATAAGTATATTTATCATCATCTCTATTATAATAAAATGTTAAAATAGTTTTTCCATTTTTATTTGGAATAAATACCCACTTATTATTTAAGTTTTCTTTTAGCAATAAATTATCATTATCGATTTCATAAGTCCATAAATCATCCTCTGTTAATTTACTATAATCAACTGTGATTTGATTTTCAAATCTCATAAGATAATCTTTCGGATAAAACGTTATTAATAAAACAGCAATTAATGTTAATCCGAATATTATATAATATCTCATATAATCTCTCCTACTATTATAATACACTTTATCCCACCAAAAAACAATCAGTTCTGATAAAACATGATTGTTTCGAGTTTCAGAAATTGAATTATGAATCATTTATATTAAAAGTTAATTTAATATAAACATCTCTAAATATTATCAGTATTTAGCATAATTTCTTATCATTTTGAGTTTTGCTTTCTCAATGTTATAACACTTGTCCTTAGTAGATAAGCATTCTATTTCTTAAATTAATAAGAATTATTATTTATATCATTTTATTATTATATCATCAATAATCGATAATTAAACCAATTACAACAACATAAATAATAAATTAGAAAAATATAAATAATATGTATAGAAATATTTCACTAATGATAATTATATGAATTAAAATTGATAAATTATTAAAATAAATATTTAAATTTAAATTAATAATGTTCAATAATAATTCTAATTATCTATTGGACATCTTAATATTATCAAATAAAAATATGCTTGTCAATCCTTTTTTCAAATTTTTTTTAATTATTTTTTAAAATTATTGTCAATCTTTCGGTTAAAGCCTTATTTCCTTTGTCAGTTAAATGTATTTTATCAGGCATTAAATAATCTTTATTAGCTTCAATTTCTTTATAAAAATCGATAATTTTAACATCACTTCCAATATTAGAAATATTATTAAATGCTATTATATATATTTCGTGTCCTTTACACAAATCAACTAATTCCTTATATTCTCTATTACTAATATTAATGCCTCTATCAAAAACAAATACCACTTTATTATTTATTTTTTCTTCATTGATTGACTTTATCAATAACGATTTTATTTTCATATAATTATTATCAGTTTCCGTAATAAAATTACTTTTACTGAATTCTTCTTTTAAATAAACATATGCATTGATTAATGCATCATTTCCAAAGAATGAAATCTTACTATTTATTTCTTCTTGATATTTATTTAATACTTCTTCTTTCTTCTTATTGTACTCCTCAAGATAAACATTATATATAGAATCATAAATAGCCTTTGCAAATGCTTTCCTTCCTTTTGAATTTAAATGTATACCATCTGAATAAAAGTATTCAGAATGTCCTTTGGATATTTCTTCCCAATCAATTATATAAATATTATCATGATTAGCAGCATATTTCTTAATTTTATTATTAAAATGTACACTTTTATCGTTTGTAACTGTTAGCCAGAATAATTTCTTATCGCCTATAATATTCATAATTTTATTTTTATGAGCTTCCGAACAGTCCCCGTTTGCACCATAATTAAAGACAACAACATCTCCAAGTTTCTTCTTTTTCTTGATTTTTGTTAGAATACCGTCAGCAACATAACATGTTCTAGAAACTCCAGCATCAAAATATCCTTTCTTAAATGTAGAATATAAATTTGGAACCGCACCCAACATCACAGAATCTCCAAGTCCAACTACAGGTAAGTTTGACACCATTTCTTTTAGTTTTTCTTCGCCATTTTCTAAATCTTCAAATATCGCATTCCATTCATCAATTTCTTCTTTTTCATTCTCTTCATACTCTTTTTGTCTTTCTTCCATTAATTCCTGATTTCTATTCAAAGATTGCTCTAGCATTTTCATTTCTTCTGTGTGATCTTCTGTAACAGCATATAAATATACACCATATAAAGATCCAATTAATACTATGTATAATAATAGTTTTCTTATTATCTGATATTTATGACTCTTTTCAAACATAAAATTAAAAATCATAGACAACACTAAAATAATCAAAATAATTATTTCATATTCTAAATATTCATTTAATTCTATATATTGAAAAATGAATATTAATGGATATTGAAGCAAATAAATCCAATAACTCAACTTTGAAAAATATGTTAATATTTTATTGTCATAGTCATTTCCTAATAAATATGCATACTCTATCATTCTTAAAGAAATAAAAGTAATCAATATCATAATAATATTATAATAATTAGAATCAAAACCAAAAATTTGAGTTATGATCGAAAACAATAGTAAATATGCATAAAAAAGCATAACAAATATTCCTTTGTCATTAAATTTGCTAAATATCAAAGGTTTATAATAATGATGTATAAAACCTAATGCCATACCGAATAAAATTGAGAAAACTCTTGCCAAACTATTATAATATGAAAACATTATATTTTCGGCTGTTGATAATTGATAAAAATATATCAAACTAGCAGAAGCTAATAATAATAGTATAGCTATAGGAATATATTTATTTATTTTTTCTGCTATTTTTTTAAGTCCAATAAATAATATTGGAAAAATTAATTCAAATTGTAAAAGAATAGCTATATACCAAAAATGCATAAATGGTGAATTAACATGTCTTGCGAAATAATCTAAATTAGCATTTAATTGCCAGAAATTATTATATCCACCAATTACTGATGTAGTTTCAGGTTTCAAATTCAACCATATTATATTTGAATTTAGTGATATTACTATTATAGATAAGAAAACAACTATTAGAAGAGGTAAGTATATTTTAATAAACTTATTTTTATAATATTCAAAAATTGAAAATTTTTCTTTATCAAACGCAGATGCACATGATAAATATCCACTCAACGTAAAAAAGGTGCATACAGCTAGAAATCCACCCTTAATAATATTAAAATGATAGAAAAGAATTCCAACTAATGAAACTAATCTAATAACATTTAAATATTTAAATTGCTTCTTACTACTCACTACATTCACTACCTTAATACAATTATATATAATAATAATACAATAGTAAATATCTAACTAAAAAAGCATGAAATATTCATGCTTATTCATTTAATAAATTACTCTTGTCACTATATGAAGTATGAAGCAATTTATAACTATCTTCGCTTAAAGGTTTTTTCAAATAGTTTTTATATAATTGTTTAAGTTCATTATTATCGTGAGAGCATCTAACTGCTCGTTTAGAATCTATTTCAAACAATCCTTTAGATCTATTTTGTCTATAATTATCCAAATCTTTTATCGGACATAATGGTTGTCCTCCACCACCAACACATCCACCTTTACAATTCATTACTTCTATAAAATGATATTTTTTGTATCTATATCCTTCTAATAACTTTTCTAAATTTTCTAATTGTTGTACAACTGCAACTCTCAATTTATATTGCCCTACATTTACAATAGCTTCTTTAATACCATCATAACCTCTTAAATCTTCAAATATTAACTCATCTTTTTTAAGATTTTTTCCAGTCATTATTCTATTTAAAGTTCTTATTACTGATTCACACACACCACCTGATGTACCAAACATTACACCTGAACCACTACTCTCACCCATTATTTGATCAAAATTTTCTTCTTTTAATGATTCTAATTTAATATTTTCTTCTTTTAATAATAGTGATAATTCATTACATGTCATAACATAATCAATATTTTCGATGTATTCTTTTGCTTCAACCTTTTTTGCAGTACATGGTGTTATAGCTACAGTAATAATTTTACTTGGATCAAACCCTTTGTTTTCACAAAAATAGCTTTTGATAATTGCACACTGCATTCCAATAGGACTTTTACAAGTTGAAATATTTGATAATAATTCAGGATGATATATTTCCGCATATTTTACCCAAGCTGGACAACAACTAGTAAATTGTGGAATTGGGCCTTTATTAGATAACCTTGCCGCAAATTCTGCTACTTCTTCTAATACAGTTAAATCTGCACCAAAAGCAGTATCAAAAACATAATCGAATCCAAGTTTCTTTAAAGCGGCTACCAATTTCCCTTCAGAATTTTCTCCAGTTTCCATTCCAAATTGCTCTCCAATAGATACTCTTACTGCTGGAGATGTTAAGGCAACCACTATTTTTTCATTTGCATCTATAATTTGTTTAACATCTTTATAACAATATTTTGGAACTAAAGCACCAGTAGGACAATTTAATATACATTGTCCACATCCAATACAAATTGGATTTTTACATTTATTTAAATCATATGAAATATTAGCTACTTTTTCGCAAGTTTTTTTACATTGTCCACAGTTAATACATTTCTCATTGATTCTCATGATAGCAGGATTATATTCACTTACTCTTACTCTTTTATCTTCTTCACTATCATTTATAATTTTACTTAAATTAGATTCAAAAGCCTCTTCAACAACTGAATCAATGATAGTGTCTATATTATCACTACCTTCATCACTCAATTCATTAAATTTATCAAAATTTGCTAAACATATTGGGCAAGCATATTCAGGATCTATTTCCTCTAATGAAACAATGTAACCACAATTACTACAAATATATTTTTTCATAATTACTCCTTCATTAAATTATAACATATCTTTACTATCTATTTCAAAATAAAATGTTGTACCTTTGCCTTTTTCACTTCTAACGCCATATTTATAATTGTGACTTTCTAATATACTTTTAACTATAGAAAGCCCTAATCCAGTACCAAATGCATTCCTTTTATGTTTCTTTTCATTATGATAATATTTATTCCATATATATTTTATTTCATCTTTATCAATGCCTTTTCCAGTATCTTTAATTTCAACAGTTAAACCTTTTTTATTTCTAATAATATCTATATATATTTTTTTATCTTCCCCTGTATAATTAACTGCATTATTTATTAAATTATAAATTACTTGTTCAATTCTCTTCTTATCAGCATTAATATAAATAGATTCATTGTTATCATATATAAACTCATAACCTTCATTATCAATTAATATATAATATCTCTTAATAACGCTCTTTATTAATTCATCTAAATCAAATTTTTCAATATTCAATGCATTAGTTTCAGACTGCATCTTTGATAAATCTAATATATCTTGGACTAATACTGCAAGTCTATCTGTTTCTTCTATAATAATATTTAAATTTTCATTTCTCTTCTTAACACTCTGATTCTCAAAATCTCTAGTCATCTCAGCATATGCTTTTATCATAGTTAATGGTGTTTTTAAATCATGACCTACATTGGCCATCAAATCTCTTCTCAATTCATCTGTTTTAGATAACTCATTTTTTGCAAGTTCCAATGTTTTAGATAATTCATTTATTTCATATAAATTTGTATCAACATCAAAAGATACATTAAAGTTACTTTTAGCCATTTCTTTAGCAGAATTACTAAGCTTAATAATTGGTTTTGAAATCATTTTTGATAATATATAACTAATAATTATACTTATTGATAATGTTAATATAACTATATATATAAATTGATTTTTTAATAATTTTATTGATGCATCAAGAGGTTGAAGTGAACTATTTAAAAATATATATGTACTTTCATTATATTTAATAGCTTTAATAATGGTTTTATTACCAAAGCGATTGCTATAAAGAAAAATTGAATCTTCATCTTTCCCACTTTTAATAAAATTAACTATATACTCGTCACTATTCTTTTTATCGCCTAATATGCATCCCCTATTATATATATTTGAAACAGTTTTATTAACTCCATCTGAATAAACAGAAATACACACTCCATAATTATATGCCAAATCTTCTAGTTTATTAGTATCAATAATTTCATAATTCATTATTTCTTTCTTTATTTTTTCTAATTGTTTAATTTTATACGATTCATAAAAGTTATTTAAAAGGACTATTTGCATTAAAAAAACAAATAGTAAAATAAAGCCTGAAAAAGCTATCAAGCCTAAGATAATAATTTTATTAATTTTACTATTCTTTCGTATCAAACTTATATCCCATTCCTCTTACTGTAGTTATTAAATCCCTATATTCTCCTAGATTATTTCTAAGCATTTTTATATGTGTATCTATAGTTCTATCATTTCCCAAATAATCATAATTCCATATTCTATTTAGTAATTGTTCTCTAGATAAAGCTATTCCTTTATTATTTATAAAGTACACAAGTAAATCATATTCTTTAGGAGTTAACATTAACTCTTTTCCATCAATGAATGCGCTATGTCCTAAATAATCTACTTTAAGCCCTTTATATATAAAACAGTCTTCTTCACCTTTATATCTTTTATATACAGCATTAATCCTAGCCATTAACTCTTTTGGGCTAAATGGTTTAGTCATATAATCATCTATTCCCAAATCAAATCCTGCAAGAACATCATATTCTTCTCCTCTTGCGGATAAAATAATTGTAGGAGTATTATATTTTTCCTTAATAAGTTTATATGCAGAAAAACCATCCATTTTAGGCATCATTATATCCATTACTATAATATCCGCTTCTTTCGCTTTATCAACAGCTTCAATTCCATTTTCTGCTTCGATTACCTCATAATTACTTCCCAAGCAATATTCTTTTATTACATCTCTAATTAATTTTTCATCATCTACAATAAGAACTTTCATAATTATTCCTCATTTCTATAACTATAATATAATATCATAATATGAAAAATTGGTGAAATTAATATGTTAAATAAAAGAATTATTTATTATAATACATTGAGCAATTAAATCCACTACATTTAATATTATACTTATCTATAATTGTATTTTTACCGATAACATATATAGTTGGATAATTGTCATTATAATCATCTATATTCAATGAAAAATTGTTATTATTTTTATTTAAATTTTTTAGAAAATCAAGATCTAAACTATTTGAATCTACAAAATAAATATTTTTAGAAAAACTTATCCATTTTTCAATAACATCATTTATCAAAATACAAGAAATAGTATCACATTTATCTCCCATAAAAATTATTTTTGAATAATCTTCATCTTTTATAATAGTATATATTTCATCTTTATTAATTTTAATAATTTCTAATGCTTGCGCATTCTTTTTTTTATAATCATTCATATTCATATTGAAATATTTATTAAATTCATGATTAATAGATGAAAAAATATTTTTATAAAATGATAATTCTTTGCTATCTAAATCTATTACCAAATAATTTTTATTAACTTCTTTAATATGTATTTTTTTACCACAATCAAAAGATATAGTATTATTAATTCTATTATACTTATATTTTTTACAAAAACTATACTCACCCGTTTTATTATCTGAGTTGGGATAATAATACATTAATGCATTTTCATCTAAATAAAACACCTCGTAATATCCTGTTTTATAATCATAATGAAACCACTTAGTATTTAAAAGATTATAGTCTAATACTTTAATATTAGAAACATACATTATAGATACTGCAACTACAACTACTACACTAATTATTAAAATTATCAACCCTTTATTTTTCATACATTAATTATAATAAAAAACAAGTAATATTTCAATTACTTGTTAGTATTTGCATAATAATTAAATTCTGCAATTTCTTTAGAAATATTTTCCAATTCCTCTATATCCTCGTCGTTAAGTATTTCTTCTATTTGGAAAATAATATCTTCTATACTTGAACAATTATATACATCTATTCCATACATTAAAAGCACACTTATTTGATAATCTGATAAATAGATGCCTTTTTTTATTTCTTTATGCATATATTGTTGACTTAATAAATCATCAATATTAATATTTTCACCATCTATATTCATACTTCTCCAAATGAAAAATCACTATTAATCAGTGATTCCATATTTATCTTTAAACTTCTGTACATTTCCAGTTTTAACAGTTTTAAATTTACCAGTATAGAATGAATGACATTTATTACAAGATTCTAATTGTATTTCACTTTTAGTTGATCTTACTTCAAATTCATTTCCACAAGCGCATTTAACTTTACATACTTTTAATTCTGGATGAATTCCTTTTTTCATATTTTCCTCCTCAGCCATAACTTATATTTAAGTTATAGAAATAACTTCATTGAGTATTATACAGATATTTTTATACAAAATCAAGTGTAATTTAACTAATTTATGTAAATATTTATATTCTATTGATAATTGCTTTATACAGGTGGTATTCCATATTATTATTAAAATATTTATTATATAATTCATACATATTAATATAATTATAATCTTTATATAGATTATTAAGATAATCACTTATTTCTTTGTTATATTCACTACAATAATTTCCTATTATAATTATCTTTGCAGTACTTATTCTATTTACTAATTTGATTATATTTACAACACTATCATATATTTTTTTATTATAATTTTTTAAAACTGAATTGCTTTTCTTACATTTTAAAAGATATTCATCATTATTAGCACTAAATATTATTATTTTATTATTATTTATTTCTTGATTTAAATATATTTTTTTACTCTTAAAGTATATATAGTAATTATTTTTAATATTATTTTCTATATCTCTATAATTTTTATAATCAGATGTAAATATTTCATTTACATCATTTATTTTAATATCTTTTTTTAAATAATAAGAATAATTTTTATTTGTAAGACTATTAATACTGTTATCTCCTATTAAAAGAATATTAGTTCTATCTTTACTGAATATTTTGTATATTATAAATGTTGTAAATAAAGACAATAAAAAAATAATTAGTATTTTTCTTTTTTTCATATTTTCTCCTAATTAATAATACTAATTATTTAATTTTTTATTACTCTTCTAATTTAATATGAGCACCAACATTCTTAAGTTTACTTACTACTTCCCCATATCCTCTTAGAATATAATCGCTGTTATCTATTGTTGTCTCACCTTCCGCAATTAATCCAGCAATTAAAAGTGAAGCTCCACCTCTTAAATCAGTCGCAATAACATTGGTACCTTTTAGTTTTCTTGGACCCTTAATTTCAATTTTATTTAAAGATAAAATGTTTGTAATTGCACCCATTCTATTTAAATCATATGTATTTTTAAACCTATTTTCATATAAAGTCTCTTCAATATAAGATATACCTTCGGCTTGAGTTAATAATGTTGTAATAGGTTGTTGTAAATCTGTAGGGAAGCCTGGAAAGACTAATGTTTTAATTGAAGCTGGTTTTATATGTGAACATTTTGATATTGTAAGAACATCATTTTTTATTTTATATTTTATTCCCATTTCAGATAATTTCATTAAGAGTGACTCGATATGTTCTTTTATGATTCCTTTTATTTGTAAATCTTTTCCAAGTAAAGCACCTATTATAATATAAGTACCACTTTCTATTCTATCAGGAAATACCTCAACTACCCCATTATCTAAATTATTATTTCCATCTATTTCTATTGTCTTTGTACCTGCACCTCTTATTTTAACGCCCATATTTATTAATAAAGAAGCGACATTTACTATTTCAGGTTCCATAGCTGCATTTTCTATTATTGTAGTTCCTTCAGCACCAACAGCTGCAAGCATTAAATTAATTGTTGCTCCAACACTAGGAAAATCGAAATAAATCTTTTTACCAACTAATTTTTCTGCAGTTATTGTATATCTGTTTTTATTTATTTCAACTTTAGCTCCTAATTCTTCAAAACCTTTAATGTGTATATCTATTGGTCTTGCTCCTATGTTACACCCACCAGGAAATGATATTTCAACTTTACCGAATTTTGCTAATAAAACCCCCATAAAATAATATGATGCTCTCATCTGAACACTTAATTCTTCTGGAATTGGTTTATTAACTACGTTAGTTGAATCTATATATAAAGCATCATTTTTATGTTCAACTTTGCATCCTAATAATTCCATTATTTTTATTAAATAATCTATATCTCTAATTTCTGGTACATTATATATTACACTTTTACTCTTTGCAAGAATAGCAGCAGGTATCAATGCAACAGCACTATTTTTAGCGCCACTTATCTTTATTTCACCCTCTAAAGTATGATTCCCATCAATAATTATTTTTGACATATACACCAATGCCTTTCTAATTTAATAATACTATTTAAATTAGATTTTATCAATAAAATGTACTATTTTTTACATCAAAATAAATTTTTTATTATATCCACTACTTTAAAACCATATTTAATATTATCCTTATTTTCATAATCAATCATACATAGTGGTGGATATAATATACAAAAATAATTATTTCCTTTAGCTTCTCCAATTTCAACAACTATACTTTCATAATTTCCTTCTTCAAAAACTTGTCCTTTATATTCTTTTTTAGGAAAATAATTCATTCCATAACTTATATTGTAATTTAAATTATAATTGTTATTTTTAAATAATATTTCTATTCTATCCTCAATATTTTTTAAATTATATATTATATTTTCTCTAGTCTCATAAATTGAATCACTTTTGTTAAATAATAAACCAGATAATTCACTTACAACTTTTTCTTTCATTAAAATATCTTTAGATGAATTAGAATTGGCAATTACTCTAAACCTTATAGAATCTTTTGTTAAATTGTATTTATTATTGCCTAAATACATAATTATTAGAATTATTCCCACCAATAAAAATATTTTTTTCATTAAAAAACCAACCTTTCAATTAAATATTGGTTGATTTCTTCTAATCTTATTCACTTTTTATAAAAATATATCTGTCTTTCCCACTTAAGTCTTTTTCAATTGTAATAATTGAGTCTTTGAAATATTTTTTCGCAATATCAAATATTAAATTTCCTTGCCACCATCCAATTTCAAATGCTACTATAAATCTATCATTTAAATATTTTTTTGAATTTTTAAGTATTTCCTCGTAAAAATATAATCCATTTTGCTTAGCATATAGTGCTATATGAGGTTCATACTTTTCAACTGAATCCATTATTTTTTCATCCTCAAAAATGTATGGCGGATTACTAATTATTACATCATATTTTCCTTTTATATTACTAAAAATATCACTATTAACAAAATTAATTGAAGCATTATTTTCTTTTGCATTATTTTTAGCAACTTCTATTGCATCTTCACTTATATCACTTGCAGTAACATTAGAACTTAATTCTTTATTTAATACAATAGCTATTGCCCCACTACCAGTCCCTATATCCAAAATATAAATTTGTTTATCAAACATTTTTTTACAATAATTAACTGTTTTTTCTACTAAATATTCAGTTTCATACCTAGGTATTAAAACATTTTTATTAACATTTATTTTATATCCATAAAAATTAACATATCCTATTAAATATTGAATTGGATACCCTTCTAATAATCTAGAATAATCTTCCTCAATATTTTTACTTACTTTTAATAGTTCATTAATTTCAGTATCAGGATAACCTAATGCTTTTAGTTTAGTGTGCATTACTTGATTCCATTCTCATTCTTTCATCTTCAGCAATTAAAGCTTGAATTAATTCTTCGAGATCGCCTTCCATTATTTTGTCTAAATGCATAACAGTATAATTAATTCTATGATCTGTTAGTCTATTCTGTGGATAATTATAAGTTCTAATTTTTTCAGATCTATCTCCAGTTCCTATTTTGCTTCTTCTTTCATTGCCAAGTTTTTCTTCCTGCTCTCTTTGTTTTAAATCATATAATCTAGTTTTAAGAATTTGCATGGCTCTTTCTTTATTTTTAATTTGGCTTCTTTCTACTTGACAATAAACAATTATACCTGTTGGCAAGTGAGTAATTCTTACTGCTGAATCTGTTGTATTTACACATTGTCCACCAGCACCACTACTTCTAGTTATATCTACTCTTATGTCACTATCTTTTATTTCTATTTCTACTTCTTCAGCTTCGGGCATAACTAACACTGTTGCTGTTGATGTATGTATTCTTCCAGCTGATTCTGTTTCTGGTACTCTTTGAACTCTATGTGCTCCACTTTCATATTTCATCTTTGAATATACAGCTTCGCCACTTAACATAAATTCAATTTGTGAATATCCTCCACTTTCACCTTCAACTGAATGAGTAACTTCTAGTTTCCATCCCTGCTTTTCAGCATATTTACTATACATCCTAAATAAATCTCCAGCAAATATATTACCTTCATCTCCACCAGCTGCTCCACGAATTTCTACGATTACATTTTTCTCATCATTTGGATCTTTTGGTAATAATAATACCTTTAATTTTTTTTCTAAAGTTTCCTTTTCATTTTGTAAATTATCAAGTTCTTCTATCGCAAACTCTCTCATTTCAGGATCTTTTTCCATATCTTTAGCAGCAATAATATCTTCTAATACCTGATTATATTTTTTGTATGTTTGTACTGTTGTTTCTAAAGAATTTTTTTCTTTTTGAATTGTTTGCATTTTTTTATAATCTTCATATATTTCAGGTTTTAATAGTTCTTCATTTAAATAATCATATCTTTCTTGAATTATATCTAATCTTTCTTTCATATTTTTTCCTTTCTTTATAATATTTTAAGAAAAACTAGCTACAAATCTGTTTCGTCCTCGTACCCTTCATTAACTATTACTAAATCTTTCAAATCATCTTCATCTGGATCATCATCCATATCATTCATTTCATCATAATAGTTTTCATCTTCTTCGTCTTCTTCATCTTCTTGAATTTCTTCAGAACCTAAATCGTCATCTATACTATCTTCAATATCACTAATACTTATTTCTGAAGTGTGATTCTCTCTTAAATCTATATATCCTTTTTCTAATTGAATAAATCTTTTTTCTGTAGATATTAAAGCAAAGAAGTCTCCTATTTGTGATTCAAAAGCAGCATCTCCTAGATTTAAAACATCACAAATTATTTTGAAAATTTCACTTACTTTCATTTTTTTATTTTTCTCTTTTAATATTACATATGCTATATCGTCAAAAGACATTGTTTCTAAATCTTCTTTATTTATTGTTTTAAATTTCATTTTCAATTTCCTCCTAATAACTTTTGCTTCCATTAAAATTATACTTATTTTTTATAATAAATCAAGTATTTTTTATTGATTTATATTACATAATAAATATAGGGTAATTTAATATGAAAAAATTCATTATATTTAACAAAATAATTATATTTGTATTTTTCTCTTTTATTATAGTTAATTTAAGTTTTTATGTTTATGCTTTTATCACGCCTAAATTCAATATAAATACCAATAGCAATATAGTTTACTATGATATTAATGGAAATGATATTTTTGAAGAAAAAAATAATAGTTATACAAGGTTAAGTCAAATTAGTGATAATGTTAAAAATGCTATTATCTCAATAGAAGATAAGAATTTTTATCATCATAAAGGATTTGATTATTTAAGAATTATTAAAGCTTTACTTACTAATACTATCAGTGGAAAAATAAAACAAGGAGCATCAACTATTTCGCAACAATATGTCAAAAATTTATATCTTACTTTTGATCAAACTTTAAAAAGAAAAATTCAAGAAGCAATATTGACTATAGAACTTGAAACTCACTATTCAAAAGATGAAATACTTGAAGGATATTTAAATACTATTAATTTTGGCGCTGGAAATTATGGTATAAGAAATGCTTCATTATATTATTTTAATAAAGAACCAATAGATTTAAATTTATCAGAAGCATCTATTTTAGTTGGCATACCTAAAAATCCAACTTACTATAATCCAATCAATAATTATAATAATGCAAAAAAAAGACAAAAAGATGTATTGTTATCCATGGTTAAAAACAATTATATTAGTGAAAAAGAAATGAAAGATGCGTATGAACAAGAATTGGTTTTTTATGGAAATAAAAATGAAAATATATTATCAAGTATAAATTATTATAAGGATGCTGTATTAAAAGAATTCGAAAATATCTATAGTACTTCTACATCACTAATTGACACTGGAGGATTAAAAATATATACAAATTTGGATAAAAATGTACAAAAAATATTAGAAAATAATATAAAAGCAGAAATGAAAGATACATCTATGCAAACTGCGTCAATAATTGTAAAGCCTAATACTGGTCAAATAATTGCATTAATCGGTGGAAAAGATTACTCTACATCAGAGTTTAATAGAGCTGTTTTTTCTAAAAGACAAGTAGGATCTACTATTAAACCTTTCCTATATTATGCCGCTTTAGAAAATGGTTTTACTCCTTCAACCACATTCCTAAGTGAAAAAACAACATTTAATTTAGGAGATATTAATTATTCACCTAAAAATGCTGGAAACATATATGCAAATAAAAATATTTCTCTTCTTTCTGCGATAGCATATTCAGATAATATATATGCTATGAAAACTCATTTGTTTTTAGGAACTGATACACTATCTAAAACCATTGAAAGAGTTAAAATAAAAACAAAGGTAGAAGAAAATGCATCATCTGCATTAGGAACAACAGAAATTAATATGATTGATTATAGTAATGGATTCATAACTCTTGCAAATGAAGGTAAGCATGAAACTCCACATTTAATTGAAAAAATAACTGATAATAAAGGAAATATTTTATATGAGTATAAATATGAAAATGAATATATTCTTAATAAAAAATATGTTTATATTTTAAATAACCTACTTACATCAACATATAGCTATTCCCTAGTAAACTATACATCTCCAACATTAATAAGTATTTCTAATGATTTAAATGGAAAATATGCAGTTAAAAGTGGCAGTACATCAACTGATTATTGGACTATAGGTTATAATAAAGACTATTTAATGCTAGTTTGGGCTGGAAATGATGATAATTCTCCAACAAAAAATAGTGAGGCAAGAAAAACCAAAAAAATATGGGCAAAAACAATATCAAATCTACCTAAAAGTGATAATTCTTGGTATGAAATACCAGATTCTATAACAGCAGCTATTATAGATCCAATTAGTGGAGAATTATCCATTAATGGTAAAGGATATGTTTGTTATTTTGAAAAAGGAACAGAACCAAACTATATATATTATAATGATTTTTAAGCAAATAAAAAACTCATTAATCAAAAGATTAATGAGTTTTAATTAATTATTCTTCTACTTTTGTTCCACAATTTGAACAGAATTTACCATTTACTGGTTGTCCACAATTTGAACAAAATTTTGCGTCAGCTTCTTGTACAGGTTCAGAATTTGTTTCTGGAGTAACTTCTGTATTTGCTCCACCAAATAATGTTCCCATTTCTGGTTGTTGATTTCCTGGATTATAACCAGCAACATCTGATCCTTGATTAGCTACACTCATCATTGAACCAGCAGCACCTGATGCCATATTCATACCCATGAATCCCATCATTGCTCCATTTGCATTGCTAGATGCATTTCTAAGAGCATCAGCAGAAGCAGAAGCCATTAAACCAGATTGTAAATTTTTATTTGAGAAGATTGTTGCCTCATCAACCTTATTTACTTTAACCATTGATTCATCAGTTAAATTAATGTCTCCTAAAGCAACATCTGTAACTTCTAAACCATAATTTTGTCTCCATGATTCATCAAGACATACATTCATTTCATCTGAAATGTCAGTATTGTATAATCCAATATCTCCAAATGATACTTTATGCTTTCTCATAACAATTGAAATTGCTTGAGTTAATTTTTCTACAAATTTAGCTTGTAATTGTGTTCCTATAATTTCTTCATAAGTAACTGTGTCTTTTGGATTTGCTCCTATTACACTATTTACTAGAAGAATTGGATCTACTACCTTAAATGCATATTCTCCAAAGAATGTAACTTCTAACATTCCATATTTTTCATCAGTAATTTTCTTTGGTTGTGGTGAACCAAATTTATTTCCAACAATATTTAGTAAATTTACATAGTAAACTCTTTGATCCTTAGCTGTTTGTCCTCCATATGTGAAACGTTTTCCAATAGTTTTAAAAGTATTTAAAATACCTTTACCTAATGAACCAGAAAAAATACTTGGTTCTGTTCCACTTTCAAATGTGAAAGTACCTGGCTCAGCAGTGAATTCTTTAATTTCACCATTTTCAATAATCATCATTGCCATTCCTTGTGGTACAGCAATTCCACTACCATTAGAAATTACTCCTTCTGATGGATTTGTGTTTCCTTTTCCGTGATGAACTTCTCCTCTTTGAATTAAGACATCTTTATCAATTGTAGGACATGTAACAAACTCTTTAAATTGATCTCCTAAAGTTGAAGATGTTGAACTGACTAATGCTTTAATTAATCCCATTTTCCTTACCTCTTTTCTAATATATATTATAATTATAACATAAATTTATTATAAAAAAAGCAATATTTATAAAATTTCTTTTTTTATATTTGTAACATAATATATATAATCTAATACTCCTAATTTCTCATTTGGTTTTTCATATTCATAAAATTTAAATTTTTCTTTATCAGATTCTAAAAAATCTTCATAGTTGCTTTTAACATAATTATAGTATTCTTTTTTAAAATAATTTATCAATTCATGTTCACTATTAAATTCATATATTCCTTTTAAATCATACCATGCATGTTCAAACCAATACCACTTATTATTATATTGATATATTAAAAATGTATGAGTTGGTAATTTGTTTTCTCTGTCAACTTTAAACCAAGCAAATAATGTTTTGAATTTATAATTGTTATTTTCAAACCATAATCTTTCTAGTTCAACTTGATCATAACATGTTCCTATTTTTGATTTAATTACTTCTTCTCCACTTTGTATACAGTATTGTTCTATCCAATCATTAGCATTAGCATCATAATACTTTTTCCTATTCTTACCTATAAAACCATAAGCAATATTTTGATTCATAAAATCCATTAGTTCCTTAGGGTTTTTAATATTATAAAATTTTTCTTTATTAAACATTTCCATAATAATCACTAAATATAGTATACCAAATATTTTATTATATTTTTCTATAATTTAATACCATTAAAAAATGCTAATAATTAATTAGCATTTTTATCAATCTCTATTATTATTTGATATTTATTATTTAAATCAATTTCTGTAGTTCTAATACTATCGTTTGAATCAATATTTTTAACATAATTTTTAATATTATCTACTATCTTTTGTAAATTACTATTTGAATCAGTTTTATTAATAATAGTCTCTGATTCTTTTTCAAACATCTCTCGATTACTTACAAAACTTGAATAACTAGCAGATGTTCTGTTAGAATTATTATTTGAAATAAATGGATTAATTTGATCATCACTAGATACAATTTCAGTAAAACTAATTTCACCATTATCATCATTACTTTTTATGTTATTATCATTGTATTTTTTATCATTATCATTTTCTTTTATATAATCATTATTATTTGAATTATTTATATTAACAACTGGTGGAACTTTGAAATCTAAAAATTCATCAATAGAGTTATCTGATTTTGTATTTTCTTTTATTGGCTGTGTCTCTATTATTTGATCTAATTGATAAGTTTCTGAACTACTTTGTCCACTATAAGTATTTCTCATAAGAATTTTACTAATTTCTTCTTCAGTTTGTCTTACAGTTAACTTATCATCTATAATTTTATTTAATACTTCTTTTTGTAAATTTTCATCATTTAAAGTTAATAAACATCTAGCATGTCTTTCTGAAATTTGATTATATAAAAGAGCATCTCTTACTTCTTTTGGAAGATTTAATAATCTAATTTTGTTTGCTATTGAAGATTGACTTACTCCTAATTTATTTGCTATATCTTCTTGAGTAAATCCTCTGTCTATTAATTTTTTATATGATTGAGCTTCTTCAATAACTGTTAAATTCTTTCTTTGTAAATTTTCTAATAGAGCAATCTCTGCACTTGTATTATCATCAGTATTATTAATTACCGCTGGAATACTTTTTAAACCTGCTAAACAAGCTGCTTTGTATCTTCTTTCGCCAGCTATTATTTCATATTTATCTGATATTTTTCTAAGCACTATTGGTTGAATTACACCATACTTAAGAATAGAGTCAGCCAAATTGTTTAACTCTTTCTCATCAAATGCAAGCCTTGGTTGAAATCTATTTGGTAAAATATCATCAACTGGAATATAATAAATTTTATCAGTTTTTTCTTCCATATTCTTTTTTCCTTCTCTATTATAATTTTAATCTATTTTGATATATTTATCAAGATTTAATTAAATAAATATAATTGTTTAGTTGTTTATTTATACATCTTTATAATTGTACTATAATTCCTAGGATATTTTTTATTTGTTTTACCTAATTTTAAATATACTGGTATAGTTCTACTTGCATTGTTAATTGGTAAATAATAATCAATTTTATTTATTAATTTAATATTTAATTCTTTTTCTTGATATTTATACTTTTCAATTTCTTCATTACAATTAGATTTTAAAGGAACAAGTAATCCATTAACTTTTAAACTTTGTATACATATTTCAATCAAAATTGGTATTGAAGTTACTGCTCTGCATGTAATTATATCAAAGCATTCAATTTTTTTAGAACTATAATTTTCCATTCGATCATTAATTACTTTAACGTTCTTTATTTCTAATTGTTTTTTTATTTCTTCTAAAAACACACATTTTTTTTGATTAGATTCTATTAATGTTACATTAATGTTTGGATATAATAATGCGATTATCATACCAGGAAAACCAGCTCCTGTACCAAAATCACATAAACTATATTCTTTTGTCAAATCTACTGCTTTAACCAAACATAATGAATCGTAAAAATGTAATAAAAATACATCTTTTTCTTCAAGTATTGTTGTCATGTTAAATTTATTATTCCATTCTTTTAATAATTCATAATACTTATATAATTTGTTATACATTAACTCATCTATATTAATATTTAATTCTTTACAATAATTTATAAACTCTTCTTTATTCATGATTATATTCCTTTTTTAAATATACAAGTAACATTGTAATATCTGATGGATTAACACCACTAATTCTAGAAGCTTGTCCTATTGTAATTGGTCTTACTTTAGATAATTTTTGTCTTGCTTCTGTTGCGATATTTGCTACTTTATCATAATTTATATCTTCTGGTATTTCTTTACTTTCCAACTTTAACATTTTCTCAACTTCATTCTTAGATTTATTGATATACCCCTCATATTTAATTTCAATTGATACCATATCTGCAACTTTTTTATCATATTTGATTTTCATAAAATCTAATAAATCTTTTATTTCTATTTCTGGTCTTTTAATTAATTCTTTTAATGATGTTTTACCATAAATGGGAGATGAATTTAATTTTTTTAAAAATTCATTAACATCTTTACTTGGTGTTAAATAATTAATTTCTAAATATTCTGTTAATTCATTCATTTCTTTAATCATATTTTTATATATTAAATATTTTTCATCATTAATAAGTCCCAGTTTTCTTCCATATTCAGTTAATCTAATAGCTGCATTGTCATGTCTAAGTAATAATCTAAATTCTGCACGTGATGTTAATAATCTATATGGTTCAGTTATTCCTTTGTTAATCAAATCATCTATTAAGACACCTATATATGCTTCATTTCTTTTTAAGATGAATGGCTCTTTTCCTTGATTTTTTAATGACGCATTAATACCAGCCATTAATCCTTGTGCCGCTGCTTCTTCATATCCACTTGTTCCATTTATCTGTCCAGCTGTAAAAAGTCCGTCTATTATTTTGTTTTCTAATGTCAATTTTAATTGCAAAGGATCTATTGCATCATATTCAATAGCATAGCCATATTTAGTAATAATAACATCATGAAGTCCATCCATTGTTTTTAATAATCTTTCTTGTATTTCATGTGGCATTGTTGTTGAAAAACCACCTACATAATACTCAATATCGTCACTTCTTTCAGGCTCTAAAAATATTTGATGTCTCTCTTTATCATTAAATTTTACTACCTTATCTTCAATAGAAGGACAATATCTAGGTCCAACTCCTTTTATCATTCCGCTATATAATGCACATTTATCCAAATTATCCATAATAATTTTATGAGTTTCTTTATTTGTATAAGTTAAATAGCAAGGTACTTGTGAATTAATATCATATGTTGCAGGATAAAAATTACTAAAAGTTAATTCTTCATCATCTCCTAGTTCTATCTTAACTTCATTAAAATTAATGCTATTTTTTAGTATTCTAGGAGGCGTACCAGTTTTAAGTCTAATTAGTTTTATTCCATTTTTTTCTAAATTTTCTGATAAAAACATTGAATTTTTTTCACCATGTGGACCACCTTTATACTTTTCATGTCCACACATTATATCTGAATTTAAATATGTTCCTGTTGTTAAAATAACTGTTTTACTTTCTATTTTTTCACCATCTTCAGTTATTATTCCGTTAACTTTATTATTTTCAACTATTAATTCTTTAACTGTTGATTCTTTTAAATCTAAATTAGGTGTCTCTTTTAATGTTTTTAACATTTGAGCTGGATAATTTACTTTACATCCTTGAGCTCTTAATGAACGTACTCCGGGTCCCTTTTTAACATTCAACATTTTTATTTGTAATAGGGTTCTATCAGCACAGTATCCCATTTCTCCACCAAGCGCATCTATCTCTCTTACTACAATTCCTTTTGCTGAACCTCCTATTGATGGATTACATGGCATATCAGCTATATTATTAAAATTAATTGTGATGAGAAGTGTTTTCATACCCATTCTAGCACATGATAAAGAAGCTTCACATCCTGCGTGACCACCACCAACTACAATAACATCGTATTTCATCTTAATCATCTACTTTCCTAAGCAAAATTTACTAAATATTTCATTTAATAAATCATCACTACTTACTTCTCCTGTAATTTCACTAAGAGTTTCCCATAATCTTTTAACATCTATTTCTATCATGTCTATTTCATCTTCATTTTTAATTGCATTATTTATTTCACTTATTATTTCATTACATTTATTTAATAGTGATATTTGTCTCGCATTGGAAATGTAAGTATAATTTGATTCTGCAATAGATGATAAATCGAAAATTTTAGATATTTCATTTTTAAGTTTTTCTATATTTTTTTCATTGAAAGTTGATATATTAATTGATTTATATTTTGAAAGTTGTTCTACTTTGTAATTATCATTTAAATCATTTTTATTATATATTACAAGAACTTCTTTTTCATTTAATTTATTTAATATTTCTTCATCTTCTTCATTAAATCCATCATTACTATCTATTACAAATAAAACTAAATCTGAAGCATTAATAGTGTTAATACTTTTTTCTACTCCAATACTTTCAACTAAATCAGAAGTCTTACGAATACCAGCAGTATCTAAAATATCTATTTTTACACCATCTATTAATAATGTCCCTTCTACAATATCTCTTGTTGTACCTTTAATGTCGGTTACTATTGCCTTGTTTTCTTTTAATAGTGAATTTAAAATACTACTTTTACCGACATTTGGTTTACCAACTATAGTTATTTTTAGTCCATTTTTTATAAGTAATCCTTTTTTACTATTCTTTAATAAATTATTTATTTTAGATTCAACATAATTATTAGTTTCTTTTATCATTTCTTTAGTTACTACTACTGCATCTTCATATTCAGGATAATCTATATTAACTTCTATATTAGCAATTAATGATAATACTTTTTCTTTAAGTTCATTTATTACATTATATATTTCTTTATCTATTCCCTTTAATGCCATTTTTCTAGAGCTTTCAGTTTGAGAACTTATTAGATCTCCTACTGCTTCAGCTTGGGTTAAATCTATTCTTCCATTTAAAAAAGCTCTTTTTAAAA
>JAEEGL014804550.1_pt1 | contig 56802 bp, 45 predicted proteins | sample 9134231 | NCBI WGS metagenome assembly JAEEGL01 (sample SAMN16246548, study PRJNA631951) | gut metagenome | biome: gut microbiome; feature: rumen; material: fiber-attached | host: Bos | place: Iran: Karaj | collected 2018-10
CGCTGCGGGAGGCCCTGAAGTAATGGGCACCCTGTTTCGGGGCATCCTGGCCCTGCTGCCGGACATGAGCATCCGGGAGACGGACGTCTATGTGGAGGGGAACCGGATCGCCGCCCTGGGGACTCCCCCGGCGGACTTCACTGCCGACACGGTGGTGGAGGGGAGGGACCGGCTGCTCCTTCCCGGCCTGGTGAACGCCCACACCCATACCTATATGACCATGTTCCGGGGCTGCGCTGACGATCTGCCCTTCGCCGATTGGCTGAATGGGCACATCGACCCTCTGGAGGCGCAGATGACGGCGGAGGACTGCTACTGGTCCACCCTCCTGGGCAACATGGAGATGATCCTGAACGGCACCACCGCCAGCATAGACATGTTCATTTATACGGAGACGGCTTCCAGAGCGGCGGAGGAGTGCGGCTTCCGCACGGTGCTGACCAGAGGCCTTACGGGGCCGGAGGGCGGGGAACGGCGACTGCGGGAATTCTTCACCGAGTATGAGGCCTGGAAGGGCCGCTGCAGCCGGGTCACCTTTGCGCTGGGGCCCCACGCCCCCTATTCCTGCTCGGCGGAATACCTCCGACAGGTGGCGGACCTGGCCGGGGAGCATGACCTGGGGCTGCACATCCATGTTTCCGAGAGCAAATTCGAGCAGAACCTCATCCGGCAGCAATACGGCTGCACGCCCACGGAGCTGCTGGACAAATGCGGCATCCTGGGTCCGAAGACCCTGGCAGCCCACGGGGTGTATCTGGACGATGCGGACATCGAACTCCTGGCCCGGCGGGGCACCAGCGTGGTCACCAACCCCGTGAGCAACCTGAAGCTGGGCAACGGGGTCGCCCCCGTGCCGAAAATGCTCTCCGCCGGGGTCAACGTGGCCCTGGGTACCGACGGCGCCGCCAGCAACAACGCCCTCAACCTTTTCCGGGAGCTGAGTTTTGTGACCCTCCTCCACAAGGGCCTCACGGGGGACACCACCGCCGTCCCCGCGGCAGCGGCCCTGCAGATGGCCACCGTCAACGGGGCGAAGGCTCTGGGCCTCACCGGCTGCGGCGAGATCAAAGAAGGAGCCGTGGCGGACCTGACGGTGCTGGACATCGACAAGCCCTGGCTGAGGCCCCGCTGCGACCTGCTCAGCAGCCTTGTCTACTGCGCCAGGGGCGACGAGGTGACGGATGTGATGGTGGACGGGCGCTTCCTCCTCCGAAAGGGAGAACTGACCACCATCGACCGGGAACGGGTGCTCTATGAAGTGGACAGGACCTGCCGGAGGCTGGGCCTGATCCGGGATTGAAGTAAAGGCAATACCGCATAATTCAGGTGCGCAGATTGCGCAGTCAGAATTTTCGTCAGATCGTCTGAAAACCGCGGGGAATACTTGCTGTATTGGCCAAGGTTTTCGGGCAATATGACGGAATATTATGCAAGCAAGATGCGTGCCGGGAATTATGCGGTATTGCCTAAAACCATAAAACAGCCGCAGAAGGAGGTTTCTGCGGCTGTTTTTTTTCGGTGCGCCCGGCGGGCGCAGAATCGCGTTCCGGCCGGTTTCGTGAGAATGAAAACCAGTTGAGTTTTTGAAGCCTGTATGTTATATTGATAGTTAGTCATATTATGCCGTGCCATAAGTCAACGACAGTAAAGAGCAGAGGGACATGGAGAAACGGAGAATCTGCGTTTTTTGCGAGACCTGGGCATCCGGGGGGATCGAATCCTTCCTGACAAGCATCCTGCTGCGGCAGGATATGTCGGAGATGGAAATCGATCTCGCAGCGGCGGAACAGCGCGACAGCGTGTATACCGCCGCACTCATGGCCCACGGCGTCCGTTTTGTCACCCTGTCCGGCAGTTCCCAAAGAGTTTTTGAGAATTGGAAAAGCTTTCGCCGTCTTTTGGCCGAGCGGGGCTATGAGACGGTATATGTGAATGCGTTTCAGGCGTTGAGCCTGCGCTATGGGCTGCTGGCCAGGCGGGCGGGCGTCCCCGTCCGCATCCTGCACAGCCACGGCGCGGACATCCGGGCGCAGGCCCTCCGCCCGCTGAAGCTGCTTGTCCACCGGATCGCCAGGGCACTCTACGGCGGCGTGGGGACGGATTACTTCGCCTGTTCCGACGAAGCGGCTGCGTTCATGTTCCCGGTGGGAGGGCGGGGGAAACACGCCGTCCGCTTTCTCCCCAACGGGATCGAAACCCGGCGGTTTGCCTTTCAGGCGGAGGGGCGGGAGCGGGTCCGCAGCCGTCTGGGGCTGCGGGAGGACCTGGTCCTGGGCTATATCGGCCGCCTGAGCAATGAGAAAAACCCCCTGTTCCTTCTGGACGTCCTGCATGCCCTGCTGCCGATGCATCCGGAAGCCCGGCTCCTGCTGGCAGGGGACGGCAGGCTGCGAGAGGCGATGGAGGATCGGGCCGCCCGGCTGAAGCTCCGGGATCGCGTCCTGTTCTGTGGTGTGACGGACAAGCCCCAGGAGCTGTATTGGGCCATGGATGTTTTCCTGTTTCCCAGCCTGTCCGAAGCCCTGGGCATCGCAGCGGTGGAGGCCCAATGCACCGGCCTTCCCCTGCTCTGCTCCGAGCATATCCCCGCGCAGGCGCTGATGACCGATCTGGCGCGGCGCGTACCGCTGAGCGGCGGTGCGGACGCCTGGGCGCGGGCGGCATCGTCGCTGGAGCTGCCGAAGGACCGGGAAAAATACGCTTCCTTGGTCAGAGCCGCGGGCTTCGACGCGGAGGACGCGGGACATATCCTGCGCGGCGCGTTGATGGGCGAAGCGCCGGACAACGGCAAGAATGACGGGTGACCGACCCTGTGATTTGGAGAGAGAAACAAGCATGTGTGTTCTGACGATCGCGGTGCCGATTTTCAATATGGAATGGTGCCTGGAAAAGAATCTTGCCACCTATGACGATCCGAGGCTGATCGGCAGGGTGGAGGTCATCTGTCTGAACAACGCTTCCGAGGACGGCTCCAAGGCCATCATCGAAAAATACGTATCCTCCCGGCCGGAGATATTCCGACTGATGGATCGGGACAGCCGCGGCTACGGATCCTCCATCAACGCGGCTCTGGCTGCGGCGGAAGGCCGGTATTTCCGCATCGTGGATGCGGACGACTGGGTGAATACGGAGGATCTGGTGAAGCAGGCCGACGCTCTGGAAAACTGCGGAGCGGATGTGGTCCTGACGGATTACCGGATCGTGGATATGCAGACCGGGGAGATGACGCCGGTGCGCGCCGGAGATAAGGGCGCCCGGTACGGGGAAATCTGCCGCGACTTCGACGTCCTGCGGAAAACCTTCCCCATGATCCATGCCACCACCTACCGGACGGGGCTGCTGCGGGACGCGGGCTTCACGCTGCAGGACAACACCTATTATGTGGACGAGGAATACATCCTGCTTCCGGCGCTGTATGCCCGGTCGATCCTGTTTCTGGATCTGGATATTTATCGGTATATGGTCGCCAATCCGGCCCAGAGCTCTTCCCCCGGCAACCGCTCCCGGCTGCAGGACCATCAGGAGCGGGTGATCCGCCGCATCGCAGGCGAATACCTGGCCGAGAAGGAGCGGGATCCCCAAAACCCCGCGCTGCCCTATGTGGGATTCCGCATCGGGAAGCTCCTTGGCAACCGTTTCATGATCCTGCTCATCTACGTAGAGGATCGGAAGAAGGGGCGCGAGCTTGCCAAAGGCTGGGAGGCCTACGTCCGGGAGACCCTGCCCGATTTCTGGCCGGAAGTGAGAACCAAAGCGCGTATCCTGTATGTCTTGAATTCCCTCCGGGTCTCCATTCCCGAATACCACCGCCTGAAAAAGGTGTTTTTGAAGCAATGACGAGAAGAAGAGAACAATCCGTCCCCTTTAACTTCGCGATGAACTTCCTCCTGAAGCTTTCGGGGACTGTATGTGCGGCGATCAGCTATCCCTTTGCCTTCCGCATGATCGGGGAGGCGGGGATGGGAAAGGCCGCCTTTGCCGCCTCTGCGGGCAGCTTTTTCCTGCTGCTGGCAAGCATGGGGGTCTCGACCTACGGGGTACGGGAGTGCGCCAGGGTGCGGGACGACCCGGCCGCTCTGCGGAAGACCGCCAGGGAACTGCTGTGCCTGCAATTCATGATGACCCTGGTGTCGGAACTGCTGCTGCTGATCGCGGTGATCGCCGTGCCCCGGCTGTGGGAGAACCGGCTGCTGTTCCTCATACAGGGAGGGCAGCTCCTGTTCCATGCCCTGGATACGGAATGGCTCTTTGCCGCGGAGGAGCGATATGCGTTCCTGACGGTCCGGTCCTTCGCAGCGAGGCTGGCCGCCGTGGCGCTGATCCTGCTGTTCGTGCGAAAACCGGAGGATTATCTGCTGTACGCGCTGATCACGGCGGCGGCAGCCGTCCTCGGTTATCTGTGGAACCTCTTGGGGGCCGGGCCGCGCCTCCGGGGAAGCGCGGAAAAGCTTCATCCCCTGCGGCATTTCCGCCCCGCGGCGGTCTTCTTCCTGCAGGCCGCCGCCGTCACGGTATACACCGGTCTGGATTCCGTGCTGCTGGGCTTCATGAAAGGCGATGCCGCCGTCGGCGCCTACGACGCGGCTTCCAAGATCCGCTCGGTGCTGGTGATGCTCATCGCCAGCCTCTGCGGCGTACTGCTTCCCCGCTTCTCCTACTACCTGAGCACGAGGCAGGAGGAGAAATTCCGCCGGGGCATCGCGCGAAGCGGCAGCCTTGTGTTTCTTGTGACTCTGCCCCTGATGGCGTATTTTCTCCTCATGGGGGAAAGCTGCCTGACGGTCCTCTATGACGACTTCCCTTCGGACACACTGTGGAGTCTTCGGGTGCTGATGCCCACCGTTTTCCTGGTGGGCTGCTCCAATACCACCGGGATTCAGCTGCTGATCCCCATGGGCAAGGAGCGGACCGTGATGCTCTCCACCGTCGTCGGTGCGGCAGCGGCCCTGGCGGCGGATCTGCTGCTGATCCCGCGTCTGGGCGCCGTTGGCGTCGCCCTGGGCACGCTGATCGCGGAGGCCGCCGTGCTGGCGGTGCAGGCATCGGCTGTACGGAAGCTGGGGATCCGTCTGGCAGAGGGGAAAGAGGTTCTTCGGATCGCAGCCGTCACCCTGGCTGCTTCCGCGGAGCTGCTGCTGATCCGGCTGACCGCGCTGCCGGCTCTGGTCAAGGTGGTGCTGAGCGGCTTCCTTTTCTTCGGGACCATATGCGCCGCGCTGCTGGCCCTGAAGGATCCGACGCTGAAGGAAATGGCTGCGGCTTTGCGCACCCGCCTGAGCGGAAAGGAGCAGTGAAAAGCCGGTGGTGTTGTACCTATGAGACAGACGCTTGCTGAACGCGCCGGCGGGAAGACCGGCCGCCGGCGGGGAAAACGGTGGTTCCGGCTCCTGCTCTGGGCGCTGCTGCTGCTGAATATGGCGGTGATCTTTGCGTTTTCCGCCAGGACGGGCAAGCAGTCCACCGCGGCCTCCGACGCCGTGCTGGCGAAGCCAAAGGCGGTCTATGAGACCATCCATCCGGAAAAAGCGGGGGATAAAAAGGTCTACTGGTGGTTCCAGTTCATCGTGCGCAAGGGCGCCCATGTGGCGGAGTTTGCCGCCCTGTGCGTCTGGGCAACAGGGCTGCTCCTGTGCTATGGAGTGCGTTTTGCCTATCCGCTGGGCGGCGCCTTTACCGCGCTTTACGCGGCGAGCGACGAAGTGCACCAGCTCTTTGTCCCGGGCAGAGATGGAAAGGTCACGGACTGGCTGTTCGACTGCCTGGGCGCTCTGATCGGGCTGCTGGCCGTATACCTGATCCTGCGGATCGTCCGGAAACGGACGGAGGGTTCCTGAATTGAAAAAGGCTTACGATTATCTCGTCGTCGGCGCCGGGCTTTTCGGCGCGGTGTTTGCCCGTGAGGCTGCCGGTGCGGGGAAACGCTGCCTGGTGATCGACCGGCGGAATCACCTGGCAGGGAACGCCCATATGGAGACGGTGGAGGGGATCCCCGTTCACCGCTACGGCGCGCATATTTTCCATACCTCCGACCGGGAAGTGTGGGATTATGTCAATCGCTTCGTGTCCTTCAATCATTTCATAAACAGCCCCATCGCCGTTTACGGTAAGGAGCTGTATAACCTGCCCTTCAATATGAATACCTTTTCCCGGCTCTGGGGCGTCCGTACGCCTGCGGAAGCGCGCCGGGAACTGGAGCGCCAGCGGGGGGACTTTGCCCGCCTGGAGCCGAGGAACCTGGAGGAACAGGCCCTGAAGCTGGTAGGCCGTGACATTTACGAGAAGCTGGTGAAGGGCTACACGGAGAAGCAGTGGGGGAAAAGCTGCGCGGAGCTGCCCGCGTTTCTGATCCGGCGGCTGCCTCTGCGCTTTACCTACGACAACAACTATTTCTCCGATCCCTGGCAGGGGATCCCGGAGGAGGGCTATGACGCCCTGGCGCAGCGGCTGCTGGAGGGCAGTGAGGTGCGTCTGAACACGGCTTATACGCCGCAGCTGGGGGCGCTGGCGGAATTCACCGTGTATACCGGCCCCATCGATGCCTTTTTCGATTATCAGCTGGGGCGGCTGGAATACCGCAGCCTTCGCTTCGAGACCGAGGTGCTGGATACGGATAATTATCAGGGCAATGCCGTGGTAAACTATACGGGGCGGGAGGTGCCCTATACCCGCGTCCTTGAACACAAGCATTTCAGCTTCGGGACCCAGCCGAAGACGGTGATCACCAGGGAATATCCGGAGCTCTGGACGCCGGAAAAGGAGCCGTATTATCCCCTGAACGACGAGAAAAACGGCACACTCTATGAACAATACCGGAAGCTGGCGGCAGAGCGTCCGGAGGTGATCTTCGGCGGCCGCCTGGGCCTGTATCGGTATATGGATATGGATCAGACCATCCGCACCGCCCTGGACTGCGCGGCGGCTGCGCTGGGAACGGAACAGAGGACGGAACGCGCAAAAACCGGAAAAATACGTGGGAGATCTGACAGCACCGGAAACCGGCGCTGAGTTGATTTTCACGGCAAACCGTGCTAGAATGCCGTGTCGGAAACAGTGCCGCTTTGGCGGAGCAAAGCGGGATTGGAGGTAATGGATTGGATAAGAATGAAAGAAACGACCGGCGGGAGGATCTGATCCTGCCGGAGAACAGAGATTCCCGGATCCAGGTGGTCGTCAACCAGCAGCAGGACGACAGCGCTATGGAGATCGACCTGGTCCGGGTGTTCCGCAATATGAAGCGGAAGCTGCGCCTGTATGCGTGGGTGATGCTGCTCTTCTTTGTCATAGGACTCTGTGCACCGCTGCTTTTATATCAGTTCAACAGAAAGCCGCTCACGGTTTCCTCTGTGGTGACGCTGGATTACAATGTGGTGGAGCGCAATTCCGACGGGGAGATCGTATCCAGCGAGAGGGTGAGAAACCTGACCGCTCCCAACGGGAATTCGCTGGATCTGAACCGGATCACCGCATCCAACGTGCTTCAGGCCGCGCTGGACGGGCTGGAGCTTTCCCACCCCGTTTCCCTAACCCAGCTCCGGGACAACATCCGCATCGAGCGCATCCTGTCCAAGGACAGCCGCCGTCAGCAGGAGATCGCCTCCAGCATGATCCAGAGCAAGAATAGCGGCGCCTATTCCCAGGTCCAGAGCATCAGCCTGACGTATACGAATCAGTTTGTGGTCTCTCTGACCAACGGTTTCGGGAGCAAGGGAAGCGAACTGACGGATGCGGAGCTCCGGCTGGTATTGGATCGGGTCCTTTCGGCTTACAACGACTATCTGGCGGACACCTACGCGGACATCCGGCTTCCGGACGACGAGTTCAGTTCCATCGACATCGAAAAGCAGGACGTCCTGGAAAGCCTGGACCTGCTGCGCAGCGCCGTGCAGGATCTTTATGATTTCTGCGCCGCGCGGTCCAGCAGCATCAGGAGCTATCATTCCTGGAATACCGGGGCTACCCTGAACGACCTGATGCGTGAGCTGCAGACAGCCCGCAGCGTCAACGTGGATTATCTCTATGCCTATGTCTCCTCCAACAGCATCGTCCGTGACCGGGATTCCATGATCACCAGCTACCGGTATCAGATGCGCAGGGCACAGACCACTCTGGACGCGCTGAATGAGAACGTCGCCACGATCCGGGACATCCTGAGCAATTATCAGAATGACCAGATCTTCGTTGCCGGGCAGGAGGAAGATGCCGCCAGGTCCATCAGTACGACCACGGATTACTATAACCGGCTGATCATGGAGCAGGCGAACACCTATGACAGGATCGCACGGCAGGAAGAACTGATCGCCGATCTGCAGTATAAGCTGGATATGCTGAATACCGCGGAAGCGGAGAGCATCGGAGCGGAAGAACGGGAGGCGATCCTTGAAGAGCTGAGCGAAGCCCTTCGGGTCTGCAAGGCGATCTACGCAAAGATCCTCGCCCAGCTGGAAGAGATCTACACCAGCTCCTTCTTTTCCGATTATGCGGATCATACAGCCCCTCAGGGACAGACGGCAGGCTTCCTTTCCGCAGCTGCCAAGAAAATGGTGATCGGCGGCGCAGCCGGGCTGGTCATCGCCTGCGGGCTCTGGTTCCTCAGCGCGTTGGCGCTGGAGTTCCGGAGCAAAGAGCAGGAGGAGCCGAGGAAGGAGACGGCGAAGCAATGAAGAAAGTCTCACTGAAAAAAATCCCGATAAAGAAGAATATAAATCTCGGCCTGTTGTTGACAACGATTCTTGTGCTGGCCCTCTGCGTCGTCATCGGGCTGATCCTGAGCGCCGCACGGTTTTCACGGAATCCCGGACCGACGTATGCCTCTGCCACGCTGGAGCTGACCTTCAACGGCGCCGCGGCGGGCACTTCCCCCAACGGTGTGGAATTCGACCTGCGGGTGCTGGAAAGCGACGAGGTGCTGTCCGCCGGCTTGAAGGCCGCTTCCCTGGAAGGCGCCTACACCCCGGAGCAGATCCGCCCCTGCCTGACGGTGCGCGGCGTCTACCCGGACTCCATGGCCCAGCAGGTCCTGCACTATGAATCTCTGCTGGATTTTTCCTCCAGCCGGGAACTGAGCGTGGGTAACTATCACCCCACCACCTTCCACGTCACATTGACCAATGATTTTGACGAATCCATCGCCCGAAACCAGCTGACGGCACTGCTCAACGGCATTATGGAAGCCTGCCGCAGGTATTTTACCAGGGTCTACTCCTATGGCCTGGACCCGGACAGCGGCGTCTTTGATCTGGACAAATACGATTATCCCCAGCAGCTGGATATCATTGAGAGCCGCTTCAATGCCGTTTCCGGATATGCCCGGACGCTCTATAAGAAGGATCCCGCATTCCTCTTCCGGGGCTCCAGCTTCAATGACGTCGATGTGCGTCTGAGCATGCTGCTGGAAAGCAGCCTCACAAGACTGACCGCCAGTCTGACCCTCAACGGGCTTTCCAAAAACACCGAGCGGCTGCTGACCCAGTATCAGTTTCAGGTCCATGACCTGAGCATCCGGCGGGATATGCTGAATCAGGAGCTGGACAAGCTGGATGAAATGATCACCTCCTATGAAAAACACGAGATCATCTACCTGCCCACCTCGGAAGCCCTGACGAAGATCGACGGCAACTCTTCGGCAACCTACGACACCTTGGTGAACAAGCGCAAGAGCATTTCGGACAGTATCACGGAGCTCAACACCCGGATCACGAATTACAGCCTGCGGATCGCGGATCTGAACAGCACCGGCGCGCTTCCTCCGAATGCTGCGGTACCGAATCCCGCGGAAGACGGAACGGCGGATGCGGAAGGGAACGAAGCCCCTGCGGCTGGCCATACGCCGACGGCCAAGGAGATCGAAGAGGCGGAGCGCAAGCGGGAAGCCCAGCGTGCCGCGCTGGAAGAGGACATCCGTACCCTCGTAGCCGAGGGTGAGGCCGTGATTTCCGACTTCGGGGAAATGCTGCAGAGCTATAACGAACAGCAGATCAACGAATCGACTTTTGTGATTTCCGAAGCGTCTTACAGAAGACCCAGGCTGATGTCCAAGTCTTTCATCATGCAGGCAGTGGAGACCACCGGCCCGATCGTCGCGCTGGGATTTATGGTATGCGTGATCCTGATCATCATCCGCAAAAAGAAGGAAGAAAGCGGGGAATGATCCCCCCGAAAGGGCATCGGGTCCGCGGTGAAAAGGCGCTCTCCGATGAAACAGCGGTGTAAAAGAAAAACAGACCGGCACGTCGGCGTTATCCGCCCGTGCCGGTCTGCTGCATTTGGATTTTGTTATGCGGTCAGATACCGCAGATGCCGCCCGATATGCGCTTCCAGCCGCGCATAGTATTCTTCCTCCCGTTCATCCAGGAGGCGGAAAAACCCGTCCCGGAACCAGCCCTCTGCCAGCAGCAGTCCATAGGCGATGTGCATGGTCTGCCGGGAAGCAGGCTGATGCAGGTACTCCGGCAGATAGGCGTCGCTTTCCAGGCCGATGTCGGGGATCTCCCGCACGTCCGTGGAAACGTGGTAGTACTTCTCCGCCTCCGCCCGATGCGCCAGAGCGAACCTGTGGGCCCGCCGGTAAAGGGCCGGGTCCGCTTCGGCCAGTACGGCCAGGGCCTCCAGCCAGTTGGTGCCCGCCGTCTTCACATGCACGTGCCCGCCGGTCACCCGGCCAACGGTGGAGAACACGGAGAACTTGTCCGAGCCGGAGTGCAGGGACAGCTTGTAGCCGAAGTGCTCCGCGATCCGCTGGTGGACGGCGAAATCCCGGGCAAAGGCGCTGAGATCGCCAGAGTATTCGATGCCCTTCTCAAAAGTACCGGTGAAATGCGGCGCCACGCTGTCCGGCCGTACTTCATTCAATGCCAGCTCGTTTGCGATCACAAAGTGTTCCGCAGGGGTGGTGACCGAGAGCGTCTCGTCGATGGACAGCTCAAAATCCACATCCGCAGAGCCGACTTCCCGGATATACCGGAAGCAGTCAACGGCATGCTCCACCGCCCGCCGGAAGGTCAGCACGATCCGCTGCAGCTCGGCGGGGGAGAGGCGCCCTACCATGGGCAGTTCTCCCACCAGATAAGTCTCCTCATAATGCCGCCGCACATCAGCAGGGAGCAGCGCATATGCCCTGGCTGCTTCCTCGCCGGAGAGGGAAGAAGCTCCGGTGTCGATGTGTTCCGAGCAGTCCAGAGTGATCATGCTGCAGCCGCTTTCCAGAGCGTAGGAGATCTCTTCTTTCGTTTTCAGGTGGTCGCCGTCCGCACCGTAGCCCTTTTTGTATCCTTCCTGAAAGACGCCGAAGGCGGCGGCGGCGATCACGTCGGAAAAGCTGCGTTTCGTCAAAGTCAGCTCCCGGATGGACTGCTGGGCAAAAACGGGGAAAACGTCAAAGGGGGAAATGGCCCGCACATGCCCCGGCGTTGCCAGTCCCAGCCGGTCTCCCAGGCCGATGGTGAAGGGGTGCCCCCGGTGGCTGCAGGGCTTCGCATAGGGAAAATGCGCCATCAGGGCGCGGGCGTTGTCTGTCGAAAGGGGACAGAGCAGCAGCCCTCCCTTCTCCTCTCCGGAAAAGCCGTCCCGGTCCCGGCCGAGGACGGCGAGTTTTTTGGCGCCTTGATCCCTGACGACGGCATAGATCGTACCATCCGCCTCATCCAAGGATTTCGGATAAACGGAGAGGCCCATGGCCGCCGCTTTATTCAAAAATCCATTCTTTTCTTCCGACATGTCTGCCTCCTGCCAAATGGTTTAATCCAGAGGGCTTGCCCCCTGCGCTTCAAATCTCTCCCGGTCGATCCAGAGACCGAGAGCGGGATTGGGAATGAAAAAGACATCCTCTCCGTCCACGGCGTTCCGGCCGTAGGAGAGCTTCGCGGGGTCGTACTTTGCCGCTGCTTCGTCGTAATCCGCCGCAGCGTAGCCCACGCTGCGGATCTCGTCCTGCGAAATGCGCTTCACCGCATACGTCACGGAGAATCTTCCGTCCGGGGAGCCGTGAATGAGGTGCGCCGCCGCCCCCATATTGGCCCGCAGATCGGTATTGCCCGGCGCTTCCAGAGCGGCGAGAGTGGCCGACCGCCCCCGGTAGCCGTATTTGCGGATCAGCCGGTCACATTCCGGGTCTTCTCCGAAGCGTTCCACTCCCGGCGCAAAGATGAGCAGCTCACCGCCGTCCGCCATCATCATGCGGGTGCGGTAAACGGCTTTGTTTCCCAGCCAGGTGCTTTTGAATTCCTCCGGGTCCAGGTAAACGACGCATTTCCTCACCCCCCGGGGAACGAAGTCAATGTTCTTCTGCCGGGCCAGCTTCACCGCCTCCGTGAGGCAGCGGCGGTCCTCCCCGATGAACAGCCCGTGGGTGCGGATCCTCCCCGCCGGGGCGGTGGTGACCGTGAGAACCCAAAGGATGGGCCGCTCCGAAAGGAAATGTGCCAGGGCATAATCAAAAAGCTTCCGCACCGGCGTGTGGTCCCGCCCCATCATCCGCTCCATGCCGTAGACCGCGCCGATGATATGGGACTTGTTGATCATATCGCTGCCGCCCACACCCACAAAGAGGTTTTTCCCGTGGTTGGACATGCCGATGACCTCGTGGGGCACGACCTGACCGGGGGAGATGATGAGGTCATAGCCCTCATCCAGAACCCGGCGGTTTATCTCCACGGCGACGCTTTCCCGCCACAGTCCCTCCGTGATCCCGCCGACGTAATCTGCCGGGATCTCTCCCAGCTTCACCACATCCCGACGCCAGTCGTGGACAAAGAACCGCTCCGCCGGGATGTCCCCGAACATGGTTTCCCGCTGGGCGGGGGAGAGAGGCGCATGGGTGCCCAGGGCGGGGAGAATGTCCACCGCCGCGCCCCGCTGCGTCAGGGCGTGATAGTAAATGTTGGTGATGGTCCCCGCCCCGGAATGGAAGCGGGTGTAGTCCGGCGGCAAAATGAGCACCCGTTTCGGTTCCTTGCCCTCCAGGGAACGGAGCAGGCAGGACCGAAGCTCTTTCTCGCTGAGCCCCTCCGGTCCCTCCGCGATCCGGTAAAGCTCCATGCCTACACCCCCGAATAAGCCCGGAAGCCCCCGTCCACGGGCAGCACAACCCCGGTGATAAAGCCGGAGCAGGCGTCGTCACAGAGGAAAAGCAGCGCCCCGATCAGCTCCTCCGGCTGTCCGAAACGGCCCATGGGGGTGGCGGAAAGGATCTTCCCCGTACGGGCTGTGGGGGAGCCATCCTCGTTCCAGAGCAGCTTGGCGTTCTGGGCTGTGGAGAAGAAGCCGGGGGCGATGGCGTTCACCCGGATGCCCGACGGGGCGAAATGGACCGCCAGCCACTCCGTGAAGTTGGAGACCCCGGCCTTGGCCGCGCTGTAGGCGGGGATCTTGGTCAGGGGCGTAAAGGCATTCATGGAGCTGATGTTGACGATACAGCCGCGGCCGGAGCGGGCCATGTCCGCGGCAAAGACCTGGGTGGGGAGGACCGTGCCCAGAAGATTCAGGGAAAAGACCTCCCCGAAAGCGGTCTCCGTCAGGTCAAAAAAGCTCTTCTTTGCCGGGTCGTCCATCGTCTCCGCGGAGAAAAATTCATCGTCGGCGGTGGCGCCGGGCCGGTTGCCCCCGGCTCCGTTCACCAGAATATCGCAGGGACCCCAGGCGCTTTTCAGCTTTTCACAGGCGGCCTTCAGCCCCGCCGCGTCGGTCACGTCGGCGGTCAGCCCCATGGCATCACCGCCCCCGGCACGGATTTCAGAGGCAAGAGCCTCCACCTTCGCCGCCGTGCGGCCCAGGATCGCCGTCTTTGCGCCGCAGGCCGCCAAGGCTCGGCAGAATTGGGAGCAAAGGACACCGGCGCCGCCGGTCACCACGGCGACCCTGCCCTTGAGATCGGGCTTCATCGGGAGATTCATAGCGTTCCTTCCTGCCGCTGATGCGGCGAAGCAAAATCAGGCGTTATATGTTCCCGCAGCGGTCCCGCCGCCGCGGCCGGTCCAATCGGTGTGGAAAAAGGTACCTTGAGGCGCGTCGGTGCGCTCGTAGGTGTGGGCGCCGAAGTAGTCCCGCTGCGCCTGAAGAAGGTTGGCAGGGAGCCGGGCGGTGGTATAACCGTCGAACCAGCTGAGGGCAGCGGTAAAGGCGGGCGCGGGGATCCCGGATTTCAGTGCCCAGGCGGCCACCTCCCGCCAGGCGGGCAGCAGCCTCCGGATCTCACCGCGGAAAAAGTCGTCTGTCAGCAGATTGTCCAGCTCCGGGTTTTTGCCGAAGGCCTCCCGGATCCTGCCCAGAAATGCGCTGCGGATGATGCAGCCGCCCCGCCACATGAGAGCGATGCCGCCGTAGTTGAGATTCCAGCCGTAGGTCTCCGCGGCAGAGCGCATGAGCTGGAAGCCCTGGGTGTAGGAGATGATCTTGCTGGCATAGAGGGCCTTGCGGATGCTTTCCACGAAAGCGGCCCTGTCCCCTTGGAAGGGGGGGATCTGCCTGGGGAAAAGGGCGGAAGCCCGGACCCGCTCCTCTTTTCGGGCGGAGAGGCAGCGGGCGAAAACGGCTTCGGCAATCAGGGTGAGGGGCACGCCCTCCTCCAGGGCGGCAATGGCCGTCCACTTGCCGGTGCCCTTCTGCCCGGCCTTGTCCAGGATGCATTCCACGGTGACCTCGCCCTTTTCGTCCCGGTATCCCAGGATGTCCGCGGTGATACCGATAAGATAGCTGTTCAGCTCCGTTCCGTTCCATCGCTCAAAGATGTCCCGCATCTCCTCGCAGCGCATGCCCAGGCCATCCCGCATGAGCTGATAGGCTTCGCAGATGAGCTGCATGTCCCCGTATTCGATGCCGTTGTGCACCATCTTGACAAAATGGCCCGCGCCGTTTTCCCCCACCCACTCGCAGCAGGGGGAGCCGTCCCCGGCCCTGGCGCAGATGCTTTGAAAGATGGGCTTCACCAGCTCCCAGGCAGCGGGAGAGCCGCCAGGCATCATGGAGGGGCCGTTCAGCGCCCCTTCCTCGCCGCCGCTCACGCCGCAGCCCACATAGAGGAGCCCGCGGCTTTCCGCCAGGGCGGTGCGGCGCGCGGTGTCGGGGAAGTGGCTGTTGCCGCCGTCGATGATGACGTCGCCGGGCTCCAGCAGCTCCAGCAGCTGCCCGAGGAGGTCATCCACCGGCTGCCCGGCCTTTACCATAAGAAAGACCTTTCGGGGCGTTTTCAGGGAATCACACAGCGCCCGGAGGCTGCGGCAGCCCAGAATGCTTTTTCCTTTGGCCCGCCCGGAGAGGAAACGGTCCACTTTTTCTGCTGTGCGGTTAAATACGGCCACCGTGAAGCCGTGGGAAGCCATGTTCAGGGCCAGGTTTTCCCCCATGACCGCCAATCCGATCAGGCCGATATCCGCTTTGGCCATTCCTGTGCCTCCTTATCTCTGCACCCGGGTGTTCCCGGCATATACGTCCCAGACCTGCTTTTCATCCGCGGGCTCCGCATAGTCGTTGAGACTGGAGGCTGCCAGCACGCCGCAGGCCCAGCCGAAGGCCAGGCATTTCTCCGCTTCCCAGCCCATCAGCACGCCGTAGAGCAGGCCGCCGCTGAAGCCGTCCCCGCCGCCGATGCGGTCCAGTACGGGGATCGGCCGGGGTTCCTCGACGTACCATTGGCCGTCCCGCAGGAGGATCGCTCCCCAGAGGTGCTCATTGGCGGAAACCGCCTGCCGCAGGGTCGTGGCACAGATCTGCGCGTTGGGGTAGTCTTCCGTCACCTGCCCGATCATGGCCCGGAAGGAGCCGATCTTGCCCTGCAGATCCTTCCCGCCGGTCTCGGGTCCCCGATAGCCCAGGCAGAGCTGAAAATCCTCCTCGTTGCCGATCAGGATATCCGCAAGGGAGGCAAACTCCCGAAAGGCGGCGCGAAGCTCATCCTCTCTGCCCTTCCAGAAGCTGGCCCGGTAGTTGAGGTCGAAGCTGACCAGGGTGCCGTGGGCCTTGGCGCTGCGGGCCACCTCCAGGCAGCAGGCAGTGGTCTCCGGGCTCATGGCGGCGATGAGGCCGCTCAGGTGAAGAATGGCTACGCCCTCCTGCCCGAAGATGCGCTCCAGGTCAAAATCACCGGCGGACAGGGTCCGGCCGACCTCTCCTGCCCGGTCGTTCCACACCCTCGGCCCCCGCAGGCCAAAGCCGGAATCCGCGATGTTGAACTGGTGCCGGTAACCCCAGGGACCGCCCTGGGGGATCTCCGGCCCCTCATAGGTGATGTTTCGCGCCCGGAGCTGGGAGCGGATGAAGGCGGCGATGGGGCTGTCCTCCACGAAGCGGGTCATGGCCAGGCAGGGTTTTCCCAGGCTGGAGGATACGTTCAGCACGTTCGTCTCCGCGCTGGTGGCCTGGAGATAAAAGCGATTGCTGTTGTGGACCGCCATCCGGTCCTCCGGGGTGATGCGCACGCCCATGCTGGTCACGCAGGCCAGAGCGTAGCGGCAGTTTTCTCTTAGTCGGATCCCCATAACAACACTCCTTAGCTGTTTGCGTCCAATATACCATGTTCCGCTATCGCCATCAAGAAAAACAAGGAAAAGGAGAGCACGGCGGGTGGTGGGGGAAACCCGGGAAGCCGAAACAGGACGCCGATCAAAACAGCTTTTTTCCGGAGGGACACCGCATAATCCACGGCACGCATCTTGCTTTCAAAATATTCTGTCATATCGCCCCAAAAACTCGGTAATACACAGAGTATTTGCCTGCGGTTTTTGACCAACCCGACAAAAATCCTGAATGCGCAATCTGCGCACGGAATTATGCGGGGCTGCCCTAGGTGTTGTGGAGGAAGCAGCCAGAATTCCGGCTTTTGCGCATATTATGGGATTATAGTTATCTGTTACTACTGCTTTTCCTATTGCCTTATGGGTCAAAATCTGTTATAGTCACTTAATAAGAATGGCGTACTGTGAAAACTGCCAGGCAGCATCAAGAACCTGAGAATGAACACCCGGACATTTTCATCCGGGAGGAGAAATAGAATGCTATCCAAACTTTCCTCCGCAGTCAAGGTAGTGCTGATCATGTTTTACGACGCCCTGTGCGTCACGATCTCCGGCAGCCTTGCCTACCTTGTCCGCTTTGACTTTTCCTTCAATGCCATCCCAAAGTCGTATCTGGCCATGTGGTTCCACTTCCTGCCGCTGTACATAGCCGTCACGATCGCCTGCTTCCTTCTTTTCCGCATGTACCGCTATGTATGGCACAACATCAGCGTCAACGACGTGGCACGGATGGCCGTCAGCGTGATCGCCGCTTTCGTCATCAGCACGGTGCTTTCCGTCCTTCTGGGAAATGAGATGCCCCGCAGCCGCAGCGTGCTTTTCATGCAGTTCGTGTTCCAGCTTGTCCTTCTGGTGGGCGGGCGCTGCTTCTTCCGCTTCTGGGATTCGATCCAGCAGTCCATGAAGCAGATGCGCAGCAGCACCGGTGAGCGCATCATGCTGGTGGGCGCAGGGCAGGCGGGGCAGATCCTGGCCAGAGAGCTGCTGACCAACCGGAAGATCGACGCCAAGGTCTGCTGCGTGATCGACGACGATCAGAACAAATGGAACAAGTATTTTGAGGGCGCTCCGATCATCGGCGGCCGGGAGATGATCCCCACCGCCGCGCGGAACGAGGGGATCACCCAGATCCTGGTTGCCATGCCCTCCGTCCCGCCCCAGGAACTCAGCGAGATCCTGAATATATGCAACTCCACCGGCATACATACGAAGACGCTGCCCGGTGTCTATCAGTTCGTCACCGGGGAGGCGTCCCTTGCCAACGTCCGGGACGTGCAGGTGGAGGATCTGCTGGGCCGCGCGCCCGTCCAGCTCAATACCGAGGTGGTAGACCGCTTCATTTCCGGGAGAACGATCCTCGTGACCGGCGGGGGCGGCTCCATCGGCAGCGAGCTTTGCCGTCAGATCGCGGCCCGGTCACCGAAGAAGCTTATCATTCTGGATATTTATGAAAACAATGCTTACGACATCCAGCAGGAGCTGCGGCGCAGCTATGGGAAGAAGCTGGACCTTGAGGTGATCATTGCCAGCGTGCGGGACAAAGCGCGCATTTATGAGATTTTCGACGAGCTGCGCCCCGACGTCGTCTTCCATGCCGCCGCCCACAAGCATGTGCCGCTGATGGAGACCTGCCCCGCCGAGGCGATCAAAAACAACATCTTCGGCACCTATCACGTAGTCCGTGCCGCGGAGAAATACGGCGTAAAGAAGTTCGTCATGATCTCCACCGACAAGGCGGTCAATCCCACCAACGTCATGGGCGCGACCAAGCGTTTCTGCGAGATGATCCTGCAGAGCCGGAAGGACAGCCCCACGGAATACTGTGCCGTGCGCTTCGGCAATGTGCTGGGCTCCAACGGTTCCGTTGTACCCCTGTTCAAAAAGCAGATCGAGGAGGGCGGCCCCGTCACCGTCACGGACAAGCGGATCATCCGCTATTTCATGACGATCCCGGAGGCGGCCCAGCTGGTGATGGAGGCCGGGGCCATCGCGAAACAGAGCCAGATCTTCGTCCTGGATATGGGCGAGCCGGTGAAAATTTTGGACCTGGCGGAGAAGCTGATCCGCCTGTCCGGTTACGAGCCTTATAAGGAAATCGAGATCAAGGAGATCGGCCTGCGCCCGGGGGAAAAGCTCTACGAGGAGCTGCTGATGAGCAGCGAGACCCTGAGCAAAACGGAGAATAAGAAGATCTTTGTGGAACAGCAGCAGGAGATCGACCCCCGGCAGATCATGGATAACCTGGAGAAGCTGGACAAGGCCGTGACAGAAGAGAATCTGCCGGACGAGGAACTGGTGGCCCTGCTGCGGAGCATGATCCCCACCTATCATGCGCCGGAGGAGGTCAACCGCAAAGCTGTCGCGGCTATGCGCACGGAACGCAGCACAGTCAGCGCAGCCGTGCTGTAACGGCGTGCGGAAGCTGCGGGGGAGTTTCATTCTTTGGCAAGGAAGTAAAGACTATGGATTTTAAAACCGACCCGCGATTCGCGGGTATCGAACCCTTCAAGACGAAAATCTGGCTCGCCTCTCCCACCATGCACGGGGAAGAGCAGCGATGGGTGGACGAGGCGATCCGGACCAACTGGGTCTCCACCGTGGGCGAAAACATCAACGAAGTGGAGAAACAGATCGCGGAATACGTCGGCTGCAAATATGCCGTGGCTCTCTCCTGCGGTACGGCGGCGCTCCATCTGGCGACGAAGCTGGCGGGGGAAAAGCTCTACGGACAGGCAAAACCAAATGCGGGTACCCTGCAGGGGCATCGTGTTTTTTGCTCAGACTGCACCTTCGACGCCTCCATCAACCCCGTCGCCTACGAGGATGGGGAAGCGGTCTTCATCGACACGGAATACGACACCTGGAATATGAGCCCGGAGGCACTGGAAAAGGCATTCGAGATGTATCCGGAGGTGCGGCTGATCGTGGTTGCCCATCTCTACGGCACGCCGGGCAAAATGGAAGAGATCAAGAAAATCGCCGACGCCCACGGCGCCCTGATCGTGGAGGACGCCGCGGAAAGCCTGGGGGCGAAATACAAGCTGGACGGCCGGTGGGCCGAAACGGGGACGCTGGGGCAGTATAACTGCATTTCCTTCAACGGGAACAAGATCATCACCGGCTCCGCCGGCGGCATGTTCCTCACCGATTCCAAAGAGGACGCGGACAAGGTCCGCAAGTGGTCTACCCAGAGCCGGGAGGCCGCGCCCTGGTATCAGCATGAGGAGATCGGCTACAATTACCGCATGAGCAATATCGTCGCCGGCGTCGTCCGGGGCCAGATCCCGTATCTTGAGGAGCATATCGCGCAAAAGCGGGCCATTTGGGAGCGGTATGAGAAGGGCTTTGCCGGTTTGCCAGTGAAGATGAACCCCTGGGACAGGGAGAAGAGCATCCCGAATTTCTGGCTGAGCTGCATGATCATCGACGAAGACGCCATGGCCCCCATGGTCAGAGGCGAGCAGGATTATTTATACCAGAGCGAGCCCGGCAAGAGCTCACCCCAGGAGATCCTGGACACCCTGGCGGCCTTCAACGCCGAAGGCCGCCCCATCTGGAAGCCGATGCACCTGCAGCCGATCTACCGCACCCACGCTTTCGTGACCGCCGAGGGGAACGGGCGCGGCCGCACCAATGCATATATCGCCGGAAGCGGCGCCGACGTGGGAGCGGACATCTTCCGCCGCGGCCTCTGCCTGCCCAGCGACAACAAAATGACGGCAGAGCAGCAGGATGCGGTGATCGAGATCGTGCGCAGGTGCTTTGGGTGAATCGGAGGAAATATGAACAACGTGCAGCTAGAGGGTAAAAAGCTACTGATTCTCAGCGGCGGTTCGTATATGTGTCAAATCGTTCAAACTGCCAGAGAATATGGCGTCTATACGATAGTGACTGATATGTATACAGACTATTCTGTCAGCCCAGCAAAGCTCATGGCGGACGAGGCCTGGGATATTAGTTGGAATGACACTGACGCTCTCGCGGAAAAATGCAGAGCGGACGGTGTTGATGGCGTGTTTACAGGCTTCAGCGAGTTTTGCGCCGTTGCCGCGCGGCGACTTTGCGATGCCTTGGGGCTCCCATATTATGCAACAATGGAGCAAATTGACATCACACGGGATAAAGCGAAGTTCAAAAACCTTTGTATAAAGAACGGAGTCAAAACCGTAGATCATTATACAGGTCGTTCCGACGTCCGTTTCCCGGTTGTAGTCAAACCGACAGATAATGCTGGCTCCAGGGGTATTTCGGTCTGTTATAATGAGCGGGAATTCAATGCCGGGATCGAAAAAGCACTGTCTTTTTCCAACTCTAAATCTGTTGTTCTCGAACCATTCATGGACCAGCCGGAAGTTAACATATCTTACACGATCCAAGATGGGGAGATATCACTTTCCTGTATGTCGGACGCACAAGCAGGTGTGCAGAAACACGGACAAATCAAGATGACGGATGGGTGGCTGTTTCCCTCCAGATATCTCTCTCATTATGTCGAGCGGTGTGATGAGAATGTCAAATCTATGCTGAAAAGCATCGGTATTAATAACGGGTTCCTATTCATTACCGGGTTCTATGATGAACCGGATTTTCGGATTTTTGAAGCAGGTTACCGGCTTGGCGGAGGAACGACATATAATTTTATCGCGTACAACAATGAGATCAACTATATGAAAATGATGATCGCGCACAGTCTTACAGGGAAAATGGCAGGATGGGACGTGCGCGAGAAGGATAACCCCTTCTTCAAGAAACCATGCTGTAACCTGACCGTAATGGCAAAACCCGGAAAGGTTGGCCATGTCGGTGATATTGCAGGGCTTCGTAAAATGGATGGTGTCCTAAGCGTGGATCAGTTTTATATGCTAGGGCAGGAAATCCCGGACAGCGGAGCTCTGAGCCAGACCTTTGCCAGGGTCAACATTGTTGCGGAGAGCGCAGAGCAACTTGCTGACCGCATCGAAAAAACGTATGAACTGATCGACCTGCGTGATGAGCAGGGAGAAGACATGATCCTTAGCCGACTGCAGCATGATAAAATCAAGCATTATTGGGATGAGTGCAAATGAAAAGGCGAATCGGACTCACCGGGGGGACCGGTTTTATTGGACAGTATCTGATCCGTGATTACGGAGATCAGTATGAGTTTGTGGTAATAACGTCACGGGACGATTGCTCAGCCTTTTCACCAAAGGCAAGATATGTCAAAGATTCCTATACAAGAGAAGGTTTTCTTAGGGCATTTGAAGGTTGCGAAGCAGTCATACATTTGGGGGCAAGCATTCCTGAACAGGTGACAGAAATAGGAGATATGGATGCGTATTACAGGAATATTGCTTCTTCTGAGCAACTGTTTATGGCATACAAGACGTTGGAAGTGAAAAGAATCATCAACATATCGTCTGTATCCGTTTATGGAAAAATGAGCGAAATGCCGTTAAAAGAATCAATGCAATATAAACCGGATAGCTGTTACGGTATATCAAAGGCCACAGTGGAAATGCTGGCGAATATGTATGGAAGAAAGTTTGGTTTTACGTGTTTATCATTGCGCGTATCACAAGTGTTGGGCTACATGAGAGGAAGAAATAATGGCTTTTTCTCTATGCTGTTGAACAATGCTTGCCAAGGGAAAGAGATTCCGATATATGGTCAAGGAAAAGCAGCAAGGGATTATATCTATGTGCGTGATGTCGCTGGAGCTATAGTTTCCGCTTTGGAGACAGATGTGCCTTCAGACGTCTTCAATATTGGGTCCGGCATACCGATTACAAACACAGAGCTTGCCGAAGCCTATATAGCGGGAATCGGCAGTAATTCTATTATTCGACATATTGATGTTGAACGGGAAGATGACCGTTTCTGGTATCTTGATACACAAAAGGCACAGGACTTGCTGCATTTTACACCTTTTTATAGCATTTCTGACATGGCGCGGGATATGAAGCATGAGATGGAACTGGCAAAAGGAGCACCATGAAAGCTGGAGAAATCGGCAGCGAATTCTGGCACGTGCCCGTAAAAGACGATTTGAATGACTTATTCCCGTCCGGAACTCAATGGTTTCTGTCCGGTCGATGCGCATTGCAAGCCATTATAAAGGAACTGAAGAAATGCAGTACCGTTGCCATGCCCTCATGGTGCTGTGACAGTATGGTAAGGCCTTTTGCAGATGCCGGAATCGAGGTTCGTTTTTTCCCGGTATATCTGAATGGAGCCGTACTACATCAGGTGCTTCTCGCCGATTGCGATGTACTTTTCCTCATGGACTACTTTGGCTATACCTCAGCACTGTCTGATGTGAGTGAATTTAGAGGAGTCGTAATTAGGGATGTTACTCATTCGCTGTTCTCCGCTGAATACTCTGATTCCGATTATTATTTTGGTTCACTCCGCAAATGGTGTGGCGTCTGGACAGGCGGGTATGCTTGGACAAAAGATGGACACGCGCTCCCACGAGCCTGTGCTGATGATCTTGGCTATACGAAACTGCGGGAGAAGGCAATGTTGCAGAAGAGCCTCTATATCAACGGTTGCCCCGATACGATGGGGAACAACCCGGCGGATAAGGGCTACCTGAAGCTGTTTTCCTTAGCTGAAGATTGCCTTGACCGGGTTGGAATCGCACCTGCAGCGGAGCGCGACGTGCTCATGGCCAGCCGATTGGACATAGAGTTGATCCGAGACCGCCGCAGAGAAAACGCAGCGATCCTGCGTAATGCATTTCCTGATTGGCTGATTTTCCGCGAAATGAAAAAAACAGATTGCCCGATGTTCGTTCCGATTCTTGTCCCGGATGGGAAAAGAGATGCGCTAAGGAGATACCTGATTGAAAACGATATTTACTGTCCGGTCCACTGGCCGGTAAGCAAATATCATTCGATAGATAAACGAGAGAGATTCATCTATGACAATGAATTAAGCCTTGTCTGTGACCAGCGGTACAACACAGAAGACATGGTACGAATGGTTCGAACGATTTATATGTTTATGGGGGCGTGACGATGCTCACAGTTTTTTCATTGGAACAGGCAGAGCAGTGGGACGCCATAGTCCGCTCATTCAGAAGATATGATACCTATTGGTTGAGTGGTTATGTAAAGGCGTTTCAGATTCATGGAGACGGTGAGCCGCTGTTGTTTTTCTATGAGGACGCAGATACACGAGGTATCAACGTTGTGATGAAGCGCGATATAGCGTGTGATTTGCATTTTGCTGGGAAGCTTTCCAAGGGCGAGTATTTTGATTTCTCGACACCCTATGGTTATGGGGGGTGGCTCATTGAAGGCTGTAATCCGAAATCCCTTTTTGGAGCATATCAGTCATGGGCGGAGAACAATGGGATCATATCGGAGTTTGTTCGCTTTCATCCAATGGTATGCAACCACGAAAACTGTAGTGAGTTTTATGAGTTGGTTCAGCTCGGTGAGGTTGTTCATATGGATCTATCCTCACCAGAAACAATTTGGGAAAACATTACTAGTAAAAACCGAAATGTGATCCGGAAGGCCATGAAGAATAATATCCGGATCTATAACGGTCGCTTCCCAGAAATCTTCAAACGCTTCCGTGCAGTATATAACGGAACGATGGACAAAGACAACGCAGAGGAGTACTATTATTTCGGCGAGGAATTCTATTCCTCCATATTGGAGGATCTTCCCCAGAATGCGCAGGTGTTTTGGGCGGAAAAGGATGCGCAGGTTATCGCAGCATCGATTTTTCTGGCTGCCAATGGGCGAATGAATTATCATCTTTCCGGTAGCCTTAGAGAGTACAGCTCGCTGGCGCCAACAAATCTTTTGCTGTTTCAGGCTGCACTCTGGGGGTGCGCCAATGGATGCCATACACTCTATCTCGGCGGCGGAGTCGGCTCAGGCAAGGATAACCTGTTTCATTTCAAGCGGGCGTTTTTTAAGGGCGAGCTGAATAGGTTCGTCATTGGGAAAAAAGTGTTTAACCAAAAGCAATATGTTGAGTTAGTGAATATACGAGAACCACCGGAGAGTTCGTTCTTTCCAAAGTACAGAGCATAGGAGCAGTGTTTATGCATGTTTTGGTAATTGCACCGCACCGGGATGATGAAATGCTGGGCGTAGGTGGGACAATTCTGAAAAGAAAGTCACAGGGTCATCGAGTTGCGGTTTGCATCGTCGCAGCGGCAGAGGGCTGTGAGATGAAGCCAGAGAATCAGAGGCTTACGGAGATTGTCCATAAGGAAATGTTGAAAGCACATGCCTATTGTGAGGTTGACAAATACATAGGACTTCCGTTTAAGTCTGTATTACTTGAATCATACCCACGAATGGATTTGAATCAAGCGATTCTGGATGTAGTTCGCGAAGAAATGCCGGAAGAAGTCTATATACCTTTTTGGGGAGATATGCAGAGAGATCATCAACTTGTTACCGAAGCTGCTATGGTAGCGCTAAGGGCTAAATACAATCACCCAGTAAAGAGAATTTATGCCTATGAAACTTTATCGGAGACGGGTATCAATCTTCCAACGACCAATAATGCTTTTATTCCAAATGTGTTTGAGGATATTTCTGGTTATCTCGAGAGAAAAAAAGAAGCTCTGCGATACTACCAATCTCAAATCGGAGCATTTCCCAATCTGAGATCATTAGAAGCGGTTGAGGCATTAGCAAAGATTCGAGGGGCAACGGTCAATGTTTCGGCAGCAGAAGCATTCGTATTGGTCAGAGAGGTCAAGTAGGTAGCAGAGAATGTTTTACAGATTCGTAAAACGCGGTTTCGATTTGTTCAATTCGCTTTTGGCGATGATTGTATTATCCCCGCTCTTTCTTTTTATAAGCATCGGGATCAAAGCATCAAGCAGGGGGCCTGTTTTCTACATAAGTGAAAGAATCGGAAAGAATGGCATACCCTTCAGAATGTTAAAATTCCGCTCAATGCATATTAAGCAAGAGGGAAGCGTCGAGAGCAAGTACCTTGTAAATGAGCAGCGGATATTTGGCTTTGGACGGTTTCTTAGAAAAAGTAAACTGGACGAACTCCCGCAAATTATCAACATTTTTTTGGGAAATATGTCTGTTGTTGGGCCGAGGCCATATCCCAAGAGGTTTACGGACAGCAATTATGGCGGGGACTATGCTGAGATATTGACTGTCCGCCCTGGACTTGCCTGCTTTGACAGTCTTTATGACTATGCACATGGTGAATTATTCGTTACCGATGAGAAGCAATACGCAGAGCAAGTGATCCCTATTCGGACGGAACTTGCAAGGATGTATGTGAGAAAAGCTGGCATAATGACAGATCTTTTCTGCATATTCAGAACATTGCAATTAATGATTGAAATTGTGTTGCTGAAGAAGAAGAGTTTTTCCTTAACGAAAACTGAAATCGAAGCAAGGGATCGAGTTCGGTTAATCGTATCATCATAAAAGAGGCAGGAAGAAATCATGGAGTATTCCCAGTTAAAGGTTTTGGTGCTTGACGGCGGAGGGAAGCAGACGCTTGCTATGGTACGAGGATTAAAAGCAATTGACTGTTATGTCGCGGTCGTATGCTCGTCAAAAGCCGATGTCTGTTATGTATCAAAACAACCGGACGAGAAAATCCTTAAAGAGGGCTTGAGTATTCGTCAGGATTCATATATTGGTTTTCTCACTTCGTTGGTTTCATCCCAAAAATACGATGTATTGATGCCTGTTGGGGAAATGAGCACAGACTTAGTGACAAAGCATGAGAAAGAACTATCCCAATATGTAAAACTGGCCTGTGCACCGAGGGATACTTATATCAAGGCATTCAATAAACAGATTACTTTTGATACAGCAATGGATAATGGTATTCCCTGCCCATATACGCGGCACAGTAAGCAGGATATCGAAGATTTTCTGGAAAAATGTAAATTTCCGATCATCATTAAGCCACGTCAAGGCCTTGGTTCCATCGGCTTCCATAAGTTTGAGAAACGGGAAGATTTTTGGCCCTACATGAAGGAAAAGGGATTGGACCCGGATGATTACGTTGTCCAGGAATTTGTGAATTTTGAAAAGCGCATCGGCACGAACCTGTTTATGGATCAGAAAGGCAATGTCTGTACATCCTATGCGGTAGATGTTCTGCGTTGGTTCCCGATCGACGCCGGCGCAGGAGTCCTAATCGTATCAGTGGATGCCCATGAGACGCTCAAATACGCGGGAGACCTTTTGAAAGCCCTTAAATGGAAAGGCTTTGCAAATGTGGCGTTCATGGTCGATAAGAAAACCGGGGAACCAAGGCTGCTGGAGATCAATGGCCGCATTCCCGCCAGTGTGAAGATGGCATATATGTGTGGTTTTAATGTCTCCCAACAGATGCTGGAGATGATTTATGACCAGGATGTGATCCAGTATCCGGAGAACGACAAGTTCGGCATGTACATCCGCCATATGGATACGGATATCGCATGGTTCCTGAAATCCCCGGACCGCTTTAAGGCGCAGCCCTCATGGTTCAGTTGGAAGAATACGCAGGAGATCCTTTTCAGCAAAGACGACCCGAAGCCATTCTGGAGCCATCTGTTCCAGCAGATCCGAGGCTATAAAGCTACAATGAAAAAGAAACAGCATTAAGGTGGGCTTATGACGATCAAAAGACTTTGGCAGACTTTCCGACTCTGTACAATACGCGGAAGCAGAGCAAGAACGGAATACATTAGAAAGCAGCATGTGTACGGCGCAATCGGGGAGAACTGCACGATTCAAAAGCGTAAGGTTCCGCTCTATGCCAATCTGATCCGTTTAGGCGATAATGTCCATATCGCATCAAATGTTTCCTTTCTAACACATGATGTCACATATCTGGTATTGAATAATATGCCAGATGTGAAAAAACACGGAAAGGTGCAGGAACGCATTGGCTGTATAGAAATCGGAAACAATGTGTTTGTCGGCTCCGGCACGCATATCCTCTATAATACAAAAATAGGCAATAACGTGATTATCGGCACATGCAGCATAGTAACAAAAGATATCCCGGATAATAGTGTGGCAGTCGGCACACCTGCTCGTGTTATCGGTACTTTCGATGATTATTTCGAAAAGTATTTGAGAATTGAAAAGTATCCTGACGAGCTGAGACCCTCGAAACAGACTGTCTCCGATAGACTTGCTGAGTATCTGTGGGAGAAATTCGAAAAGGAACATGGAAAGTAATGAGGGGTGAACATGATTGATTCACAGAAGGAACGCATATTATACAATCCACTAATCAGTGTGATTGTTCCGGTGTATAAGGTCGAAAAGTATCTGGATCGCTGTGTTCAATCAATCATAGCTCAAACGTATAAGAATATTGAGGTCTTCTTAGTCGACGATGGTTCTCCCGATAATTGCGGGAAAATGTGTGATGAGTATGCAGAGAAGAATGCTTTTATTCATGTGATCCACCAGGCTAACGCGGGACAGGCTGCTGCAAGAAATCATGCAGTCAAATTTGCACAAGGTGAATTTATAGCGTTTATTGACTCTGACGATTTTGCCGAACCGGATTGCTTGGAATATCTGGTTTCGCTTCAAAAGAAGCATCATGCAGATATGGTAATCGGTGGTTTCAGTTATTTATTCGAAGACAGAGAACCGAGCAGCAGGGAGCTTACAAAAGAACATGATATACTACTTAATGCCACAGAAACTCTCGTCAAAATGAATTATAACCAGGGCTTTGGCGCTACACCGTGGGCTAAGCTATATAAAAAGGAACTGATAATACAGCATCCGTTCCCGGAAGGGCAAATATATGAGGATTTGGCAACATTATACAAAATCGTTGGGGATTGCGATAGAATTGCCGTCGGTAATCGGAGAATATATTATTGGGTTCAGCGCGCCGGCAGTACTATGAGAATGACCTTCGACGAAAGACAGATGGCGGGTATGGATGCAGCTTCAGCGCAGATAGCTTATATTGAGAAAAAATACCCTTCTGCCCTGAAGTCTGCGAAATACCGCTACACGGCTAAAGCAGTTGAGCTGACAGCGGCTTGTTTTAATTCCGGTGGAGACAAAACCGTCTTTCGCAGACTCAGAAAACTGATGAAGGTGTATGCGAAAGAAGTCCTTCAAGATAAACACGCAAAAACCACTATGAAGCTGCGGATGATTGCAATGAGTTTGGGGTACTATCCTGCAAAGATCGTATTCGGACTGCATGAAAGGGCAAAGAAGCAGCTTATATGAAGTGGCAACGCCGAGGCTCGGAAACAGATTATCTTGCCAAGGGGAGCACTATGAGAATTGGGATATTCACATATCATGCCGCAGACAAAGAGAAGCAACAACAGCAAAAGTGCATACCGACGATTGAAACAGGAAATGTTGTACTATGATGAAGTTATAAAAGATAAAAACGTAAGGACTACCCAAAAAATCCGACTCAAAGCAACTCGGATGGGCTATTATGTGACGCGATTGGTGACGTTGGTGCATGAAGCTGGGAAGAAGCGGGTAATTCAAATAAAACAAAGAAAAGACAGTGACTCCATCAAGAATGCGGATTATTAAATTTGTGGAGTTAACGTGGGAACGATTTGAGAAGGAACACGGTATATCTGGGTGATAGAGCCCTTGCGCAATCCAGGAGTGGGAGAGAGTAATTAGTGTTTGCTTATTTAATATGTTTCACCTGCTCTGTATGGTTCGCTTATCGCGCGCAAAAGAGCAGATCGAAGACTGGATTTGTTATATTATCTATCATCAGCATCGCAATCACAGTTCTGCTTGCAGGATTACGAGATATTTCTATCGGCATTGACACCCTAAATTTTTACAATGGAACTTGGATGAATGCAATAAGGAGTTCGACACTGCAGTCGTTTTTACATCTCTACAATAATTATCACATTTCCAAAGAATACCTGTATGCGTTAATAGTTGGCATTGTTGCGAAAACAACCGGTGATTTCCACCTGTTGCTGGTCATTATACATTCCATTATTATCGGAGGGTTTTATATCGGCGCATGTCGCTTCAAAAAGTATGCAGATCCGGCATTATCTCTTTTTCTGTTTTACTTTTTCTACTTTAATACTTCATTGAATATTTTTCGCCAGTTTACGGCAATGGCGATACTTTTTGCTGCAGCAGCCGATTTGGGAAAAGGCCGTCATCTACGCTACTTATTCTTTGCGATGGTTGCTTTTTTTGTACATAATACTGCAGTTTTTGGATTATTACTTTTACTTCTTTATCGCTTGCTATATCCGAAGGGCAGGCTTTCTAATGTTCCATTATCAAAGAGATTACTGATCTATTCATTTATATTAATAGCTGTATGCTCATTCCTCCCGTTGATTCGTTCATTGAACAGCGTTGGGATGTTCAAGAAATACACGTTCTTTATTAATGCAGATTCGACAAGCGCTTTTAAGGCGCAGAGACTGATGGCGTTGGTTGAAGTATTGGGTTTTGTAGTTTTTTTGAGAGAGTTTAGAAAAAAATACTCGGATTCCGAGTTTTTCCTTGTCTGTGTATTTTCGTTTGTTGTGTTATATCAGCTTGCTGCGAAAATTCCATACGGACAACGATTACCAGCTTATTTCTCATTTTATAATATCGTAGCTTTGGGAATGCTGGCAAAGTGCTCGTTATTACAAAGAAACAGAATGATTATCCAGGTATTAGTAGTGTGCGCTGCATTGGTGTATTGGCTTTTTGTGCATGTGCATCATAATGGCAATGAAACTATCCCTTATCTTCTGGGTATTTAGTAAGACATACCAGATTTGTATTTTCTGAAAGCAGCGAGGTATCACTATGAGGGAATCAGGAGCATGAAGCAGCGGAAGAAGCATTGATCCGCATGAATAATTTGAAAGGATTTGACGGAATCCTTTGGACAAAGCTGTTTAGGAAAGAATTGATTATTAACCTTTTCCGGTCGGTCAGATTTATGAAGATTTAGCTACGCTCTACAAGATTATCAGTGAATGCAACGTAGAAGCCTATGGCAGCCGGAGAATCTGTTATTGGGTGGAAAGAAAAGGAAACACAATGCGTTCAGCCTTTGATAATCGGCAGATGACGGGAGTTGGAGCTACGAAGAAACATATAGCTTATATGCAAATGCAATGCCCCAATACAGTTCCGGCTGCGAAAGCAAGATATATGGGGGAAATTGTGGAATTGGTGAGCAGGAGACAGCTACGGGCTTATCAAAGGCTAAAAAAGAAAGTTGTTTACTACCGGGACGTTATACAGACTCAAGAGTAAAAGAATCGCAAAGAAGTGCCTATTTTGTATTAAACTTGGTGATATCCCGTCAAAGATTATCTTTGGGTACATGAGCGTATGGAAGTAAAACGCATTCATTAAGGGGACGAAAGAATGGACGAACTGGGCGTTACTATTTATTGCTTGGTATACAATCATGAACACTATTTGAAAAAATGCCTGGATTCTTTGATTCATCAAAAGACCAATTTCAAGTATTCGATAATCGTTCATGATGATGCCTCAACGGATCGTTCGGCAGAGATCATTAGAAAGTACGCAGAAGACTATCCTGATATTATCGTTCCGATATATCAGAAAGAGAATCAGTATAAAAAAGGTTCAGGGATAATTGTTCGGAATTATATCGAACCGCTGGCTAAAGGTAAATACATAGCTATTTGTGAGGGGGACGACTATTGGCTTAGTGCGGATAAGCTTCAAAGACAATTTGATATTATGGAAAAGAATCCGACGTGCGGCATTTGTTTACATAGGACTGTTGAGATCAAAGAAAATGGTGAGATGACAAATATTGAATACCCAGCACCGGTTTACACAACTGGAATAATCACACCAAAGCAGCTTTTTCAAACTATGACGCCCAGAATGTATCATACATCATCCTTTTTCATTCGAGGAGCGCTCTGGCATGAGTATATCAAAAACCCTCCGGCTTACAAAAAAAGCAGTAACGTTGGTGATGTGCCGCTTATTCTTTACTTTGGGAGCAAATATGGCATCTATCAAATCAATGAGGTCATGTCGGCATACAGGCGAGGGGCACCTTCCGGCTGGTCAAACCAGCGACATCGCGCAAATACGGATTATTTGATCAAATTCAATACTTCTATAACTAATACTTTCCTTCTGTTTGATCGGGAAACCAATAAAGAGTATCATAGTATGTGTGCCGAGAGAATCAGCAGAAGCATGTATCCCGAAAAAGTTCTATCAGAAAGCCTAAAAGAGTATTTAAAACCGGAGAATAAAGAGTATTTGGCATTCTATTCACCCGTGAAAAGGCTATCGATTTATGCTGGGATGGTCTTTCCTAAAACAGTAAAGAAGGTATATTTGAATCGGTATAAAAAAGCGACTGATAAGCGTCGGGAACGCTGGCGTCATTAGTTAGTTTGTGAGAAAAAAGATAGACTGGCAGTGACAACTTGATGAGAGGAAGAGCGCAAATGCTAAAAAAGGATTGTTGGGCCTGAAAAACACAGCTATAAAGCGATATTATGCACAAAAAAGCAAGAGACTTGTCAACAAAACGCCATCAATCATTTCCAGTAATTGCTCTGCTGGTTTTATATACCACGATATGGGCCTGAGATTTCTTTCTCCTACGATTAATCTCTTTTTCTCGAATGATGATTTTTTGAAGTTTGTTCATGACTTGGACTACTATTTGAAGTGCGAACCAATGGAAGTAATTAATACAAGCAAAAACTATCCAGTTGGGAGAGGGAGACGAAGCAATAACAGTTTATTTTATGCATTATCAATCATTTGCAGAAGCGAAGGATAAGTGGATCGAACGCGCAAAGAGAGTTGATCCCCAAAATACCTACATTATTTTCGAGTATCCCTCATATTTGCAAGAAAATAGTGAGGTATGGAAGTCGTTCGGGAGTATTGAAGAAAAAAGTGCTGATAACCGATAACCGGAAAAACTGACTTTGAGGATGAGCATATTACACACCTCAAAATATACGGTGAACATTACTTTCCTGGGAAAATATTCAAGCGTAAAGGCTTATTCTCTGTAAAGAGGTATCTGGATGACTTCGATTATGTTGCCCTCTTAAATCAATAAATACCCGCCTATGTGTATACGGAAAGAGCTATTCAAATGAAAACTTCAAGGAAGACTGTATTTTCGAATCTGGTTTGGCGTTTTTTGGAGCGGTCCGGCGCCCAAGGCGTATCTTTCGTGGTTGCTATTGTGCTGGCGCGTCTATTGGATCCCGTAGTTTACGGGACAGTAGCTCTGGTCACTGTGTTTACCACTATCATGCAGGTGTTTGTCGATAGCGGCCTTGGGTCTGCATTGATACAGAAGAAGGATGCAGATGATCTTGATTATTCATCTGTTTTTTGGTTTAACCTTGCAGTATGCTTGGTGCTATATGCGATCATGTTTGCTGTTTCCCCATTGATCGCCCACTTTTATCGACGCCCTGAATTGACACCAGTTGTTCGTGTACTAAGCTTGACATTGATTATATCCGGCGTTAAGAATATCCAGCAAGCATATGTTTCAAGCCATTTTTTGTTCAAACGCTTTTTTTTCGCTACGCTCAGCGGAACGCTTGGAGCTGCAGTACTTGGCATATGGATGGCCTATCGGGGCTATGGTGTCTGGGCGCTGGTCGCACAGAATCTGTTCAACAAAACCATTGATACGATCATTCTTTGGTTCACAGTCAAATGGCGTCCAAAGCGGATGTTTTCCTGGGCTCGGCTCGGAGGTTTACTTTCTTATGGGTGGAAGCTGCTGGTTTCATCCCTACTGGATACTGGTTACAATGAACTGCGTTCCTTGATTATTGGAAGGATCTATTCTGCAGATGACCTGGCCTTTTACAACCGGGGCAGACAATTCCCACAAGTAATCACCGGGAATATTAATAGTTCAATCAATAGTGTACTCCTGCCAACCATGTCAAAAGTTCAGGATAATCCAAATACCGTCAAGAATTTAACAAGACGTGCCATCAAAATGAGTACTTATATCATGGCGCCGCTGATGATTGGCTTGGCTGCCTGCGCGAAGCCGATCGTCGAATTGCTGCTGACCGCGAAGTGGCTGCCCTGTATCCCTTTTTTGAGGATATTCTGCTTAACCTATATATTTCACCCGATACACACGGCAAATTTGAATGCGATCAAGGCAATGGGGCGCAGTGATTACTTTCTGAAATTGGAGATTATTAAGAAAGTTTTGGGATTGACGGTGATGCTTACCACGGCCCGAATCAGTGTTTTAGTAATGGCCTACAGTCTGATGTTTACCAGTGTTTTGAATCAGATCATCAACTCCTGGCCAAACAGGAAACTATTAAACTATCCCTATCTGGAGCAACTCAGGGATATACTTCCGGGGATCCTACTTGCAAGTGGGATGGGGGCGATTGTATATTGCGTCCAACTTTTTGGCTTCAAGCACTGGGTGACGCTGTTGATTCAGGTTCCTTTGGGTATTGCAGTATATGCGGCTGGCAGCTTGCTGTTCCATATCGACAGTTTCCACTATGCACTAGATATCATAAAAAGAATAGTAAAAAAGCGTAATGGGTAGCCCTCAAATAACGAGGTTATTCATATGGTGAATACAAGAAGCATTTGTTCCGATCCTGTAATGAACGAATATTATCTTGTTCGGCTTGAATTCATCGCCAAATGACAGCTATTGGAAAGGATAAAACAGTATGAACTACGATTCCCTGTCGGGCAAAAAACTCCTGATCCTGGGGGGAGGCTCTCAGCACTGTAAGCTCGTGGAGGCGGCAAAGGAACTGGGTATTGAAACCTACGTGGCTGACTTTCTGGAAAATGCCCCCGCCAAAGAGATCGCGGATCACGCCTATCTGATCAACGTGACGGAAACTGATCGCTTGGAGGAGCTTTGCAGAACAGAGAAGATCGACGGCATCATCAGCGGATGGTTCGATTTCATCCAGCCCCACTATGCGCGGCTCTGCCAGCGCATGGGGTTCCCCTGCTACGGCACAGTGGAGCAGTTTGATATCCTGACAAAAAAGGGCGATTTCAAGGAGTGCTGCCTTCGCAGCGGCGTCGGCGTGCCCGCCCGGCTGAAGCTTGAGGAAATCGGTGATGAGCTGCCCTTCCGGGTGATCGTGAAGCCCTCCAACAGCAGGGGCTCCCGAGGTGCTGCCGTCTGTTCGAAAAAGGATGAAGTCATCGAAGCCGTTCAGAATGCGATCGAAGCTTCTTTTGACGGCAAATATGTCATCGAGCAATACATTGACCACCGGGATGCTTTCTGCGTCACATATATGTTCATCAACGGAGAGGCGTATCTGGAACAGCTTTCGGATGCATATTTCGGCGACAAGAGCGTCGGCCTGGACAAGGTCGCCGTCGCTTACCGTTCTCCCTCTGTCAGATCAGAGGAATATGTCAGAAAAGAAGGCGGCCGCCTGGTGAACATGCTGAAGAACCTGGGCGTGAAGGACGGGCCCTTCGTGGCACAGGGCTTTTTCAGCGACGACGATGTGCTGTACTTTGACCCCGGCAGAAGATTCGCCGGCGGAGAATACGAACGGGCGTTCAAACGTCTCACTGGGATCGACGTTGTCAAGGGCATGATCGTATATGCTCTGACCGGGAAATATCCGGCAGAGGAGGAAGCGCTCAAGGAGGACAGCTACCTTCTGAACGGAAAGACCACCATTCGCCTGCAGATCAATGTCAGAGCCGGTCAGATCGCATCCGACGAGGGTTTTGATATCATACGGAAAATGCCCGAAGTGGAATACGTTGCCTTTTATCACTCACCGGGAGAAACGATCGAAGCTACGGGCAATACCCACCAGAGGTATGCGCATATCATCGTCGTCGCCGACAGCAGCAGCGAGCTTCGCAGCGCTGTCAGACGCATTTACGACAGGATTAGAGTGTATGATATCAACGGAGAGAACATGATTGTTTCCCTGTTCGATCCGGAACTGATATGAGAGGAGAGGGAAGGCCTATGATCAACGTAACCCGCTCCTCCATGCCCTCTTTTGAGGAATACTGTGAGGAGATCAAAAAGCTATGGGACAGCCGCTGGCTGACCAATATGGGCGTAGAGCATCAACAGCTCCAGGCGGAGCTGGAGGCCTTCCTGGGCATCCCCCATGTGATCCTCTGCACCAATGGCCATCTGGCATTGGAAAATGCTATCGCTGCCATGCGGCTTCCGGAGGGCGCGGAGGTCATCACCACGCCCTTCACCTTTGCGTCTACGACCAACGCCATTTTCCGCAACGGGCTTACGCCGGTATTCTGCGATGTGAATCCGGAGGACTATACGATCGACGCCGGGAAAATCGAAGCGTTGATCACAGAGAAAACAGCCGCCATCGTGCCCGTCCACGTTTATGGGAATATGTGCGATGTGGAACGCATCCAGGCAATCGCGGACAAGCACGGCTTGAAGGTCGTATACGACGCAGCCCATGCGTTCGGTGTGAGGTATAAAGGTGTGTCCGCTGCCTGCTTTGGCGATGCTTCCATGTTCAGTTTCCATGCCACCAAGGTTTTCCATACCATCGAAGGCGGCGCCGTCTGCTTCCGGGATGACGGGCTGGCGGCGACGCTGAATGAGATGAAGAATTTCGGGATCCGGGATGCAGAAACGGTGGCCTATGCGGGCGGCAATGCAAAGATGAGCGAATTTCAGGCAGCTATGGGTCTTTGCAATCTGCGTCACCTGGCAGGGGAGATCGAAAAACGGAAGGCCGTGGTGGAGCGATATCGCGGGAACCTCTCCGGGATCCCCGGTCTAAAACTTTGCGCGCCACAAAAGGATGTGGAATCCAACTATGCCTATTTCCCTGTGGTGTTCGACGGCTTCGGCGCCGACAGGGACGAAGTCTTCGCAGCTTTGGCGGAGGCGGATATCGGGGCGAGAAAGTACTTTTATCCTCTGACCAATAGCTTTGCATGCTATGCGGATCTGCCCACAGCCGGCACAGAAAAAACCCCGGCGGCGGCTTTCCTGGCCGACCGGGTGCTGACCCTTCCTCTCTATGCGGATCTGGCATTGGAGGACGTGGATCGGATCTGCAAAGTCATCCTGCAGCAGAAATAATACGGAGGGATCTTGATGAAAGGCATCATTTTGGCCGGCGGGAAGGGCACTCGTCTTTATCCCATGACAAAGGCGGTTTCCAAGCAGCTCCTGCCTATTTATGACAAACCGCTCATCTACTATCCCTTGTCTGTGCTGATGCTGGCGGGGATACGGGATGTGCTGATCATCTCCACGCCGGAGGACACGCCGAACTATGAGAAACTCCTGGGAGACGGGACCCGTCTGGGCATGCGCTTCGTTTACAAGGTGCAGGAAACTCCCCGCGGCCTGGCTGATGCTTTCATCCTGGGGGAAGAGTTCATCGGCGGCGACAACGTCTGCCTCATCTTGGGCGACAACGTTTTCTACGGCCAGGACATGACCCGCGTGCTCCGCTCCGCCATGGAGAAGAAAACCGGCGCCACCATTTTCGGCTATCCGGTAAAGGATGCCCGCGCCTTCGGCGTGGTGGAGTTCGACAAACAGCACCGGGTGATCTCCATAGAGGAAAAGCCGGAGCATCCTAAGAGCAACTACGCCGTTCCCGGTTTGTATTTCTATGACAACCGGGTGGTGGAAATTGCCAAGACAGTGAAGCCCTCGGCCCGTGGGGAGATCGAGATCACGTCTGTGAACAACGCCTATCTGGCCATGGGTGAGCTGCGGGTGACCCTCCTGGGGCGAGGCATGGCCTGGCTGGACACCGGCACACCGGAGGGCATGCTGAAGGCCGCCGAATTCGTGGAAGCGGTGCAGGACCGACAGGGCTTTTATATTGCCTGTCTTGAGGAGATCGCTTATCGCCGCGGCTTTATTTCGGCGGAGCAGCTGGCGAACTTGGGCGAGGAACTGAAAATGACCGATTACGGGCAGTATCTTCTGTCCATTGCGAAAGAAGGAAAATGAGTATGACCGTCATCGTTACCGGCGGCGCGGGCTTTATCGGCGCCAATTTCATCTTTTATACGCTGGAAAAGCATCCGGAGGATCGGATCGTCTGCCTGGACAAGCTGACCTATGCCGGTAATCTGACCACACTGAAGAGCGTGATGGACAAGCCCAACTTCCGGTTCGTGAGATTGGACATCTGCGACCGCGAGGGCGTGTATAAGCTTTTTGAAGAAGAAAAGCCGGATGTCATAGTCAATTTCGCGGCGGAGAGCCATGTAGATCGCAGCATCGAAGACCCGGGAATTTTCCTGCAGACGAATATCATCGGAACCGGCGTTCTGATGGATGCCTGCAGAAAGTATGGGATCACCCGTTATCATCAGGTGAGTACGGATGAGGTCTATGGGGATCTTCCCCTTGACCGTCCCGATCTGTTTTTTACAGAGGAAACCCCCATCCACACAAGCTCCCCCTACAGCAGCTCTAAAGCGGGAGCGGATTTGCTGGTAATGGCGTATCATCGGACTTACGATTTACCTGCCACCATTTCCAGATGCTCGAATAATTACGGCCCCTACCATTTCCCGGAGAAGCTGATCCCGCTGATGATTGCAAATTGCCTGAACGATAAGCCTCTGCCGGTCTACGGCGAGGGTTTGAATGTCCGGGATTGGCTTTATGTGGAGGATCACTGCAAGGCGATCGACCTGGTGATCCGCAAGGGAAGCGTGGGTGAAGTCTACAACATCGGCGGCCATAACGAGATGCGGAACATTGATATTGTAAAGCTGATTTGCAAAGAGCTCGGCAAGCCGGAGAGCCTCATTACCTTTGTCAAAGACCGTAAGGGCCACGATATGCGCTATGCCATAGATCCAACCAAGATCCATCGGGAGCTGGGCTGGCTGCCGGAGACGAAATTCGAAGATGGCATAAAAAAGACGATCCGATGGTATTTGGATAACCGCCCCTGGTGGGAAGAAATCATATCCGGAGAATATCAGAACTACTATCAGAGAATGTACGGGAACAGGTGATTGTCCGATGAGACGGAATTGCAAACGGAGCGTATTATGAACACAAAGCAATTCCAATATGTGCTTGTCCTGGCACAGGAAGGGTCTTTTTCCAGGGCGGCCGACGCACTGGGGATCACCCAACCATCTCTTTCGCAGTATGTGAAGAAAATCGAAAAGGAGCTGGGGGCGGAGCTGTTCGACCGTGCGAGCGGCGATGTGCGCATCACCGATGCCGGGCATGCTTACCTGGACGCAGGCCGAAGGATCCTGGAACTGGAGCATCAGCTTGAAGTCGAACTCTCGGATTTGTCCGAAAACCGGACCGGTTCTCTGATCATCGGCGCGGCGCCTTACCGGGCTGCCGGGATCGTCCCTGTCATCACGCGGGAATTCCAGAAGCTGCACCCGGGCATGCATCTGGTGGTGCGGGAGGGGACCACGGCAGAGATCAGTGAGGACATGGCTCATGGGGCTTTTGATCTGGCATTGACGCTGCTCCCGATAGATCAGCGGTTGTTTTCCTATGAAAAGGTGGCGGAAGAAGAACTCCTGCTTGCCGTACCTGCGGATTTTCCCCTGTTACCCACGCAGCATATCCCGGAGCGGAAATACCCGGCGGTGGATGCCGGGCAGCTGAATGAAAAACCGATGGTTATGCTCACCGATGCACAGTTCATGCAGCACAGGCTGGAAGAACTGGCGGAAGAAGAGGGGATCTCCCTGCACACAGCCGCAGTGGTGAAGAGCCTGGAGGCACAGATCGCCATGGTGCGCGCCGGTGTGGGTATGGCGCTGATGCCCAGCGGGATCGAGCGATTCTGCTTTCCCGGGGAGGTCGTGTTTTACTCCTTCCTGCAGCCGCTTCCGAAACGGGAAGTCGTGGTCATGTGGCGGAAGGACCGGAAGCTCTCGCAAGCCGCGCGGGAACTGAAGGAAGTGATCCGGGGAATACCCTGGTGATTTTTCGCAGCGGATGCGTTGCAGTTTTTTTATCACTGCACCATAAGCAAAAGCCTATGGGCCGTATATTCTGTCGGTATATCCTGCCGATCGCCGGACCCGGCCTTGGACGGAAGGAGCCGGAAACCCGCGGGGGAAGCAGATATATAAAGGCAATACCGCATAATTCTGGTGCGCAGATTGCGCAGTCAGAATTTCCGTCAGATTGTCTGAAAATCGCAGGGAATACTTCCTGTATTGGCCAAGATTTTCGGGCAATATGACGGAACATTATGCAAGCAGGCTGCGTGCCGGGAATTATGCGGTGTTGCCTAAATAAACCACCCCGCTCGCGGGGAGAAAGAAGGTAGCTATGCCAGCTGCGTTGACCTATCTGGCGATCATGCTCGCGGTGATCATCATCTGGTTCCTGCTGCTGAAAAGGCCGGTCTACGAAGCGGTCCTCATCAGCTTCATCATCCTGCTGACGATCACCAAAACCTGGGGCCAGGTCGGCGGTTTCATCAACACCGGCCTCAAAACCTCGCTGTTGTATTCCATGACGGCGTTCTGTGCCATGTCGATCCTTCTCACGAAGACGAAGGTCATTGACAGCGCCATCGCAGTTATCCTCGCTCTGCTGGGCCGGGTCACCGGAGGTGCGGGCTATGTTTCCGTCGTAGCCAGCTCCTTTATGGGCGCTCTGTCCGGCTCCGGTCCGGGAAACGTCATGGCCACCGGTTCCATCACGATCCCCGCCATGAAGAAATCCGGCTTCCCCCCCGAGCTGGCGGCGAATATCGAATCCAACGCCTCCTACCTGGGCAATATGATCCCCCCCAGCGGCAACATCACGGCGGCCCTGGGTGCCCTGACCGGCATGGCCGCATACGGAGAAGGCTACATCAGCCAGGCAGAATTCTGGATCGTTCTCTGGGGATGTTCCCTCTGGTTCATTCTCCAGCGGCTGATCATGGTCTTCATCTTCTGCAAGTATTACAAGGTCGCTCCTATCGCCAAGGAGGATCTGCCCAGCCTGAAGGAGACCTTCCGGCAGGGCTGGCAGGGCCTGCTGCTCCCCATCATCATCCTGCTTCCCTTTGTGCTGGACTATTTCTTCAAGTCCACGTTCTTCACCGCGCGCCTTGGCGCCAGCGGTGCGAAGAACATGTCCAGCTCCCTGCTGATCTTCATCGGCGGCCTGGCTTCCATCTATGCGGTGATCATCGCCAAGGATAAGAAGCAGTGTACGCCCAACGCCATCGCCCGGATGTTTGCCGACGGGATCAAGACCATCGCCCCCGCCATCGGCGTCTGCGTCATCGGTTACATGATCGGCGCCATGTTCACCGCCCTGGGCGTGACCGACGAAATGCTGACCTTCATGGAAGGCATGAACATGGGCAAGTTCGGCATCGTGGTCTTTATCTGCTTCATCACCTGCCTGCTGGGCATGGTGATCCCCGGCTCCTCCCTGGTGGTCATCTTCGGGCCCGTGTTCATCACGATCCTGGCCGCGAAGAACGTACATCCCGCCCTGGCCGCCGCCATGCTGCCCTGCATCTGCGGCGTCATGTGCGGCATCACGCCGCCCCTGGGACTGGGTATGTATGCGGGCATGAGCCTGGCCGATTCGGAATTCGGCAAGACGTTCAAGAACAACCTGTGGTGGGTCGCCGCACAGTTCATCATGGAGGTCGTCGTCCTCATGGGCTGGCTGCCGATCCTGGGCCTGTAAGGAGGGAACGAACATGAAGGAAACCTTGAAAAAAATCGCCGGGGTCTTCAAGCTGATCTTCGGCTACGGCATCATGATCGTCCTTTTCGCGGGCGGCCTGACCTTCTTCGGCTATCTGGCGGCGCTCATCATCGGCGGTGAGACGGCCACCGCGATCTGCACCTGGATCTACAAGAGCTTCGTTCCCGTCATGATTTACGCGAGTACGGTGCTGATCCTCTTCGGCCTGCTGACGATGTACCTCGCCGGGGAGAAGGCCCTGACGCCGGGAAAGAAGAACATGAAAAACGAGGGAGAAAAGTAAACAAGGGCATTTGAACGGGCCGGCGCTGCGATCCGGAAGGACAAAAGCGCCGGCCTGTTTCTCGTATTTGTCTCGATGACGGAAAAAATCCATTCTTCCGTTGAGAGATCGGGAAAATGTGGTATAATTATTCTGCCCGGACAGTTGTGCTTGCATTCATCATCCGGCATATCATTCCCAGAGAAAGGATGGACCGCATTATGAAACGCCTCATAAGACCATTATCGCTGTTCATTTGCCTGTTGCTGTGCTTGTCCTGGCTGCCCACGGCGGCCAGGGCGGAGAATACCACGATCTCTTCCCTGAACATCACCTACGACGCCAGCCATGTTTTTCCCACCACGCGGCTCTCCGGCCGTGTGGTGACCGCCGCCCTGTATGAGGTCATGACGACCGCCATGTCGTACAACGTTACGGGAGATGATGACTTCTATGTCTACGGCGGCCCGGATAACCTCACGGACTGGACCTGCCTCTGCTATAAGGTAAGCGACGAGAACTCGTCCTGGGGTTCCGGCTATTATGGGCTGGCAAGCGACTATGATTTGCTGACCGCCGACCGGGAGTATTACTTCCGCTTTGACGTGTATGACAATTCCTCCGCAGGAAAACGCTTTCCCGGCGACGGGGTCCTGCCCACCGTCACCGTCAACGGCTCCCCTGCCGCGGAGGTCCGGTATGTGGACGACCATCAGATCGAGGTTTATCAGCGGGTCTACCTGAATGAAACGGGCAGCTGCGCCGGGCCCGTGACGCTGACGCCGATGCTCGCCGCTGTGCAGAAGGGCACGAGCACGACCTTCACCGCTTCCGCCGTCGGCACGAACACGGCGGTGACCTGGTCTGTCATCGGCAACAACTCCTCCGGCACCAAGATCACCTCTGCCGGTGTCCTGACCGTCGCCGCCTCGGAAACCGCCGGGACGATCACTGTCCGGGCGTCCGCCAAGGCAAACCCCAATGTCCATCGGGACGCCGCCGTGACCGTGACGGACGCGCCGCCCTACATCAGCGGACTTACATTTGTTGAAGCCGGCCTTCACTGCACCGTGAACGATTACTGCACCCTGAAGGTGACGGTGGGCGGCACGGACGTGCCCACGGTGAACTGGACCGTGACCGGCGCGACAGATTCCAATACCTATATATACAAAGAGGAAGATTTTCCGGCGGAGCGAATGGCCAGGATGACGCTCCATATCGGTTCCATTGAGCGGTCGAAGACGCTTACCGTTCGTGCCACCTCCACAGCCGATCCAAGCAAGTATGCCGAAACGACCGTCACCATAGACGGTGCTTCCGAGTTGCTTACCGATGTAAATATCACCTATGACGCTTCCCGGCTGCCTCTGAATACCCTCCATTCCGGCCGCGATGTGACTTACGCCCTCTTCGACTGCATCACCTGCCCGAAAACGGGCACACTTCCCGGCGATGAGACCTTCCACGTATATGGCAACCCCGGAAGCGTCACGGACTGGACCAGTCTCTGCTATAAAACCAGCGATGATGACTGGGATTGGAGTACCGGCTTCACTTCTCTGTACAGCAACGAATCGCTCCTGACCGACGACAAGGAGTATTATCTCCGCTTTGACTTGTATGCCGACAACGGCCTGAGCTTTGAATCGCCGGAAAACCTCAACATCACCGTCAACGGCGTTCCCGTGGATTTCATCCGGCCCGTTCAGGCCAGTGAGATCGTGGTGTATACCCGGGTCAGCCTCCGTCCCCCCGTAGCCATCCTTACCCAACCAAAGAATTATTCCGGCGCGGCAGGCAGCACCGCCTCCTTCTCCGTCGTCGCGTCGGGGGACGAACTCACCTATCAGTGGTACTACAAGGATCCTGGAGAAGGCACCTTCAAGGCTTCCGCTTATAAAACTGCCAACTATAAAACTGTCCTCAAGTCTTCTAACTCCGGCAGGAAGCTCTATTGCGTTATCACCGATGCCCATGGCAATACCGCCACGACGAGCACCGTCACCATGACCATCGGCACGCCCCTGACAATCACCACCCAGCCGAAAAATTATACTGGCGCATCGGGCAGCACCGTTAACGTCACTGTCGTGGCAACAGGTGATGCACTGTCATACCAGTGGTGGATAAAAAACCCCGGCAGCAGCACTTTTTCCAAATCCAGTGTGAAGGCTGCCAAGTATTCTACGACGCTGACGGAAAGTAATTCCGGTCGGCAGCTCTACTGCGTCGTCACCGACAAATACGGCAGCTCCGTCACCACGGACACCGTCACCATGGCCCTCAGCACTCCACTGGCCATTACCGTCCAACCCACGGACTACACAGGGACAGTGAATAGTATTGCTTACACAACTGTCACTGCCGTTGGCGACGGTTTAACTTATCAGTGGTATTTTAAGAATCCTGGCAGCAGCAGCTTTACCAAGTCCGGCAATAAGACCGCTGTGTATTCCGCTGCGCTGACGGAATCCAGCTCCGGAAGAGAACTTTACTGTGTCGTTAAGGATGTGCGCGGCAATACTGTCACAACAGACACCGTCGTCATGGTCATCGCGAAACCGCTGCGCATCACGACCCAACCCGTCGACTATGTCGGCGCAGCAGACAGCACCGCCTCTTTCACCGTCAAGGCCGAGGGTAATTATCTCAGCTACCAGTGGTACTACAAGGACTCCGGCAGCTCCAGTTTCACCAAATCCAGTGTCAAGACGAATAAGTATTCTACTCCACTGAAAGCATCCAACTCCGGGCGGCAGCTCTACTGCGTCGTCAGCGACCGCTTCGGCGGCGTGGTGATCTCCGACACTGTAACCATGTCCCTCTCGATTGCGCTGGCTATCACCGTGCAGCCCAAGAGCTATGTAGGTGCAGCAGGCAGCACCGCCACCGCTTCCGTTGTCGCCGAAGGCGACGGGCTTACCTATCAGTGGTATTTCAAGAATCCAGGCAGCACCAGTTTTACCAAATCCAGCAATAAAACCGCTACCTATTCTGCTACGTTGACGGAGTCCAATTCTGGCCGGCAAGTCTACTGCGTTATCAAGGATTCTCACGGTGGATCCATTAAATCCAACACTGTTACAATGACCATCGGGACACCGCTCAGCATCACCACGCAGCCCAAGGGCTATGTAGGAGCAGTGGGCAGTACCGCGAGCACCACAGTTAAGGCAAAGGGCGACGGGCTTACCTATCAGTGGTATTTCAAGAACCCAGGCGCCACCGGTTTTACCAAATCCGGCAATAAAACCGCTACCTATTCTGCTACGCTGACGGAGTCCAATTCCGGCAGAAAGCTCTATTGTGTCGTCAAGGACTCTCACGGCAATACCGTTAAAACAGACACGGTTACCATGAAAATCGGCACAACGCTGGCTATCACCACCCAGCCGAAGAGCTATTCCGGCGCACTTGGAAGCACAGCTACTATTACCGTCAAGGCAGTGGGAGAGAGTCTCACGTATCAGTGGTATATTAAAAATCCCGGCAGCAGTAGCTTTGCGAAATCCTCAAACACGACAGCTACCTATACTGCAACGATGACGACAGCCAACGACGGAAGAAAACTCTATTGCATTGTTAAGGATGCCTATGGAAATACCGTTAAATCCAATACCGTAACCATGAGCGTTCCGTGATTCACGCTTTGCCCGGTTTTCCGGTTTCTCATCGGATCCCCGAATGGGTAAATAGTCAATTGATGGAAAGAATGAATGGTATGAGATGCACCGCAAGATAATTACACCGACGGTGATCCTGTACGTGCCAAGACCGTCATCATATCAATTCGCAGTACGCTGACCAGCCTTGACATTCACAGAAGGATCCAATTGCTGGTTGCGACTGTATCCATGACAAATGGGAACTGAGAATGCGGCGAAACCGATACTTTTTTATGCGGTTCGCTAGATCGATCGTTTGAGCGCAGAGGAGCAACAGACGCAACTACGGTGAGGGGAGAATAATGGATTCCTATCCCCGTACCTAATGTCAATTATTGTAAATTAACGTTGAAACAGACCGGTGCGCTGATGTCCCTGTCACGGAGGGTGCGCCGGTCTGATTTCTTCCAACAAATATAATCAAATAACTATAGACATTATAGGCAATCTGTGCTAGAATGTGGCGGATAAAGAGGAGGGTGATCCGTGAACAGATCCATCGAATTTCTGCAGGCCGTAGACGGTGTGCAAAAGAAGCCCATCCCGCCGGAGGTCATGGCGCGGGCCCGGCGCAGTCTGCTGGACTATCTGGCCGTGACCTGTGCCGGAGCGGCGTTCCAGCGAGACAAGCTGGAGAAGTATGATGCCTTTGCCCAGCCGGAAAGCGGCGCCTTCCGTGCCATCGGGACCAGTAGGGACCTGGTCCTGAAGGAGGCGGTGTTCCTCAACGGGCTGAATGCCCACGCACTGGACTTTGACGACGGGACGAACAGCGGCATCATCCACCTGGGCTCTCCCGTGTTCAGCCTGCTGATCCCCCTCAGCCAGCGTTATGGGATCGGCGTGGAGGATATGCTGAAAGCCGCCGTCGTGGGCTACGAGGCCTCCTATACCATGGCGGTGTCCATCCAGCCCGGGCACAAGGCCATGGGCTACCATGCCACCGGCACCTGCGGGACCCTGGGAGCGACCCTGGCAGCCGCCTATATGCTGGGCTTTGATGAAGAGGAGCGGTTTCAGGCCTTCGCAGCCGCCTGCGTGGCGGCTTCCGGCATGCTGAAGGTGCTGGACGACGGGAGCGAGCTGAAGCCCTACAACGTGGCGAAAACGGCGCTGCTGGCGCTGACGAGCCTGCAGCTTGGGAAATCCGGTTTCAAGGGCCACCCCGACCCCTTGGGAGGCCGCGGCTTCTTTAAGATGATGACCGGGAAAGAGGATGCGGAGCTGAAGCCGGTGCTGCTGGGCGGCAGCTATGCGATCATGAAATCCTATACCAAGCCCTATGCCTCCTGCCGCTATACCCATCCGGCCGTGGAAGCGGCGATCCACATGCGGGATCGCGTGAAACCCGGGGAGGTGGAGGCCATCGTCATCCGCACCTACGATCTGGCGGTCACCGGCCATGACCACACGGAGATCCTCGGCAGCTACAGCGCAAAGATGAGCATCCCCTATGCGACGGCGGCGGGGCTGATCTACGGCAGGGCGGGGCTCCAGGAGTTCAGCGAAGAAGCCGTCAGGGGGCGGGAGATCCTGGAACTGACAAGGAAAGTGAAGGTCTCAGCGGATGAAGAGCTGAGCAGGGCTTTTCCCGGCATCCAGGCAGCCGAGGTCACGATCCGGACGAAGAACGGGGAATTCTCCGACCGGGTGGATTTCCCCAAGGGAGAGCCGGAAAACCCGCTGACGGATGAGGAATTCCGCAGCCGTTACGATGGCCTGATGGCATACGCGGACGTGGAAGCCGCGGTCAGCGCCGCCGTGTTCGATGCCGTATACGATAAGAATGCGAAGGTCGCGGCGCTGGCAGAGAAGCTGTGAGGAGCGACGCAATGAAAAATGTGAGCTTGATCCTTGGCACGATGACCTTCGGCGAATCTGTGTTCCAGCCGCAGGTGGGGGAGTTCATCCATGCCTTTCTCGACGCCGGATACGACGAGCTGGACACGGCCTATGTCTATAACGAGGGAAACTGTGAGCGCCTGCTGGGCCAGGTGCTTCCCGGCCTCGGGCGGCCCTTCCGGATCGCAACGAAGGTGAATCCCAGGATCAGCGGGAAGCTGGATGGGGACGCGGCGTATCAGCAGGTGAACGAAAGCCTGGAGCGGCTGAAGCTGCCGTCGGTGGACACGGTGTTCCTCCATTTTCCCGATCCTGCGACCCCCGTGGAATCCGTCCTGTCCGCCATGGCAGACCTGCATGCGCAGGGAAAATTCACCGAGCTGGGGCTTTCCAATTTCCCGGCATGGATGGTGGCGGACGTATGGCATCTCTGTGAAAAGCGCGGCTGGGTGAAGCCCACGGTGTTCGAAGGCGTCTACAATCCGCTGACCCGGAGAGCGGAGGCGGAACTGAATGCGTGCCTGGATCACTTCGGCCTGCGGTTTTATGCCTACAATCCCCTGTGCGGCGGGCTGCTGACGGGGCGGTACGGCGGATTTGAGGATGCGCCTGCGGACGGGCGGTTTACACACCGGCCCAACTATCGGGGGCGTTACTGGAAAAAGAGCTTTTTCGACGGCCTGGACGTGATTCGGGCAGCCGCGGAGAAGCACGGGATCGGCACCGTGGAAGCCACCTATCGCTGGCTGGCCTATCATTCCATGCTGAAGGGTGAGCGGGGGGACGCCATCCTGATCGGCGCTTCCAAGGCAGAGCATCTGCGGCAGAATATGGCGACGGTGAAGGCGGGCCCCCTGCCGGAGGACATGGTCGAGGCTTTTGAAAAGGCCTGGACAGTCACGAAAGGCGACAGCCCGGAGTATTTCACGCTTTACCGGGGAAAAGGCTCCGTAGGAGGGGAAAAGAAGTAAGATGCTGGATCAGGAGAGAGTATTCAAGGTACTCAGACAGAATGGAGTGACCTTTTTCACCGGCGTACCGGACAGTTATCTCAACGGCTTCTGCAACTACGCGCTGGCCAATTGCGGCGAAAGGAACGTTATCGCGGCCAATGAGGGGAATGCGGTGGGCATCGCCGCGGGGCATTATTTTGCCAGCCGGGAGATCCCCCTCGTCTATATGCAGAACAGCGGACAGGGCAATGCCGTCAATCCCCTGGCGAGCCTGGCGGACAAGGCGGTGTATGCCGTTCCCATGCTGCTGCTGATCGGCTGGCGGGGGCAGGGGGACACGGAACCCAATCACCCCCAGCACAAGCTCCAGGGCGAGATCACACGGGGCCTGCTGGACCTCATGCATATCCCGTATTCCGTTCTCACCGATTCCGACGATGCCTTCGCGGAGACGGTGGAAAAAGCGGTGCGCATTTGTGCGGAGACGCGGCAGCCCTATGGCCTGATCGCCCCGAAGGGCGTCATGGCGGACCCGGACAAGCCCAACAACACGGACGATCTGTACCCCATGAGCAGGGAAGAGGCGATGGAAGTGATCCTGGATCATATGCCGGAGGACACGATCTATTCCGCGACCACCGGCCGCGCCACCCGGGAGCTTTTCTTCCTCCGGGAGAAGAGAAAGGAAACAAAGGCCCGGGATTATCTGAATGTGGGCAGCATGGGGCACGCGAGCTCCGTGGCCCTGGGCATCGCGTTGGAGAGGCCGGAGAGGCATGTGGTTGCCCTGGACGGCGACTCCGCGGCGATCATGCATATGGGCGCCATGACGATGGTGAGCAAGGTGAAGGCCCCCAACTTCCTCCATGTAGTGCTCAACAACGGTGCCCATGAGTCCGTAGGCGGCCAGCCCTCCGCGGGGCACCTTGTGGACTTCACCAAAGCAGCGGAGGCCTGCGGCTATGCGACGGTGGGGAAGCCGGTGACGACGGAACAAGAACTGATCGCGGCGCTGGATGCGCTGCGGGACTGCGGCAAAGCCTCCTTCATCGACTGCCGCATCCATAAGGGCCTCACCCGCAAGCTCCCGCCGATCGTCTTCGACCATCGGGAAGCCATCGACGCACTGATCGACGATCTGAACGGGTAAGCAAGAATACATAACGGATTAAGGGCCACACTGTGGCAGAAAGGAATACTGGAAATGAACTCCATGGAGAAAACAAGAGAGTTTCTGAAGTCCATCGGCCTTCCCGGCGGCGACGCCTACGACCTGCCGACCTCCGAAAAGCGGTTCGGGGACGGCGGCCAGTTCCGCTTTGAAGTCCCCGGCATCCAGGGACCGAAGGTGATGAAGACCCTGCTGGAAGCAATGGACAGCTATGGGCTGTACCTCCATCGGGTCACCCAGACCCAGGGCATCATGCGTCTGACCGATGAAGAGATCGGGAGGATGGTAGAGCTGGCGCATCAGTGGGAAACTGACCTGATTCTGGCTATCGGCCCCCGTGCCACCACCGACACCTCCGCTTCCGTCCACACCGAAGAGGGCGTGCGCATGGGCTACCGCCTCCGCGGCCAGGAGCAGATCGTCCGGGCCATCGAGGATGTGAAGCGGGCAGCCCGCATCGGCTGCCGCGGCTTCCTCGTGTATGACGAGGGCTGCCTTTGGATCCTGAATGAGATGCGCAAGGCCGGAGAGATCCCGGAGGACTGCCATTTCAAGATCTCCGCCCATGCCGGTCACGGTAACCCCTGCAGCGCGAAGCTGCTGGAATCCATCGGCGCGGACTCCATCAACCCCGTGCGGGACATCCAGCTCCAGATGCTGGCGGCCATGCGCCAGGCGGTGGACTGCCCCATCGACATCCACACCGAGAATCCGAAGTCTACGGGCGGTTTCATCCGCCATTATGAGGTGCCGGAGATGATCCGCGTCGCGGCGCCTATCTACCTGAAGACCGGCGGCAGCGTGGCGGCGACCCATTCCTGGGACAGCACGGAGGACGACGCCAGGAAGCGCGCCAAGCAGTGCAGCCTGGTGAAGCGCATGATCGACGAGTACTATCCCGAAGCCGTTTGGAGCCCGAAGGGAAGCCTCATCTGAAAAAAACGCGCCTGAGCGCGGAAAATATAAGGAAGCAGGAAAGGAAACCGATAGACATGAGACATCATCTGTATAATCCGGATTTCAAATTCATCGTTGAGCCCGAGAATTTCGATAAATACACGGAGCGGGAGCTCCTGCAGTACTGCCTCGGCGCGGCCATGTATATGCCCGGCTTCAAGGATTTTGCCCCCAAGATCCTCTCCAATGCCATGCCCGGCCTGACCACCATGGTCATGTGCTGCGAGGATGCCTGCCCGGAGGAGCGGGTGCTGGAAGCGGAGGAGAACATCCATAAGACCCTGGACACCGTTACCTCCGCGGTGGAGGACGGGACCCTGGAAAAGGAGAAGGTGCCCCTGATTTTTGTGCGTGTGCGGAATCTGGAGCAGTTCAAGCACTTCAGCGCCGGCCTCACCAAGCATCAGGTGAAGTCCCTCTGCGGCATCAACTTCCCCAAGTTCAATGCCGAAAACGGCTACGAGTACTTTGCTTATCTGAAGGATCTGAACGATCGCTTCGGGGAGATCCTCTACGGTATGCCCATCATCGAGGATCAGGAAGTGGCCTATAAAGAGAGCCGCATGTATGAGCTCACCGGCATCAAGCGCATCCTGGACAAGTACAAGGATCTCGTCCTGCAGGTCCGCGTAGGCGCAACGGATTTCTCCTCCGTGTTCGGCGTCCGCCGCGGCGTCGGCTACTCCGTCTACGACATCATGACCGTCCGGGAATGCCTGAGCGACATCCTGAACATGTTTGGCCGCAACAATGACTACGTTGTTTCCGGCCCCGTCTGGGAGTATTTCCGCGCGCCGAAGGAGCTGATGTTCGAGGAGCTGCCCCACTACGGCATCCAGGACTATCTGGTCACCCGCAAGACCATCGTGAACGACGAGATCGACGGCCTTCTGAGAGAGGTCATCCTGGATAAGGCAAACGGCTTTGTCGGCCGCACCGTGATCCATCCCACCCATGTGAAGTTCGTGAACGCCATGCTGGCGGTGACCAAGGAGGAGTACGATGACGCCTGCCAGATCCTCGGCACAGGCGGCGGCGTGGTGAAGGGTTCCGGCGGCAACAAAATGAATGAGATCAAGCCCCATACCAACTGGGCCCGTCAGATCTATAACCGCGCCCGGGCCTTCGGCGTGATCCGGGATGAAAGCGGCCATGTGAAGCTGTTTGCCGTCAACGACTGAGCGGGAACGGAAGAAATGATCGAACTGACTACACCCATCAGCGAGGAGGCAGCCGCCGCGCTGCAGGTGGGAGATACCGTCGAGATCAGCGGATATATCCTGTGCGGCCGGGACGCGGTCCTTCCCAAAGTGCTGAAGATGATCGAGGAGGGGACCGTGGACAGCCTCGGCGTCGATCTTCATGGCCAGGTCATTTTCCATACGGCGGTAAGCCCCGCCGGTGTGGGCCCAACGAGCTCCAATAAGCTGGAGATCGAGAGCAGCATCGAACCGCTGAGCAAAGCCGGGATCAAGCTCCACCTGGGCAAGGGCGAGCTGCACCGGGAGACCATTGCGGCGCTGGACAAATACAACGCAGTATATGCGGTGATCCCCCCGGTGACGGCGCTGCTGGGCGCCAGAACCAGCGAAGAGCGGGTAGTCGCATTCCCGGAGCTGGGGATGGAAGCCCTGCATCTGATCAAGGTGGATCGGTATCCCGCCATCATCGGCGCAGCCCACGGAAAGAGCATCTATGCTCGGGAGGGGCGGACATGAACAAGGACATCGTAAGCCTCGTCAGGGATGCGCTGACGGAGGCCGGGAGCACCTTCCGCCCGGACAAGAAAGCCGCCTATGCGCGGGCGATCCAGGCGGAAACCGATGAAAAGGCGAGGTGGGTGCTGGAAACGGTGCTGGCTAACGCGGAAGCGGCGGAGAAGAACCGCAGCCCCCTGTGCGACGACACCGGCATCCCTCATCTGGTGCTGGAGGTCGGGCCGGACTGCGCCGTGACCGGGCGGATGCTGGATGACATCCGGGAAGGCGTGAAACAGGGGCTGCGCAAGCTCCCCGGCCGTCCCATGGGCATCCGGGGAGACGACAGATGCCGGATCGACCAGTCCGGCGGGCTGGACCCGGATCCGGCAGGGGTGGAGCCCGCGCCGATCCTCCTGCGCCGCTGTGAGGAAAATGTGATCCGCCTGCATATCCTGATGTTCGGCGGCGGCCCGGCGATCCGTGCGAAGACCTACCGCGTATTTCACAAACACAATACGCAAGTCGTTTTGGACGAGATCGTCAGCTGGGCCAAGGAGGGTGTGGCGCAGCTGGGCTGCTCTCCCTGCACCCTGGCCGTAGGCATCGGACGCAGCCATTTCGAAGCCACTTCCATGATGCTCCAGGCGCAGGTGGACGGGAAATATGACGTGCAGTCCGAGATGGAAGCGGAGATCACCCGGCGCGTGAATGAGGCCAATATCGGCCCCCTCGGCCTGGGGGGAAACACCAGCGTGATCGCCACCTTCCTGAAGGTCGGCCCCCAGCGGGCATCCGGCGTGCGCATCGTCTGCGTCCGCCCGACCTGTTGCTTCGAGCCGCGGATCGCTGCGGTGGAATTGCAGTGATGCCCCGCATGGCCGGGCTTCCGCGGCAGTGAAAAATGCAAAGTCGGAGGAAAGCTGTCCTCCGACTTTGAGAAAACAGAGGAAGCCCGCGGTCCTGCATCGGCAAGATACAGGTCCGCGGGGGTTTTACTGGCATCGGGCAGTGCACAGAATTTCAGATAGCAATGACCGTTTGAGTGTGATATACTAAATGAAATCATCACCCGGCGGAACTCCGCAGATCATGTGAGATTGCCGGAATTATGCAGGAAATGGAAAGTCACAGAGGATAACGGACCGCTCCGCGCTCCGGCGCCGAGTTCAGCAGGTCCTTATGAAAGGGCTTACTTCTATGATAAAAAGCTGGGATCGTCAAAACGCATCTGCCCTCGGAAAAGTCATTATTGAGTTTCTGGAATATGCGTTGATGTTTACGGTCATCATCGAATGCAACTCCCTGTTCCACTACTCGGAAAACTACCGGCAGACGACAATGGAAGTCGTGGTGACGGTATTTGCCATCCTGATGGCAGGGATCCTGCTGGTCATTCAAATCGGTCAAAACAGAAAGAAATACCGGGAAGAACTGAAAAGGGACTGGCCGGTCTGGTCAGTGCTGCTGGCCTGCATCTTTGCTTTCCTGGTACTGAATGTCCTGCGGATCGGCGCAGAGAGCGCACTGAGAAAGTATGTCCTGTCATTTGTCCTGTTTTTGCCCATCGCATACCTGCTGTTCCGGGCATACCGCATCAACGGCAAACCAAACGAACTGTTGTTTAAGTATTCGAACCTGATCGTTATCCTTTCGGGTTTGAGCCTGATCGTTTTTGCGGCGGTAATCCTGCAGCCGCAAATCATTCAGGCGAGGCTGCTGAAGACCCGGTGGTCGGGTCAAGGGTATATTAAAGATATCATCAACTGCCTGAATGCTTGCTGTTTTTCATCGGGTGGTACTCGCACAATTGCTGGTTTTACGTTCTACAGAAACAGATGCTTTTTCACCGAACCGCTCATGTTTTGCATTCCGCTGATCACAGCACTCTATACCGAGATGTTCCTACGCAAAAAGCAAAACCGGCATGCATGGAGATGGATGATTCTTCTGGCTGCCGTCCTTTCCTCACAGTCCACTCTGGGAATGCTGCTGGCTGTTGGAGCGATCGGAATAAAACTGATCGAAGGAACAACCCCAAAGAGACGCTGGGTAATGGTTCTGCCGGTGCTGGTCTTCGTTACAGCTGGAGTTTTTGTGTTGCTTAGACAAAAAGCAGATATTGATGAAGGTTCTACAGCCTCGCATATCTATCACTATATCATAGCTTTCCGAACTTTCTTTGAGCACCCTCTGATCGGATGCGGTTATTTTCGGGAGGATCAAATCCTCCTTCATGCTGCTAACCAGACCGACAAGGGACTCAGCAACAGCATTGCTGTTGTGCTTGCGGAGGGTGGAATCTTCTTGGGACTTATGTGCATGGTTCCGTTCTTTATCGGTCTGGCACAAATCAGATCCAAGTATAATAAACGCATAGCTCTGTGGGTCTTGGGCCCTCTGAGTTTGTATTGTGTGACTATTTTCCACTTTCACCTTCTTCTGATGTTGTTTATAGCCTTTGGCTATTCAATGCTGCAGATCACTTCCTCAGAGAAGAGAAAGAAACGAAAACTGGTGCTGGCAGAGGATATAGAAGTGCCGCAGATGTGCATGCAGCTTTCGACGATGGATCGCATCGTAAAAGGAATTATCATCTCCTTAGGCTGCGGGGTGGTGGCGGTCGTCCTTCTGAGCAAAGGTTTCTGGAGGACAGCCTCCCGCTGGTTGGAGCTGCACCAGCTGTATTTGGGACAATCCTCTTGGAAAGTTTATTTCTTTTCCTTGTTTTTGATTCTGATGGTTTTGACGATTCGCTATGCCCTCTTTGCCTTGGGAAAAAGAAAAATGGGAACCTGGCTTGCGGAAACGGTCTGGTTCGTATTTTACAGCGTGCTGTTTTCTGTTGCCTATCCTGCGATCTTTTCTTTGGCGAGCACGGCTCTGGATATTGTAACGACCTTCGGGGATTTGTTTGAAACCGCCGCCATGGCTGGGCTATACTTCGGAGGTATTATTATCGGCTGGCTATTGATCGCCTTATTCCGGTGGAGTAAAAAACTATTCGCCGCAGGGGTTGCCGTTGTTGCTGTGCTTACGGTCAGCATAACTGCGGGTGTCTACCAGTATATGTCCAAGATCTACGTTCCTACCGCTGAAATTGCACCCATTATCCATGAAATTTCCACAGTGGCGGCAGGAAAGCTATATCCTAACGAGCAGCAATTAGCAATGAAACGCTCACTTCCGGAGCTCTCCTATTCGTCTGCCAGAGATGGTGCTTTTGCTGCACTGGGGGAAGCCTCGGTGTTGACGACCCATGATCGAAATCTCCGAGAATTGTTTGCATCAGATTATCAGATTACTGAGCTTTCTCCGAAGTATGTGCTTTATTCCAATGACAGTGATGTAATCGTAGAGCTGCGTAGCAAAGGATATGATTTCTACAAATACTATCCCTTTGCTATGTCTGTGGACAACGAAGCGGCTGTCATTCCAAAACCCGGGAACTACACACTAACTACAGAGCTTTGTAAAAAACCGGAAGTGGATGCTCCCCATACTGCTGTTGGCAGCATACTGATTACCTCCTATTATGGAACGAAGCAGGTCAAGAAACGAACAGTTTATGCAGATGAATTTGATAGCAAAGGTGATGCCAAAATTGATCTTGTTTTTAGCGCAAATCAGTGGGAAGGCATGGAGTATCGCTTTGTTCCGAAGGATGGTTTCGAACTGGTATCAGAAACGATCGCTCTTGTGGAAACACCAGAATACCTCGCAAAGAGAGTATACGATGGAAGATTCTTGTTAATATGGGCAGAGTATTTCGAACCCTCCGGAGAACCCTATTACCAGTCCCAGGGGTATGCGGCAATAAGCAAGGAATATAATAGGGCGGGACGACTCGTGAAGCAGTCTTACTACGACGGAGACGGCGAGCCTGTGATCATCAAATCCGGCTACGCGAGCTTTACTCGGAAGTATAACCGCCAGGGCCGGTTGTGGAAAGAGTCCTATTTCGATGAAAACGGAGATCCTTGCACGCTCAAGGAAGGTTACGCTGCTTTTGAGAGGGAATATGACAGAAAAGGCAATATCACGGTCCTGCGCTATCTTGACGGAACCGGAAGGCCGGTCATAACGACATCCGGTTATGCGGAAACCCGAAGAAGCTATGACAAGGAGGAACGCCTCAGGGAGCAGAGCTACTATGATGCCGGCGGCGCAAACGTATTGCTGCCCGACGGTTACTGGATGGAGAAGCGGGAATATGACGAGGCGGGAAATATCGCCGTGCAGCGGTATTACGATACCTCAGGGCAACCGGTGATCACGACGATGGGCTATGCGGAGATTCACAAGGAATACAACGAAAAAAAGAAAGTCGTCCTTGAAGAATACTTCGGTGTTAACGGAGAACCCATTGCCCTGCCCGGCGGTGCGGCTTCTCAACGGATCGAGTACGGATCCAACGGAAAAGTCTCGGCGCGGCATTATTACGACCTGAACGGTGAGGAGATCACACCGGAATCGTAGCCGGCTCCAAAGGAAAAACCGACGACGCTCCCGCAGCATGCTTGGCTGTGGGAGCTTCTGTTTTCTGCCAAATCGTGGCGCACGCATAGAAAAGCGGAAAATGCGGAACCTAATTCCTGCGCAGGCTTTTCGTGCATTCTGAAAAGCCGGAGAGAAAAAGGCAGCCCGTACGAAGTGCGATCCGAAAGCATCAAGCAACGTAGGGACTTGCCGAAAGCAGGAGGAAAGAGAGATATGAAAGCAACCGGCATCGTCCGACGCATCGACGACCTGGGGCGCGTGGTGATCCCTAAGGAGATCCGCCGGACTCTGCATATCCGGGAGAGCGACCCGTCGCTGATGACATTGGCAAAATGGCAGAGATTCTGCTTCGGCATGTTGGATTTAGCCAAACGGCGGGGCTGGAAGTAGTACATAGTGACGAAAAAGGATGCGCCGACCGTGCATATCCGAGAGGGAGGATTTGGCATGAAACAGATAACATCATACGGATTTAATACCTTGAGGTACTGGGCTCCCCGGCGGGAGGCAAAACAGATAGTGAGAACAGCATGGATGAATTACTCGAAAGGTGGTAAAGCTCAAGCAGATGGCAAAGACGCTGGTGTATCTGGAGGAACACGGCTTTGCAGATTTCA
>JAEEGL016287542.1_pt1 | contig 56790 bp, 59 predicted proteins | sample 9134231 | NCBI WGS metagenome assembly JAEEGL01 (sample SAMN16246548, study PRJNA631951) | gut metagenome | biome: gut microbiome; feature: rumen; material: fiber-attached | host: Bos | place: Iran: Karaj | collected 2018-10
AGGCATTATTCATAGCAGTAATATGTACAGCATCGTTAGATGTGGTAGTACCAGTTGCTTCACGAGTATTACCATTTTCTATATTGTTAACATGACGCATTACCTCAGCCATGAGTGCCTTCCGATTAGTTTCCTCATCTACTACCCCATCAGCAGAAACAACTACATTAGTATATCCCTTGGAACGGATACCTTGTGTCATAGCTTCGATACCGTTAGTAGATTCTTTCTTCTGCTCAACTTCAGTTGCATCTATTTCACTGCGTTCAGTAACTGTATGTGGATCTGATGGATCAGTAGTAGTATACTCTATAGTAACTATTACTGGCGTATTAGGTTTGATAGCATCCCCTAATGCTGTAGTTGGTACCACGACAGTATCAGCAGAAATCAATGAATTAAAGGTCATAGTACTTGCAGCTATTACTACCTTTTCATCACTAGTTTCAATTACTAAACTTGGTTTAGGATAGATTAAACAACCGAAGGATATTAATGTTCTGTCTTCTAATAGATCATTTAAGCACTTGAAGATACTGATGGACTCTAATTCATCGTCAGTAGATACATTAGCTGGCTTATTAGTGTCTTTATCAATATATTCATAAGCCAAGCTGCACTTAAAACTATAGCTAGAAAGACAGGAAGCGTTGATACGCATCTTCAGAGTAACTTTATTGTCTTTAGCGTGTTTAACGTAGTCTCTGAATTCGTCTAAAATGTAGATCATGATTTACTTTCCTTAATTTAAATTAGCTTTATGTACTTTAGCAGCACGAACATAGTAGATAGCACTACGATTATGCATATGTCGTACATGATGTGGTATTTCAGTACTATACGTATCAACATAGATAGTTTCTTCACCAGGTATTTCCCTCAATCTACCCAATAACTGGATACACTGTGGTACACTGCTGAATGATACTGTATTGATACATGTCTTAAGATTTTTAATATCTCTTCCAACACCACATGACTTAATGGTACTGATAATGATGTCAGCTTCTAAATTAGCTAAATCACCATATTCAGATTTGTGTCCGGCAAAGAACACACTTACCTTATTACCATCGATACCTGCTATCTTAGTTGCTAACAGTGTTGCAAATAACTGCGTTTGTACCAGAATAAGACAATGTTGTTTTTCCTTCTTAAGTAAAGTGAAGTAGTTGTAGATACATGGTTTAATTACTGTGGTAATGTAGTATGTTAGTACATCTTTATATCGTGCTAGAAAGTTTTCGTATTTAGCATGGTTATATCCTTTAAAGGATTTGAACCGGTTAATATCTCTTTCTGCGATATTTAAATGATAACCGCATATATAAACAGTAGTATATTTACGTACAAACTGTTCACCAAACTTATACTCTTCCGGGAAGACAAGATTAAAAATCTTTCTACCCTGATAGTTACTTCTCTGATAAGTAGCTGAAAGATAGATATTCATCTTAACATTAGAATACAGATCGATTAAAGTATTTGTATTAAAATTAAGGTGACATTCATCTACTATCTTAGTACCGATACCAAGTTGTTTTAGCAACTCTTCATAAGACGGTAATTCACTATAGGGTGGATTATTTGATACCGCATATAGTGATAATGTTCTGGTAGAAAATAACAGAAATTTAGGTCTAAACCCATTCTCAATACCTTTCCACAAACTAGCTAATGCATCAAATCCCTTAACTATGTAAATGTCATCTCTACTTATTTCGGTGAACTTAAGAATCGAATCATACCACTGTTCAATCAGTAATCCTAAAGAGATAAGCGTTGGATATCCCAGCTTACATGCAGCATAGATAGATGATACAGTTTTACCCATACCTGTACCTAGTGCTAATGGTCTAAACCCTAACTTTTCATCAGTAAGAAACTCAACTACTGGTTCCTGTACTGGTTTAAGCTGTAAATCTGGAGCCAATGGCATATCTATCTTTGCTGTATCAACTGGGGCTATAGGTACCTGCTCGATAGTTACAGTACTATCTTGAGTTACTAGATATTCCATCAGTGTATTTAGCATATACCTAGGGATATATGCATACCCAGTATCTTCATCATACCGAGTATATCTTGCTATAAGTTTAGTACGTCTGGTACGAGGATCAAACTCACGTTCCTGGCAATTACTATTGATATAATACTTAATATCGATACCATTGAAATCGCCTTCGCGTGAACATTTGAATCGTATCCAGGTAGTAGCAACTTCTATGGTTACTGTACGCATATGTTCGTTATAACTCCTTTAGATAAAAAAGATATCCAGATGACTACCATCTGGATATCTATCATATTTTAATAAATTTAATTACTAGTCTTCAGTGTACCCGATCATCCAATCCAATACTGAATTTTGCTTATCTAACAGATAAGTTACTGGTGAATTGAGATATTTACCCAATCCCTCAAATGCTAACATACTTCCCACATGACGGAACTTAAGTATCTTCTTCATATCCGAGAACAGAACATGATTAGTATCCTCTACTCGAGGGATACGATAATCTTCTTCTGATGTTATCTGGAATGCTTTCAATACAGTTTCAATATGAGCTATATTAACATCCACTTTAGAATATATCAATTCAGAGATATACTTTAAAGCATCTTTATTAGTAGTGAACTGGTTGATACCACGTCTAAACATAGAATCAACTGATGCTACATATGCACGCATGTTATCGTTAATGATAGCAGTAGTCATCAATGGTATATTAGCTGTCTTCTCTAATGGAACCCAGATACAACCATTTTCCTTAACTATCTTATCATAGTTAGCTCGGATATGCTTAAGCATAGCCATAGACAATGATGGATCAATTTCACCTGTCTTAAGATTACAAGTGATAACATTTTCACCTTGTCTGATATGAAGAGTTCCGATTCTGGAGATATTGTTTTCATTAATATCTTCATCACGAATCAACATTACATCAGTAAAGTTAGCGAACCCATCATAAGGTATACCTAATTGCCAGGTACCATCATGAAATCCCTTAGTTTGTTTAAGGAATGATGGTGACCACCTGATTTCACAGGCATTAGCCATGATAAACAGTTTATCTCTTACTTCTGCTGGTAACTCATACAGGATACTTAATGTCTTAACCAAATGCTTAGTACTAAGTATCTTCTGGGTTACCATTTCGATCACATGCAGTGCTGCCATGATACCTAAATTGATCTTACGGTTCAGGTTATTGTAGATTCTTCCACCACAAGTCTCACAAACACCTCTACGATATCTGCAAGTCATAGGTGAACGCATATGAACAGTAGTGTTAACATACTTATCAATATTGCTATGATTAAGTAATACTAACTTACCATCCTCAACGATATACTTACCGATAACTACATGTTTATGTTTCTCGGTAATATAGTAATCTACCGTTTGAGTACTACCACAATCACCATCATACACTCGAACTAATGATGAAGTTACTAAGTGCATTCTTCTACCAAAATACTGCGATGTTCTAACTGATTCATGGTTATAGAACGTAGATTTCTTAGCAGACAGTGACTCAACTGCATACTCTTCGATGTTATTTAATCCATCTAACGCATTACCTAATACCGGCTTAGTTACGATACTATCATTAATATCAGTTCGAATACCATAACAATAGATAGTCTGAGGTACCTGATGTTGATTGAGTTGCTGACAACGTTGAAATGTCAGTAATCTCTCATTTTGCAATGCACCAGGTGTACCTAACAATGTCATAATCTTCTTGTTATTTCTACTAATGATATCTTCTACTGTACGAGTAGAATATCCTACCTTGATGTCCCCCTTTTCATCTACTAGGTCATACTTAGTATCGATGATTTTCTTCATTACTGGATCTCTAGTTATATGAGCCATATCTACTATGTCTAACGACGCAGTATATTCGGCTATAGCAGAAAATCCGAAGTAGTACATATCTTGTAATACCTGCCAGATAACATTCTTGAGTTGTTTAGCATTATGACTGGTAATAGCCATAATCTCATCGTAGTAACGATTCCACTCACTATTTAACTGATCAGGAGTACAGATACCTGCCTTGATGAAATGATCTTTACGAATCGGGATATTGAAAGTAGTCAATATCTTCCACCAAAACAGGTTAAGGAATGCCTGACGCTTAGACACCCTTATACTACCATCTGCTAACTGAAGTTCCACCTTACCCTGGATGTGCTCTACATCCATACTTAGTTGCCTTTTAAACTCAGGATCAACTATTTGAGCTAATGTCCAAACTTCCATCTTACTCCTCTTCATTAATATCTATACCAAAGCAACTAAACATGTGCTTAGTTACATTAACTATATTGTTTCCCTTTACAATCTCCTTAGTTGGTATACCAATATTTTTGATTCTTGCCGGATTTTTATCAGTAAGCTGTTTCCACAATAGTGTATCAACTGCCTGTTTATTATTACCATACAGTCCCACTATACGTGCAGCAGTTTCACCACCTGCAGTTGCGATTATATTTCTAATCTCATCTTCACCAAACCTAATAGCTGAGACTGAGTACGGAGATACCGAACTAATCTTATCCTTAGATTTTACTGGTGTTCTAAAATTGTTAACATAACCTACGCCACAAGCGTGCATGTGTGGTACTTTATACAGTAACCATACAAACATCTCACCTATAATTACCGGTTCCTTAGAAACTACAGTACGTTTATTACCATGTTCATCCACCACTACAAACTGTACTGGTTTAGCATGGATATCATACTTCTCGCTTAACTCCAGAATCTTATCCTGATTAATATTCTTCTGGAATGGATTTATCTGTAAGAAAAATCCTTTACGAATAGTATCTTCAACCAAATCTCTATGATCAGCAGCACTTGGATGAGTTGCTTCAAGGTGTTCTGCATAGTTCGGGTTAATATCATTAGCCCAATCTATCATTAACTGCCATGCTCGTTCATAGTCATTCGTTGTACGTACCACCTCAGTTACTCTTCTTCGTAATAACTCATTACCACGATTAAAGAACTGTTCATACCACTGGCCCATTTTGTCCGATAGATACGCAACTATCTACCCGGTGTGCTACGACACCTGCCCATGTCGCCATGGGAATCAGATCATATTTCAAACTTCATAATGAAGCCCAATCCTCTTTCGTGCTATCATACGCTTATAGCACTACATCTGGCGATTAACCCAGATTGATCGTTACACATCCCTACATTGCTGTAGGTTCGTACGGGATTAACTCATAGAGTCTCAACCGTTAAGGGATTGTATGCATATACACTATCACTAGTGTATCGCCCAACGAGTGAAGTTAGGATTCATGCGGTTAAACACTGAAACTGGATCAATAATCATATCAGCTCTAAACCCATCAGCATCTATTGGCATTTCGTTATCAGGTTTTATACAACTAACCACACCTTTGTTGCCGTAACGTCCGGCTAGTTTAAATCCACACTGCACTTTACGCTTATAGATGTAACTGATTTTGATACTGATAAATTCAATAATCTCTTTAGATTTAACTGGTTGCACTACACCCGGTTTACGGATATTAGCTACACCATCTAACCGTTCACCTGCTGTGAACAGATGTCCGAGACAATCATGTACTAAGGTATTGAATCCATCAGTTATAGACTCATCTCGTCTATATACCTCCTGATATATGTTGTATACTGAACGACAATATGTATTCAACTTCTGACGATATACTTCCGCCTGATGATACAGAATATCATTCTTTATCGTACTAATTGGTTTAGCTCTACGGTTAATTCTAACATCGATATCAACTATCTGAGAACCGGCTGGTATTCTAAATAATCTATCATGCAGATACTGAATACGAGATAAATTCTTTCTGGAAGTATCATGAATGATACTATCAGCATTAGGTGAGCGTAATGCACACAATATCCCATCTTCTCTAACCATATCACCAACATCTGGAATAAACTTATATTCCGCCTCATTACCGTACAGATTAAGTGGCAACTGATTCATCTTAATATCAATAGTTATCGTATTAACACCAGTTGAACCTAACCTCTCTGCTGCTGATTCAGATATAACGATACCATCTTCAGTAACCTGTGGCACTGCCATATAAGCTACATTAAGGTTAGTACCGAATATTTTGAAAGTATCTTCATCTTCATGCGTAGGTGCCTGTAGCAGAACATCATCTTTAGCAATGATCATACCAGGATTAACTGATATCCCAGTACTCTTGGTTAAATAACCGTAATCATCATTGCGCATGATGAAGTCATCTAAATAGAAACAGCCGATCTCATTAGTAACCATATCACGATAAATTACCGTCTTCTTTGGATTATATTTAAGTGGATATTCACTTTCATTAATCAAATACTTCGGTATAACTGCGATGATTTGAACATCATGATCTCTTGCAGTAGGATCGTAAGTATACTTACCTATTTTACTTTCATATCCAGTAAAACAACGATCCATCTGAACATCATCTACGATAATAGCTTGTCCTACATGGTCAGTCATCATCATCCCACGCTGAGATGATACTTTATCAGCAAACGGACTTATTAACGGTGCTACTCCTATTAACCTATGGTCCGCTTTAGTATTGTTCAGATACGGATACCCATGGTTAGGTATCATATCCGGGTCCACTTTTTTATTCATATTTTTTAACTCCTAAATTAATAATATCTCATGAACACTCTATTTTAGTAATATATAAATTCAATATGGTTGGAGGAATATATGCTCATTAGTAACAATAAAAGCAATCAAAGTTTCACTGGAGTAATGCAGTATTTGATTAACACCTATACACTAAATGAAGCAGATTCGGATTGGGTACATTACTTACAAGATCATCGGGAATATATCCAGGAACGCAGTAATAAAGTAACGATAGATCCATCTGAAATGGTATATTATCGGTACCGTATCCGTAAGTATCTGCAACATCGTGGTAATTCAACTGATTGTGAATTAGCCTTTAGACTAATTAACTATATCAAATCTGATTTAGACTTCAATGAATCTATAACTGAAGTATACATTCCACCAGTAAGTGTAATAAGAGAACTTCAACGTTCTTATGCTACACTACAGACACAAATCAAGAAGCTGTAGCTGGTGGTACTATCGGTGCTGGTGTGAAATGTTCACCCATATCCTCCAGCATCATCAACTCCTGTATCAGTAATATCAATGGTGCCCATGGTACTATCTCTAATGCCGCTAACCACATTTCCTTCGTAGGTTTAGTTTCTTCACCTGTCAAATTAGGTGGTAAAGCATACAGCATACTGTATAAGAACTTACCTTTCAAACACTCCAACACTTCTATCGGTATAGTAGTATTAATCAACACTACTGCATCCATCAATCTACTACCTGATTTATTCAAATCAGTATCTTTTATGATTTCTAACAATCTACTTAAGTATACATCATGAGGTAATAACTTAAGATCAAAGGTATATAACAGATATGATACTGTACCTTCTATCCTTGCGGATATTCCATCTACCTCAACTCTATCCTGTTTAATCCAACGTAATAAAATCTGTCTGATACTATCTAAACTTTGTGCATATATAAACGGGTCACACTGTAATGGATAAAATGCAGTACCTTCGTTGTTAAGAAAAATCTCCTCTGACGTATCATGTAGTATTGGTTTTGTTTTATTAAATTTAAGCCATCCAAACATAAAAAATTACCTATCTTTACTCATCTACAACCATCGTGGAAGAACCTGAAATAATGATGTTATTGCTTTCACAATTAATATTAACCGGACTACCTATCATAGCAACAGGTATACCATCTACTCTAAAAAATGAAGAACCATCGGAAATGACCGGTACATGATCATGTCCATGACTCTTGTTATGATGTTCACATCTATCACCTACACATGCGACTGGTCTACCATCACAAACCATCGTACCAGAACCAGTTATGATTCTAGTTCCTGGATAACCATCATGCCCTGAGGTCATATCTCCTACACAAGCTACTCCTCTTCTCATAAACTTCCTCCTTTAGATACATTGATGCTAGGTGCTACTAGATCTATCTTAGATCCACTGGTAAGACTTATAGCACCCTTACTTTTAATCTCAACGTTACCATCACACTCTAATGATACATTACCCTTGATAGTCTGAGTAACATTACCTTTTACCTGCATACTGAGGTTACCGTTACATGAAGTGTTAGTATCATTCTGCTGTATCTGTACAGTTGCACCTGATTGAGTTTGTAGCGTTATAGATTGTCCAGCACTATCTATCAGTATAGCGTTACCAACATCATCACCTAACATAACAAGGTTATTATCCGCATCTATTTTAAGCATGTACTTAAACTGTTCGCCATCAGCTTTATTGGTACTTAGTGTGATACTGTGGCTTCTTCTAGTATCCATCTCAAAATAGTAAGAGTTATCATTGTTAAGTACGGTATCATTATCAAGTGTACCGGATATAGCGATACGATGCGTTTCAGTTCTTCTATTACCCTCAGTACGAGCACATGGTTTCCAGAAGTATTGCTGTTCATTATCTCCCAGCTTAATTACAGTAACCTGTTCACCAGCACGAACATCTGGAGGAAATGCAGTATGGTTACTTGAATCATCGCGATAAGTACAGGTGATATAGTTAGATTCGCAGACATCGTTAGAATAGGTGCTGGAGGTATTACTACTGTTAACTACACGTACAGTAGCATCCGTTGGTAGTAATTTACCAGTGTGAAAAGGTAATAGATCTGGACAGAATACTTTTAATTCACGGCTATTCTCTTCTTTATCACAAATAGCATAACCGGCGTATTCCTTAACTGGATTTAATTCATTAGAATTAACAGGCATGTATATACACCCCTTAATGAAAAAAAAATACATATAAGCAAATTAATGCTTATATGTATCAAAATGTTACTTAATTAAGTATGATTTATGATTACTGACCGTACATCTGCCTTAAGCACAATGGTGCATCAGGTGCCAGATTAACTGGCTGTACATAACCCTGAGTCATCATTGGTGGTGGTACCTGAGCTACTGCCATCTGTCTTAAGCAGAGTGGAGCATCAGGAGCTAGATTACCTACTGGAGCAGTATATGCAACTGGAGCAACAACTGGTTGCTGTGCTGCCATGGCTTGTACTACTGACTGTGGCATATCTGACAATACACCTAAGGTATTAGTATTAGTAGGAGCCAGACTGTTAACACAATCTGTACACCATCTAGCCTGCTTATAGTACTCATTCAGATATGGTAAGTATTCCTTAATATTCTTCCAGTCTGACAAATCTATATCAATCAGCTTAGCTGGTTTTTCTAACCGACGTAACAGATCAACATAGACTGTAATGAAACTTTCGAATACTGGAATATTAGGATTATCTGGTTTATAGTCAAATACTGTCAGATCATCACAATCTAATAACTTTTTAACCAATGATTCCAGAATCTCCCAGGTCTGCTTTCTGAATGATGGATACAGCTTTCTTACTTTCTCTTTAAATAAGATACAATTTACTCTACAGATCTTATCGGTCTTATTATAGTAAATGTTTAAGAAATCTGACGGCTTAGATATGAAGGACGAAACTTCTTTTAATAGCTTTTCATCTACTTTAGAAGTATACTGCCCTAAATACTTACACTTAAGTACATCATCTTTTTCATGTTTAGCCTTCTTATCATTAGACCTTAATCCTGCTTCCAGAATCTTGAACATGATCTTTAACAGGATACTTGACACATTGAGATTTCTGGTATGATAGTACCAGGATGTAATTGCCTGTCTACTTTCACCCTCATTGAACGGATTGATGATGTATACAGAACTATTAGTAGTACCATATATCGCCAATGGTCTCTTTTCTGATGAAGGTAATTCAACCTCAATTACTTCACCACTGTCACTACTAGAGATGAATTTATTTTCATCTGTACTTACTTTGTATATTCCACCAACTTCAATAGTCTGCGCTATAAAGTTAGTTATATCGTTGTTCATGTCTGCCATGAAAATATACTCCTATATTAAAACTAAATATTGTATTCTCTTACATCTGCTGATGGTGCTGCCATAGCACTAGCACAACAGTCACGTAATACATTAAGCAATTGTTGCTGATTATTAGTTGCTACATTAGCATCCCCAATAACCGGAGAATACAAACCACTTAATGTGCTGTTGACTGAGAACATACCATCCTGATGTTCTGACCTACTATCGTGTAGTACTAAGTTAACTAATGTTTCACCATAACTGATAGAAGAGCTGATGTTAACCTGGAAATGTCCGCAGTTATTTATGATAATACTAAATAAATCTCTTTCCAGAGTTCTAATTAAGTTAATCACTGCGAATTTATATGCTTCATCTGAGCATGGGTATAATGTTGCTGCATTTGATACATTACAACAACCACATATACCAGGCATATTACTTGGTTTACTTGAATCATAAGACATCTGGATAAAGCAAAAGCCATTGCTAGCCAACAATGCAGGCATACATGTACTAATCATGCTTGACATCATGTTGGTTCGATTTGGACCCATTGGGTCAGCTTGCTCATACTCAATCATTCTGTTCGTATAGTTATACGGCTGACAATTCATGTATGGATATTCCTGCTCAAGTTGTCCAATCGTGAACGATACTTCTGGTCTGATATTAGTATTAGCTGCATTAGCAGAGTAATACAACGGTTGAGTTTCTGCACCTAGGTTATGAGCCAGGTTATTTATATACTCACCTGAAACATTAGCTGTGTAATTGAAATTAGGCGAACCCATATCACAATCACCCATCATAGCTCCAGCCATACCAACACTTCTAGCCAAACCATCAACCAAAGTAGACATATGTGAAGTAGGACAATTATACTTCACTGCTATCTCTTCCGTATCAGAATCAGCATTCCTTAATGGTGAAGGTGAAGTTGACATTTGATCGCTATAATAGTCAGTTTGTCTGATACCACCAGCTAACTTATCTATACGTAATGATGTCACATCTTTACCATCTGCCTGAATCTGATTAGCTACCTCTGCCCCAACGATATCTCTATCAGTAACAGGTGTTACTAATCCACCAGGTTTATAGTTAAAGCTGGTATAATGAGTAGTTACCAATACTGCATCTGGATTAGTATATTCCCGTCCAATATTACTCATAACGTATGATACCGGCTCACCTAACACATAACCACTGAATAACTCATACGACATATTTGAGCTCTGAACCAATGGTGAAACACTATTTCCAATAGGTTTAATAACTATCAGCAGAAATGTCCAATAATCACTAAATCCACTCAGATTGATTAGATCTGCTTGAGTAGTAGGCATAATAGCTGAAGATGCTGCTAATGAATTAGTCATAATTGCATCTTCCTCCCTCCAGCCGCCTAAACTGTTAACATTTCCTAACCGATTATTGAGCTGTTGTCTAAACGACTCATTAAAATCGTATTTCAGCGGTCTACGACCATAGTTAGCTATATCCTTCGGTGCGAATAGATATAACTGCGTTGTAGTGTTCCATGAATGGTTCAGTAATAAATTCTTTTTATTATCGAACGTTTGTATGCTATTTAGCATTTCTCTTCTTACTCCTTCCTATATCGCAAGCCGTGGCAAACTAACGATACTAATGTTAAATCGATGAAATATTTGTGTTTTCTACCATTAGCCACTATAACAGTAATAAATACCTCATCTACACATGATTTAAAAATCTCACAAGTAATTGCGTTAGAACTATTATTGCGCTCCAATAGCGCAACTAAGCTCTTAACATACGTAGGACAATCCCTATCTAGTAATATATATTTACAACTGAACTGAGAATTTACATTCATCATAAACTTATAACAAATCGATAACAGTTCATCTGTAAATACTTTGACCTTTATATACCCATCTGCTTTATCAGCAACAGCATGTTTAAGCGGGACTAAGATACCATCCCGATTAACCTGACCATTCTCTAATAAAGTAGCTAACACTGCATCATACTTTCTATATGACTTAGGGCAGGGTATATTTACCGAAGCTTCTATAACTGTAGCTAATGAGTTATCGTTATTGTTGCTGAATAACAAATCAGTATATAACAATAAATCATTGATAGTAGTAGGATATCCGGTAAATGAGTCAATATCGATATAACCACAATCACAGCAGTCATGGACATAGTTGTCATATAACTCACTTAGATTAAGCTGATCATTCATCACTAGTTCATCTTTCAGTTCCAGTAATGCATTATCATACTCACTGTTATCTAAGGTAGTTAAATATTGTACTAGATCACTTACATCACTAGCACTATTAGCTTCAGCTACTAATATCTCGATAGTATCAACATAGTAGTAGTTGTTACGATGTGCTGTTGTATATAGATGACTGATTACACATTCATGCAGAGGTGATACGGTATTATCAGTCAGAGTAGTGATACCATTAGTATTAACTAGTACATATGCTTTATCTTTATCAGTAATAAGCTTAGTGTAGATGTGACACCATTTAGTCTTTTCTGTACCAAGGAACACATCTACTGTCATTATACCTGCTCGATTGCTATACTGTACTCGTTTAAGTAATCCCTCCGGCACTACAAACCGATTATGCATAGGGATAATACTACATGAATCATCCTTTCCGATAACTACATCACCTGCTGCATATTTGCTTTCAGCTAAGAATGCTTCCACCCATTCCCTCCTCATTCTCAGTACACTCCAGAATGAGTTTACATATCAATTCGCCAAGATTATCACTCGCAAAGTATTCAACACCATTGTGAGGTTCTAAATCCATGGCGCCCCAGATTACGTTAGCAGTATTGATATTGTACTTATTAGTTACAATAGTACCAATCAGTTCATCTAACGAAGTATGCCAGCTTACTTCACCTACATCGTAGATAAATCTCTCTGCACACCTGCTGTATGCTGCATTACTGCGATAAATTGACATTAACCTTGACTCTGCACCAGTATTAGTACTCTTACGAGTAGTTGTAGGTGTGAGTGATAACAGATGCACCAGTTCATCATAACCAACGGTTATAAAGTACATTTGTGCTACTACTATCAATGCGGCTAAATCTTTACATGACAGCAATTCGATAGATTTTGCTCCTAACAAATCATTACCAAACAGTATACCTAGAATATAACTATTAGTTATGTTAAGCATAACGTGACTGAAATTAGTATAATATTCTATCGCGTTCTCTATTTCTGCTCTATTCCAACTATATTCATGGATATATCTGTTTACTATATCTTGCACTGCAAATGTAATCAATACATCTGTATCTGCAGTATTTTTAGTATTAGCAGATTCTACCTCTAAGATACTGTCATTATTTTCTTCACCACGAGATTCATTACCACCATTCGGTATCTGACGATACTGAATACGAGTTTTATTCTTACCTCCTTTATTGTAATTCTGCACTGGTGCTTTAATATTAGAGAACACATATTTCATCAATTTACTATCTTCCTGAGATAGATTCATGATGATTGCCTTTCTGGTAAATAAAGTTGCTAATGCTTTATCAATCGTAATATCTAACGTATCACCATTGTAAATATTGTTAGCACACATACCTTTATTAGCATCCAATGTTTTCACTAATACGCAGGTTACATAGTTAACCAACTTATTATACAACCTATCTCTAGTTTCATCATTTTTGAGAATATTTTTCAGGATTGTATATGCATGGATTTCTATTAATGACCTATCCAAATCTATCAACTTACAGTTATAGATAAATGCACCTATAATCACCGAGAATAACTTACACATCACAAACAAGGTAGCTAAGATACGTTGATCAGAAATATAGAAAGTTTTCTCTGCACTATGCTGCGGCATTTCACCGATATTATCTAAATCTGCTAACTTAATGTGTTCATTACAGAACCACTGTAAACGCTCATATAAGTTTAAGGTGGTAGGTGAATCTAACCTGGTAATGATGTGTGCTAATTCATCTTCCAGTGTATACATGATTGTATCATTTCTTCTGATAATATCCGGATCGCGATTAGTTAAATCAATCTTATTCCGATTAATTTCAGTAATGATACGATAATGCATTAATACTAAGCTAGATGCGAAGAATAACTTTTCATCATCATTCAAAGTTTCTAAAAACAGATTAGGATAATAGAAAGTAATATCAAAACTTTCCTGAGTTGCGGATGGTTTCAGATTGTTATACATGTCAGTATTGAAATGCAGTAACGGCTCAATATTGAGAGATGGATCTGGTAACTGTTTACTTATATCTAATCCCTCTAAATCCAGATATACGCAAGCGGTTGATGAGGTTGTGTCTTTTATAAATTTCATGTAGACTCCTAATTTACAAACACTAATTTCCCTATATTAAATGTCACGTAAATTTTAATTTACCTAACTATTATAGTAATATATAAATTCAGTAGCTTTGAAGTATAAAAGTAAAAAAGATACTACCACCCATGTGCCGGTGGTAGTATCTTTAACAACAATTACATTGTGGAGTAAGAAGAATTAAAACGGAAAATCATCGTCACTAGTTGTAGTAGTATCAGCAGGTTGCTGCTGTGTCTGCTTACCAGCAAATGGATCTTGTTTAGCTGCACCCTTGCTACCTGGTTTGCTGTTACCATAAGTACTTAATAAATCTGCCTGAGGTAATTTTACTCTAAGTACATCGATAAACTCTTCAGCACCTTGCATACTACGTACTTCTTTAGGTACCGGATTGGTACCATCGGAGAATATCTGTGAAGCTCTGAAATCAAATTTAGCACCAGTACCATTAGCATTGATTTCAATACTAATCATACCTTTATCATCTCTTACAAAGCAGATAGAACCCATTACTTCATATTTCTTAGAATCATAATTAAATTCCTGAAGTACTGATGGAACTCTTTCTTCTCTGGTTGAGTCCATTGCTGATTTGAGTTTCTTAGCTAAATCTTTAGCATAAATAGGAGAAACCTTAATCTTGATAGCAGGTTTACCACGAACATCTTTCTTCCATACTACTAAGGAAGATGAACCGTTAAATGCACTTAAATTTAAAGTGTCGCCGTTAGCATTTCTTAATCTATAATAACTGTTAAGATCGAACATCTGAAGAAACTCCTGTTAAAAATTACAATTAGATAAAATATCCATCACATCATCAGCCACAACATCACGATCAGATGCGATAATTAATGGCCAATGTATAGCACCGAATAATTTAGCCATCGGGCTATTTTCCCGCATTACCCAGATATGAATTCCATCCTTATATACTCGTAGCACATCTTTTTCCTTAAGAACTAGATATGGACTACCCTTATATAGTTTAGCATACTCATTAAAAGTATACTCACCTATCATGAAGGTTACTCTGCGGTCATCGTTGTATATGTGTTTTACTGACATAAAGATATCTGTCTTATTAACATATTCCCAGTTACATACCGCATGAGCTAAGGGTGGGCATAATAATAGTAGGCATATAATTAAAGCTCGCATATACTAAAACTCCTTAAATATCTGGGTCAATAAGAGTGGTTGCAGCTACACCTAATCCAGGTACCTGTAATATTTTTTCAAGTACACTTTTATCTGGCAGTAAGTTCCACTGCTCAGCTTCAGCTCTCTTTTTAATATCACGTTTACCTTTATTATCTAACTGACATTTCATATACCACTTATCACCAAGTAATAAATGAGTATATTTATTAAAAGGTATATGCTCACTGTCAAATACCTTCTTACCGAATTCTGGTTTCTGTTTAAATTTACCAGTAAAAGATTCTAATACAGTAAAATCTTTAAATACTCGATATAGATGGAAATCAGAACATACATGACTAACTAGTAAGGTAGATCTGAATGGTATATCAGTAAAGCGTTCACCTAGAGATTTAACTAAACTCTTATGACACCATTTACCTTTCTCATCTTCTACGGAAAAGAGGATATCTGAACCCTCAAAGTTTTCAATGAAACCTTCCTTCTGAATAATTTCAGCTATGGCATCACGTACTTTCCATCTTTCTTCTGTACCCTTAGGATATTTATCTCTACGGTAAGTAGATGGTAGGTGTTCATAGTGACCCATATAGAAACAGATAATAGGTTTGAGCTTACTATGTGTACTACCACATATAGCGTTATAAGTAGCTATATATTGCGATAATACGGTACAATCCACGATAGTATCCCTAGCTATCTGTTCAACTATAGAAGTTCTGTCATTTCGGTCTCTTACTAAGGTTTCTATATTGATAAGATATAGATTCCAGGTTTTTCTTTTTGAACTACGGGACATATCACTTATTGCACCTAATATAGGTGCTACACCATAGCTAACGGCTATACCATTAAACACATTAGGTGCATCTGGATTGATAGGTTGTAATGATGGCATATGTATACTACTCAGCTAATAGTTGTTGTACTTTAGTAACAATAACATCTTTACTGAATTCAGGATTGATATTATTATCAATTAAAAACTGATATGCTAATTCACCTAAATTATTCATATTAGGTTTAACATCAGTAAAAGTATCTATATTAAGTTCATCTAACTTAAATACATTGTCATCTGTCTCATTTATGCGTTTACCTGAGAAGAAGATATTTGGATGTGCTTGAAAACATACTTTCTGATAGATACCTCTATCTTCCGGATTGTTATAAAGTACTCTTACATATCCTCTAGGTACAGTAAACTTATCGTGCATTTGAGTAAGAAGACTGTTAATCCTGGTTTCGATGTCATTACCTTGTGGTTCTATCGTGATAAATAAGTTAGCATCAGCATTTACGGTGAAAACACTAGCCCATTTTTCACCATCACGGTAGAATGTATAAAATCCTTTATCTTCTTCTTCACCATGAGCCATCCTGTCAAAGCTACCGCAATAGTAAACATTAGCTTTATGACTAGGATGATGAATATGTCCCATGATAATTAAACCATTCGGATCGATAAATGGTTTAAATTGATCTATCGTGTAGGTACACTCAGGTAAATGTTCTACACTACAACCTAGTGCATAATCAAAACTACCATGACCTAATACGATATCTGCTTTATCCCATCCTAAACACTTGAAGTTATCAGCTATATGCTTCATAACTTCTGAACTATGCTTATATTGTAAATTATCTGGTATATACAACATACGCAGTCTAGTGTCAGAATGGTCATTAAAGTGACTTAATTCTTCACAGGTTATTTTGTCAATAACTTTAGTTCTGGTATATGGGAGTTCTAAGTTATTGAAGATAGATACCTGGTCTCTATCATGAGTGTAAGTACCGTGCAGTATACGTATCTGCATACCAGTACTACTGGATATAGAGTATATATCCTGGATAAACTTAAGTACATATCGGTTAGCACTGCTGTTGACAGTGGTTAACTGGTCATAAGTATCTCCGGTGAGTAAGAGGAGCTGAGTATCTTCTAATGCTGGGTATAGATACTTAGTTAGTTTAGCATACAGCTCCTCTGCTCTTAGCTTAGGGTTACCGAAATGAAGGTCACCTACCGCTACTATTTTAAAAGTCGAAGTCGTCGTCATATTCTGTATTTTGTGATGATGGGGCCTGTTTAGCCTGTTCCTTAATTACTGCATTTACTTCATTTTGACTAACAGGTCTATCAGGATGTAAAGGATCGTTACCTAACATCTTACGATGAAAATCTGTTGCCAAAGACTCAAACTCAGCCATGTTTTTCTTTAACTCCTCTACTGGTTGTGATTCCACAATAGATTCGTACATGAGCTTATCGATAGCGTTACGTTTCTGTTCTACGATAGGATTATTATTGTCTCTAAGCATAGCAGGATCATTGTAAGTACGATATGCATCTATGATACTGGCTTTGTCATTACGTATTGGGTGTAAAGTATTAAATACTGGCGGCAAAGTAAATATCTCCTCTTGAGTATAATCATCTACAATGTGAACAGGTCTACGTACATTTACTCGATGGTAAAATTCCTGACTTAGTTCAGCTAGATGATTGATTTCATCGACTGACAGATCTCTTTCCGCAGCACGACGTTGCATATCTGCAGAGTATAGAGCACTGTACTTATCGAATTCACTTTTAGTTATAACAGTATCTATATCGATTTCTTTCTTAAAGATACGATACATTTCGTCTACTTCACGGTTAATTGCTTCCAGAGGATTGACTGGAGCAACTTCTTGTGTAAGTGCTGAGTATAATTCCTCAGCTGATTTGTGTTCAGTCATAATTATCTCCATTTAACATAGCAGTATCTACTGACCTATCGTAAACCAAGTTTGTTTCATTGGTGCGTTTATCCACCAATATTCGACCACTCATTAACACTGGCACAGTCTGTTGTGTATCAGTAGATATAGTCACACCAAAATGTATCGTATATCTATCAGTGTTAGCTTCGTAGTCTTCTGTCGTAAAATCCAGTGTAAAAGTATAGTCACTAAATTTCCGTCTCAAAACATTTTCTATACTACTTTTTAAATTATCACATAACTGATTCCGATTATGCTCATACTTAGAGGCTATAGTACGGAATGAAACCAAGTAATCTTCCCATAAATCAGAAGTACCACCAGGATTCATAATAACAAACCGTATCAAATTAGCAACTTGATCACGAACATCTAACAGATATCCGGAAGAAGATGATAATGTCGGTGTAACAGTAATTGGCATATACAACTTTTCCTATAAACTATTGTTCATTGAGTGCTATATCCTGAAGTAAACCAAAAGTACTAATAGTTATACTAGGTTGTAGTGATGAAGATTGATCAATGTTAGTGATGTCCCAGTCATGCGCTACATAGTATCTGCTGCAAATCTCGGGCAGATCTTCCCAGTTACAAGCTACGCATTTCTCATAGTTATCATAGTTAGATGCTCTGATATAGAGTCTAACTGGAGTAGTACTTTTTATTAGATCAGCTCGTTTAATCAACTGATATTTCTTCATACATAGATATCTATCTATTACATCCAAAGATAATACCAATTTAAGTTGTTCTTTATCTAAATCTATGTCATGTACCCAATACTTGTGAAAAGCGGTAGTGAATCCATGCTGAGTCATTACTTCTTCTAATTCAAAGAACTTACAGGTAGTCTCAAATGACTCAAGTTCTTCAAGTTTACCAAAGTAACTAACCTTAATAATGATTTCTTTATTTGGGTTAATTGCTAATCCTGCTGTCTGTGCAACAAATTCCATACTAAAATTTTCCTTAAGTTAAAAACATTTTGCATATTAATATCTGATATAGGTAAAAAATAAAAAAAGGATCACTCCAACACCTATGCGGTGCTGGAGGTCCTTTTAATTCCTGTTTGTTTTGCGATTATTTTGGGATAATATTATTTCTTAATCCAGTCAGGCATGAATGGAGCATTATATTCTTTGAATTTAACTTCCATCTCTTCAACCACATCTTTATCCAGAGTTGATTTGAGTTTCATGTTGATTGTGTGAGCAGGAGTCTTAACAATTACCTTACTCCTATCCTGAATGTTCTGAGAAATCTTAGCATTCTTAGATGTGATTTCAGCCTGGCCTGCGCCGCCTGGTAATACATATTTACCTTCAACTTTAAGCTTAGCTGCATCTTCTGCTGTTATCTTATCTTTCTTACCATCATTAATCTTTGACTCTAAGATATCACCGTTTCTGCGAATGGAACCAGTATTCATTTCGCCTAATAATCCAGTGAATTTATCGATTTCAACATCAGTCAAACCTTCCTGTTTCCAGAATGCTTTAACTTTAGATGCTGGCAATACCCAGTCATAGCTGTCCTGTGGTTTTGCGTTTTCATTTAAGTATGATAAGAATTTTTCTCCGGCTTTTTGTTCTGCCATTTTTAATTACTCCTAATATTAGAATCAATTTATTACGATATAACCTAGCTATAGTTATATCACCAAATTTATAATATATAAATAAAATTAAGTTGACTGATAGCTATCAAGCTATACATACAAAATAGTACCTAACTGATGTATCAGCATCTTATTAACATCTAGTTGGATAAAATCAAACCATGCTCGCCAGTCGATATCTGGATACTGGCTAGTAACTGCTGGATCAAAAAATGAAGTAAGATCTAACAGAGTGAATTGATTTCTATCAAACAGTTGTTTAATCTGCTCTATAGTAGTACATGACATATTAGGTATATTTAAACTACGTAAGAACTGATCTACTGTAACATTACCACGAATACTGTGTATATATTGTACAAACACTTGTGCATCCATAGGGGCAATCACATCACAGTAGATATCTTCCCATTTTAGCATGAAAAGATCAACTATACTGCGTACTTTGTCTCTGGATAGTAAAGTATTAAAGATGTGGTAATGTCCGCCTTGTAATGAAATACCTAACGATGATAGGAACATCAGTATCAAGTGTGGTAACTGACCATTACAAGTACGGTTAATACATTTATGCGTACCAGTGATCGTATCATAGAACAACGGTTGTCCACAGATAGGACAATGAGTTAATCTCATGTCAACACGATCATTGTCTGACATGTTTTCTATTTTAAGTAATGGACGGTTTTGTTCTCCTACACTAAAACTGATAGCGTCACCTTTAGCTAATGCAAAGTCAGATGCCATATCTAAACAATGGATAGGTACTCTTTTTAATATAGATGAGTTATTCAGTTTAATGCCAGGATGTATGTCTATATAGACATCTAACGAACTGTCAGGTGAAAATACATACGAAACGTTATCAACGTTAGTAAAAACTTTATTCATTGTCACATATTCTCCGGATAAATCGAAGTTGGTCGTGATTATAAGAAAATATATGGCGTACATTCACACAATATAATAATTGAAATAAAAAAATATACACAGAGAGGGGGAAGAAGCCCTCTCCGTGTATACGAAAAAATATTATGCGAAAATATGAATACAGCAACTTGTTTCTGTGGAGAAGGTAGGTTGCTAAGCCTGTGAACTTATGACTGAGAACACGCAGTTATGGAAGACTCATCATAGAACAAAATGAGCTTTTATAAGTGTAGTATGGCGACTTGTTTAAAGGAGTTTGTATCCGACAGTCAAATTGAAGAAACCCTGCCGTCACAAAAGTAGGTTGCCAAGCCTGTGAACTTATTAGCCCGAGAACACGCGGTTTTAGATTGAAAAGCTACTTATCTTAGATAGAGTGACAGTGTCAACCGCAGAATTGGAGGAAGCATGTTGACTGTCGAGGAAGGTAGGTTGCCAAGCCTGTAACACTTATTTACCCGAGCGTACGCGGTTAATAGAGAATGACCTATGTATTTCAATTGAGTAATATATAAATAAGATTATAATGAATCTATCTGCTCTTGCAGGTGCATGATAGCTTCATCAGTATCAGTCTTGTTGTTATTGATTGCAGTAGCATTGTTAGTTACTCTAGTATCTAAACTACTGATACCACTATGTACATCTAACAGGTCTGCGTCAATGTCATTAATCCTATTATTTAAATTATTATTATTGTCAGTTACAGTATTACCTAAAGATACGATATTAGATCTGATAGTATTTATATCAGTTAAGATAGTACCATTAGCTGTATTGATATTATCTATATCTGCTCTAAGTGCATTATCACCAGTAGTTACATCGGCTGATAAGGTAGCTAACTGCTGTGATACAGTATCTATGCTATTCGTTACTGCTGTTATATTAGCATTAGTTGTAGCTAAATCATTAACCTGTTGGTTTAGAGTATTAGTAATGCTAGTAATGCTTGATTTTACTGTAGTTAATTCACTATTGATAGCTGCTACGTCTAATACACCTATCTCATCGATAGCGGTGGTATATTCTTCAACTGTCTGCTGTAGTTGTGCTATAGTAGCATTCTGTTGCTGGATAGTTGTTAGTGCAGCAGTTGTTTCTTCTGCACATCTAGTTATAGTTTCATTATAAGTAGCTAACTGAGCAAGTATAGTATCAAGGGTAGCTTTATATTTCTGCTCTAATGCCACTAAATACGGTGACATTACTGCTTCTATAGTAGTTTTTATGTTGTTGACAGCCATATTGGAATATTGCCTCCATCGTAAACTTGGGTTAATCTTCATTTTATATTAATATAAATGTCAGATATAATAGATTAATTTTAGATGTGGAGTTATGATGAGAATTGATTACATTAAGTTAGTTGGATATAAAAGATTTAGACTAGCTAACATACATACTTTCGAGGCTTCTTTTCCAGAAGCAGTAACTATGATAATTTCAGAATCCGGTAAGGGTAAGAGTAGTTTATTATCTCAACTTAATCCTACTCCAGCAGTTAGAACTGATTTTGAAAAAGATGGTTATAAAGAGATACATATTACTCATAAAGGCAGTAATTATGTATTAATTTCTGATTTCAGTAATAAGGCTGCACCACATTCATTTATTATGAATGATACGGAACTTAACATAGGTCATACTACTGATGTTCAGAATGAACTAGTACTACAACACTTTAATATTAGTTCACTGATTAACAATCTGGTATATGGTAAGACTAAGTTAACTGAATTATCTAAGAGTGAGAGAAAGAATCTATTTCTCAGTATAATTCCGATGGAATTAGAATTAGTAGTAAATGCTCATAAGAAAGTTATGAACCATTTACGTGACTGTAAAGCTAATCTACAGATGTTACATGCTCGTAAAGTTAAGCTTGAAGGTGAAATGATCGGTAGTGAAGTACTTACTCAGAATATCAACACTAAGAATAAGTTACTTAGTATCAAGCAGAATGCCAGTGAAATGATACTATTATTACAACAACATCTTAGTAAGATTACTGAGGATAAAGATTATAATACCTTTAGTGAAAATGAAGTTACTTCAGCTAGAGCTAACATTAATGAATTTAAGAAGAATAACAGCAATAAGTTTATTGAGTGTAAAGATGTTCCTAGAGATGATAGTACCTATAGCGAACTTAAAGATAACTGTATTAATCGATTAGGTGAGATTAAATCTAAACAGCAGTATCTGACTACTGCTATAGATAATATCAATAATAACATTAACAAATACACCGAACATTTAGAGGCTTCTAAGAACAACCCTATAACTGCATTGGAAAACTCTATATTAGAGTTAGATAAGGAATTAGCTACTTTTACTAATCTCCCAGATAAACCGATAGATATAAGTAATGTTGATTTATTACGTGATACTGTTAGTACTATTACTGATAATATTCTCATTATTAAAGATAGCGGAGTAACATTACAGTTACCTGATAAGATACATGAACTGTATAATGAATCCTGTACCTTGAAAACAGTTATCGCTAGTGAAACTGATAAGAGAAACAAATTAGTAGATACTATTAACTATCTCAGTGAAACTATAGCTAAAATTAAGAACAAAGCAAGTATACCGGAAAATTGTGTACTACATCAATGTGGGTTAAGGCAAAGTATAACTGATCAGATCAATAGCAATACAGATAGACTTAATACTGCTAAACAGGAATTAGTCAAAGCTGAGGCTTGTGTTACTGACTACAATACTAGATTAACTGAATTAAATAAGGTACTAGCTCCTTATAGTGCATATAAGTTAGTATCCAGATTCAACGATATCTCTCGAGCTATGCGTACTTACTTTAACTACACTGATGGTGATGATAAGTTAATTGATACTATCAACATTCGTGGTACTGCTATAACAGCTGATCTTACTGAAATGATCGATAGTGCTATAGCTTACCGTAAGTATACTGAACTGAAAAATAAAAGAGATTCTCTTAATAATAAGCTAAATGTACTAGTACAGTCTGCTTCTTTATCTACTGAGTTTATCAATAGTGAATTGATAAAAATGAAAGCGGAACTTGCTGGTAAAATTAGTGAACTTAATGAGTTACAGAACGAGTATACTGCTACTGCTAAGACTTATGCTAACTTAATAGCATATAAAGAGTTATCTACTCAGGCAGTTGATATGCAGTCTAAGTTCGATGGAGTTGAACGTAAGTTAATAGTTAACAAAGCTTACGAGTACTGGGATAATCTAAGAGCTAGATTAGTTGAGTATTCTTATACTCTGGATAGTCAACTACGATCATTAGAAACTCTAGTAGAAACTCAGCAACGACTTAGGTTTAGTTATGAGAATGAAATATTAGCACAGATAAGTAAGATCGAAGAAGATAAAAAACTATATGAAAAATTAGAGATGTCATTATCACCTAACTCAGGTATACCACATCGGTATATGGTTAAATATCTTAATACTCTTATTAACAATGTTAATCATTTCCTTAACAAGATCTGGGCATATCCGTTAGTAGTATCTAACATTAACGAGCATGATACCATTGATTATACTCTACCCGTAAAAGTAGGGGCAGAAACTAACCGAGATATCAGCATGTTAAGTGATGGTCAATCGGAGATTATGAATTTAGTATGGACTTTGACTATATTGTTACAGATGAAACTTCTTAACAATATGCCGTTCTATGCTGATGAAATAACTAGATGTATGGATAGTTATCATCGTAATAAAACTATGCAGTTTTTGAATAGTTTACTAGATAACAAACTGATAGAACAGTGTTTTATCATTAATCATTTTGTTAGTGTTAGTGAAGGATTTAAGAACTGTAATATCGTTTGTCTTAGTACGGATAATCTTAACGATATACCTGAGAGTGCTAATGAACACGTTAACATAACTTGCTATTAGACAAAAAAAGAAAAAAGTCACACCAGTATAGGGCACCTGATGTGACTTTGGTTTCGAGGATATACATGAATAATGTATTTTACTAAGGAGTAAGAGTTATGATTTATGGTTTACCAAATCCTGTAAATCCTGTATTATAGTTTTCTGGATCATATGGACCAAAATCCGAGATCCGTGGGCGTCTATAATTAGGGTCATAACTTGGTGTTGGTGGAGCTGGGTGGCCTTTAGGTGGCCAGTATTGCGTTGCACCAACGCGTGCCATTATGCTATCAATTTTAAGCTCTAAGCTGCTAAGGCGCGCTTCTAAATCAGATCTTGGTTGCAAATTCGGCTTTGGCTGTTGCACCAGGTTCAGATTCTGAATAGCCTTACTCATATTTGAGACTTCAACGCAGATATGCTCTAACATGTCCATCAACTTCTGCTCACGCAGATTCTGAATATGATTTCTCTCCTCTGGATTGATTGTTGCATCTGCTCTTTCTTCTTTATTAAAAGTAGGAGCAGTTGCTAGACTGTCCATACGACCTTCTTCTATTTCTACCATAGTTTAATTCTCCAATTAGTTATATGACTAACAGCATAACCATTATACTGTTTACCACTAAAATAATGTATATGCATATTTCAGTTGAAATAGTCTAGGGTAGTTTTACCTACCCTAGACTATGTTTACAACTACTATGCCAAAATACTTCTATACTAAGCCAATGAACTTACAGATGTCTGCTGTGGCTTGATCTACATCAAGGAAATCAGCTTGTCTAACATAACTTAATACACGTCTATTCTGAATAATGTACAGATTAGGAGCAGTAACCATGTCATACGTTATAAGTATATCAACTGGATCTATCAGAGGTACCGGATCACGCGGTACTTGTTTACCATTAATATTATCAAACAACCTGCTACCATATATTCTGAAATATATGGTTTGTATAGCTGAAGAAGTATGTGCTAGCTTACATCCCCCTAATAATACACGAGGATATACTAACTTCTCTACCTGATAACCTGTTCTGTAGCATTTGTTAGTAACCATGGCTATTACCATTAACATGCCATATATACTAGAACGACCATATGCCGTAGATAAATCATCTATTAACATGAGAACATCGCCAACACAACTAACCGTATCTGAATATTGCCGCTGAGCCATGTAAGGATTCTCAGTATATTCACGATAGTGTTGTTGAGCATGTTGCTGGATAGTCATCAATGTTTGTAGTATAGAATCCTCTTCCTTAGTTACATTAATGTGTCTATACAGATTATCATGCGGTACTATACCTAATGTAAGCTTGTTGGTTTTGCATACATCCTGTAAGGCACCAGACATTCTCTCAAAGACCGAATTACGTCCAGTAAATATTACCGGAGTGTTTAGATGAGTTACAGGATCATAAGAACCCATCGGTAATAATGAATAAGTTATGTCGCAGGATAATGATTCCTTTGGATTCATTAACCAGTTCATGAACTCAATCTTGATCTCTAAGGCACAGACGTTATGTGGCATCACAATACGTACTTCATTTGTAGCATAATACATATATACTAGTATATTGGCATCAGAATAATCTAGCAATAGTTTTATTATAGCTACTATCTGTGCTTTATGCTGCTCATCTAACAGATTTACCATCGTACTATTCTGTTTCTGTTCTTCCACAGCTTTATCATTGTAATCATGTTTATCAGTGATCCTATCATCGAACTGCTGATAGTCTATTAATCTGATACATGCAAACGATTTATCACCCTGCCAGAGATCTATGATAGTACAATCTATACGGTCATAATCTATCTGGGACGAATATTCATCATAAGCTGATGGATCTGATTCTAAAACAGAGATACAGATCTTATCTGACTGCGTAGTAGGAGTTCTCTCAACTAACACCCAATGATTATCTGTTATCAACTGCTTTAATTCTTCGACTAAACTTTTAGCCATTTGTTTACTCCTAAATATAATTTAACACATGTGTTGTAGTACATCCAGTATGTACTACATTTTAGTAATATATAAATTCAGTATAGTTGAACAAAAAAAAATAAGGGCACGTCCTTGTGCCCTAAAGATTATGGGAGTATGTGACGGTGATTAACTATATACCAGAATAATGCACGCTTTAACTGCCTCTTACTATCGAAATAGAATGGCAATTCGTACCATCCGGTTTCAGTATCTACCGCTGCCGTCCATCCATAGACGTCACAAATCACATACACTCTAGCACCAAGAAACTTTTCCATAGTTGTTTTCATAATTGTCTCCTTTACAGTTAAATAACACTTTGTTTATTCTACTGTTAGTGCATCATACCTGTAATATATATTTGTTTTATACTGATAGACAAAAAAGAATCACCAGATTTTACTCTGGTGACTCTTTAGGTCACGTACGTATTTTTTTTCTAAACTAACAATCTCTTAAATGCTGGTTCTTCCGCATCTTCACCTGCTTCTTTCGCATCCTTAGCGATGATGTCTAAGCATTGTTCTATATTAGAGTACTCAAACAAACCGTAGTAAGAGATCTCAACCTCTTCTTCCTCAGTATCTGTATCGAATACCATAATAGTAGCATCATTCATCATCTTGAGCTCAATCTGATGATTGTTGTCTGCTATGAAGGCTACAAAGCCATATTCTAACAAAGGCTTTCTGAGCTTACCACCCTTAGCTAATTCTATTTCCCATTTGGCTGCGTCGAACCGTGGTCCAAAACAGTCTGAAGTGAATTGAACTAGATTTGGATTGGTTCCCTTTAAACTTAAATCTCTATAGACAAAACCCATTTTTTACTCCTTAAATATCCATGGATCACCCTAATAATAAATAAATCAAATTACATTGACTTTGCTAGGGTAAAAAAAAATAAGCACAGATAACTACTGTGCTTATCTTAACTTAATCAGAATTCAGATTTAAGCCTTAGCACCTAGCACCTATGAGCTTCATGAATTCTTCATGTTCAGCTCTGTGCTGTTTATATTCTTTGATAGTTTTGATAACTTCTCCGATAGTTGGAACCTGGTCGAAATTCCAAAACATTTTAGTGCCGGGAACTTCACCGTAATCGGAATCATCATATTCCCCAGATTTGATGAATTTATTCTTAACAGCACCTGGGCAGTCAACGATGGCAAGACGCCATTGACGTCCACCAACGTTTGCTGCTTCAACACTGTAACCAAATAATTCAAAGCTGATTATATTGTTTTCATACTTGTATCTCATTTTTCTTACTCCTTTATAATGAATACATTTATCCACTACTATTATGTATACTTGTATTTAATTGAAATGCAACTTTATAGTAAAAAATAAGTACAGAATATTTAACTCCGTACTTATTGTTCTATAGCTAGATGAAATTATCTCTACTATTCTTTCTGCTTCGCGATGAAGTTCATTATAGCAGGATCTTCCAATCTTTTATCTATCCGGAATGTGTGAATGTTTTTATTCTCATCTGCGATATTAACCAATGTATAATCATTGGTGCGTATCCAATCGAAATCTTTCTCTGCATAATAGTTGCAAAGAACGGTTGGTGTTGGTTCACTAATCGTTATATCAACACCATGCCCCCTACCAGACCTAACTATTTGAATTTTATTCCAAAGCTCAGATTTAATCCATTTCAATGGGTGTATAGAATCTTCTATATCCACAATAAAAGCATGACAATCTGATACACCGTTTGCTGTTACGGTGCATTGGAACATTAACTCAGTATCAACATCGCCCGTCTCCGATTTCTTTGTAAGCTGTGCTTTGAAAGCAGGTTCACCCTCTATTTCTTCAAGTACTTTAACATCAGTAGTATCGCTACGTGTTATCGCATTGATAAAATCTTGTGGTAACACGCATGGTACCTGTGACCTTAAGATCACAGGTTCACCAGTTAATTCATTATACCAACCTGATTTATCACCCTCAGCACTCATATCCTTAACAAATACTATTCTCATAACTGTTCCTCTAATAATAAATACCAAGACTACTATACTAGTAGCCTAACCCACTCCAATAATGTATAAGTGTATAATTAATGAAAAAAATAAGGGATCAGTTTTACGACTTGATCCGGGTCGATAAGACAGCCTACTTACTAGAGCTTAACTTGAACTCCGTAGGTACTCGATAAATAGCCCACAACTTCTCTGAGTGCTGAACTCAGAGTGTCATGAAATTTGCTGTTATACCAGTCACTACAGTTGGAAATGTAGATCTGCTCAAGGCCGCAGCATTCAAAGCGGCCAATGGTAGCAGTTACAGGCTGCTTTCCATTATCAAATGTTACTGTAAATGTTAATTTATCAGTCTGTTTTTCAATTTTAACTTCTGTCATTTGTTTTCTCCTAACTAGAATGTTAGATTAATAAATCAGTGAGAAGTGTATCTAGTATAACTTTCTCACGCGAATTATGTAGAAATAAAAATAAATGAAATACACCCTACCCAGTTCTATACTGGGTAGAGTGTAGTTGTAATATTATTGTAAAATATGTTGATCGATAAATTTATCCATATCGTATACTTTACTGCTCTTAACCCAGTTACGATCGTCGAGTATATCTACTACGAACCTATCGCAGTATACAGTTATCGCTGAGCGAACTGTATCCTCAGGCAAATCGATTATGTTACGAACAGGAGGTGTAGTCATTTCCAGTCGTATCGATTCTCCATCTGTATTTGGTCTAACTGATATGGTATCATCTTCTAACAACGATAGTAAGAATCTAGTATTACGTATAACTACTGGATTTATTACCTTACCATCACAATTCATGCCCCAGCCATCTGGTAAATCGGAAATACATAGTAAGATGTACTGGTGCCCTCTACTTAACATTATTGTTCCTTATTGCTATATTAGCTGTTTAATCTGTCTGGTAAATTCATTCTGTATATCAGCACTTCTACTAAATAGAAACATACGAGTAGTCTTAAGATAGTAGATTATTTCTGATAAATCTGATTGTTCATGTAACTTGCATTTGTCTAATCTGGTGTCAGATAGTGCGTCACATCGATGTACGTTGTCTGATATGATCCTCAGTGCACGTTTACGTTTAGTTGCAGGTGGGATCAGTTGAGTAGTCATATCCACGGGTATTATTCTCCTCCCAGGTCTGGTATATCTCGCATATATAGACGATAACCTTCTATAGCTTCATCATGTTGACTTCTGGCATGAATGATGCCATCATTGTCGATATGGATAAAACGATATCCTTTATCTTCTAGCCATTTTTCTGCTTCCGGTATAGGTACCTGCTTATAGTCTGGTAATATACGATTAGATAAAAATATTTCAGTTTTATATTTCATAATTTATTTTGCCTTATTGAAAAACTGTGATTCAGTAAATAGTGCATAACTGAATACTTTACCGTATATAGTAGATGATTTAAGTACTATATCAATAAACTCATTCCAATCAGCTATACTAGCTATAACCTGACATCCTGCTGAATATTTACCGATAGTAACTGATGTACCATTACTAGAAGCATGATGGATGTTGATACCAGCTAACTCAGTATAGGTTTTACCCTTTCTATCTAAGGTACCATCTTTATTACTATCTCTCCATAACTTAACTGGTTTACGTTGTACTAGTGCAGTATACTTACCATGGTGTAATCCTAACTGCCATGAACTTCTATAGTAGCCATCCTGTAATATAGCAGTACCATTAGTATTCAGTAAGTTCTTACGGTAATATATACCTGGATCAGTAGTAGCCTGATATTTCTTAAGTACCCATTTACCCTTTTCTTTATACAGTAAGCATATTAAATCATTAAACGAATCTTCTACATTCTCATTATCTCGTATACCGAAGATATTAATATTAAAATCACCGTTAACAAATAAAGGATAATCCAATCGTTTGTATGCATCTAACACCTTATCTATGGTTACATCATCAAAAAATTTAGCTTTAGTCATAATTCTTTTTATTCCTCCGTGTTATGAGTACAGATGGATGGTTTCTATAACATGAAAAATGTTATAGAACTAACCTTATATAGGAGAACAGTACTATGATAGATGCAGTACGACAAGCACTTACACATATCTATAATGTTATACCTATGCCTATACTGGAAGCAGTATTTAAACCCTATGAAGCTAACGTATCTATAGATAATTTAATCTTAGATAAAGTTATACTTAGTAGGGTAAGAGATGATATCTCTCTACGCGGTGGTAGAGTACTGCGCCTTATACTCAACCAGAACTGGTGTAGGTATACTTCTTCACCTTCACCATATGCACTAGGTATAAGTGGTGCATATACTGTATTCCATATACCACCTGAAGCTCGAGATAATCGTGATATAAGTTGCGTACTAAGTATACGTTTCCCATACACACTCGGTACCAGTAACACTTGTAGTTTTTATAACAACAATAGTATCAAGGGTAATACTTTAAGTGGACTAGCTTGTGCAGCATTACAAGCACAGACTGGTTCTAATCAGTTATCTACCCCGCAAGGTATAGTGCGTCCAGGTAATATAATACAACTTGATCCACCACAGTACAATTTTGTACCATGGCAGGTGATGGTAAGATTACGTTTCGATGATAACTTTAGTGGTATGGATGTAAGCAGTATCCGTACTTTTAGTTTACTCTGTGAGTATGCAGTTAAAGCTTATATCTACGTTAACTCTATCATGACTATCGAAAGTAACTTAGTTACTCGTGGTGTAGAATTAGGTGTAGTTAAAGATATCGTTAGTAGCTACTCTGATGCTAATGAAAAATATGAAGAACAGTTATTAGCTATGGGTGGGGCACAGTTGTATGAACCTGATAGATTAAGAAATATATTGTTACGTATGGTACCTAAGAGATAAAAAAAATAACCCCACGCAGACATTGTGCTGTGTGGGGCCTTTTCTACTTGTGGCATTGTTCTGGATCAGCCCAGAAGTCACCATCTGCTAATTTTAAGTTGGCAGCTGTGGCTGGAAGCTTTTCTTTGGTCTTCCAGTCGAGGACGTAACAACTCTCGCCCGTAATATGATTACGAGCGATTTCATATCGACCATATTCAGTACAGCCGGTAATAGCAATAACAGAAGCGATAATAAGCATTAATTTCATGATAACTCTCCTTAGTAGTGGTAAACTAACGCCATTCTGCAGGGATCTTGTAATCTCCTGCGCGCATTTGTTCTGTAGTAAGCTCTGGGTTGTCTCTTAATACTACCCAGAAATCTTTGTTTGATTTGATGAGGATTGACGCTTCCTCTTCGGTAATCGTCAACCCCCAGCAATTAACAGTAAGTGCGCTGTATGAAAACAGCACGTTTTTTACCCATTCTGATTTTGGGTATTTTGCAGCATATCCCTGAAACAACTCTACCATTCTTGCAGCGAATACTTTGTAATCCATGATAGTCTCCTTAGTAGCATACACTACTCAAGCACTTCCGTTACTCACTATCGGCACTGACAAAGTGGACATTAGGCTCATTGGTTAACCTACTATCACGCGAATTACATATAGTTATTCTTTTTTCATCTACACTACAAAAAAAAAATAAGACTATTGTTATTGTGTTATATAACCTATACATGTATGTAAAATATAGGTAAAAAATAATCATCTACACATCACTAGAGGGACTAAATATCCCTCTAGTGATAGTAGTATGTTATTTGTCAAATATATCTCTACAATTTTCCTTACGTTTATGTAGCGCTGTATCTCGATGGAGCTTTTTAAACCTAGGTGTATTAACTAACCGGTTATACTCACTATCTTCCATTCGTGCCATCGCTTTAGCTTCTTCCCGATAAGCTATTAACTCTTCCAGAGCTTTATTAAGTTTCTCACCCATACTTACCTTCTTATTAATGTATATACTTAAGTGACAGTATCACGATGTAAATAATGAACGCTGCTTTAAGAGCTGATACTGTAGATTCACGAGTTGATTTCTGTAGAGTATTAACATAATACAACACGCTTTCACGGACTAAATTGATACCAGGATCACTTATACGTGAAGATGTGTATACATCCTTAGTACACTTGATAATGTTAGATGGTACTGACATATTAACTCCGGTATTTCTACAATACCTGTAAGTCTGTTGAATGATAGACATTATCAGAGCATGTCCACCTATAACTAAGTGCATATCTTTTTCTTTGTTATAGATAGTCTTATCCTCACCACCTACTTTAGCTAGCTTAACACATTCTTCTGAAAATGCTATTAATAGTTGCTTAAGCTGATCAGTACGTATAGCAGAGAATAATGCTGATACTAGAGTTAATGCTTTATAGTCTAAGATACGGGTTACTGTCATACAGTCCTGGTATACACCAGATATAGCCATATCGATACCAGACTCATTAGCCATAACTTTAAGTTCACCTTCAGCATCTGTACCCATAGTAGCATAACTACCGATAGTATCACCTTCTGCTTTGATACGGTAGTATTCATTACAGTAGATATTGATCATAGAACGTAGTCTAGTCTGAATATCACTTATAATGTACAGTACCTTTTCATCATTATCAAAATTTACCCAAGTCTTACCATGGATACCACTAGGATCTATCGCTAGATCTGCAGCATGTTCCATTACCGCTTTCCAGGTACCATATACTTTAATGTAGTATTTGTTAGATAACTGTTCATAGGTAGCAGTCATAACTGCTTCATTAGCTTTATACTTGAATCTATAGTTAACTAATGAAGTAAAGAACTTGTACTGCAGAAACAGTAACATGCTAATAGCTGCTTTGTATCTTAACTTATCATCTAACCTCGGTGCATGTAGGATATTGTACGTAACCCATACCGAAAAGACGTTAAATGGATCAGATAAGATCTGGAAGTTATCATTGATAGATGGGATATGGTGAATGATCTTACGCATATCTGAGTTAGAAATAGAACGTGCTGGATCTACTGAGATAGGGTTGATTCTTCTCATCGCTATATCGTGTTTATACTGATTAACCAGATCTTTAGCATCTACACCAAAAACTGTCTGCATATTAGTTTTAGCATCAATCAGATGTTTAACGGTATCATCACTCATACTGAATAACTCGAATAATGAATCACGATCAGCATTACGGAATACACAGGAAGTTACACCTAATAATGGACTGGTAAATGCTTCTATATTAGTACCATATGTTTCATATGACCTTACTAGTTTAATCAATGCAGTAGCCAAATTAGGTGTGATGAGTATAGGTACTTTCTCAGATAATGTATCTTTTATATAACTGGTCATAAGCTATTTCCCTCTAGGTTCTGAGATATCTGGCAGTAAACGATTTCAGTCGTTCCAGAGAATTACCATTAGCATTCATCTGTTTTTCCTGATAGTTTATCTGTTCTACCGCCAATGGTGTAGCAACATTAAGCTTATCATTGTACACTGACTTTAAGTTGATCAACTCTCTATCATACCTTCTCTGTAGTGCGATAGGTAATGATCTATCTGATAACTTAGCCTCTAACTCTGCGATACGTTGTTTAATATTTAATTGCTGTTGACGGTCAGTTTTACTTACCAACTTATCGTTACCAGTACTGATATTACTTAATACATCAGAGTTATCTATATTGTACTTATTAAGGTTTCTGCCATAAAATATCAGATAACAGGCTAATAACAACGAAATAACCTGGTCATCATGTTTACCGTTACTATGGTCAATACGACCACCTTTTTCAGTAAGGTTAGTTAACTCAGTTACTAATGTACGATCGTATATACGTGCTGCATTAATCTCTAGTGCTTTACACATAACGTTCTTATATAAGAGATTACGTGAAGTTCCAGATGAACCACCACCAGTACGATACCCAAACATACCTCTAATAGTAGCTGGAATGTTATTATAGTCGTAGATATTAACGTCCTGATATTTCTTTTCCTGAAGGTTCTGTACTACATCGTTATAAACTCTGGTATATGGGTTAATACCCTTCTTCTGTAATTCTTCTATCACAAAATCAGTTATAACGATACCCGTATTCTGACGTTCAGGGATGAATGTAGTATTAGGATATTTGATTAATACATTCATAATAAACCTAGCTATTTCCATGGTATTACTATTGTTACATCTAAAAGTAGCTAATACTGACAAATCACTTACTTTCACTAAGGTAAAAGTAGTAAAGTCTTTACCTATATTCTCAGAACTATCAGAACCCATAACCATCGGAATACTAGCAACTTTCTTAACTTCATCTTCTGGAATATACCACCTGATCACAAAATCATCTATAATCTCAGTATAGTTAGGTTCTCTTCTACTCTGTATTAACTTACGTCTGATTTCTTCCGATAGGATAGCTGAATCTGAAGAAGATTGCCAGATGTTAAGAAAATCGCGGTTAATATCGTCTTGTGATGCACCAGAACGGGAAGCATTCTCTTTAAACCATTCATCAGTAAAACCTAGTTGTCTATATGAGAATTCAAGATACAACATCGGTGCTACACGAGTAGATGATTTCTTAATAACTTCTAATAACTCAGTTCGATTCTGTAAATCATATAACTTCTCAGAAAACTGCATAGCTGACTGAAATATACTTAGCGCAAATGAACCTGCTTTAGTATCTGGATTACCTGCAGTAGTAGTGAAGATAATCGGTGATACCATACCAGCAGCTCTAGCATTTCTTGATGCGGCTAACATAGAGTTAGCTGCAGTAGGTACAATGATCCAGTTATAATTCATAAATGCAATTTCATCGAAATGCACTACACCCATTGTACAACCCAATATGTTACGATATAGCCGTTACCACTATATCTCTCTATGTTACCATAGAGTTCAGACTATATCACAATCCTCAGTTTAGGTAGAGGATTCCTGCCATTTCAGATTCACTTGAACCTTACGATACTCGTTCTCATTACACCCATTTGTGTAACTAACTTTCTCTAGTCGTTAGGCTTTTACATACAGTAGTATGTGGTTAGCACGGTAGGTTATCCTCCTATAGAGGACTTTCCCCGTTTAAGCAGGTTATTTATATTACATTACTGTAATAGGACGCAGATGTTTACTTAGTTTACGTCCGAGCTTGTAGGCTGAGATTTCATCATTAGCAGAAGTAAAGGTCTTATAGGCATTTTTCAATGCAGCATAATACAAACCTTCCTTACGTTCACTATCCTCAGTAGACTTAGATACCATCCACTTAGGTAATCCATCACGGATACCTTTAAGACGGGATACGTTATCCTGTACCAGAGTAGTATCCTTAGTGAACATGCCTATATCTAATCCAGTTGCCCAGATGTTGTAAAAATAGTCAGTAAGTACAGCTACACCGATAGTCTTACCAGTCTGACGTGGTTGAATAAGTCCGATATCAACATCGTTCAATACTGACCAGTATAGTGCTAGATTACCACGGTGAAGTGCAAATGGTACACCATTTTCCTGACCGATAACTGGTACTCTTACTACTTCTCTTAACCAATACCAGAAGTTCCTCTTACATTCATACATGATACGTAACTTCTGATCAGTTGTAAGATTACTACTATGTGGATCTACTCCTTGTAATGTTCGATCAAATAGTACTAAAAAGAAATAGTAGTTCTTGATACCCATACGTCTAAGTAGTATAGACATACGGGTAAAACTACTGTTCTTAGTATTGTAATCTATGAGTGGACCGGTCTTAGTAATATCTTCCAGATACAGTACATTCTGCATAGTTTACCTCAAAATACTAAAATATAAACAAAAAAGAATGGCTCTAGGTATACCTAGAACCACTCTCAGTTTACTGATTATATCACAGTTAGGCTATCACACGTCTTGCCAGCCAACGGTTGTCTAACGTTCTAGCTATCACATACGGCAATACCTCAGTAGTGCTGTCAGCTTTAGTCATTAGATATGTGATACTGTTTTCCCATTTACCTGGCATAGTTGTACCTAAAGTTGTCAGGATATTAGTAGCACCTTTAGTATAATCAAAACTCTTCAGCTTAAATGAAGTGGTATCATTGCATTTGAGTGGTACCGGTAAGTTAGTATAGAGAATATCAGTTTCAATGGTAATAACGAAACACTGTTTCAGTTTATCAGTCACTGCCTTATCGAACTCTTCCTGTTTAACCTTAGTACCTAATGCAGGTTGATATCTAGGTGTACTATAGTTTACTACTATACTTGCATCTGGGTTAGCCATAATAGCTTCCCTATCAGCATCTACATCTATCCTCAGATAGTTACCACCACCACAAGGTTCATAGATTGCGAACAATGAATTCTTCAGAGCTGACATTACAATGTCAGTATAAGTCTCTTTAGCCTTAAAGTCTGCGTACTTCATTGCACTACCTACAGATAATGCTTCAAACAGATCATCAAGATTTTCCACGTTCATAACACGAATGTTACCATTCGGTAAGTGTATAGCAGATGCTACTGACATATAGTCATTCCAACGTTTGAGTAAGATTGGAGTGATAGCTTTCTGATACTGTGGATTAGACTTTCTTAACTGTTTAATCATGTCTTTAGCGATGTTGATACCATTGATTTGCAGATGTGCTACATCATACTTCTCCTCATCAGCTAACATAGCTTCTAATTTGTCATGACAATCCTTACCGATATTGTACGGTATTGGTAATACCTTCTGTTCACGGTAATGGATCAGATGAGCAAACTTCTGATCAGCTGTACCATAGTTTACACTTGATGCTTCTACACGCTTAGCAGCGGCTTTAGCACTAACTGGTGCTTCACCATGTAAACTAATATCGTGATGTACAATATTAGCTTTAGCTTTCTTAGCTTCATTAGTCTTCTCAACGAATTCCAGATACTTAAGTTGACATGCTCGTTGTACCTCTAAGCAATAAGCTTTATTACCCCACGGATCGTTAGGATAATTCTTCTCATTTACTTTATCACTGGTATCTTCAATCTCTACAGATTCAACGAGTTTATGATAATCTTCCATTATCTGTAACTGCTTTGTTGCCTGATCATACTGCGGTTGCTGCTGCTGAGTAGCCTGAGGTTGAACTCTAGATACCTGAGGAGCTGATGTATATACTCTAGTAGGAGATGCAGTTGGTATAGGTGCACCCTGGAAATAGTTAGCTGTCTTAGTACCTGGGTTATTAGAACCATAGATACTATCAACATCTGTCTGGAACCTACGTGCACCACCAGGAACCCATGCAGGAGGAGCAGCTAACGGCTGAATGTCGTTATAGCCCCATTGCTGTCTAGGTATACCTGGATTAACTGGTACGAACTGTGGTACCGGAGCAGGTGCTCCCCACTGTTGCTGCTGCTGACCATATGGAGTTACCATAGGTGCAGGATTACCGAACAATGGACGTGCAGTAGCACCCCACTGTGGTTGCTGTGGCTGTGGTCTATATCCACTCTGACTCTGCTGTTGCATATAAGAGTTAATATAGAAATCAATCACCTGGATTAACTGACCATCTGAAGCTAAAGTATTACCATAGTTATTTCTCAAATATGTATACATATTACCAGACTGGATATATGCATTAATCCAGTTGGCGAAACTGTTACATAACTGATAATCTAACCTACCCTGATTATACAAATCAGTTAAATGTGGATTAACTAATCTGAGTAAATTATTCAGATTAGCCTGAGTATTATCTACATTACCGAAATTCACCTGTGGTTGTGCTCGGTTAAATGGTTGAGCACTAGGTGTACCCCCAGTATAATTTCCATTACCCTGGGCATAATTAACATTCTGATTAACAAAAGCCATTTTTTACTTTTTGTTCCTTATTTTTTTTTAACCTATTTGCCTGAAAGATACTTCTTCAAGCCCGCTATCTGCTTATACCAAGTCATAGCTTCTTTATCAAAATTACCATCCTTATCAATTATCGCAAATGGATTTATATCACCGGCTATGCCAGGATTTGATTTAGGTATGGATAATACTGACTCAATTGCTACAAAGCTTGGATGGAACCTATGTTCCGGTGCAGTGATAAGATTCTTATTAGACGACTTGTGACCATTGCTCGGTTTAGATTGTCTTAATTTATCCACTAACAACGTGAACAACACATTATCATTATACGAGCCTTTAACCAGATCAAGGTGCTCATTATCGTTGCTTTTAATTTTGTGGATTAAGTTAAATGGTATTTGCAATGCCGTACTAATTTTAGTATACTGTAAATTCCTATTCTTAGTTCTATCATAGAACTGTTTAAAGAAGTTACATACCAGGAAGTAAAGAATCTTGTTAATTCCTTCCAATCTCTTTTCAAATAGATCATTACAACTATAGTTAACTAACCACATGTCAATGTTGTTAGCAACATAGATGAAAAGATCATATACGTCTTTTAATCTGTTCTTTCCCGTTGGATCTAATTCTGCTATCGCCCTCTCGTCCAGATACGTTTCCAATGATAATACTACCGATATCGCATGTTCCTGTGCCAATGGCGCATTAACTGATCTACCGTAAAGTATCTTGCCCAGAATAACTCTATATAAGAGTACATCTTTAATTTCACTTAAGCACGCTGCAGTATCTTCAGCATAATCTCGTAATAAACGTACTATAGGTGCAACTACTCTCGATGCTTGAACGTCTTCCATCACGTCACCATCTACTCGCAAGTATAAATTTGGTAGGATTTCGAAGATGATCGATGAGCCGTCTTCTATAGGTTCATTTATAAACTCGATACGACCATATGTATCCATCTTTTGCATGGTTACATCAAAGCCATACTCTGCTAATAAATACAACAACATAGGTGGTTTATTCTTATTCTTATCGCCACCCTTGCGATAATGAGCTTGCAGCGTAATCATGGTTACAAGATATTCCTGTCCATGAATATCAACTATAATCTCATTCGTACGCCAAAATTGTAACGGTGATCGTATTACTTTTACGATAACACTATTATTGACTCTAACAATAATGTCACTAAGTACATGCTTAAGATAATACTGGACTCCACCAATTACCATGATCCCTGTGTTTGGCCAATACGGGAGATATAGTCTAGTGCTCTGCTCCTCCACCTGCTCACTTCCTGTAGAAGTGTAATAATGCACGTTGAATTTATATTCTACCAGTCTAACAGTATCAGCATTAATGTCGAACTGATCTTTAACGATTTTCTGATTAAATTCATATCTTAGCTGTTCTACGGGTGATACTACTTCGTAGCCGACATATTCGACATGAATATCTTTTTTACAGTTGTTGATATATGAGATAGCGGCAATGAAAACTTCCGACATGAAATCTTTACTGCGGTCTATATTGCGCCGTTTGTATCCAATCAACAAATCATCATTAAAGTCTGGTAACTTTTTATTCAACTCACTTACAACTCTATTCCAGGACATGTGTTTAACTCCCTATTACGAAATACATGTATTCATAATACATATATATTACTTTTTTTAAAAAATCCACCCTAGAACTTTACCAAAAGCTGAGGATGCAGCTCGGCCTACCCATTTACAGCCATCAATGACATAATTTGCTACCTTGGAAACAGTCTTCACAACAGTTCGCACACAAGCGCAAGTACAGTCCACTACACGCTTGATTACGTTTTTCGTACAGTCCACTATTGACGCAGCTACCTGTTTGATTTTGTCCCAATGAGCATAAATGGCGCAGAGGCAGGCTACAGCACATATCGCGAATGCTATACCTGTACCCCAACTGCATGTAGACCCAGCTACAAAACCCACGGTTTTTTCTGCTACTTTAGGAGATTTCTCTGCTATCTTCATGACTATCAACACTACTCCAGATACAGCTGTGAGTATAGTTGTTACATTTTTCCACATGTTAGCAGTAGAATCCGCTTGAGCAGCTATAGATTTTAATCTTAAGTTCTCAGTTTCATGGATCTCTTTCTTTTCGTTAAGGATCGCATTTAACTTCCTGCTAAGAAGTTTGTTCTCTGCCTCGGTTGCCGACAGAGAGGTTTTGAGATTAGTGTTATCTCTTGTCAAATCATCAACTTTCTTGAAGTTGGCAGTAGATAATTGTTGATATGCTTTAGTTACTGCTTCTCTATCAGCACCATACACAATGTTGTTATCCGCAAATAGTGTGGTGATACAACTGATGTCAGCATTCTTATCAATCTTATCCTTAAGTACCATAGGTGTTCCACCTGACGGTTTAAACCTGATACTAATACCTTCTTCCTGAGAAAGATCATGTTTGGCTTTTACTTCTAATACTCTACCATAACAAGTAAAGTACATAGTAGATATTTCTGTTTTGTGTAAATTCACCTCCAATATTAACCGATTCATTGCTCCATCATCAGCGCTAGTTGGTCTAGCATTTTTCATTACTTCATAATCGTACTGTAATGAGAATACTGCAGATATTTCTGGAACATATATAGGTTTATATCCTGATTCAGTTTCAAAATCTGATCTTTTGAATACTAACTTAGTAACATTTCTACCTGTAGAATCCATCATTGATTTGGTATTACCGCGTTCATCACACTCACCAAATCTACGAGTGGCAATAGATATTGTTAATGTATATTGCTTAGGATCACCTACTCGGTTACATATCGAACCCACAACTGCTGGATTTCCCGCAGTCGGAGCTAGTTCTGTAAAATTATCAGAACTATCTAACATATACACCGGACAACTAAAGTTGTTATCGATACTTGTTTCTTTATAGTACGATACATTGTTGTCTAGGTATATAGGAGTTGTCTTGTGAAATGCACTAAATGCATTTGCCATTTTACCCTCCCTTAATTTGTTAAACAAAATTCCCCATTCCAACACTGGAACTCAAATTAGTAATATATAAATTCAGCAACGATGAACCTAAAAATAAAAAGAAAAATACATCACTGTACCAATAATGGTACAGTGATGCAGGTAATGAACTCATTCACTCTTAGTATTACTTCTTATCAGTAGATTTCTCAACAAGTATACGGGAACCACAGAAATACTTATCATCCATTTTAACTGGTCGACAAGATATACGTGAATTCTCCATACTCTTCTGGAGTTTATCCAACTTGATGTGAGTACTGACATCATCGATAATTACAAAGAATGCGATAGCTGTCAGTATTATCACAGTTAGCTTAAGAGCTATGAGATCGGATCTAATACTAGCCACGTTAACCTCCTATTTAAGCTAGCGTTCAAGTGCACTTTCTCCAAAGTAGTAATATATGCTTATTAAGAAGATGAGGTTGGAAGGGTTAGTACGGAGAAAAAAAAATAACCCACATGTTTCGCGGGTTATTTCTTAATTGTCATCATACAGTACTACTGATTATAATACCGTCTGATATAGCGTTCAGCTAACTTAGCACGCCACTTGCAGTCGGTTAAACCGAAATCAAAGCGGCTAGCTCTACGCAACATTGCGCACCAGTTACGGATCTCACGGCTTGCCTCTTCAGGAGATAATTCTTTAAATGCTTTTCTGAAGGCGAACAGATCTGCACGCTTTTCATAACGAGCACCTTTATCCATGTGGTCAAGAAGTGAGCCCCAGCCGTTTGGTTGAGCTTCTTTAATGGTACAATGTGCTAGCTCATGCCACAGCGTTATTCGGCTAACCTTAGTACAAATAGAGATGTACCATTGGTCTCCTTCCTTTTTAGGAGATATAGCACACGTTGTACTTCCTTCTCCTATGAGAAAGTTGGCCAGCCAACCGAGGAATTTATGCCATACAGACTGTGGAGCCTGTAACATAATTCCCTGTTCAAAGTGGTGTTTCGGCATCACTTTGATTAAGTGCTGCTGGATTTTCAGTCCAGCGAATGCTAAAATTGCTAACGGTAATGTTATTATTGTCCAGATGAATAACAGTGCAATAACAATAACTGTTTTAGCATTTAATTTAAATTTCATAATTTACCTCCTGCCTATCCAGGCAACAAGACCTAGGATAAGCAGGATTGCTTTTACTATGATTGCTAACATCAGCACTCATCAACCTAGGGTGAATAAGGCTTATGAATGTACCTTACTCACCCTAGTTATGTATAGCTATAAAAAAATGAACTGCATATCCTACCCAGCATAGTACTGGATAGGATATGTGAATTTATTATGCATTAGCTGAGGCGTATAATGCTCGGGTTAATTCAATACTATTAGCTTCACTTGGGTCTAATACATGTTTAACTAGTGTAGTATCGTTAACAGTAGCTAATGCTACTTTACTACCATCATACACTTTACATCCATCTATTTCACCTAGTTCAGCATTACAGTATAAGTTGTCAGGAGTATAACCAAACATAGATACTAGATCATTGTAAGGTTGTCCTACTTTCACTGCATCTTCTTTACTAACATTAGCAGATAGTGCAGCTAATGCTAATGATGGATCTTCTACATTGTTAGTACCGATGCGACTCATAATAGCTTTGTAGGTATCAACATCACCTTTAGCTAATACTTCCTGAGCTGCTTTCTGTAACATCTTAGTAGATGATTCATCATAGTACAGTCTATCAGCTGCCTCACAGGTAGCTAACTGAAGTAATAACTGATTACAACCATTACTTGCTAATGCTCCTAGTAATGAGTCATATAGCAATTTATTCTCAGAATAGTTAACTGCATCAGTTGGTAATAATTCAGCTACTTGTGGACAGAACTGAGTTATCAGTTTATTAAAACCATTCAAAGAGGCTATGGTGTTATTACCAAACATGTGAGTTAAATCCATACCAAATGCATCAGTGAGCATTGGGTATTTTTTACCTGCCTGAGATAATAATGCCATACCTACAAAATCAGCAAAATTACCAGATTCACTAACTGCATTTAATTTAGTTAATGCATTTTGTATCTGGAATAATTTACTATTAGCTACTTTAGTAGATACCTTATTAAAAAATGCATCTGACTTAGCTGATACATAAGCACCTAATGGTCCAGGTAATACTGAAGCTAATTCACCGGTAAGAGATTTACCGCAGTTAATAACATCGCTTACTCCCTGTACGATAGGTGTAGTAAATGTTAGTACTGAACTAGTTACAGAAGCTACTGCTGATCCTACGGTGTTAACTACTCCTCTAACTGTACCTGCAACAGTTTGCTTAACTGCGTTAACTTTACTCTTAACATCACTAACAAAAGCTGATACTTTACTTATACCACTTTTAATATCCTTAGTAACGTCTTTAATGACATTAGTCCAGCTAGCATCTTTACCTAACTTCTTAGCTTTATCTGCTAATGGACCAATCTTAGGTAAGTCATCCTTCTTATCTTCTGCTGGTGCTGATTTAGTATTATCTACTACAGTAGTAATAGGTCTAGTAACGTATGCTACTGGCTGTGCCATAGCACTATGTTCATTAGGTGAAATGGTCTTAACTTTATTCTGAGTTTCCTTAGGACCTTTATCATTATCCTTAGTAGCTAAACTCTTAACCTGTTCATCATTTTTCTCATCACTACTGAATAAACTGGTAAGCTTATCTTTAGCTGAACTTACCATACTGGATAACTTATCACCTACTGAGGCAACTGCATCAGTAACTGAGGATACTTTATTTGCTATCTGATCTTTGATATTATTTACTGTATCCATAGCACCTGATACAGTATTAGTTACACCATCTACAGTATCTGAAATAGATTTAGTGATACCTTCAGTTATAGCAGAAATACCCGAACTCTCTGGTTCCTGTTGTTTATGGGTATATTCATCATACTCAGCAGTGGTGGCAGTAAGTGCAGCCTGATTATTCTTAATGTTATTCTGTAATGTATTGATCTCAGCCTGACTACCACCAGATCTCTGTAACGACTGTAACTTTTTATTATCTGCATTTATTGATGATTTAAGATTATTAATCTTTGTCTTATAATCATTAGCTGTACTCATCTATACCACCCTCCTTATTAGAGACCGGATGCATTAGACTCGATATGGATACCACTGTAGTATACGTCTACTGCTACTGCCGATCTAACCTTAGTACCAGTATCTCTATCTACAGTAGTCATACCTGTTTCTTCTAATTCACGTTTATATTCAGCAAAAGCTACAACATCACCACCACGGAACTTATTGAGTTCTCGTAAGGTATTTTTAAATCCGAAAGCATGAAGTATTCTGCTCTCTGGTTCACTGATACGTGCACCAGCATCAGGCTTAACTACCTGACCAGTAAGTATATCTACTCTACTATCTCCTTCAGCTACTGTAAGCTTATGATCAGCGAACTGCACCATACGACGGATAGGTATCTGTAGTATCGCATACTTCTTAGGTGTATAGTAGTATGAATTAGAGCTGCTATCATAGAGGCGGATACGTTCAAATAACTTAACACCAGTTTCTTTAGCTACTTTAACTAAGTTAGGTATACTTAAGTGATCTACCATGTTGGCACTGTAGAGGAACAGTACATCTTCATGGTTTTTAATTCTTACCATGTAGTTATCAAAATCTTTATCAGTCATCTTGTCAAACATCTCAGTATAGAACTTAACGTTCTTACCTGATGGGTCAATTTTACTGACAACACTTAATATTTTATCCTGAACGGCTTTACGTTTAGCATTCATATTTATACCACCCATAAACAGTTACTCTATCAAATGATACACCTTTATTATATCTAGGGAGATTGTATGTCTAATAACCTGAATCTAGCTAGACTATCTAATATCTTAGCTGATATAAAATCTCGCAGAGATAGTGATATAGCTTCTAAAGTAAGCGAGACTGTGTTCACTACACACGTTAACGATGATGTTTCACATATAACCAGTGGTGAGCGTACTGCATGGAACAGTAAAGCTGAAGGTACGCATACCCATAGCTCTACAGATATCCCCGAACTGGCAGATCTGATATCTACTACTAATGATAACTATAATACCTTAGGTGAAGAAATAGCTAATCATACTACTCAGATAGCAAGTCTTGGTAGCAGTATTAGTGATATTAATGATGATATCTACAATATTAACGAGGCGATATCTACTATTAATAATAACTATAATGATTTAAGTGCAACCCTAACAGCATTGGCTGCTCAAGTAGCAGAAAATATAGCTAATATAGAAACTTTATTAGCAGATACTGCTGAAATAGATGCAGACACTATAAATAACTTATTAACTGACGTATTTGGAGAATAATCGATGAATAATACAGAGTTCCTGAGTGTTATGGACCCTATACTCCGTGGTGTCAAGGATTATGCTGATACCAAACAAAGTCAGTTATCCACAACACAACTTGATGCAGTTAATAGCGGTATAACTTCTGCATTAACTGAACAGATAAGTACTAATACTACTGCTATCAGTAGTAAAGCAGAAGATAGTGAGGTAGTACATAACACAGGTAATGAAACTGTACGTGGTAGTAAGACTTTTACTGACGTGATAGCTATAGCTAATAACAGTGCTATTTCTAAATCAGTAAATGATAGCACTCTTACTATTTCCGGTGGTAACAATCTAGCTGGTGGTAAGGTAATACTACATGGTGGTGCTAATGATGGTACATGTGAAATAACTGCAGAAGATAATGCTAATAACAGTAGTACAGTAGAACTTACTCCTACAGGTGAATTATTACCTGATACTAACGGATTAGCTTTAGGTAGTTCTACTAGAAGAATTAATACTATTAATGGTATCACTCCACATAGCTTAGGATTTCCTGGTAGTACTACTAAAGATTTATCTAGTTACAGTGGTACTATTCCTGGTAGTGAACTAACAGATGATGGTTATATAACAGTAAAATTTTACTGTCCAAATAGTGGTTCGGGTCTTCTTTATTGTTCTGTTATACAAACTAATGGTCTAGCTACCACTGGTTGGTGTTATGGTGCTACGCCTTACTTTTATTCTTATGTTACATTACCTGTTATAGCTGGTGAAGATGTATCGATAACTACACAAACTCCTGTCTCTATTGATAGTATCACTTGGCGTAGTTGTAAGGATGTACCTGCTACTAGCAGTATGCCTTTCATTAGACCAACTACTCCAGATGAAAATGAAGTATGGCTAACTCCTGCTAATTGGGATAACTTATACTTAAATTACTGGGATGATGCTGCTGGTCAATTCGATGAACCTAATAGCGAACCTATTGTAACCACAATCGAATTAGTTAAGAATAGTCAAGGTTACTATGTATGGGATGTTACTGATCCAATCTTCAGTAGCGACTCTGAACTATTCTCATTTAAATTCACTACTAATGATGGTGTAGCTACGGATGAACTCAAAGTACTTCCTAGTATCAAATCTGCTCTAGGTGGTAAGATAGTTACAGTTTATCCTAACAGTAATACTATCGATATACAAGATACTACTGCATAGGAGGAACAGTAATGGCCAAATTAGGAAACAATGGTTTGCCTAGGTTGTTGACTAAGATCAGCGCCTGGGTTAACGGTAAATTTAATAACTTATCTACTGTAGCTACATCAGGAAGTTATAACGATCTTAGTAATAAACCTACTATACCGACAGTTAATAATGCTACATTAACTATCCAGAAGAATGGAACTACTGTTAATAGTTTCACAGCTAATGCAAGTTCTAATGTTACTTGTAACATAACTGTTCCAACTAATACTAATGAATTAACTAATGGTGCTGGATTTGTAACTAGCAACCATAGTCACAGTGAATATGACGCTATGACTAATGCTGAGATAGATGCTATACTAGCAGAAGTATTTGAGAACAATAACAATAATTCATAATAGGAGTTGAGGATTATGACAGTACAGCCTGGTAGTAATAATACAATTAATACTGTAACTGGTGTAGTATCTATGATGGATATCGGTGCTCTTACAGCAGCACAAGGTGCTATCATTCCACCTAAGAACATCATGTTCCGTGATAGCACAACTGGTAATATTTGTTTAACTGATGGTGTTCATAGTTTACAATATGCTATCGATAATCCAATCATGTCCAGTAGTGGTGGCGAAGTTGATTTTACCAATGCACAGATAGATAACTTATGTGACACTTATTTGCAGTAAAAAAAAATAACTATCCTAGGTGGCCACCTTGTTACAGGTGCCACCCGGGATAGAATTTATGCATTTAATATATAACTACAACCGACTAGATATTGCATCTGTATTAAGTATAGATATTGCAGTATCCATGATATCGTTACCAGCGATACGTTCCCATAAGGTCTTCTTAAGTGGAGAACATCGCCATACCGCTAACGTTTCAGGATCATCTATGATAAGTTTCTTTTCATATTCAAACCTACCTACATTAGTAGTATGAGTTACTTGAGATTGACTGATAGGATATTTGAATATCTTATCATGATAGAACGAATCATTCACAGCTTTTCTAACTGATTCTGCTTTAGTTCCTAAATCACAAGAACTTATCAAATCTATACTCATATCCAGTTCAGATGAAATATATCTGAAGATGAAGATATTCGTCTTAGGTTTATACAGTACCGTAGCTGCCCAGGTAGATCTGGATACTGCTGATAAGGTTAACAGTGTTATGGTTAACTTACGTAAGCATGAACCGATCGAAACTGTTTCCTTATCAAACATACTCTGAAACTTAGCGATAACTTCATTAGCTAAACTCTGCTGTTTAGCTATACCGTCACCATAAAACTGCATGTTCTTGATCTTAAATTTTTCCATATGTTATACCTCTTATAAGTCTAACATGTACAATGTACGGATCTGAGGATGTCTTATTAGTTTCTTACTAATGTTACTGGTCTTATTTAAATCTATTAACAGATTATTCATGTTGTTTTCACTAAACAAGTTCTTGATATTCTTAATCGTTAAGAACTCAATGTTAACTAGTTTAGTACACTCATTAGGTATATTTAAACAGATCTCCTTATCCTTAATATTGTATACACCTAAGATAAACATATCACCTGCTACTACTGCATTTAACTTACCTATATCCGTTGACAGTATACGACCAACTCGAATCACATTAGGTTCAAGTGGGTTAGCATGGAATACTACCATATCTCTACTGTTAGATGGAAGTGCATAGACTATATCAGATTTAGCTCCGCAGGATACTGTCTTACGAATACTGTAAGAAGTATATACTTCCTTAGTCACACTACCATCACGATGAATCGCATAGAAGTTTTTGCTTATAGGGAAGATTGACCAGGTATCATCATTCGGTATAGCTTTCGCTATCGCTTGATCTGGTATATCTCTTTCTATAATTGCAGTATTACCTGATTTATTAATAACCAGTGACATACCGCTACCGTTAGATGGACATTGTACTACACCTTCACAGGTTATTTCCCTTGATGGATTAACCATCGGTACTAACCTACCATTTATCACTACAAACCTATCATCATTCCTGTTATAGAAATAGATAGATCTCTTAATCGTACCCCAACCTTTAGAACTAAGGATATTAATCATATCTTCTTCATCAAAGAAGTTAATGATACCCCAGTTACCAAACTGAACACAACCTTTGAATTCAGATGAGTATCTAGTAAGTTTAGGTACTTTCTTACCATACTTCTCTTTGATTAACTTAGCATCATCGATGATGATCTGATTAACCATGGAGAACTTCTTATAATTATCTTCATACTTACGTCTAGTTATTTCCAACTCATTAAGCAACTTAGGTTTACTTGCTTTAATAAGTGTATTCAACTGCTGACGTTGGATAATAATTGCCTGCTGTTGTGATAACTTGATACCATACTTAGTATTGAACACTAAATGGAGTGTACGTATACATTCCTGCTCAGTTTCAGCATTTCTCAAGATAGAAATTACTTCGTCAGTATGATCTACTATCAGCAATATAGCTTCTATTTCACGTATCTTAAGCAACAATGCTGCTTGCTTATACTTCAATGAACCTATAATGCTTGCCTTACGTTCCTTGTACCATGCTGTCAACAATTTAAGTGGTGACATCGATACTAATTTATTATTACCATTAGTAAAGATAAAACTCGGATGAATTGGTTCAGTTAACCTTAATCTAGGTCTAATTAGATCCAACGCAACGAATGGATTTTTACCCTTAACTAACGGTATCGCATACTCTGCCTCAGCAGCAGAGAAGGAACATAACGATTTGATATATGGTAATAAATATCTACCTTCCTTAGACTTAAGTTTATCTCTTAACTTACTGGTAACATCACTGAAATCTACATGGTACGGTACTGAACGTAGTGTTATATTGTCACCTGACATTTCCACTACACCTTCCGTACGTATAGGTACTTCCCAGTTATCATTACTGTAAGCTTCTAATAATTCTTCTTTATTAGTAATAAGAGTCTTAATCGGGAAAGATGGTACTATCATCTTACCATAGATCTTAGCTGGTGCATCTCCATTGCCACCATTAATCTGGTTAGTAACATATTGGATTACTAAATCACATACACTATTGATATCCATCATTGAGGTAGTAGACTTAAATCCAACTCCGATTGTAAGATTATACAGCACCAGTGTCATCGGTATCTTAGGTATCAGATACCTTGGTTCAAATCCTGTAAAATCTTTAGTTGATACCATCGGAACAGTACGAGCATCTATATCCTTAAAGTATACATCATAAGCGAACTCACTTAGACTTGACTGTAGATATCGATATGCAGCTGCTCCTGCTGGATCGTAATAAGCACCATTCTTACCATCTACCCTTATAAGTGGTATACCTACTTTGAATGGTTGTGATAGTCTGATAAGTGCTTCGTAGATAGATTGATCACCGGAGGTATGTATCTCCATGATCGCACCTAGCATCTTAGCCATCGGTATCGGGTCAGCTGTTTTCTGATAGATACTTCTGGCACACCACAGGATACGGCGATGTATCGTTTTTAGTCCATCGATGTAGTTAGTATACTTATCCGCCACTTCCGCAGCGGAGAATGTTGTCATACCGTTCGTCATGGACTCGGTTGAGGTCTGTTCTCTAGTAGTCTGAAAGCCCTCAAGTTTCTTCATCATTCTCACCTCCGAAGTTAGATGAATCTATAGCGTGAAGACCACCTTCTTCATCTCTGGTGTTAATTCTAACATCCAGTAAGTTGGCATAGTTATTCGGAAAGTTCTCTGCAACCTTTTTAGTGAGGTCATTGAGATTTATCTTACTAACCTTACCAGCATCATCGATAGTGGTTAACTCCACATTCTGAAGTGTTAATCCTAAGACAGGAAAAAGCTGATTAACTAAAATCTTCCAACTGATACGAGGTTTACGCAATTCTGCAATTAAGTTATTGCGTTTATTACCCATATCACTACTATGGATACCTAATTTCTTAGAATATCTACGGTGCATCTCTTTTAGTTTAGATACACTCATTCCAGAATCAACCAACCACATCTTAATTAACTTAGAGAGAGCATCAGCACTATCGCCTGCCTGCTCTATAGTCAATAATGGATCGGTTACCACAGTAGGAGCTGTCATCGCACTGTTGACCTTCTCCTTGTCTATCTGAGACAATAATGCTCGGATATCATCCTGCATCTTTTCCATACGAATCCCCTTTCAAAAAGCTTAAACGATGTAGCATAGTCACATTTACTCCCAGTAACATAACTATACTACACACCTTGTATATACAACTAGGTAATATATAAATACAACCTTATTGTACTTCGAGCCAGCTGCTATCTAAGTTATTCAATCTCTTAAATGAAGAACTTAACGATCCAGTTGCTGACATAAGTTCTTTACGGTAACCTACAGTTTTCTTACCGATAAGATTATAGTTCAACGATGGATCACCTGCGCTGGTTATTCTAGTTAAAGATCTAGTTTCCGGATTCATTAATGTATCATAACACGAATTGTCCGGCATCTGACCTAAACCTTTATATCTCTTTACTGATACTAGTTTATTCAACTCCTTAAACTGCATATATAGTTGCATCGGTGTAACTAGAGTATACTCTTTAATTGCAGTATCAGCAGTCTTACCTTTAATCTTAAAGTAAAGATTACGATACTTATACCGATTAACTAACTGTAGCAAGTTATCTTTAATAATTTCACCAATATTGTTAAGGCATATCGGATAATCCACAGTACCGATAGACACTACCAGATATTGATGTGATTTATCAATAGTAACACAAACATTATCACCATCTGCTGCGAAGAATGACTCTAACTTTTCATATTGAATTTTTGGATACAGACAGTCAATAGCATACACTAATCTTTCTAAGATCAATAATGGTATATCTAACTGTTCCGACAATATATCAAAAGCTTCACCTAACATGTTAACGATATAACAGGTTTCACGATAGAGAGCTCTATCTACCGGTATCTCATTAACTTTACCATCAACATCAGTAACGATACGCATGTCGATAGCTTTTTCATAGATGTATTCTATCTTAGCATCAGTTAAGGCTGGTTTATCTCTAAGGAACAATAACTTCTTAGCATTACCAGTTACATAGGAGTACAATGGTGGGTTAGCTATATATACAAATCCCTGTTCTATTAACATCGGATTAACTAAGTATAAGTTATGCTGATGTATCGTGCTGATATGATAACCATCCGGGTCAGCATCAGTTGCAATGATAATCTTACTAAATCTACAATTAGACATATCCGTAGTAGATGGAGTAACATTTAAGATATGCATCAAATCCTGATAGATATCATTCTTCATTAACTCAGCTCTATCTTTTATCCTACGAGATTCTATCTCTGCTGGATTTTTAGGCTTACCCTTAGTAGTATAGATCGCCTGATAATCAGGATCTCTAGACTCGATGATATTACCTGCAGAAGTTCCTTCTACGATGTATAATTCAGTTTTAGTATTATCCTGACTTCTACATTCATGGAAGTTGTTACTATAGTTAAGATCCATGTAAATTCTGATAGCATCAGATTTCTTCAATGGCTGGTCATAGTAGTTAGCGAACTTATTCTTGATATCTTCAGATAAGATGTTAGCTACTTCTGCCCAGTATTGAGTACCCTTAGCTAAGAATACTTCAGTTAATTCAGCTTTGTACTGTTGTGCAAAAACCTCATCTACGAATGAATCCTTAGTAGTACCTGCATGTTGTGCTCCATGATAGAACACACCTGCTGCCAGTAACATAGTTGGGAAGTTATACTGCTCTAATACAAATTGTTTATATCTATCGTTCTCCTGATACTCACACAGTATCGATCTAAGTACACTCACCGTACATTCCGTTACACTGTTATGTAACTTATCACGGAGAATAACGTTATTAACACTAATAAAGTATTGCGGGTTACCAGTTATAGATTTCTTTAGGAAATATAACCTGATATCGAACTGTAATCTATCATCTAAAGATTTCTCTCTTTTGATAAACTGGTCCTGATAGTTAGGTTGATGATTTACTCGCCATAACTCAAACAGATACTCATTCTTATCAATAACTGTAGAACTGTTATATTCCGTATTACCTATTTGCATCAGATACGGTATATACTTCATCCAGATTTGTTCTACTGGACAAGTCCATACTTTATCATCAAACAACTCTTCTGATTTAACCACCAGAAAATCTATCGTAGGATTAAATACGTTAAGTTGTCTACAGGTTTCAACTAATTCTAAATAGTTAGCACTACCATAGTCTTTAGCTGAACTGAAGAACTTTTCTGTATCTGGTTCAAAGATAATAACTACACCATCATAAACACTACCACGTTGTTCAGTATACTCTTTAATAACTTTACCATCACTAAGACAAAGTGAACCACTTACATCTTCACGATAGTTAGTTGATATAGCTCTGAACTTGGTTGATAACGCTGCACCTGCTTTAGCACCCTGACCAAACTCACCAGTTGAACTTCTATATGCAGTATTGTTACCTATCTTACCTGATGTCTTCAAAGTAAGAAATACATCATGTAAACTCTTAGATGGTATACCACGACCTTTATCTGCAACGATTATTTGAAATCTTTGCGTATTAGCATCGTACAATACTCCTACTAAGATCTCACCAGTTATCTTCTGGGAGATAAACTCATCCATGGAGTTGGTTATATATTCCCAGACTATCTTAGTGATACCTTTCGCATCTAGTGATGGTATCAATGCAGTTGGTCTGAGGCGGATATACTCTGTATCTGGATATGACTTAATCGTATCCGAAGTATATTCATTGATCTTATTCGACATATTAAGACTCCTCTATAATCGAATTATACTCTAACTATATATGTAATATATATTTTAAAATACTATGACAAATAGATATTACACTTAAGGAAATATGAAGTTATGGCCGATAATACTGATCCATTCTTAGTTATAGATGGTAATCCTGCTGTCAATGATAATAATACAGCTCAAGTTATTACTAACGTGGAGTACCCTACAGCATATTCTCCATCTGTACAAATTAACAGTATTTTAGAATCTATGAATGTGTATGATAAAAACCATATCAATACACAAATCATGAGAGAAAAGTTAGCTGCTAAACTTATGAATGCTGCTATGAATGCTGACTTAGATGAACCAGATGCTGAGGTTAAAGATGTTAATCTACATCTGCTTATGGAAGCTAGAAGTATTTTAAATGACCTGGACAAAGCAGCTAAAGATAATGTTGCAGTTAAACTTAAGAAGAAAGATACTGAGAACGCAGAGGCATCTAATATTAACATGGCAGAATTTTTAGCTAAGATAAAGTTAACTGATATTAAACAGTTTGATACTGGTACAGTAGTTCAATCAGCAGATGAAATCAGTCGTAGTCTTGATATGCTAGCTGAAAAAGATAAGATTGAAATACTTGATACAGAAATGGAAACTGAAGGTACTATGCTACCGGAAGTGGAAGAAAACTTAGACGATAAATAAATAAACACACATTTTGAAATATTATAGTAGTGTAGGGTTACACTAACTAAACTTGACCACTCCAGCGTACATGTGTAGATACTTGGTCGTGGCTACACAGAGAGGGCAAAAAATAACATATGCTACTATATCGCTGTAAGGAGATTTATTTCTCCTTACAGTGACACATATTTTATGAGTTATTTTAGGTAATACTTAAACGCATATCTTTCTCATCAATATGGTATTTAAGCTTGATCCCATATATGAAGTTGCGTATTAACGCATTTAACTCATCTTGTGACCGTACTATACCGTTAAACACAGCTCCTGTATTGGCTTCATGCAGATAAACTAACATAACTCGCACCTCTGTAAATATATTTTAAGTAAACTCGATGATAGATAATTTGCGCTTATCTATCAAGGTAGTAATATATCTGAGATGTGCTTGAACATATATTTATAGATCTTACCACAGTAGCACCTCTGGCTACTGTGGTATCCCTATATTTTTAGTTGTTAAATGCCATAAGTACTGCATTAAGAGCTATATCTACACCGGGATCTGTAGATTCACGAGCATGGTAGCCCCATCCTCTTTCATAGCAGATAATCTCGTTATTTGTAGCCACATTAGTAATATGTAACTTTGATATCTTACCGTTATTAATTCCACAATTAGAACCAACTTTATATACTTTAGCTTCAAAGCTATATTCTACTAAACTATCTGGATCGTTTGAATCTAAGTAGAATGCTATTCCACCATTAGTCCAACCATATTCATCGATATCTCGATGTAATAATTGTACTGGTACAGCTGGTTTATTCTTAACGGGTACTAACATAGTTAATATACTCATATATCTTAAACTCCTTTATGAATAATGTTAATATAATCTAATCAATAAAGTAATATATATTTTAAAAACATATGAATAAAAAATACTACCTACACTCTGTATAAGAGTGTAGGTAGTATCATTTAACTATTATCTTCTCTTAGCTATGCGTATAGCTACCCAGTTAGGGAAATCATCTGCTTTAAAGATGTTACGAATCATTTCAATAGAAGTATTACTCTTAGTAGCAGTACCATTAGCCAGTGATATCATAACTACATAGAAAATACGAACACGATAATTCATCTGTTCGTCTAACTCAGTGATACTCTTAAGAGCATTACACTCCTGTAACTGAGGATGATCTTTGTTGGTTATGAAGAATGCTAAGATCGCATCCAGTATATCTTTAGTTGGCTGCTTAACTACACCATCAACTACTTTAGCTAATGCTTGGATACGTTCACTACTTCCTGATTTAGGACTAATGTATTTATCCAGATTAGTTAAGATAGTATCTTTGATTCTACCAGTTAACTTAGCTCTGCGATCTACCTTAGGATTAAGGTGTCTTACTGAGCTATTACCAGCAGCTTGAGCTAACTGTTCCTGTTGTTGTGTTCTAGCGTTGTCTATAACTTCCTGATCTATCGGTGTAGTGGGTTCGTCAGATCCAGCTAATAGATCTTCCTGACTTCTTGCATTTTCTAAATTGGTATTAAGCATATCTGCCATAGCAGCTGCGGAATGTTGTTTCTTTTTCATACTAAGAATTCTACCCCTATAACGTTATAAATTCATATAATTGGCTACTCAATGATGAAGCGGTTGATGTCTTCAACGGTATATAAACTAACGCTACTTACATGCATAGCTTTCATGGCTACATACACCATAGTTTCAGCTATAGCTAATGAATGCATACCTACATTGACGATATTTTGATCTTCTGCTAGCTTACCACAACATCTAGCACATAGACCATCTGGAGTAGCACAATACATCGGACTACGTAGTGATACGGTCTTACCGATATAAGACTTAATGTTATCCTTAGTTAATAGAGTACCATCAGTAAGATAACGGTAGACAAATGTTTTAGCGTTATGTTCGGTTAATAGTAATTTATAACCACGTTTAGATCCACAATCAGCTTGAGTAATCTTGATATCCTGGAACGCACGAGTAA
>JAEEGL011607511.1_pt1 | contig 56787 bp, 51 predicted proteins | sample 9134231 | NCBI WGS metagenome assembly JAEEGL01 (sample SAMN16246548, study PRJNA631951) | gut metagenome | biome: gut microbiome; feature: rumen; material: fiber-attached | host: Bos | place: Iran: Karaj | collected 2018-10
GTTCAGAACCGTCTGGAGCACACCATCAAGAACCTGGACAACATCACTGAGAATACCACCGCAGCAGAGAGCCAGATCCGTGATACCGATATGGCAACCGAGATGGTTTCCTACTCGAACAACCAGATCCTTGCTCAGGCAGGTACTTCCATGCTGGCACAGGCCAATCAGTCCAATCAGGGTGTACTGTCCATCCTTGGATAAGCACTCAAAACGTAAAACTACTACCAGAAAGGCCACCCGAAAGGGTGGCCTTTTACATAGTTAAAAAAGAAAAGGTATCAGGCTAGGGGATCTGTCCCGGCAGTGGTATTGTCCCAACTTTCCAGATAGCCGCCGCCCGCTTCTTCCTGGGCGATCTGCAGCATCTGCCGTGCAGAGAGTTTTTTCTGATATTCGGGATTGTCAAAAAGACCGCCGTTTCCGGGCTTGATGGAGTGGTGCTTTTCGAAAGAGATGGCGTCGAAATCCTTCCCCAGCCATTCATAATCACGTTCGCAGATCGTGGCAGGGTCAAAAAACTCTCCGCCGAGACGGAAGGAGTGCCATTCGCGGATGCGGTAACGCATCGGATCGTTCAGAGCCATAAAGCTTCCATAAGTCTCGAATTCCGAAAAGGCACTGAGATGAAGGCGGGCCGGATCGATGGCGTGGATGATCTTTTCCCAAAAGCGGTCTCCGGGAAGAGCAGAGTTGGATTCTATGGCCCGGATCAGTTTTTTTACACTTTCTGAGTGAAAGAGCATATGTTCTGAAATAAAGGAAGAGCGGACGAGCTTCTTTAGTCCCGGGAGGAGTTTCTCCATAGTCCGGAAATACTCTTCGTGATACTCATTTTTGTTATCAAAATAGGGATTCCCGTTCGCACTGAATATATTCAGCGGCCGGCAGGGGATGGTGTCTCCGTCCCAGACCAGATAATACTCGTCTTTACATTTTTCGCCCAGACAGAATTTTAGAAACTGCTGATAATACCAGCCGACTCCTGCCCGGGGGACAGGATCTCCCTGCAGAAGATCACACATATGGGCGTTGACCGCTTCGTGGACGCGGTCAAAAGGAAGCAGCTCATTTTCGTCGAGAAAAGAGACGCGATCTCCGAGACCGGCCGCGTCGACAAGAGTCCTGAGTTCACTGCTGCCGGTAAAGATCAGTTTTCCGTTTGTGATATAACGCAGAAGTACCGGATACTGTTTCTGTACCCGTACAAAGTCCCGTGGTGTGATGATGATGTAGGTATCGAATTGTTCTGATGCTTTCATGACGCTATTGTAGCATAATCTGCCATTTCGTGCTACAATAAAGAATCAGATGCAGAGGGATCCTTACAGGCTGAACATCTGCAGATTTAGGAACATGGCGGGATAACGGGACGATTTATGAAGATACTTCTGATGGACTGGCCGGGCTTCGGCTGTGAAACGATAAAAAAGCTCCTTCCGCAGACTGGCGTGGAAACGGAGGTCTTTGCATTTCCCTCCAATGATGCGGAAGTGCGCAACGGGGAAGAACTGGGAGTAAAGATCGCCCAAAAGATCCTGGACTGTGACCCGGACGCGCTGTTTTCGTTCAATTATTTTCCGGTGATCGCGACGGCGGCCCATGCCTGCCGGAAGAAGTACATTTCCTGGGTCTATGATTCGCCGGCATCCCTGCTCTATTCCATGACGGTTTTCTTTCCTGAGAATCACATCTTTCATTTTGATTCCGCTGAAGCCGGGCGTATGCGCCGGGAAGGCGTTGAGCATGCATATTATCTGCCGCTCGCCGCCAATACGGAGGAATATGACCTCATGATTCCCACGGCTTCGCAGCGGGATAAATACCGGGCGGATATCGCGATGATCGGCTCCATGTACCGGGAAGAGCGTTTCCGTATCTTCCGGAAATATGAGAATTTTGATGATTATACGAAAGGCTATCTCGAAGGCCTGATCCGTGCCCAGGAGGAGCTCTACGGCGTGAATATCCTGGAAGGGGCACTGAATGATGAGATCATGGAACGCATCATGAAGACGGTACCGCTGACAGAAGAACACGGCGATTCCTACGAGACCGCCGCCTGGACTTTTGCCAATTACTATCTGGCTATGCAGGTGACGACCAGGGAACGGGAGCATGTACTGAACGCGCTGGCGGATCATTATGAGACGGTGGTTTATACGCCGGGGGCCACGCCCTATCTGCCGAAGGTGAAGAATCGCGGCAGTCTGGATTATTACAGGGAGGCTCCGCTGGCTATGAAGTGCGCCCGCATCAATCTGAACATTACACTTCGAAGCATTAAGAACGGGATACCGCTGCGGATCATGGATATCCTGGGCTGCGGCGGCTTCCTGCTGAGCAATTACCAGACGGATCTGGCTGCGGAATTTGTGCCGGGCGAGGATTTTGTCTATTATGAGAGCATTGAGGATGCCGTGGAAAAAGCGGGCTATTATCTTGCGCACGAAGAGGAACGGGCAGCCATCGCGCAAAACGGCTATCGGAAAGTAAAGGAGCTGCACAGCTTCCGGGTGAAGACGGAGCAGATCCTTGAGACTGTATTCGGGGAGGGGGCGTTCCGGTGAACTGCCGGAAAAGCGCCGGGATCACGTAAAAAATGAGCAAGAAAACGAAAACAGCATCAAAACGAAAACAGAGCGTCAGCGTATCCAAGCTTCTGGCGGATTATTTTGTCCAGGGATTACTGATGGTCTTTGTCTTTTTTATCCTCTGCCTTTATCCGCTCATGTTTCATGACAAGTATTTTGACATGGGCGCTGCAAAATATAAGATCTTTCTGATCGGCAGCAGCATCGGTCTTTCCCTGATCACGTTTTTCTCCATATGGTGGCTGGCGGTTTCGGCGAAAAAGGAGCTCTTCATCCGTGAACACCGGGGCATTTCCTCCACGGATATCGCGGCATTGGCCTTCCTGCTTCTGAGCGTCCTGTCCTTTCTGTTCTCTGCAGACTGGGATATGGCATTCTGGGGCTATGATAAATGGAACATGGGTCTTTTAAGCCAGATCTTCTTTATCCTGATCTATTATTATGTATCGCGTTTCTGGCAGGACAAAGGGATCACCATGCCGGCGGCGCTCGTCGCTGCGGCCATCTGTTATCAGATCGGCATATGGCAGCGTTTCGGTTTCAATCCCCTGGGGATGTATGACGGCGTGGGTGAGAAGGATATCGCCAAGTTTCTCTCCACCCTGGGACAGACCTCCTGGTATTCTTCGTACGCCGTACTGATCATACCTTTCGGGATGTATCTGTACTGGAAGACGGAAAACAGGACGGCGCGTATTCTGGCGGGCTTGTTTGTATGCCTGGGCTACGGGATGCTCTGTACCACAAACAGTGACAGTGCGTATGTAGCCGTGGTGCTGATCCTAATGGTATTCTTCCGCTATTCACTGGAAAGCAACGAGCGGCTGGCACGTTTTCTGGAACTGGTCTTTCTGGCTTTTCTCTCTTTCCGCGTGATCCACTGGATGCGTGCCCTGCTGGCCTGGGAGAAGCAGATGGCGGCGGAGCATCCCTCTTTTGGAGAAGCGATCGCATTCCTGCTGCCGGAGAGGACCCAGCGCTACGTGGAAGGGGAAGAGCGTATCACACAGTTCGTGACAGGATCTCCCGTGATGCTGGTGGGGCTGATCCTGTCTGCCGCTGCGTGCATCGGCTGGCGGCTCTATCTGAAGCGGAAGAAGGAGAAAAAGGAAGAAGCGTTTGAGATCAGCCGTATCGCTAAGCCGGTCTGGAGAGTGACCGTATCAGCCGCAGTGCTGGTGATCTGGCTGGTATTGCTGCTCACGATCCTCGTTTCGAAGGAATATTTCCGGGAGGATGCGATCAAAGAGGAGCTGTCGGTACAGATCACGGATAAGGATCTGTTGAAAGAGGCAGCCGCGCAGCAGGCGGAGCAGAGTGCGGAAGGCGTGGGACGTTTCCTGCGGGACAGCGGGCTCTATGAAGTGAATTTCTTCCGTTTCAATAATGCCTGGGGCAATCACCGCGGATTTAACTGGAGAGCGGCGATGGTAGCGCTTTCCAGGGCGAGCCTTAAGGATATGCTCATCGGGGTGGGCCCGGACTGCTTTGCCCTGTCCATGGATAAGTATTATGAAAAAGAGGTGGCAAGCTACTGGCATGGACTGCAGCTGGCCTGCGCCCATAATGAGTGGCTGAACATGCTCGTTACCGAGGGGATACTGGGTCTGGCGGCCTATGTGGCGATCTTTATCACGATGTTCATACAGGCGGCGCGCAGGGCGAAGGAATGCCCGATGTACGTTCCGTGTATGGGGGCCATCGTGGCTTATATGGGACATAATATCTTCTGTTATCAGCAATGCATCTGTACGCCGGTGATCTTTGTGATCCTGGGAATGGCGGGACGTATGCTGCGCGATCATCAATTCCGGGGCGGAGAGCAGGAGGGGATGATCCTTTAGCCGAAACGCGGGATAAGCAGGAAGCCGGGAAGCAGTATACCGGGATCTTCGAAAAGTGAGTAAAGCTCCTGATGGGAGCAGCAATGCAGAGGGGAAATGGGGGAAACATGATCACAGTCAGTTTATGCATGATCGTGAAAAATGAGGAAGCGGTGCTGAAACGCTGTCTGGATTCCTTTGCCCCGCTGGCGGACGAGATCGTGATCGTGGATACCGGCTCGACCGATGCCACCAAAGATATCGCCGCAGGCTATACGGATCAGCTTTATGATTTTGCCTGGACGGGAGATTTCTCCGAAGCCAGGAATTTTGCCTTTTCCAAATGCAGCTGTGAATATATCTATTCCGCGGACGCCGACGAGATGATCGATGAGGAAAACGCGGAGCGTTTCCGGGCGTTGAAGGAAGCGATGGATCCCACCGTGGAAATGGTACAGATGTGGTATATCAACCGGCATAAATTCCGTACCACGGAAAATTACGAACGCGATCTGCGGCCGAAGCTTTTCAAACGTCTGCGCAGTTTCGTCTGGATCGATCCCGTGCATGAGAGCGTACGCCTGGATCCCCTGGTCTTTGATTCCGAGATCGAGATCCTGCATCTGCCGGAGAGCGTCCATGCGGGACGGGACTTCGGTATCTTTGAAAAACAGATCCGGCAGAACGGAAAGCTTTCCGGAAAGCTTAAGCATATGTATGCGCAGGAACTGCTGCTGGCCGGGGAAGATAAGGATCTGGCGGCGGCCGCTTCGTATTTTGCACAGCTTCTGCAGGAGGGGGAGGAAGGCGACGGACGGACGGAGTGCTACTGCATCCTGGCCAGGGAGGCAAGGCTTGCGGGAAAGACGGACGCTTTCTTCAAATGGTGTCTTAAGAATATTAGTATAAAACCCTGCTCCGAGATCTGCTGTGAACTGGGACAGTACTATTTTGACCATAAGGATACGGAGGAAGCCAGCATCTGGTTTATCAACGCACTTCAGGAAACGGAGCCGGTGCTCATGGCGGATGCCGGTGAGCGCATCCCGCTGGAAATGCTGGCGCACTGTTATGAGCGCCTGGCGGCGGAGCATCCGCAGCTGCGGGATCAGTGCCTGAACCTGGCGGCGGAGTACAAGATCCGACTGAATGAGAGAGGATATAAGGGATGAGAGCTGCACTGTACGGAAAAGGCGCTTTGATACGAAAGACCTATGAGTATCTGGAACGCTCCGGCGTGGAGAACCTGGGGGTGCTGGAGGACCGCGTGGAGGACCTGGTGCTTTCGGAGGGCTATCCCGGTGCGAGGCAGGCGGATGAGTCGACTATGGATCCGGACGATGCCGTGATACTGGTGGCTGAGAATGCCTGGCTTTCATTTGCCGTTAAGCGGCTCTGTGCCGCGGGTTTTGAGCGCATCTGCTATCTTCCGTACTACTATGAGGAAGAAGGATACGAGATCTCGGACGACAGCTTTGTGTGGATCGATCCGACGCTGCCGCGTCTAGAATATATCGAATATCATGTGGCCTGGAACTGTAATCTGAAATGCAAGGGCTGCACGCATTTTTCCAATATTCTGGAGAAGGAGATCTTTGGGGATTTTGATCAGTTCTGTAAGGATCTGCAGAGACTGCAGGAGCTGTTCTGGGGGATCTACAAGATACGCCTGATGGGCGGAGAACCGCTTCTGAATCCACAGCTGGCACATTTTGTGGCGGCGGCGCGTTCGGCTTTTCCGGATGCGGATATAAGAGTGGTCAGTAACGGGCTGCTGCTCCGTGAGGATATGGAGGATGTGCTGGATACCATGGCGGCCTGCGACGCCGGCTTTGATGTGAGCATGTATCCGCCGACACGGCATGCGATCTCCGGGATGGATAAGATCTGCCGAAAGCACGGCGTGAAGCTTTTTGTTACACCGGAAGTGAATGAATTCCGGGCATTTCTTGACTTTGACGGCGCGCAGAAGCCGGAGGAAGTCTATGCATCCTGCCCGGCGAGACATTGTGCATTCCTGGGGGCAGGGGTGATCTCGACCTGCTCCATGCCGCAGCTCATTCCGATCCTGAATGAACGGTATTCCTGCGGCATCCCGGTGGATCCGGGGGATATCATTGATCTGTATGAGGAAGGGTTGGACGGAGAAGAGCTGCTGAAACGTCTGCGCAGGCCCATGGCTTTCTGCCGCTTCTGTGCAAAGGAGCAAAGGAGCTTTCCCTGGGAGCCCGCAGGACCGGGGAAGGCGGTATTGGCGGACTGGAGTGTATATGGGGAGTGAGCGATGAAAACAACGATCTATGTCTGTACCCACAAAAAAGCGGCATTTCCATCGGACCCTGTGTACAGGCCCATCCATGTAGGGCGGGCGCTTTCGCAGGATCTGGGCTATCCGGGGGATGACAGCGGTGATAATATCTCGGAGCTCAATCCGCTGTTTGTAGAGCTGACGGGGATGTACTGGGCGTGGAAAAACGATGCGGACAGCGATGCGATCGGTTTCTGCCATTACCGGCGCTATTTCTTTCGGGATGGAAAACTGCTTTCCGGAGCGGATTATGAAGAGATCCTGAAAGATCATGATATGATCGCTTCCGATATCTCCGAGGGTGAGGACAACTGTCGGGAGCGCTTTGCGGAGGCGTTCAACGGGAAAGATCTGGAAGCGATGGAGCGTTCCGTGAAGAAGCTGTATCCGGAGTATTCGGAGGCTTTTGCGCAGGCCTTTGATGCAAAAGGCGGCTATTCCGGCAATATGATCGTCATGCCCCGGAAGATGTTTCATGAGTATTGCGAATGGCTTTTTTCGATCCTTTTTGATGCTTCCGGGGAGATCGATACGAGCGCCTATAACGGCTATCAGAAAAAGGTCTTCGGTCTGCTGGGAGAGAATATGCCCCGGGTGTGGGCACTGCATCACGGCCTGAAGGTCTATGAGTGTCCTATAGCTTACAGTGATGAAAAGGCGGAAACAAAGGAACTGAAGCTTGCTCTGAAGGTACTGGTAAAGCAGCATAAGATCGCGGAAGCCCGGGAGCTTTTCTACGGGGTGACGAAGCAGCGGCCGGATGTGATGCTGCCTGCTTCGGACATCAGCGGTGAACTGCGCCTGATCGAGCAGCTGCTCTACATCATTGCGGGGGAAGGCGATAAAGAAGGAGGGCTTTTGAGCCGTTCGGATGACCTGGAGGAGCTGCTGGGATATTATCGCGGGCTGGGCGGAAGCATAGAAGCGTATAAACGCGCAGTGGGGCTTAAGTGAAATACCACTTATTGTTTTGCTTTTGTGAGCCGATATATAAGGATAAGGTTTATTATGTGCAGGCTGCACAGAGTGCATGATAAACTGTCTGATATGATAGAAGAAATACAATGCAAGTGTTTGTGCCGCTGGCAATACGCCTGCCTGTATGGAGCATAAGGATGGCTGCTGCCCACGAAGAGCGGGGATGGCGAAGCGCGGCCGGAAACAGGAGCAGGACGATGTGGTACGTGATACAGACTAGATGCGGCTTTGAGGATGAACTGGCGGAAAGACTGAAAAAGAAGCTTAAGGCAGAGGATTGCCGTGAATGCTTCTCGCCGGTCTTTGAAGATGTGAAACGGACGGGAGGGGAAAGCCGGATCAGCAGAAAACGGCTATTTCCCGGCTATGTGCTGATCGATACGGAAAAACCGGAGGAAGTGTACGAGATGCTCCGGACAGTGGGTGAGTTTACAAGGCTGCTTGGAAGTGAGAAGGATCCGGAAGAAGATATGCTCTTTATCCCTGTGAGCGAGGAAGATTGCCTGTTTCTGCAAAGTATATTAAGTGAAGGAGTGATGCGGGTGAGCTTCGTTGAAAAGGTGAAGGGAACGCAGACCGGACGCATCATCGGGCCATTGGCACGGTACGGGAACCATATTACGAAGCTGGAATTTCGTAAGCGATGGGCCATCGTGGAAGCAGAAATCTTCGGAAAACACAGAAAGATCAAATTCGGGCTCTGGACCGATGAAGATGAAAAGATCCCCTGGATCGAGGCACGGCGGAAAGATACAAGCATGCCGGCGGAATATCTGCTTGTGGAAACAGATATCGGTATCCATCCGGGAGACAGGGTAAGAGATATCTCGGGGATCTACGGTGATGAGATCTTTCTTGTGGAAGAAGTGAATCCCCTGCAGCGTACGATACGCACAAAGGCTATGATATTCGGAGAGCTGCGGCCCATAAGGCTGTCGGCGGACCAGGTAGAGAAAATACAGGAATAAAACGGAGAAAACGATAATTGAAAAAAGTGATCACATACGGCTCTTTTGATCTGTTTCATGAGGGCCATTATCAGATCCTGAAAAAAGCAAAAGCGCTGGGTGACCACCTGACAGTGGGGGTGACGACCGAGCATTACGACCAGATGAGAGGGAAGCTGAATCTGGTGGATCCCATCATGACCAGGATCGAGAACGTCCGGAAGACCGGTTTCGCGGATGTGATCATCGTGGAGGATCACGAAGGGCAGAAGATTGAGGACATACAGCGTTATGGGATCGATATCTTTACCCTGGGCAGTGACTGGGCAGGGCGTTTTGACTATCTGAAGCAGTATTGCGAGGTGGTATACCTTCCCAGAACAGCCGGGATTTCGTCCACGGAGCTGCGGGATAAGCTTCATAATGTGGTACGGATCGGGATCATCGGTACCGGGCGCATCGCGCCACGTTTCTTAAAGGAGACCAGTTACGTTTCGGGTATCGAGGTGGTAAGTGCATTTAATCCGGAAAGGGACAGTGCGCGGACATTTGAGGAAACATACCAGATACAGACCGGCTCGGAGGATTTTGACCGCTTCCTCGAAGGAACAGATGCGGTATATGTGGCATCCCCGAATGAGACACACAGTGATTATGTACGGAAAGCACTTTCTGCCGGAAAACATGTTCTGTGTGAGAAGCCCATGACCTTTACCTATGCCGAAGCGGTGGAGCTCTATCAGCTGGCCAGGAAGCAGGGTGTCACGTTGATGGAAGGCATCCGGACGGCTTATCTTCCGGGCTTTATCCACCTTCTTTCCACCGCGAAGGATGGGACGATCGGCGAGATCTGTGATGTCGAAGCCTGTTTTACCCGTATCGGTGCACCGGGATCCCGGGAGATGACGGATGCGCGTTATAGCGGCGCCTTTCTGGAATACGGCAGTTACACAATGCTACCGATCATCAAGCTTTTAGGCTGGGATTACGAGGATTTCCGGCTCGAAAGCATTTACGGAAAAGACGGGATCGATATCTTTACCAAGGTGCAGTTTTCCTATAAGAACCGCCTTGCTACCGCAAAATGCGGAGCGGGCGTTAAATCCGAAGGCGAGCTGGTGATCGCCGGGACAAAGGGGTATATCATTGCCAAATCCCCCTGGTGGCTTACCAGGGAGTTTTCGGTGCGTTATGAGGATCCGGGACGGATCGAGCGGCATGAGTTCGCTTTCAGTGGTGAGGATGGTTTCCGTTATGAGATCGCTGAATTCATCTCCAAGATCAACGGAACCGGCGGTAAGGATTATAAACTTACGGCCGAAGAGTCCATTGCCATGGCGGATGTGGTGGAGAGATTCATGAAAAAAAGACAGGAGTACCGGAAGAAGCTCGGATGAAGATCGGGATCATCGGGACTGGAAGAATCGCAAAACGTTTTATTCCGGAGGCGCTCTGTGTGGAGGGCGCAGATTTATCCGCTGTTTATAATCCCCATGAGGGAAGTACGGAGCGATTTGTAAAGGAGACCGGAGCGCCACTGGCGGTTGCTAAAGAACTTTCCGGGCTATTTGAACTTTCCGATGCAGTATACATTGCATCACCCCATGAAAGCCATTATGAATATATCATGGCAGCACTGAAGGCGGGAAAACATGTCCTCTGTGAAAAGCCCATGACACTCAACAGCGCACAGGCACAGGAATGCTTTTCCCTGGCGGAGGAGCGAAGTCTGGTGCTGATGGAAGGCATAAAGACCGCATACTGCCCGGGCTATAAGAAAGTTCTGGAACTGGCTACAAGTGGCATGATCGGTGAGATCCGTTATATTGACAGTTGCTTTTCCAAGCTGGAAAAGACGGATCGAAGGGAACTGACAGACCGAAGCTATGGCGGAAGCTTTACGGAACTGGGGAGTTATGCGCTACTCCCGATACTGGATCTTTTGGGCAGCTGCTATGAAAACCTTCGTTTTTCACGTATTGATAACGCGTTAGGGATCGATATCTTCACAAAGCTGGAATTGGATTATCCCGGGAGAATGGCTACGGCTGTCTGCGGGCTGGGAGTGAAAGCCGAGGGAAGGCTTTTGATCGGCGGAACGAGAGGCTTCATCCGGGTGGAGGCTCCCTGGTGGAAGACCGGGCGTATCGGAGTGCATTTCGAGGATCCTTCCGCGACGCAGTACTATGAAGAGCCTTATGAAGGTGACGGGCTGCGTTATGAGATCGGCGAATTCATGACGAAGATCCGGGAAAAAAGAGAGAATAAGGCAAAGTATCGTTCCATCTGTATGGCTGATCTGATGGAACGTTTTTTGTCGTATAGGGGTGGAATGCACATGGAAGGAAGGCAGAATAATGAATAAACCGTCCTTTTCTCCGGAATATTTTTATGACGAGGTAAGGGAAGGTTTCTATGTGCCGGAGATGATGAAACGATTCTGGGGGGCACAGCTGGTGGTGCTCTATGAGATCGTAAAGATCTGTGAGAGGCATGATATTGCCTGGTATGCGGATATGGGAACCCTTTTGGGAGCAGTGCGCCATAAAGGTTATATCCCCTGGGATGATGATCTGGATATCTCCATGAAGCGGGAAGACTGGGACCGCTTCTTTGCGGTGGCGAAGGAAGAATTGCCGGAAACATATTGCGTATTATCGGTCAAAACGGAAAAGGAGTATGATCTGGCATTGGGACGGATCACGAATTCCCGTGGGATCAATACGAGTGAAGAACATCTGAAACGGTACTGTGGCTGTCCCTATGTGGCCGGGGTTGATATTTATCCCATCGACCGGATCTATAAAGATCCGGAGAAGGAAAAGGACCGCCTTCGGCGGGTGAAAGAGATTCAAAAGGCATTAGAGAATATAGCGGCCCATGGTGTGCAGGCGGAATCCTCACGTAAAATACTGGCGGGGATCGAACGGGATAATCATCTGATACTCCACCGGAAAGGGGATCTGCGAAAAGAACTGATACTTCTTTTCGATCAGATCTGTATGGAATGCCGTGATCCGGATTTTGATGAAGTGGCCTTTATGGGAGCCTGGCTTATTGGTAATTGGGCTAATTGCCCCAGGCGGATCTATGAAGAACGGATCGAGGTCCCCTTTGAGAATAATACATTTATGATAAGTAAATGCTATGATGAAGTACTGAGCATTTATTATCATGATTATATGACGATACGCAAAGGCGGCGGGGTGCATGATTATCCGGCATATGCCGAGCAGGAACGCATTTTGAAAGAACACCTCGGGCATAATCCGTATCGTTATACGTTCCGACCGGGGGATCTGTCCGTAAAGCGGCGGGAAAAGACTTTCCGGGAAAAGTGTGACGAGAACATCGAACTTTTACAGGAAGCTCTGCCGCAGATCGGGCGGCTGGAAACGGAAGAGGATCTTGAGAATGCATCTATGCTTTTGGAATCCGCGCAGAGTGTGGCAATCATGGTCGGAACCATGCTGGAGGGGAAATACGGAGACGACTGTCAAGCTGTGAGGGCTTTGGAAGAATATTGTGAACTGCTGTATCAGGCGGCTATGGAATGGACGGAGGATACGGCAGCGGATTTGCAGGCCGGTGTGGATCGGATCAGGGAGAGCATCACAGTGCTGCTTGAGGGACAAAAGCGGGAGATCGTTTTTCTGCCCTGCAGGGAAAGCTGGTGGGATACGATGAAGCCTCTGTATGAAAAGATGTGTGCCGATCCCGAAAATAATGTGCATGTGATGCCAATCCCGTTTTTTGACTGTGATCCCTGTGGCGGGATTGGACAGAGTCATAATGAAGAGAGCGCTTTTTGTACGCTTTACGGATATACGAAAACAGCAGAGTATGAGCTGGCCAAAAAACACCCGGAAGTGATCGTAATTCAGCTGCCCTTTGATGCTTTCAGTACTGCAATGAGGGTTTCGGAAGAGTATTACGGCGACCGGCTCCTCAAGGCCTGTGATGAGCTGTGGTACATCCCCTGTTTTTCCCCGGATGCGCCAATATCTGCGGATGATAAGGCAGTGAAAACGATCCTGCTTCTGGCAGAGCAGCCGGCTGTGATCAATGCGGATAAGGTGCTGCTGCATGATGAGAGAGTAAGGGAGTGTTATATTGAAAGACTTACTGAGCTGGCCGGAGAAAACAGCAGGGAATACTGGGAACAAAAGATAGTAGTTTTATGAAGGAGTAAAGGGATGAAGATCTGGGCACACAGGGGATGCAGTCAGAATTATCCGGAAAATACGATTACTTCTTTTGAAAAAGCGGTGAATATCCCGGGATTAACGGGAATCGAATTGGATATTCAGTTGAGCTCCGACGGGGAATTGATGGTGATCCATGATGAACGAGTGGATCGAACCACAGACGGTATCGGTAATGTGCGGGATATGAGCTTAAGTGAACTGAGAAGTCTGCATATATATAACGGTTCTGACGCGGCCGAAAAAATCCCCACCATGCGGGAAGTGATGGATCTGCTGAAGCCGGCGTTGCAGAAGGGCTTTCGTCTGAACATTGAAATAAAAACAGGTGTTTACCCTTATCCGGGGATAGAAGAAAAGATCGTGGATCTGGTAAAGAAATATGATGTGGCAGAGGCAATCGTGTATTCGAGTTTTTATGCGGAATCCCTGGTAAGACTGCAGCAGCTGGTGCCGGATGCAGAGATTGGTATGCTGGACAGCAAAGTATCCGACTGTTTATATAAGGCTATGGCGTTGGAAAACCTATTTTATGCCGGACAGGAATCTACTACCCGGCTTGCCCTGCATCCGGGAGGGTATGGTATGGACATTGCTCCGGAACGCTTTTCGGGACGTACGGTACGGGCCTGGTTTGGCGGCCATCTCTATCCGGAAAAGCCTACCGGCGGAAAGATGGATCTGGAAAAGCTGGCAAATAAGGGCGTAACGGATGTGTTTTTGAATGAGCCGGAGAGGTATCTCGGGGAATAAAGCGTATCCGTCCAGAGTATATCTATGAATGACTGCTTTTGATTTGGGACGTAGCGGTAGACTTTATGATTGGTATTAAGGTGAAAAGGTGTTGACAGAGGGACAATAAGGATTGAAAAAGTATAAATTAGGATATACACAGGGCGTATTTGACATGTTTCATATCGGACACCTTGCGATCATCAATCGTGCGGCAGATATGTGCGAGAAGCTGATCGTAGGTGTTAATTCTGATGCATTGGTGCAGGAATATAAAAATAAGACTCCGGTAATCGGTGAAGAAGATCGTGCAGAAATTGTTCGGAACCTTAAGAAAGTGTATACAGCGGAGATAGTATCAACTCTGGATAAACTTGAATTATGGAATAAGTATAATTTTGATGCAGTGTTTATTGGCGATGACTGGAAGGGAAATGAACGCTGGTTGCAGACGGAAAAAGTATTGGCAGAGGTGGGGGTGCAGGTGGTGTATCTGCCACATACGGAGGGGATTTCATCTACAACGTTGCGCGTAGAAATACCGATGCGGGCAGAGGATCATAATTCGGAAGTATGAATCAGGAAGAACGGTATATTCGGAAAAGAAAAAGAAAGGCAAAAAGGCTAAGTGCTCTTTTTTTATTGATGCGGGTGTTTCCAATAAAAAAGAAGAAGATTACTTTTGCCGCTTTTGAGGGGGATGGGGGATTCGGATGTAACCCTCGATATATTGCGGAAGAATTACACAAAAGGAATCCTTCTCTTGAAATGGTTTGGCTTACCCATGATATTTCCAGGCCTTTTCCTAATTATATACGATTGGTAAAAGATACGCCGTTTAATACGGCCTTTCATTTATCAACAGCCAAAGTATGGATTGATAATTACAGAAAACCATACGGGACATTAAAGCGTAAAGGACAGTTATACATTCAGACCTGGCATGCTACCATAGGTTTTAAAGCAGTTGGTCTTTTCAGAGGAGATGCATTTCCAAAGATTGCCAGGATCGTAAGTGAATGGGATTCGGCACTAATCGATTATTGTTTATCAAATTCGAAATACTGTGATGATGTCTATCCGAAAAAGCTGTTATATGATGGGCCGACACTGAGAGTGGGATCCCCGAGAGTCGATCCACTTATCAATGAAAGAAAAAAACTACACGACAATATCAGAAAAGAGTTAGGGTTGGATCAGGATGTAAAATTGCTTTTATTTGCACCTACATTCAGGAGTGGAAACCAACAGGGAAAAAGGGAAGTCACAGCCGAGACTCCACAGATAGATTTTGACCAATTACTAGAGGCTCTTGCGGAACGTTTTGAAGGTGAGTGGAGAGTATTATTAAGACTACACCCCACATTGGCTGCACGGTTGGATGAAATGCCACTAATAAAGAAGAATCCACGACTTATTGATGTGAGTGGGTTACCGGATATGAGTCAGATTCTCGGAGGATGTGAGATGCTTATAACAGACTACAGCAGCTGTGCTTTTGATGCGGCGTTTGCACATATTCCCGTACTTCTTTATGCTGATGATGTACAGGAGTATATTAATGAACGTGGAAAGTTTATGTGGAGTAGGGAAGAGCTGCCGTTTGAATTGGCTGAGGATAGTACATCTCTGATAGAAAATGTTAAAGTCTTTGACAATGAACGGTATAATGCCGCAGTTGATGTTTTTATGAAAAATAATGAAGTGGTAGAAAATGGAGAAGCCTGTAAACGGGTAGCGGAATTTATACTGAGAGAATAAAGAGTTTTCATGACGTAAGGAAAAAGAAAATGGTAGAGTTTGAATAATGATCAAAATAGGATTTTGCATAAGCGTCTCAAATGAAAACAATAGGAAATAATAAAAAAATCAGGATATTACAATTCTCCCTAGCCAAGTCAATGGGGGGGCGATCAAGATATCTTCTGGATTTATGGAAATGGATAGATAGATCCAAATTTCAAATGGATTTTGTGACTTTTTGTCATGAAAAACTGAATATAGAAGACAAGTTGGAAGAAGAAGGATGTGTTGTTTATCACTTGCCATGTTATCCTAAAGAGGATATGCGACTATTTGAAACGGCGTGGAATCATGTCTTGGATAATGGATATGATTTGGTTCATATTGGAACATCTCATTGGGATGGTTTTGAAATTGAAGAAATAACGTATAAACGAGGAATAAAAATAGTAGTTCATTCGCATACTACAACATATTCGAGATGGACATCGGACGCAAATCGTATAGTTGGTATAGATCTGCACAATAGACTAAAAGAAAACATAGATATTGGGAAGATAGATGGATTTTGGGCTTGCTCAAAAGAAGCGGCAAATTGGCTTTATGGGCAAAGAATAAATGAAAATGCTATATTTGTGACTTATCCATGCATAGAGGCGGATAGATACTCGTTTGATAGTACAAAGAGAGATAGATTAAGAAAAGATATATTAATAGATAAAAATACATATGTGATTGGAACTATTGGGCGATTGGTAGCGATTAAGAATCAGGAATTTCTGATAAGGTTATTTTCAAAGTATTCCCAGATAGAGAAAAATACAGTACTTATTATTGTGGGGGGGGGAGAATGTGAAGAAAAACTACGGAGAATTGCAATCGAACTGGGAATATATAATAAGTGTAGGTTTGTAGGAGCTGTTGATGATCCCGTTCCCTATTATATGGCGATGGATGTATTTCTTCTTACGTCATTCCATGAGGGTTTTCCTAGAGTGGTTATGGAAGCGGTAGCCTCAGGTCTTGATGTCATTTGTTCAAAGGGTATACCGAAAGAAATAGAAAAATGTGAGAGAGTGAGGCGTATTGCACTAGATGAAGATGCTTTTTGTGCAGAACTAAAGAAAAAACAATATGTGGAAAATGAAGAAAGAGGAAGAGGGGTAGAAAGAATAAAAGCTAATGGGTTGGATATTACAAGAGAGATTAAGAGAATAGAAAAAGAGTACTATAGGGTATTGGATAAGCAATGGGAAGAATGAAAACAAATCATTGGCAAATTGCATGGAAGAGGAAGTCTGAAGGAAGTTACCACTTGATAGAAAACCCAAAGTGGGGGTGGTGCGCAGATCCTTTTCTTGTAGAATATGAGGATGAACTATATCTGTTTGCTGAGATTTTTTTATTCAAATCGGAACGCAATGGGGTAATAGCATATTGCAAGTTTGATGGGAACGGTTGGGAGGATTGGGTTGTTACGATGGATAAACCTTGGCATCTTTCCTATCCAAATGTATGGGTGGAAAATGGAAAACTCTTTATGTGTCCTGAGTCATATCAACTGGAAGAGGTAAGTGTATATGAATTATTGGCATTACCTAACGTATGGAAAAAGATTAAGACGATAATATCTAATGTGACATATTGTGATACTACATTTTTAGATACCGAAGATGAGGGAAAGTATATGTTCACATTTGAAAGAGATAATACGAAAAAGACAAGCGGTAAAGGGATTGTATATGAAATAATAGATGGGAGCTTAGGGAGAAAACAGATTTTTTCTGAGGATTTAATGGGAAATCGATGTGGCGGGAATCTGATACGTAATGGTGAACGATGGATTCGAGTTGCACAAAATAGTGAGAAGGGTTATGGATGTGAATTGGTGTTTTATGAGATTGATGGATTGTTCCCGATATATAAAGAGCATGAGGTGAAACGGATTCGACCTCAGGATATCAAAGTAGAAGGTAGAAACAACTATATTGGAATACATACATATAATACATTGGGAGACATAGAAGTTATTGATTTGAAGTATTCATGTTTTTTTGTAGAAGAATATATTGCGAGGAAACGTGTGCGCCGAGTTTTTGTTGATAAATATTTGTAAGAGGTTGATGTATGGACGTTATTGTATTTGGAACGGGAAGATATTATAAAACAAAAAAAATAAGTATAGCTGAAAAATATAATATATTGGGTTTTATTGACAATTCTCAGAAGCCGGGAGAAGAAGGGGTATGTGATGGAAAAAGAATGTTAAATCCAAGAGATGTTATGGAATATGCGGATGTGCCCATTTTTTTGATGTCAGCGAAATACATGGAAATGTATGAGCAATTGATGGCTCTTGGTGTGGCCAGTGAAAGAGTGTTATTTGGTATTAATCTGAAACCAGCCTATGATCCTTTTGAAAAAATGATAGAAGAAAATAATGGTAGAATTGTAGTGAGGGAGGGGGCAGTATCGTTGGAAATAGGAGACAGAGTATATCGGTGTCAAACATCAAAAGAAATGGAAAATATAGTTAGAACTATATATAGAGAGAGTAAACCGGTGATTCAGATGATACAAAATCTTCCATTGGCGCCTATAAGTAGAAGGTATGGACGTGAACATGGAACACCTGTAGATAGATACTATATTGAGAAATTTCTGGAGTACAATAGAGAGAAAGTGCAGGGGATAGTGGCGGAGTTTGCAGATGATTCATATACGAGACGTTATGGAAAGAAAATTATCGAAAACTATATATATCATGTGAATGGATGGGGGGAAAATACTAAGAAATTAAATCTTGTGACGGGAGAAGGCGTAGAGGAAGAGATTCTGGATTGCTTAATATGTACGCAGACCATTCAATTTATATATGAGATAGACACGGCAGTTTACAACATAGTAAAAATGTTGAAAAAGGGTGGATGTGCACTTATTACGGTGCATGGGATAGCACAGATTTCTATGTATGATTATAATATCTGGGGGGAGTATTGGAGATTTACGAAGAAAACTTTTGATGAGTTGGTTGGAAGTTTTGATATAGGAGGATATGATATACATTCATATGGGAATGTAAAGACTGCAACTGCTATGTTATATGGAGTGGTGGTGGAAGATCTCGAAGAAAAAGATTTTGAATATGATGATGAACAATATCCAGTAGTTTTGACATTGAAAATAATTAAGTGAGATAGTATTGACAAAAAGAAAGGAAATACTATATGGATTGTCCAAAAGTATATGCAATATATCTTCCTCAATTTCATCGGACATTGCATAATGATCAATGGTGGGGAGAAGGTTTTACTGATTGGGAAGCCGTAAAAAAGGCAGTTCCGTTATTTGAAGGACATGAACAGCCGAAAATTCCTAAAGGGCGGCATTATTATAATCTTCTTGAAAAGAAAGAAATGGAAATGCAGGCGACTACCGCAAATAAATACGGTATAGATGGTTTTATTTTTTACCATTATTTTTTTGGAGATGGAAGAATGGAACTTGAAAAGCCGGCAGAAAACCTTTTGGGGTGGAAAGATATAGATATGCCATTTTGCTTTAGTTGGGCAAATCAGTCGTGGATACGTACGTGGAGTAAGATTTCGGGGAATGTGTGGGGGGAGAAATTCGAGAATAAAAAAAATGACGATGATAACGGAATGCTTGTTGAACAAGAATATGGCGGAGAAAACGAATGGGAGAAGCATTTTGATTATCTTCTCCCATTTTTTTTAGATAAAAGGTATATTAGAATAAACGGTTGCCCGGTTTTTATCTTTTATAGTCCAATAAATATTGGATGCATAAAAGAGATGATGGGGTGTTGGAGAAAAAGAGCAGTGTCAAGCGGGCTGAAGGGGTTATATTTGATTGGATACAATTCATTTACAAATGATGTGGGTTTTGATGCACTAATGATGAGTGAGCCAACTTTCAGTATTCGTAAATTGCATAAGTATGGCAGTGTAGAAGTGAAAAATGGAGTGAGATGCATAGATTTTAACGAATTCATAGAAAATTCTATTGCGACAACTCCGGCTCGAGGGAATAAAACTTACTTTACATGCGCGTGTGGATATGACACTACTCCAAGGAGAGGGGCAAATGGTGAGTGTATTATAAATAGAACACCAAAGCTGTTTGAAAAATACATGACAGAAATTCTTCAAAAATCTGTATATCATGATAATGCATTTGTAGCTGTAAATGCATGGAATGAATGGGGAGAGGGGATGTATTTGGAACCTGATGAGGACGATGGGTATGCTTATTTGGAGGCTATTAGAGATGCGAAAAAATGTATATCTAAAATGAAAGCAGAGGATGTGGAAGAAATAAAAAAAACAATCATGCATAAATATGGAGCGAGAGAGAATGAACAGGAGTTCTTGCTTGGAAAATTTCAGTATTATTACAAAGTGTGTTCAAAATGGATTGATGTGCTAAATGACAAGGGAAATATATTTAGTGAGGATTTGATAGAGAAAAATATACATAGTGTCGCAATATATGGATTTGCCGATTTGGGACATAAACTTCTCGAACAGTTAAGGAAAGAGAAAATTAAAGTTGAATATGCCATAGATCAATATGTTGGAAGTATCAACGGTGATATCATCGTATATCGTCCCGAAGAAGAGCTTCCTATAGTAGATGCTATAATAATAACCGCATATGAACCGGATGATATAAAACAGGTATTGCGAAGGAAGGTAGATTGTCCATTGTTTTCCATAAGAGAATTGCTGAAAGCATAGTAGAAAGAATATATATTGAGATACTTTTGAAAGGGTGAAAATATGGATATTACAACTAAATTACAACGAGATAATCCGAAACTATTAGAGTTCTGTAATAAACATAATAAGATCTATTTATATGGGGCTGGAATAGTCGGGAGTATAATAATAGATTTTTTGCATTCATGTGAGATTTTTCCAGTCGCATTTATTACATCAAAGATTGAAGGTGAACAGATATTATATAAGAATATACCCGTTATTAGTGTTGATTCTCTTCAAGCTGGATCGGGGGAGGGTATAGTTGTCACTACTAGTGATAAGTATTGGGATCAGATTTTAGAGACTATAGAGAAAAAAGGTGTCTTTTCTCGGACAGATGTTTTTATAGTTCGAGATTATATTTCCGGTTCATCGAAATATGACTATATTGGGACGGAGAAAAATGGGCCGTTTTTTAGTAAATACACTTTTTTAGATGATTTAGGCAGGACTGAGGGGACAGATAAGAACGCTGATTATCATAATTATTTGCATATTTATGAATTTTTCCTCAAAGATTTAAAAGATAAAAATGTTTTACTTCTGGAATTAGGCGTTTTTCATGGAGAAAGCTTAAGAATGTGGAAGAAGTATTTTAGCCGAGGGAGAATAATAGGGGTTGATATTGATAAAAACTGTCAACAGTATAAAGAGGAAAGGATAGAGATTATTACAGGAGATTTGTCAGAAATAAGTACATATGAAGGGTTGAGAGAACTCGAGGCAAAGATAATCATTGACGATGCACTACATGCATGGAGTCATCAGATTAAGGCTTTTACGGAACTGTTTCCGGCTATGCCATCTGGTGGAGTATATATTATGGAAGATATAGGGACAAGCTTTAGGAATTATAAGAATTCCATATATGCAGATCTGAGGGTAAGTGCATATGAGTTTATGGAAGCTATTTGCGAATTGACCGCGGGGCATGATTTGGCTATTCATGACCAGTTAATAGAATGTAAAGAAGAGATGGAGGCAATTGCTATGCAGATAGATATGATTTCATTTATATATGGAAGCTGCATAGTTATTAAAAAGTAAAGAGCATGATGTAAGTCTTTTTTCAAATTGGATAAATATATGAGCTTTTTTATGTGTTTGTACTACTAGTGGGAATTAAATGATAAAAGAAAATGAAGAAGAAAACAAAATTAAAGTAAGCATAATTATTCCTATATATAATATGCAAAAATATGTGTTGAATAGTATAATGAGTGCTTTGAAACAAAGCATTCAAGATATAGAGGTGATTTGTGTTGATGATGGATCAACGGATGAGAGTTCTCTGATCGTTATGAAAATAAGCGAGACTGATTCTCGAGTAAAATACGTGTATCAGGAGAATCAGGGGGCAGGAGCATCTAGAAATCTTGGGATTTGCAGAGCACATGGAAAGTATGTTATGTTCCTTGATCCGGATGATATGTTTGATTCTGAACGAGTTGTAGAGATGTTATATTTGGCGTGTGAAAAACATAATGTGTTAATTGCCGGAGGATATCACTATGAGGTTTATGACGGAGAGGAGAATTGTAAAATCCCTATATTTCCGAAACTTAATAGTGTTATGGAGAAAGAAATAGAGGATAGTGCAGATGATGGAGTGCAAATTGCTTTTGAACAATTTCAAGGGGGGTGCTATCATTGGGATTATATATATAATAAATCTTTTTTGCTAGAAAACAAGATTAAGTATCCGGATTATAAAAGAAATCAGGATCTTCCGTTTTGGGCTTTGGCTTTTTGGAAATCCAAGCAAATTTATTACGTACATATACCCATCGTAGATTACAGAAGAAATGACCCTATTAAGAATCAAAAAGTCAGAAATAATTTCTCTGATATTTTGAGAGGATACAGAGATGTATTGCGCATTGCTATTAAAGGTAAAAATGTATACTTGACTCAAAGAATTGCAAATACATTAAACTATAGTAGTAGGAATAGTATAATAAGTAATCTAGATGTAGAATCATTAAGCATTTTACTTGATATATATACAGTTATACAAGACAGTTGTATTCATGTGGAATTATCTATACTAAATGATATTTGTAATTATTCGAGAAAGGGAATGCGATATAAGGATGATATGCGCTATATAGAGACGGAATCAATTAAAAATAGATTAATTAAGATTTACGAGAACAGATTAAGTATAAAACAATTCTTTGAAAGTAAAGGAATAAAACAATTGATTATATATGGTATGGGGAATAGGGGGCTATATTTATACGATATACTAACGAATGAAGGTATACAAAACATTTGCTGTATGGATAAGGAACTAGAACGAATTGGTACCCATAAAGTGTTAAAGCCCGGTGATGATCTTTCAAAATATGGGGAAAAAGTAGCTATACTAGTGTCGCTATCTGCGGGTAATGAAATATATACTATGTTAAGCGGTATTTATCCGAAAATAAAGATATTTTTAATTGAAGATGTGTTGAATAGCATGATTCTTGAGGTATAAGGGGAAGAATATGACACGTATTATATATGGAACTGGGAAATATGGGATTAAACTATATGATTTTTTTAGGCGGATTGGAGCTGCTGTGGATTATTTTGCACAAACGAATGCGCCAATGGAAAAGTATATAGAAGGAATTCCAGTTGTCACATTAGATGATATTGCAAAAATGGAAGATGAATGTATCATCTGTTTAGCAATAAAGAGTAAGGAGATCACTACAGGAATAATAAGAGATATTCAAAAAATCAACAATAGATCGTTATATGTTTATAATCTTGGTGATTTTTTGACAGAGAATCCTGTAGTTGCTCATGTGAATTATACTGGGATTCGAAGGTGTTATATTTGTAACAATTCATTTGATCATTTCAAGAGTGGAGGAATAGATGCGGATTTATTTAAAAAGTATAAGATTATAGGCGGGGGGTATAGAGACGAGTGTATATGTCCATTTTGCGGATCAATGGACCGAGAAAGATGGTTGTTTTATGTGATGAAAGAGATTTTACACATTGACACGTTTAGAGGGAGAATTCTTCATTTTGCACCGGAATTGTCCATTAAACGAATGATAGAATCGAATTTGGAAGTAGATTATTATACGGGTGATGTTCTGACGGGGAAAGCGATGCATGTTACAGATATTACAAATATGCAGCAATATGGTGATGGAGTTTTTGATTATGTTATAAGCAATCATGTGTTGGAACATGTTACGATGGAAGAAAAGGCGGTTCATGAAGTTAAACGTGTTTTGAAACAAAGTGGAAAGTGGGTATTTTCTTTTCCTATATGCACCGATATGGAGGAAACTTTTGAGGATAAAACAATAGTCGAAGCTGCTGATAGAATGAAATTGTTTGGTCAGGAAGATCATGTTAGATTATATGGAAAAGATTATAAAGAGAGATTTGAAGGATATGGATTGAAGATTAAACAATATAGTCCCCAAGATTTGCTGGATGATGATCGAATCAAAAAATGGGGATTAATAAAAAACGATGTTATACTTGTAGCAGAGAAATAATATGAATGTATTATATACATTTGGAAGTATTTGTTCATGGGCGTAGAAAAAAAAGGAACTGAAGAAGGGGGAGGAATGGATAATATGAATAAATCGAGTATTTTCCTTTTTGGAGCCGGACGAAAATGCATGGAGTCATTGGAGATAATTAAGAAACATTATCATGTAATTGCTATTGCAGATAATGATAGACAGAAATGGGGGGGATCGATACAGGGAATTCCTATTGTGATGCCGGAAGCACTGAAAAACCATGACGAAAAGGTTGCGATTACTGCGGGAATTGGAAACTATGCGGAGATGGTTACTCAATTATTAAAAACGGGAATATCGAGTGAGAGAATATACTATCTGGAGGTAGATCGGTATAGCCAGGATATTTGTATGCTTTCAGTTGACGGTGAAAGAAAGGGCGAGATAGATTTATCTTTAGAATATTTTGATCTTTTAGGGGGAGAAGATGATTCCGGTGAAGGGGTTCTTTTATTCTGTAGTTTTTACTCGGCATATCCAATAAAACTTATACGAAATATAAAAAGAAGATTTCCAGATGAAATTATCTCTTTAGTTACGAACGATACAAAATATAAAGAGGATCTAAAGGGATTGGTGGAGCATATATATTGCTATAATACTGTTGAAGAGTTGACACATATTTTGGATGCATTGCCGCATTATAGAGTTTTTCAGACATTATGGGTAGAAAGTATATGGGCCTTTTTTAGTAAGAAAATGCGTAAGAAATGCGAGCGCTTAAATTTATTCATTGGGGGAAGCGATTATTACAGAGCAAGTCCGGGGAAATTGGAGTTTAAAAGACGACTGATAGAGGTGGCTGATATAATTGGTATAGAAACAGAGACCGTTCGTGATGATTTTATACATACATATCCTGAAGCAAAAGACAAAATTGCGATGTTACGATACGGGTTGGAATATATTGAGAAAGAAGAATATATGCCGCCATTAGATGAAAGATTTTGTCACTGGGGTATTCCCGAAGGGAAAATGGTTTTTACATGTGCGCATAATGCAGTACGGGCACAAAGGCATATTGAAATGATCAGAGCACTGAATAAAATGCCGGATTCGATATTAGATAAGTCTTTTTTTGTTTTTCCAATGACATATGGGGATAGTAATGGTTCATATATTGATGAGGTAGAAAAGGAGCTTGAGCAAACAAATCTGAATTATAAGATTTATCGTGAATATATGGATAGTTCTGAATTTGCTGATCTCATCTCGCTTTCTGATCTGTATATTCATGTACAAACAACGGATACCTTAAGCACCACAATGTTGGAAGAACTGTATAAAGGTGCTGTTGCTGTAATGGGTTCATGGTTTCCTTATGATGCTCTGGAACAGCGCGGAATCTTTTATGTGAAGGTTGATAGCATTGATGAACTTACGGAGACCGTTACGGATGTTGTGGAACACTATGCGGAGTATAAAGAAAAATGTGCAAATAATCGTAAGATCATTCATGAGATGAGTTCATGGGATAATATGTCTAAAGAATGGATGAAAGCTTGGACTCTATAAGGATGCAACATATATGCGTAGATCAAATAGTTTGATTTCGGTTTTAGTAGCGGTATACAATATAAAAGAATACGTTGAAGACTGCATAAAGAGTATTTGTGATCAGTCATATACTGAATTGGAAATAATCATTATAGATGATGGGTCAACAGATGGAAGCGAACGTGTATGTGATCGATTGGCGGAGACGGATGATAGAATTGCAGTTTATCATAAGAGTAATGGTGGACTGGTATCAGCACGAAAATATGCCATGGAAAGAGCGCATGGAGAGTACCTTCTAACCGTAGATGGAGATGATTGTATTAAGCCGGATATGATAGAACATATGTATATGCGGATAAAGGAAACCGATGCTGATGTTGTGCAGTGCGGATACGGGAGCAATCTGTTGACAGAATATGTTTATCCGGATTTTACAATAAAGGTCTCGGATGATAGCAGGACGGATATTGTAAAAAAGTGGTTGATGCAGGAACCGATATTTGACAGTCAGGTTGTTACAAAACTGTGCAAAAGAGACTTCCTGAGGGATACTTATGCAAGCGTGCCCGATGAATGCAGCTACAGTGAAGACTGGATTTGGTTTGTCGAATGCGTAAAAAAAGCGTCAATTATTTCATCTCTTTCTGAAGTCTTCTATGAATACACTATTCGGGAGGGGTCTTTAAGCCATCAAACAGAATATGGTATATCATATTTAATTGATAATGATAGGATGATGAACCTTCTTTATTGTCGTATTAAAGAGTATTTTCCGGCATTAGATGACGAATCATTGAAAAGGTGGTATTTGAAGCGTAGAACTGATACATTAAGGACGGTTTGTAAAAAAGAGTATAATACTGAGATATATCGTTATTCGGGTGATCTTGTGTCGTGCTTGAATGGGAAACGGGTAGCAATTTACGGAGCAGGCGTGATGGGAGGGGCATTAATTGAGGAGTTGCCCAAATATGAAGATATATCTGTCGTGGCCTGGTTCGATCGGGAAGCAGGATCGAAACAAAGCAATTATAGAAGTGTGTTGTTCCCGGAAAAAATAAGAGCAATCGATTTTGATAAGCTTGTGATCGCTATTGCTGATGAAAACAGGGCGTATAAAACTGCGCTGGAGATATCGGAAGAATATGATATTCCTATGGAGAAGATTATATGGAAGTACAGTCGAAAGATGACGCTTTTTTAGAATTGTCAATTATTGTTCCTGTATACAATGTATCAAGATATCTGCCGGAGTGCCTTGACTCGTTGATACACCAGAATGTTAAGAACGTTGAGTTTATCTGTATTGATGACGGGTCAACAGATGATTCTTTATCTATTCTTAAAGAGTATTCATTTCGGGATCCCCGATTTAAAGTGATCAGCAAAGAGAACGAAGGATATGGAAAGACAATGAATTTGGGCTTGGATCAGGCCAAAGGGAAATATATAGGTGTACTGGAAAGCGATGATGTTGTTTCTGATAATGCGTATTCGCTGTTATTGGAAGTGGCTGAAGAAAGCGACGCAGATATTGTAAAAGGAAATATACGATTCCTTAGCCAAGAGGGTTGTATGGAGGTGGAAACGTATCGAGGGTTTCCATATCGCAAACTGATTGATCCGCAAAACCAGCTTTCTATCTTAACAGCAGGAATTAGTTATTGGAGCGGTATATATAAACGTGAATTCCTAGAAGAGAACAGGATACGCTTTCATGAGACACCCGGGGCATCGTATCAGGACTATTCCTTTTATTATCTGGCGGTAATGTGCACTGAGAAAATGGAACTAATTGAGGATTATATAGTTAATTATCGTGTTGATAATACAGCTTCATCTGTTCATGATCCGAATAAGGTTTTCGTTATATGTGAGGAATGTGATCATTTGCGAAAAGAAATGGATGTACGAAAACTGGCGGAGGTATATTATGATATTGAACCACTTCTTCGTTTTGAGGCATATGAATGGAACTATAAAAGATTGTTGGAATACTATAAATATCCATTCATGGAACGGTTTAAAAAAGAGTTTTCGGCATTATTGCATGACGGGAGAATAGTTCGATCTTTATGGGATGAGGATTCATATCGAAGACTGGAAATGCTGCTGGATGATCCTTTTTCCTATTATCAGAAATTTGCGAGGATCCAATTTGATGATATGCTGGATGAATATCATAGAAAGCTTTTTAGATATAGTAGAAAGGGTATAATCGAGGGCTTGATTGGTGAGGGGGGGATATACATTTTTGGCGCCGGAAAGACAGGAGCGCTTGTGTTTAAACTGCTCGAGAATAATGGTATGAATGCTGCTGATGATATAAAAGGATTTCTTGTATCCGGTAAAAAAGAAGATGAGTCTTGTTTTATAGGATTGCAGGTATTTGAGGTTACAGAGCTTCCTGGAAGTGAACGTGATAGATTGGTGATCATCGCGGTGGGGAAGAATAATCGTGAAATGGTCAAACTGATATTGAAGGAAAATGACTATGAAAATGTCGTGATAGCAGATGATTTTTTCTATGAAGTTTTCAGGTAAAGCTGGTTTAGAGAATGGTAATTGTATGGCTGAGATGAATGGATGGAACATTAAAAACAAGACAAAAGAAAGCTTTTTTGTTGAATTCCCCAAAGCTATTCTAGGATGGTATGCTCTTCCGCAAAACGGGAGGGCTCTTTTTGTATCTGGGGGAGCGCCGGAAGGAGAAGTGCTGTCTGAGGTTCTGGCAGATGAAGGATTGCAGGTTGATATTAAGACTCTTGAAGAGGTGGAGAAAAGCTGTTCACCTGAATGGAAATACGACACTGTGGTAGGTTTTGGTATCATCGAAAGATCGCCTGATCCTGTTTTAATGCTTAAAAAGCTGTTCGATTATTTATCAGATAAAGGGCATATGCTGATCGCAGTGGACAACAGAATAGGGATAAGGTATTTTTGTGGGGATAAGGATGCCTTTACAGATCAGGTCTTTGATGGGATAGACAATTACAGAGTATACAATAGTGGTTTTGGCGGGAAAAAACAGCGCGCATATGCAAAGGCTGAGTATGCCGAGATGATGGAAGCGGCGGGATTTATGAAACGGAGGTTTTATACTGCTGTTCCGAATATCGAAAATCCAAGGCTTCTTTATGCGGAGGATGTGCTTCCTAAAGAGAAACTGGAGCATCGGATTTATCCGGAATACAGGAATCCGGGGACTGTATTTCTTGAGGAAGAGATACTTTATGATACGCTCATCAAAAATGGTTTGTTCCATCCTATGGGAAATGGGTATCTTATCGAATGTACGAAAAACGGAAGCTTGGCTAATGTTGAGATGGTTACATCCTCTTTGGACAGAGGGCCTGCTTATTCTATGTATACCATTATACGAAGAGATGGAAAAGTGGAGAAACGTCCGGCATATTTGGAGGGCGTATCACGTCTGAAAGAGTTTGAAGCAAATAATCAGTATCTCAATGAACATGGAGTTAAGACTATACAGGGAGCGGTTGAAGACGGCGCATTTGTTATGCCTTATGTGGATGGCCAGGATACAAATGATTTCTTTCGAAAGCTTTTTTGGCTGGATCGAGAGGCTTTTGAAAAGGCGTTGGACAGATGGATGAATCTGATTGAAGACTCCTCGGAACATGTTCCATATAATAAAGTGGATTGGGAGAATTTTGAGCCATGGATGGAAAAGCGCAAGGAGGATGATCCATTCAGAGATAAGTGGAGAAAACTGGCTTTTGGATCGGATGAAGACCAGCGTAATATTGGCTCTATTCTTGCACGCGGATTTATTGATCTTGCAAGTATTAATTGTCTGGTGGATAGGGGAGAGTTTGTTTTCTTTGATCAGGAATTTGTGCTTGATAATCTTCCGGCTAATGCTATTAAGATTCGGACAATAGATTTTATCTATGAACCTGAAATGGACAAGTTATGCCCCAGGGAGTACTACTATGCAAGATATCACCTTAAGGAACACGCCGTGATATGGCGGCGATTCGCGGATGAGTTTATCAGAAAGCTTCGTAATCTGGATGCGCAAAAACAGTATCTTTTGAAAGTTACCAGAAACGGTCAGACTGCGGCTATAAATCGTAATCGTATAAATTTTCCTGGGAAGGAATATAACAGCGTCATCGGAGATATATTTGCCGACCTGTCGGGGAAAAAGCTTTATGTATTTGGTTCGGGTAACTATGCCGGATCGTTTTTTTCAAGGTATGGAGCATACCTTCATATCGAGAGGATACTTGATAATGATCGGCAGAAGCATGGAAAGCAACTACACGGCATTACGATATGTGGAATGGATGCGCTAAAGGTTGAGGATCCTGCAAGAACAAAAGTGTTTATATGTATGAAGTTTTATCAGGAGGTAATGCAGGATTTAAAGAAGATAGGTTTTACAGATGTAGGAGTCTTCAATCCGGATGCCATATACCCGACTGCGCCCGGACGGGAACATATGGAAAGCGTTCGGAATGAGCAGAAAGAAACAAGTGTACAAGGAAAAGAGCCTGAAGCGCAGATTTCGTTTGATGCTAAAGGTGAAAGGTCTAAGAAGTATAAGGTTGGATATATTTCCGGGGTCTTTGATCTATTTCATATTGGTCATGTGAATCTATTCCGCCGTGCAAAGGAACTGTGTGAATATCTTATTGTTGGTGTGGTTACTGATGAGCAGGTTATGAATGGAAAGAGGACATTGCCACACATCCCATTCGAACAGCGAATAGAAATTGTCAGAGCCTGCAGATATGTGGATGAGGCTGTTAGGATACCTCCGGAGGCGGCTGATACACAGGAAGCTTATATGCGATACCATTTTGATGTACAGTTTTCAGGCAGTGATTATGAGAACGACCCATTCTGGCTTTCTTGTCGGGACTGGCTTCGGAGTAAAGGCGCGGATTTTGTGTTTTTTCCCTATACAAAGGAGACCAGTACTACGGCAATCAAGCAGGAGCTTAAATCAAAAGAGGAGAATGAGTGTTCCTCTTGACACATATAAAAGATGGAATGAAAAGGAGAACTGAATGAGACTGATCTGTGAATCAAGAGGAATAATCAATCGATTGAGACCCGGGGGAAGGATGCAAAACATTCTGGATTCCGGCTTTCAATATGGTGTACTCAGTGCAGCGGCCTTATGTGAGCCGCTTGAGTTTCGGAATATCAAAAGAAGGAATTTCATGCGAGAGTATGATGTATACTTTACGGAGCATCCCGAAAAGCTGAAGGCGGAAATGGAGGCAAGCATCATAAAGAATGCAAAAGAGCGGGGGTTTAAGCTGCCTATAGCCATGACGCCTTTAGTCTCGCATGAGGTAAAGGATGATGAGGTTGATTCGAAAGTGTTGAAAAAGCTTTCGGAGGAAAGTCTGGAAGCGGCGATAGCAGCAGACTGTGAACGTATCATTGTCCATCCGATGTATATCGGAATAGACAGTAAGAAATTATGGGAAGAGAATAAGGAGTTTTATTTAATACTTGATAGAATTGCTGATGAAAAAGAAAGCAGTATAAGGATACTTCTGATCAACAAAGGAAAGAATATCAACGGTCATCTGATTCGGGGAGTATGCGCGGAAGCGGAAGAAATGGTGCAGTGGGTGGATGAACTGAACCGTCTGGCAGGAAAGAAACGCTTCGCCTGTTGTTTTGATATCGGTACTGCCACGCTTTGCGGACAGAATCTGTTTGAGGCGATGGTTCCGTTGGGGGACCGGCTGGAGGCGGTGATCATCCGGGACTGTGACGGTGTGACGGATGTGGCGATGCTGTCATATACAGCCTGCGTCAAGGGGCAGCAGACGGACTGGCTGTATATGATCCGTGCACTGCGTAAGCTGGAATTTGACGGTGATCTGATCATGGATTTTTCCGACACATATAATGCGTTTCCGGATAGCTTAAGAAAAGCGTTATTATCCATGGCATATGATGTGGGGAAGTTCCTGCTGTGGCATATCGACATGGAACGAATGGTGAAGAGTTATAGTAAGCGGGTTCTTTTTGGAGCCGGAAATATGTGCCGCGCATATATGAAAGACTACGGAAAAGAATATCCGCCTCTATATACCTGCGATAATAACAGTGCACGCTGGGGAGAGGAATTCTGCGGACTGACGATAGAGAATCCGGAAAAGCTGAAAGAATTGCCGGAGGATGTGGCGATCTTTATCTGTAATATTTATTATGATGAGATAGAGGGGCAGTTACGGGAGATGAAACTGAAAAATCCGATCGAACGTTTTAGTGATGAGTACATGGCCACTTTTCATATGGAACGGCTGAAGATGGCAGCGGATCCGAATGCCGGAAAGGGGGCGAAGGCATGAGCTTGCGGATCGGAGTACAGAGCAAAAATGCAGTATTTGATGAGAGCCCGGCAGAGGGATTTGCCTTGCTGAAAGCCGCCGGTTTTGACTGCTGTGATTTTTCTCTGAATAACTATCTGAAAAATACGGATCTGTATCAGGAAAAACTGAATCTTTTTTTTGATCAAAGTGTTTCGGAACTGGAAACATATTTTGCACTACATAAAGAGGGTGCAAAGCAGGCAGGGATCTTTATCAACCAGATGCACATGCCCTATCCGACTTTTGTGCCGGGAGCCAAAAAAGAGGTGAATGATTATCTCTGGAATGAGGTGGGGCCGAAAAGCATGGAGATCTGCCGTTTTTTGGAATGCCCCAATATAGTGATTCATGGTTTTAAGCTGGATCGTTATTACGGCAGTGAACAGGCAGAATGGGAAAAGACGGAAGAGTTCATTGAATCTCTTGCGCCTGTAGCAAAGGAATACGGGATCACGATCTGTATGGAAAATCTTTGGAATACCTTGGGAACACATAAGGTCGAAGGACCCGGATGCAATGCAGTGAAAGCGGTAAAGCGTATCGATTCGATCAATGAAAAATACGGAGCGGAAGTGCTGGGTTTCTGCTATGATACCGGTCATGGAAATCTGGTGGGGCTGGATCCCTATAAGTTCATAAGCACGTTGGGAAAGCGTCTGAAAGTGCTGCATATACATGAAAATGATGGAGCCGAGGATCTGCATCAGCTGCCGTATACTTTTACCCGAACCAGAGAAAACACCAGTGTATTGGATTGGGATGGCGTACTCCGGGGGCTGAAAGATATAGGCTTTGACGGGGTGTTAAGTTTTGAGACAGCTCCTGTGCTGGATTGTTTTCCGAAAGAACTGAAAGCGGAGGCGCTGCATATGATCGCGGCGGTTGGCCGATATTTTTCTGCACAGATAGAGAATAACAGGTGAAGTGAGGATGATCTCATGGTAAAGGATTTTGAAATGACACGGGAGGTATACAGCCATCTTCAGGATGATCTTAGTCGTTTTATCTATGAAGGACGAGTGATGTATTGCCTGACAGGTGATATTTCCTATATGAATCGGGTGAGTAGATCTGTTCTGGATCGGGATCTGCTGGATGCTATGATGAAGGAATTAGCAAAGATCAGTGATCGCCTTATCGTACGGGGAGCCGGAAATGATTATTCCGTAATCCGGGAGTTGTATCCTGAATTCGATTTCAAATGTTTCTGCGATTATGATCCTACGAAGATCGGGCAACTGATCGACGGTAGGGAGGTGCTTTCACCGGAAGAATTCTACAGACAGTATGCGGATCATTATGTGCTGGTCAATTCGGCAGCGGCAAATGGGGAGATCATGGAAGAGTTAAAAGGACATGGTATCCCTGAAGAAAGGATTTATAACCTGGCCAAGGCATATGAAGCTATCTGTGACCGGCAGTATTTTGAAAAAGAGATCCTACCGGTATGGGAAAATGAGGTTTTTATCGATGGCGGCTGTTATGATGGCAGGACGGTAAGGCAGTTTGTAAATTATTGTGATGGAAACTATAAGAAGATCTATTCTCTGGAACCGGATCCGGATAATTATGAAGTGGCAAAGACAGGATTTGAAAAAGAGCCGGTCAGGGATCTGGCTCTATTGAATAAGGGATTGTGGGATTGTAGTACCAGGCTTTCATTCTCGGGAGGGGCTTCTCAGGGAGCCAGGATCTCGGATGACGGTTCATTTACAATAGAAACGCTATCTGTTGATGAGCTGGCAGGGGAGGATAAGGTCACATTCATAAAAATGGATGTAGAAGGTGCTGAGTATAAGGTTCTTTTGGGAGCTGAAAAGACGATACGGCGGGATCATCCGAAGCTGGCGATCAGTATTTACCATAAGCTTGAGGATATCTTCGAACTGCCGGAACTGATCCTATCAATGCAGCAGGATTATCGTTTTTATCTGCGCCATTATCAGTTGGGACAGTACGAAACGGTGTTGTATGCAATTTGAGGATGACGAGACATGTCACGTTTTGAACCGACAGACAGCTTTTTTGAAGATGAGATACGGGAAGGCTTTTATATTCCAGCGGTGATGAAGAAGGCCTGGGGTGCGCAGCTGAGAGTGCTGAACGAGATCGATCGTGTATGCGTAGAACTGGGGATAAAGTATTTTGCTACCTGGGGGACCTTTCTTGGCGCGGTTCGTCACGGAGGCTATGTGCCTTGGGATGATGACCTGGATATCTGCATGCTGCGTGATGATTACGATCATTTTCTGGAGGAGGGTATTCCGTTATTATCGGAGGGATATACGGTTTATAATCACAAAAGCCGTGCAGATCACCTTATGTTTGTTGCAAATGTAGTAGCCAGAGAAAATATCTGTTTTGAAGAGGAATACCTGAAAGAATTCCATGGCTTTCCGTATATAGTGGGAGTGGATGTATTTCAGTTAGACTATATGTCACCGGATCCTAAAGAGCACCAATTATTCCGGCTGAGATCGATGCTCGTACAAAAAGTGGCCGGTGATATTTTTCAGGGAAAGCTGGAAGGCAAGGATCTTAGAAATCAATTGAAGCAGCTGGAAGAGACTATCGGAATACGGCTCCCGGATGGAATGGATCCGAATGAAGTAAGACGGATCCTGGATATAAAGACAGTGGAACTGTTTTCCTATTATGTCGGAAAAAAAGAACGGGCTGAAAAAATCGTGCAGATGATGCCCTGTGGTTTCTGGGATGATGATTTCTATATCCTGCCGGCGAAGTATTATAGGAAGCAGACAGAGATTCCCTTTGAAATGGGGAAGATGCCTGTACCATTATATTATGAACCCGCAGTCAGAAAGCATTATAGAGAGTATATGAAGGTCTATAAGGGCGGAGCGGCCCACAGTTATCCCTATTTTGAGGCAATGAGGGAGGAAATGCAGGCGCTTTCGGGGAATGAACTGCCGGAATATCATGTGAATGTGGAAGCGTTGCCGGAACGGAGAACGGTCCTTGGAAGCGACACAGCGCATCCGGGAGAGTCTTACAGGGATGTTGTGAACGAATGTTTGGGAGAAATGGAAAGCCTGCAGGCAGAGCTGAAATCTTTGGTGAATACTATCGGTATCTGTGCGGAACTGCAACAGTTGGCAGTAGATCTGGGAACATATATGGAAGCCGTCAAGGGCGAAGGCTATGATATCGTAGGGATACTTGAAAAATATTGTGAGGCGTTGTACGGATTTTCACAGGAGAATACGACGGAAGCTTTATCTGCTGTAAACGGGCTATTTCATGAGGCCTCTGAAAAGATCCGCGTGAGAAAGGAGATCCTGTTCCTGCCGTTTAAGGGGAAATACTGGAAAGCGTTTGAGACGGAATATAAAAAATGGGCAACTGATCTGAATGCAGATGTGTATGTGGTGCCGATCCCGTATTATTACAAAGATTATCTCGGACAGCTTTATGATATGCAATATGATTTTTCAGAGTATCCGGCAGATCTGCCGCGTATCCATTATGATGAATATGATCTCGCATTGCATCATCCGGACAGGATATATATACAGAATCCTTATGATCAATGGAATGAGATCACCTCGGTCCCGCCGGCATATTTCAGTGACAAGCTGCTGGCTTATACGGAACGTCTGATCTATATCCCCTGGTTTCGTACTTATGATTTTACCCGAGAGGATGGGCCGCAATACTTTAACATGAAGTATTATTGTAACATGCCCGGGGTGATCAACGCGGATGAAGTGATCCTGCAATCGAGGATGATAAAGGATGCGTATATCGAAAAGCTTTGTGAATTTGTAGGAGAAGAGACAAGGGAGATCTGGGAGAAAAAACTCATGGTGGCGGATCCGGAACCCCGAAGCGGAGCCGGAAAAGAGCCGGATGAGAAGATATTATTATATTATCAGGATTTCAGTGATGTCCTTCTTTATGCAGAACAGTCCGTGGAAAAGTTGCAGGCAGCGGTAGAGCGGTTTAAAGGGCAGAAAGAGTATGAGAAAATGATCATACTGAAATCCGCACTGATCGATGAAGAACTAAAGAAACTTGAACCGGAACTGTATGAACATTATACCGAGGCGCTTGCTGCGGCGGCTTCCGTAGGGGCGGTGGAAGTGAGAAATGAGAGTACGACGAATCTTGCGGCGCTGGTGGAGGCTTGTTCAGCATTTTGCGGCGATGCCGGAAGGATTGCGCATATGTTTAACGTGGCTGGGAAGCCGGTAGAGATACAGGAATATGAGTGAAAAAGTGTGTATCTTACTCCATTCGTATTCTGACGAAATCGTCCATGAGAGGCAGGACAGGTTTTAGATAGCCGTATTCACTTCCGTCAATGATCATTTTTTTCAGGAGACGGTCGCGGTAAGGGGCATATTTTTCATTACTCCAGTTTAGCTTGTCTTTGATGTCTTTTGCCTTGCCGCTTTCCGATGTGATGATCGCATAAAGCAGTTTGCGGTCTTCACCGGAGAGCTCGGACCAGATCTTGTCATAGACATAATCCTCCAGATATTGACGGTATTCCGGCAGAGCAGCGTTAAAGTCGCCCTGGTGACGATAGGTAAAATATCCTAAAACCTGGAAGGCAAAAGAATAACCTTTCGTGAGTGCGGCCATCTGTCTGGCGTCATTTTCAGATACACTCAGGTTTTTGGCATAGTTAGCCGCTATGGTGCTCAAGTTCAGCGAACGAAGACGTATTTCCGGAGCGCGATACAGGAAAGTCAGGTTTTTCTCATTTCGCAGATCGTTGATATTATCGTAAAGACCGGTCATTAGGAGAAAGATGGGGTAGTCTTCGCGAATCAGTATCTGGTATATACTGGCAAATTCACGCATGGTGTCATTTGAGATCACCTCATCGATGCATATAAGAAGTTTTTTGTCTCGTTTGGCATATTTTTCGAGAGCGCTCCTTATTGCCAGGGTGGGATTTTGAATTTTTATGGCACCGTTCAACTGAACACCAAAGCCAAGTAATGAAAAACCTCCGCCTTGTTTGAGAAGGTTTGCCAGGCGGTTTTCGTTGTATAAGGTTTGAGCCAGGGTCAGGAGCAGATCCTGGGAAGTACTCAATTCAACGCTTTCCCAATCATCCTTTTTTTGCAGATGTTTTCGGATTTCGGTCATCAATACGGTTTTTCCGCTGCCACGAACCCCGGTGATCAGGAAAGTCTGCTGATTTGGAGGTACATTCAAAAAGGCATCCAGCATTTCGTTTGTTTCGGTGAAACGAGGAATGTTTTGCAAGGGTTCTTTTCCGAAAGTGATCGTGTAAGGATTTCCCATGGTATACCTCCCGGTACGTAACTTGTTTATTACTTTTTATTTGTTTTGGACCGCTTTATTACTTTTTATTAGTTTGAATTTATTTTATCACTTTTTATTACTTTTGCAAGCACTGATTGTAAATAAAATAAAAAATTGACAGCGATAAAAAAATCCTCTATACTTGATAATTGGAGGGGATGGTGTGAAAAATTCGAGAAATGCGGGGAGAAAGGCCAGCCTGACAGCGGATCAGGTCAGAGCGCTTAAGCTACGGTGGGAAGCGGGTGAAAGCGTTTCTTCGCTTGCCAAAGAATGCGGCATTTCCAGACAGGCCTTATATAAGCATTTAAGGGAAGATGGTTATACGCCGGTCAGGATCGAATATTGTGTAGATGGGGAATTGTCTACCGTGATCGAAGCGGATTTCCGGCGGGAACGGATACATATAATCAATTATGCTGCGCAGTTGTCGAAGAGAGCTTTTGGTTTTGACGAAACACCGGATTGGGATGATTTCCTGCAGTTTTTGGAACATGAATGCTTACGAAAAGCGGGAGCAGCAGAAAACGGAGTAAGGTTCCTTAGCGAGAATGGTAAATGTTTTCTTTTGCCGGATGTGGAAGGTGAGTTTGACGGGATAAGCCTGCAGGTGCATGCCACTGATGGTACGGATGTTCCGGTATTTCATTTTTCCAAGGAAGATATGCTCCTGTACAGGAGTGATACGGATGGATATCAGCTGAAAGGGCTGACGCCGGATCGCAGATATTTTGTCAAAGCCCAGGCGATCATGGCGGGGATAAAACTGAGAGACTGGGCAGTGGAGATCATTGCAGCCGGCTTATGCAGACAATTTGCGATTCCCTATGTCGAACAGCGGCATTGCCGCTTTGTATACGGCCGGGAAATGTTGGATGCCGTGTACTCGCCGAATTTTGAACTGGACGGATATACCTTTATCTCTTTTGAGAGTCTTTTGGAACGGAACCGCAGGGTTACAAAGGATGATGCCTTTATACGGATGGATGCCGTTTCCAAGCTGAAATGGTGTGCAGGGCAGCTGGCTGAGATAGCCGGACTTGAATACGACAGGACGGAAAAGTATATGCTCGACCTGGCAGTTCTTGACTGTCTGGTGGGAAATGTGGACCGGCATACAAGAAATTTCGGCCTGTTTTACGATAATGATAAGGGACGCTATGAAGTGCCGCTGGTGTTTGACAGTGGTATGGGACTGTTTGAACACGATCATTTCCGGGACAGATACAAGGATTTTGATGAGGCGATGCGAAATGTATATGTTTCGCCCTATGGTGAGGACCCGTTTGAAATGCTGCAGCTGCTGGATCAGGAGTTTCATCTGAAGAACGTATATCCCGGAATTGAAGCGCCGGACTACAGGGATGTCCTGACAACGCCGTTTGCGCTGGAATATGAAAAGAGGATGCGGGAAACATGGCAGAAGTTCGACTGATCAACAATCTGAAAGGTGTTCTGTATTACCTGGACACGCCCCTGCTTGACTTTGAGATAAAGGACAGGACTTTGGTCAGGGCGACAGACTTGAACAATGGGAAGTATTTTCCGCCGGAACTTGCGCTGTGGGGAGTCAGTTACGGGAATATCAATGCATTCTTTGAACGCCGGACCATGAAGGAAGGGTGCATGTTTTATCGGGAACACTTAAGGGCGATCGGAATGGAACGTTTTGATTTTGATACCTATATCCGGAAGAATAACGGTAACAATACGCTGGATAATTACTGGGTGAGATTCCCGGATTTCGGAGCAAGGTGCTTTAAGGATATCGTGGAGAAGAATTATGGGTTTATTTAATTTCAAGAGCAGAGAAGAAAAAGAGCTGGACGGACTGATCCAGAAGATGGAGATGAACCTTTCGAACAATTACAAGGACAATGCCCAGTCGGATCTGAAAAAGCTGGAGGAGACCCTGGCGGAAATGAAGGCCGCAGGTACGCTCAAAGAGGCGGTCCTTGCAAAGTACGAGTCCGTTATGGAGGATTACCGGCAGAGACTTAAAGGTTACAGTCACAAGGACCAGAAGCCCTACTGGCACTGAATGGAGAGGTTTTTGACCGTGTCGTGGCAGAGTACGGAAGGGGATCATTGAAATGAGGGAGCAGCAATATGCGATTCTGGTTTAAACTCTGGAAGGATGCACGTCTGAAGCGGGAGATCACAGTTGAACGCAATGAGGAGGACAGCCGCACCCACAAGGTCTTTCATGCCCTGGAGGACGCGGCGCATGCCTTTGATCTGTCAGTCCCGATCTGGCTGGACAAGAATATCAAGGATTTTAAGCGCGCTTCCCGCTGCCGTTTCACGCAGGACAGCTTTCTGGAGCCGCTGGATCATGACTATCTGGAAATGATCGTGCTGGAGGAAGATGAACTACAGTAAGATGAAAAGCTTATGCGGCTATTCATCCGGGACAAAGGAGATAAGAAATATGAACCTGATAAGCGAACGTTATCTGGATGACGGATGTGCGACAATCGAACTGACGGAGTTGCAGAAAGAGCACATAAGGATCTTTACGGAAAAGTGCAGAAGCGGTGAATATCGTTTCAGAGACCGTGAATGCGAGTGTGGACACGGTGATTTTGAAGTGATCGCAAAGAAAGACAGATACGGCATTCCAATGGATACGGTCATCTGCAAAAACTGCGGGCTGATCATGACTTCACCCTGTCTGGATGACAAAAGCAATAATGAGTTTTACGACAAGGATTATCCCTTGATATACAGAGCGGTGGAAAAGCCCTCGGAAGAACAGTTTCTTGAAGCACGGAAAGACGGTGATACTATTGTCGATTTTATCCGAAGGCATAAAGGTCCTCTTTCGGGTGAGGTTTTGGAAACGGGCTGTGCAGATGGAAGAAATATCATTGCTTTTAAGGAAAAAGGATACGATACACTGGGGCTCGATCTTTCGCACAGCTATGTTGAATTTGGAAGAAGCAAAGGACTTGATCTGTTTTGTTCGGACCTGTCTTCCTTTGATTTTGGGGACAGGCAATTCGATATCATCGTATTGAGCCATGTGTTGGAGCATTTTACGGACCTTGGAAAAGAGCTTGGGGTGATAAGAGGTCTGTTGAAGGATGAGGGTGTTTTGTATATCGCGCTTCCGGGTATTAAAAATCTGAGTTATGGGGCATACAGGGCAGATTTTCTGCAGATGCTTCAGAATGCCCATATTTTCAATTTTTCAAAAAAGTCATTGTGCAGGGTCATGAAAAAGTATGGCTTTGAGAGTGTTTACTGCAATGAGGCGATCGCCGGAGTTTTCCGGAAATGTGAACCGGAGGAAAATGGGGAAAACGTCTATGAGGAAACGCTTGCCTATCTGAAGAGTATAGAAGCTGCAAAAGGAGACCTGAGGCTCCTGTGGCATAGCAGGGCGAACGATATCATTTCAAAATATGGCCCCGGTGAAGTGCTCCTGTATGGCGGAGCAGCGGAACTTGATGATTGCGTGCAAAACCTGAAGGATCTGGATTCGATCAAAGGCTTTTTTTATCCGGACCGGAAAACACCTGCACAGGTCATCGAATATATCCGGTCGGCGGGAGCAGGCTTGAAATGCCTTCTGGTCGCGGATATGGCGGATCTGAACCGGGTATATGATTTTGAGGAACTGTTTGATGAGCTGGATGTATATTCTCTTTACAGTGAAATCTACTAAAAAACAGTAAAAATCCGCTGTTTTCCCCTTGCAAACTTGACATAAAAGTGATAAACTTATCTTAACTATAAAAAGGATAGTGTACCCTATTATATCCGAAAAAACGCATTCGCACAGGAAGCGATACGGGATATGATACGACGATCAGGGAAGAAAGGAGGGTACATATGGCTTCGATCAACAATGCTGCATTAAGCAACGTATATAATTTCTATCAGGCCGATCTGTTACCCAGGTCTTCCAGCAATCGTTTTGATTCCCACAAGAAGAAGGACCTTCAGGACGTTTACAAATCGATCGTAAAGCTCAGTAAGGATGAGCCTGTTTTTCTTATGGACCGTTCCAGGGAAGTGGAGGAGTACACGATCCATATGAAGGAAAGTGCGCTTCTCTTCCGCAACCGCATCGCATCCATCGGCGGTCTGGAGGAGGATACGATCTTTGATCAGAAGACGGCCTATTCTTCCGATCCGGATATCGCGGAGGTGCTGAGGCAGCCCGAGGGAGCGGAAGACACGGAAGCGGTTACGCTGCGGGTAAGCAGTCTGGCGACCCCGCAGGAAAACAGGGGGAAGTTCATTCCGGAGGATGAGATGGGCCTGCCGGTCGGCAGCTATTCCTTTGACTTGGCTACGCAGAATTCGAATTATGAACTGCAGTTTACGATCGGCGATAACGATACCAATAAGGACGTGCAGGGGAAGCTTGCCCGTCTGATCAATAACTTCAAGCTGGGGCTGAATGCCTCCGTGGAGGAAGACGGAGCCGGGAATACGGCGCTGATGATACGCTCGAAGAGCGTGGGTGACCGCGGCGTGGGCGGCGGACATTTTACGGTTTCGGATGAAAATACGAGCCAGCGCAGCGGCATCGTTGACTATCTGGGGATAAGGACACCGAGCAAAGAAGGTGCGGATGCGGTCTATTCCGTAAACGGAAAGACTTATACATCACCCTCCAACGATGTCGTATTGGAGCAGGGTTATGAACTGAAGCTGAAGAAAGCGGATCCCGGGCGGGATGTGACCGTCGGATACAAACCGGACCTGGAGAGCATGAAGGATAATATCATCTCTCTTGCGGGATCCTATAACGATTTTCTCAAAGCTACGGCGGAGTATATCGACCGACAGCCCAGAACGAGCATACTGGTAAACGAGATGAAGAGCGGCAGCGCTACCTATACGAAGCTTCTGCGGAATATGGGGGTGGAGCAGGCCGATGACGGAACGCTGAACATTGACGGGGAACGTCTGGCCGAGAGCTTAAAGACCGGCGATCCTGAGTCAGAGCTGGGCGTATTGAAAGATTTTACAAAGTTTGCCCTGCGGAGGGCAAACCAGATCCAGATCAATCCGATGGACTATGTGGATAAACGTATCGTGGCTTATAAGAATCCGACACAGCCGCATTATGCAAATCCTTATGTGACCAGCGCATACAGCGGCATGCTCTTTAACGGATACATGTAAGCGATGCTGTCGGTATTGCTGATCTGGATATTTATACTGATCACGACTTTTGTTCCGGGTTTTCTTATCGTCGGATTGTGCGGACGGAAAGAAGGCCTGGATCATTTCAAGCTGGAGGATATCTCCATATGCGGCCTGATGGCAGTGACCGTATATGGAGAATTTTTCAGCCTTTTTTCCGGCGTCGGGATCCTCTGCCGCATCCTGCTTCTGATCTTCTGTCTTGCGGCGGGCTTCCTTCTGCGAAAAAAAATAGGGGCTTATCTGAAAGAGCACAGGCCCGGAAAGCCTGCAGCGGCCGGGCTGGTCTTTCTGGTGCTGCTCATGGCTTACGGCGGATCGCGCGGCTATTTCCACTTTGATTCGGACCTCTATCACGGGCAGTCCGTGCGCTGGATCGAGGAATACGGCGTGGTACCCGGGCTGGCAAACCTGCATGTGCGTCTGGCCTATAATTCGGCGGCTTTTGTGCTGACGGCCGTGTACAGTTTCGTTCAGGAAAGCGGACAATCCTATCATGCCGTCGCATCATTTCTGGCGCTGCTCGTCGGGATCGGCGCCTGCCGCTGTTTCCATATCCTGAAGGACCGCAGCCCCCGGGGGAGCGATCTGGCGCGCATCGCGACGCTTTACTATATCTGCAATATCTTTGACGAGATGGTATCGCCGGCTTCGGACTATTTTGTCATGCTCCTTTTCTTCCATATCGTGACGGGGCTGCTGGAGCTTTATGAAAAGAAGGGAGCTTTGCGGAAGGAAGCGGGAAATTATGCGGTCTATGCTCTGCTGGCCGTCTTTGTCGTGACGGTCAAGCTCTCGGCAGCAGCAGCGGTGCTGGTGGTGCTGATCCCGCTGTATATGTTCTGGAAGGAAAGGCGCTTTCGGACGATCCTTCGATACGCACTCGGCAGTCTTGTGATCGCGCTGCCATTTATGATCCGGAATTATATCCTTTCCGGGCGTATCCTTTATCCTTCGGCCTTTCCGGATATCTTCCATCCGGTCTGGAAAGTGAACGAGGGCATATCGGCGGGAGATACGGCCTATATCATCGGCTACGGGAAGGGCTTCACCACGGCGGAAGCTGCGGATTATCCCCTGCGGCAGTGGTTTCCGGTCTGGTGGGGACAGCTGGGAACGATGGAAAAACTGTTTTTTGCGGCAACGCTGGTCTCGGTGCTGGTATTGTTCGTTTCGCTTTTCCTGCGGAAAAAGGCGGTGATCCCGCATATCGTGGAGGGGACGGTATTGGCTTCGGTGCTTTTCTGGTTTGTTTCGGCGCCGCTGATCCGCTACGGTCTGGCTTTCCTGATCTGCTTTCCTTTCGTGATGCTTGGGGAGCTTCTGGAGATAAATAAAGAGAAGCATGAAGCATGGCAGAAGGGACGCTTTATCGGCTGTCTGCTGCTCCTTTCGCTTTTTCTGCTCTATAAGGGCGTGCAGCTGGGGAGGACGGTACTGCGGCAGATCGGTCAGCCATATTACCTGAGCCAGCAGGATTACGGACATTATGAAACGGAAGCGAATGTCGTGGACGGTACGACGATCTATACGCCGCTGGAGGGAAACCAGTGTGGTTATGAGGCCTTTCCTTCCGCGCCCGAGATCTTTGAGGGACTGCATCTTCTCGGGGATGGTGTGGAGGATGGATTCTGTATCCGGGATGACTTGTAATAAATTGTGATTCTGCGTATAATAGGCAGGATAGGGAGGATCGTGATTTGCTTTTACAGCCGACAGTCAATATAAGTGAATATTATGATGCGCAGGGCATGATCCCGCCTGCAGAGTGCGAGCGGCTGCGGGCAGATTCCGACGCCTGGTTTGAAGAGCTTGGAGAGATCCGCCGCAATGTGAGCGCGGGGGTCTGTTCCTATAAGGGGCGGATCAACGAAAAGCTGCAGGAGCGTACGGCGGAAGCTTATGAGGATATCGTGGCTTTTCTCGGAGAGGAAAGCTATGCAAGCACGGCGCGTTATGACGATGAACTGATGATCTTTTCCTGTACGGGCACGATCTACCGCCTGGAAGAGGGCAGTGTGGAAAAGTGTATCTACGACCAGATCGAATATATTGAAGATTTTCTGGATCTTTATGCCGAAATGGGCTTTCTGTTCCGGCGTATCATTCAGAAGATGCCCTATGATGAGGGGCTGAACTTTATCGGCGAGAAAGGGATCTCGGTGTTTGCCATTGAGCAGATGCTGCAGGATATGCCCATCGGCGGGAAGGCAAAGATCGCGGGCTGCATCGCTTCGTATCTGGACAATATCGGGCGGGGAAAAGAAGCCGGATATCTGCGCAGTGTGATGGAGGTGCAGTGAAATGGATGATAAGAAATTCTGTTTCATCATCTGCACCGAGCGGGAGATCTTTTACCGTGAGTGCGCTTATTATATAAGTTATCTGCGTATCCCCGATGGTTACAGGGCCGAGATACTGCCGATCCGTGATGCAAAGAGCATGGCGGCGGGCTACAATCTCGGAATGGGTGCGACGGATGCAAAATACAAGATCTACCTTCATCAGGACTGTTTCATTCTGAACCCGAATTTCCTGAACGATCTGCTGACGGTCTTTTCCATGGATGAAAGGATCGCCATGGTCGGAATGCAGGGCGTGCAGCGCATTTCGCCGGATGCCGTGGAATGGAACGTGGCGCCGGTGGGGCGGCTTTATGAAGAAAGCCAGGGTATGGCCGATTATGAGAGCTATGCTTTTCAGCCTTCCGATGGCGTGACGGACTGCGATTATGTGCGGGGCTTTCTGATCGCGACCGCGCAGGATCTTCCCTGGAGAGAAGATCTTTTTGACGGCTGGAATTTCTACGATGCATCGCAGGGCTTTGAATTCCGTAAGGCCGGCTGGCGGGTGGTGGTACCCGGACAGCGTCTGCCCTGGTGTGCGCATGACGAGACGATCTTAAACCTCTGGACCTATGATAAATACCGGAGGATCTTTATCCGGGAGTATCTTCAGTGAACAGAAACGAGAATCCGGCGATCCCGGAAAGTCAGCAGGCCTATGAACTGGAATGCCGTATTGCGGCATGGGAGAGTGACTGGGAGCGGCTTCTTCAATGCAATGCGGACGGGACCGCGGACGAGAGGGGCTTCACGCTTGCCTATCTGCTTCGTTCCTCTATGCTCCGGCTGAAGGAACAGGGGATCCTGGATGATTTTTTCCCGCTTTTATGCAGTGAACTGCAAAAGCGAGGAGAGTACGATCTTTTTCAGCGGTATCTGGATCTTTTCCTGTCAGATGAAAAAGCATATGAAGCAGTGGCGGCTTATACGGCACCTTTTATCATCCTGAAAGGAGACCGCGCGTACAGCGATATCCTGGCGCAGTTTGCGGATGATCTGGCAGCGGCTCTGGAAGAGCTCGGAGAAGATGTGATCCGCATCGGCAGTGGCGGGGAAGACAAAAGACTGAAGCGGAACATGCTGTGTAAAGGCGTGGTGGGATTTCAGGCACCGGCATTAAAAAATGATTTTTTCCGTGCCCTGCACGGACCCAAATTCCAGTTCTGGTTTGATATCCCGTATTTTATCGGGGATGTATTGAAGGATCTTCCGGAAGATTATCATATATTGTGTCAGGACGCCGATCATGCGGCCTGTTTTCGGAAATATTTTGGAGCAAAAAATGCGATACAGTTCTTTCCCGGCGGATCCGGGGCGGACGATATCCATGGAGAGAGACCGATCGATCTGCTTTTTCTCGGGAACTGGTTCAGGGAAGATACGGAGAGCCTGAATGAGGAGGGGCGGGCGTTTTTTTCATTTCTTGTTTCCGGGCCGGACCGGAATTATGAAGAGGCTTTGCTGGAGTTTGAACCGGAACTGGCCGGGGGGCGGCCGGAAGCGGTACTGGCACGTTTACGGGAACTGAGGAATGCCTGCGCGGTGGCAAGAGGGTATTTCCGAAACGAGATCGTGAGAAGGTTTCTGGAAGCCGGGATGCGCGTGGATGTGTATGGGGACGGCTGGAACAGTTTTGAATTGAAGGGCAGGAGAAATCCGGCGGGACTTATCATTCATCCGCAGGTGCCGGCCGGAGCCGCAGCGGAAGTATACAAAAAAGCAAAGCTTTCGTTGAATATCATGAGCTGGCATAAAGCGGGGATGACGGAGCGCATTTCCAACAGTATGCTTGCCGGGGCGGTATGTATTTCGGACAGGACGCGTTTTCTGGAAGAGCATTTCCGGGACGGGGAGGAACTGATCCTGTTTCGGCTGAACGAGCTGGACAGTCTGCCGGCAAGAGCGGCTGCTCTGCTCGGGGATGATGCGCGGCGTGAACGGATCGCAACGGCGGCATATAAAAAGGCGGAAAAAGAATACAGCTGGAAAGCGAGAGCGGGTGAGCTGATCAGGCTGGCAGAGGGGGTAAAAAGGTGATCGTTTGTATCGGCGTGATCAAAAATGCGGCGGATATTATCGAGAGTATGATCCGGGCGAATGCTTTATGGACAGACCGCTTCGTTTTTTATGACAACATGAGCACGGACAGAACGGCGGAGATCCTTTCGGCGCTGTGTGAGGAGGGTTTTTCGATAGAGCTTCTGCCGGATACGGAACAGGGACACCGGCAGAAAGAAAAGACGCTGAGACTTCTGCATTACGTGAAGGAAAAATATGATCCGGATTTTATCATGCCTCTGGATGATGATGAGATCCTGATCCCTGCGGATGGAAGCTCGTTTTCGGGGATGCGGGAAAATATCCTGGGACTGGATCCGGCGATGCTGTATTATATCAATTGGAGGAATTATATCCCGACGGAAGAGGATGAAGCGGAGGAACCCTGTGTTCCCAGACGGCTGCATTTCTGTTTTGATGATGAACCGGAGATGACAAAGAAGGTGCTGATCCCGGCGGCGCTGATCACGGAGGACTTCCGGATCGGCGATGGTAATCACTTTGCGGACGGGAAAGGCATCCGTGGCAGGGTCTTGATGGAGGATCTGCGTATCGCGCATTTTCCGGTAAGGAGTCCGGAACAGATCGCTTCCAAAGCGGTTGTCGGCTGGATGAACATCCTGAGTATACCGGACAGGGCGGAAGGGCTGGCATATCATTGGGAGCGCATGTACGGCGTTGTAAAGAACGGCCGCCTGCCGTCTGTGGACCTGATGCAGGCTATGTGCACCCTGTACCGGGAAAAACCGAATGACGAGGAACACCTGAATGTGATAAACAGACCGCTTCAGCTGCCGGAACAATGTTTCCGGCTGAAATATACCTCGGGAAATGAGATATGCCTGTTTAAGAATGTGTGTTGTGCGATGGAGGAGCTGGCGGCCAGATATGCGGAGCTGAAAAAGGAGACGGGGAAAGATGGGATATAAGGTTGTGATCATGCTTCTCGGAAGCATCTATGAAAAATATGTCAATGCGGTCAAATACGAGGAGTTAAAGGGGAATATCGAAGTGCTTGCCGTTGGGGATATCGCTCCGTATTCCAGAACCCTGGACGGCTGGAGATTGTGTACAACGGATGAAGCGCTGGCCTGCGATTTTGATTATATACTCTTCTCCCAGGGGATCAGGGAAACGGAAGAGGCTGCGCGGACTTTTGCAAAGATCGGGATCGATGAGGAGCGGGTATTATCGCTTGAAGTTTTTGGCGCGGTCTGTTTTGATTTCAGGGATTATATCAGACTGCATCATGCAAAGCAGAGTATCATTTCGATCAATTGCTGGGGCGGCTTTACAAGCCATGCCCTGCGCATGAAATTTCGCTCGCCTTTTGTGAATCTTTTTATGAATGACAGTGATTATCTGAAACTGCTGCAGGATCTGCGGGGGTATATGGATAAAGTGCTTGTTGAGGATACGGATTCCGAAGAAGCGAAGAAACAGCCTTATCCTATGGCATTTTTGGGGGATATTCAGCTGCATCTGAACCATTATAAGACTTTTGCGGAAGCAAAGGAGTTGTGGGATAAAAGAAAAACACGGATCAACTGGGATAATCTTTTTGTGATGATGTATACGGTTCATGAGGAAAATGCCAGACTGTTTGACGAACTGCCTTATGAGCATAAAGTTCTTTTTACACCCTTTGATTTTGGGGTGGGCTGCCAGATCTGCCTGGAGGACTATAATGCCTGGATCGACAATATGGAGAAGGATTTCTGGAAAAGTGTGAACGGCGTGGCAAACGGAAAGCTTCAGTATTATAACCCGATAAAACTGCTGAATGGCGATGAGGATTTTTACAGGATCGTGAAATGATGAAGATTTCGGTGATCATACCCTGCTATAATGTGGCAGCTTATATCGACCGCTGTTTACAGTCGGTAACGGAGCAGACGATGGGTGCGGAGGCACTGCAGATCATCTGTGTGGACGACTGTTCTTCCGATGATACGCTGACGAAGCTTAAAGAATGGGAAGCGCGTTTCCCCGAACAGATCCTGCTGATCGAAAGCGAAACAAACGGAAGGCAGGGGGCGGCGCGCAATATCGGCCTGTCCTATGCGGAGGCGTACTGGATCGCCTTCCTGGATTCGGATGACTGGCTGGAGCCGGATGCGCTGGAAAAGCTCTATGAAAAAGCGGAAGGCAGTGATCTCGATATGGTCATCGGGGACAGCATCCGGGATGCGTCTCCGGAAATAAGATATCTTTCGCCCGGGGAAAAACAGAACGGGAAAAAAGATCACGTACTGGAGATCGCGGGGGTCGAACAGCGCAGGGAGCTGATCCGTTATAATATGATACGCTTCGTGGCCTGGGGGCGCCTTATCCGGAAAGCTTTCCTTACGGAAAATGCCATAGACTTTCCGGAGGGCCTGGCTTATGAGGATATTTATTGGGGAAGCCTGGTCAATTACTATGTAAAAAAGGTTTATTTTATCGAGGAAAGGCTGCATCATTATTATGTCAATGCGGATTCTACGATATTGAAGCCGGCGGATTACCATGTTGACATGCTTACCGTCAATTCCCTCCTCTGGCGGGAAGTACACAGACGGGGGCTGGATGCGCAGTATCGTGACGAGATCGAAGCGGAGCTGATCTACAGCGGGCTGCTGGCTTTTGTCAAGATCATCGCCCTGCGTTTTGAAACGCCGCCTTATTCCCTGTACCGTCTGCTCTGTGCATTTGCCCAGGAGCATCTGCCGGAGTATAAAGAGAATAAATACGTACGGAGCGCCGATTTTCCCGAGTTTCACAGGCTGATGCTGGACGCGCTCTATATGGATATGACAAAACGGGATTTTTATGATTTTATAGAAAATGTACGGAAGATCGGTTTGTAAATAGGATGCCGCTATCGGATTACCGTTACGGCCGAAAAAAGTTGTTGACGAACGGACAGCCGTATGGTATAGTAACCAAGCGAGTGCAATAAACTCTTTTTTTTGTGTTGTTTTGTAAAACGGATCGGAGGAAAGAAAGATGCGTACTAGGATCACATTGGCATGCGAGACATGCAAGCGCCGGAATTACAACCTGACAAAGGACAAGAAGACCCATCCGGATCGTATGGAGACCAAGAAATATTGTAAGTTCTGCAAGGCGCATACCTTACATAAAGAGACCAAGTAAGGCAGGAGGGTGAGTCCATGGCAAACACTGAAGGGAAAAAGGCAAAGAAGCCCAGCTTTATCAAAGGTGTAAAGACCGAGTATAAGAAGATCAGCTGGCCTGACAAATCCTCCCTTACCAAGCAGACCGTGGCCGTGGTCGTTGTGACCGGGATCATGTCTGTTCTGATCGTATTGTTCGATCTGCTGTTCAAGGGCGGTATCAACTGGCTCACAAATCTTAAGTTCTGACGAGGTACGATATGGCGGAGATAAAGGGTGCAAAGGTAAAACGCACGGGTGAACTGGCCGCGATCCTGGCAGGGCCGGAGGAAGACAGTGAGATCTTAAAACCGGTCCGCAGCGTTTCGGAGGATGCGCAGAGTGCTCCTGCGGAAGAATATGATATCGGCCAGAGCGACAACAAGTCCGGCCGCGGCATGGGCTGGTATGTCGTGCATACCTATTCCGGATACGAGAAAAAGGTCAAGGTCAATATTGAAAAGGCGATCGAGAACCGTCACCTGGAGAGCAAGATCCTGGAAGTAAAGGTTCCGATGCAGGAAGTGACGGAGATCCGTTCCACCGGTAAGAAGAACGTGCAGAAAAAGGTTCTTCCCGGCTATGTGCTGATCCATATGGATGCGGATGACAACGATGCCTGGTATGTGGTACGGAATACCCGCGGCGTGACCGGCTTCGTGGGACCCGGAAGCAAACCGGTGCCTCTGGATGAGTTCGAGATCGACAAGATCGATCAGGAGAAGATCGCCCGCGCCGAATTTGCGATCGGCGATACCATCATGGTCATCGACGGCGCCTGGAAGGATACCATCGGTAATGTATCCCGTATCGATGAGAATAAGCAGACGGTCACGATCCTGGTGGAGATGTTCGGACGCGAGACGCCTGTGGAGATTGCCTTCTATCAGGTCAAGAAAATAGATTGATTCATTTGTTTAGTGAAGTTGCCTGCGCGGTATAAGCAGAGAATATACCGCGGGGGCGGGCTCGGGAGTCCCGAGTTGTGCGGGATTCGATGAGTATCGATTTATGTCCCTTCGTGGGAGCGGAATCCGTGAGATTTCGCGATACTACCACTATCATATAAGGAGGAAGCCAAAATGGCAAAGAAAGTAACAGGCTACATCAAATTACAGATCCCGGCCGGCAAGGCAACACCTGCGCCTCCCGTGGGTCCTGCTCTTGGTCAGCACGGCGTGAACATCGTGGAATTCACGAAGCAGTTCAACGCACAGACCGCAGATAAGGGCGATCTGATCATCCCCGTGGTGATCACCGTTTATGCAGACCGCAGCTTCAGCTTCATTACGAAGACACCCCCTGCTCCGGTTCTGATCAAGAAGGCGTGCAACATTAAGAGCGCGTCCGCAACCCCGAACAAGACCAAGGTTGCTACGATCTCCAAGGACAAGATCAAAGAGATCGCCGAGCTGAAAATGCCGGATCTCAATGCAGCATCCCTGGAAGCAGCCATGTCCATGATCGCAGGCACCTGCCGCAGCATGGGCGTTACCGTGGAAGAGTAAGGAGGGGTTGAGAGATGAAGCATGGTAAAAAGTATAATGAAGCGCTGAAGCAGTTTGACAGACTCAGCACCTACGAGCCGGATGAGGCTGTAGCGCTGGTAAAGAAGACTGCAACGGCAAAATTTGACGAGACGGTCGAGGTTCATATCCGTACCGGTTGTGACGGACGTCACGCCGAGCAGCAGATCCGCGGTGCGGTGGTGCTCCCCAACGGTACAGGTAAGACCGTACGTGTGCTCGTATTTGCAAAAGGCGAGAAGATCTCTGAGGCAGAAGCAGCCGGAGCGGATCATGTGGGTGGCGAGGAGCTGATCCCCAAGATCCAGAACGAAGGCTGGCTCGATTTCGACGTAGTGGTTGCAACCCCCGACATGATGGGCGTTGTGGGCCGCCTCGGTAAGGTGCTCGGTCCCAAAGGCCTGATGCCCAACCCCAAGGCCGGCACGGTTACAATGGATGTGACCAAGGCCATCAACGATATCAAAGCCGGTAAGATCGAATATCGTCTGGACAAGAGCAACATCATCCACTGCCCGATCGGCAAGGCAAGCTTCACCGAGGAGCAGCTTTCCCAGAACCTTACGGCTCTGATGGAAGCCATCGTAAAAGCGAAGCCCAGTACACTGAAAGGACAGTATCTGCGCAGCGTGACCCTGGCAACGACCATGGGCCCCGGCGTGAAGATCAGCACCGCAAAGTATTGATCGCTGAAAATGCTGAAAGCCCCTGTGGAGACACAGGGGCTTTTTCTACAGCTTTGATGATCCCGGTATAAATGATTGGTATTTCTGGAGGAAGTCATGGAATTCAAGGAAAACTTCTTTGAGGGTGAGACAAGAAACGGATTTTATATACGTCCTATGATGAAAAAGTATTGGGCAGCCGGTCTGGAAGTGCTGGAGGAAGTGGCAAAGCTCTGTAAAAAGCATGATATTCCCTGGTTTGCGGAATTTGGGACACTTTTGGGTGCGATCCGGGAGAAGGGCTTTATTGCCTGGGATGATGATATTGATATCTCGATGATGCGAAAAGACTATGAACGTTTCCGGCATTATGCGAAAACGGAACTGCCGGAAGGCTGGTTCTGTCTGAATGAGAGAGGGGATGTGCAGGGAGCACTGATCTGCCGTGTAGTTAATTCCCATGTGATCTGTACGGATAAAAAGTTTCTGGAGAAGTTTCATTATTGCCCGTATATCAACGGGGTGGATGTTTTTGTGTATGACAACATCCCTGCGGAGCAGCCGGCCTTTGAACAGTATGTAAATCTGGTTCAGATCGCCTGGGGCCTGTCCCAGAATCTTGCGGAAAAATACGAAGATACAGATGATGAAGTGAAGGATATGATCGCCCAGATGGAGGAGATCAGCGGGGTTCATCTGGACAGGAACAAAGGCATGAAGAGTCAGCTGCTTACGCTGGCGGAGCATATATCTGCCATGTATATGGATCAGGAAAGCGAAGGGGTAGCCGTGGCCTGTAAACTGCTGGAGAAGAAAAAGTATGTTTTCCGGAAAGAGTGGTTTGAAAAGACAGTCATGGCTGATTTTGAGGGGATGAAGCTTCCGGTTCCCGCCGATTATGACAAGGTGCTTCGCGTGTGGTACGGAGATAACTACATGACCCCGATCCGGGGAGCAGCGGGGCACAATTATCCTGTTTTTGCGAAACAGGAGGAATTGCTGTTTGAAGAATATGCCAAACGCGGCCTGGAGGTTCCCGAAATCTTTCGGGAATGATAAGCGGCGGCTCAGTCAAACGGAAGCAGCCGGGGGCGGAGCTTCTTTTGCAGGAAGTCTGTTTTTTCCCCGTAGCCGGTAAAATAATCGATGGCATCCATGATATCGGAACATACGCTCCCGCCGGGGCCGAAGAGGGAGGCGCCTCTGCGGATATATTCGCTGCAGTCCAGTTCCCTGCTGAGTATTTTTTCGATATAGTCACGGAGGAGGGCTTTTTCGCAGTGGACCGCATATTCCTCGGGGAATGATGCGAGCCTGGGCGGTGTACAGTCTGGGATATGCCAGTCTGTGACCGCGATGCCGGGTTTTCCGAAGAGCAGGCCTTCCAGCAGTACGTTTGATTCGTCGGAAACGATGATGTCACAGAGATCCAGAACCGTCATGATGCTTTCTTCCGCATCAATATAGTACAGATTCTCATATTTCCCCTCATGAAGGGCGTGCATCTCTTCGATATTCCGGATGACAAAAGCATAGGAAGGCGGCCAGTGCACATGTTTTACCAGCAGATTGACCGGGAGTGAAGCCAAAGCTGTGATAAAATCATCTTCCTTTCCTTCGGTTTCCCAGGAAGGGGCATAGAGTATCGATCTGTCGTATCTGAGTCCCAGCGATCCGCGGAGCCTGTTCACATTATCCCTGTGTTCCTGTGAATACAGATCGTCGCATTTGGGATAGCCCAGGGAGTAGATGCCATGGCGGGGATTGGCATAGTACAGTGCACCGCAGCGCTGCCATCTTTCCGCCCAGGAGTCGCCCGGGAGTATTCCCAGATCAAAGTCCCCCCAGGGTTCCACTTCCCAGAGATTGGGCCAGTGGATATAATCCTGCAGCATATCGTGCAGAAGAACGACGGAGAATTTTGCGTTTTTGGGGTAGCAGACATGCTGGGAGTAGACGCCGATCTCGGATCTCTCATACATGTCTTCCGAAAAGCGGACTTTATAGCCGCGGCGTTCTGCCTCTTCCGCTATGGGGCGTATATTATAGTATTCTCCCTTGCAGGTACTGATAAAGCAGATCTCTTTTTTGACCGCGCCGGGAAGAAGCCGCGGCTTTTCGGCGGAAAAAGACCAATCCGCATACGCTTTTTTAAGAAGCTCCTCATCCGCACTTTTTCCGATGCGGACGGCAAGGATCGTATCCATATAATAGACGGACGCTGCGGAAAACAGAGCGCAGAGGATATCTTTCTCCGACGGAGTAAGGATGAGCTGCAGCAGTTCCTCCGGCCGGAGGGCGGTGAGCAGTTCCTTGCGGAAGAGGCAGCAGCTGCTGCTCCCGATAATGTTGACCTGCTTTTCCCTGACGATGCGGACGATATCGGAACCGGAACGGGTCTGCCCGAAGAGATCCGGAGCATAGGCGCGGTACGGGGGGGCGATCAGCCGGAAATGATCGTCGGCAAAGCGGTGGGTAGTGACAGCGATCCCCTCATCCGGATGTGCGGAGAGTGCCGAAGCCAGATTGGAAAGCATATCGCTGACACAGAGATAATCCGGATCGAAGATATAGACCAGACTGCTTTCGCTTTCTTTCAGATAGGAAAGGATCTCTCCGGCGTTGTCGTCCGCGGTGATACAGACGGATTCAACAGCTGCGGAATCATTATCATTAAGAAAAGCTTCAAATCGGCGGACATCGTTTGCTTTGTAGAATACGGATATCAGTTCCATTTTTGCCTCCCGGAGTGATGGAAATTTATATCTATATTATATTGCAGTATCGTGTGAGGTGGCAAGTTTTATATTTTTCTTGACATCGCGCCGGCTTTATGCTAATCTACACAAGGCTTCGAAAGAAGACCATGCCGAAGACAGCAGGTGCCGAAAGGCGTAACAGCACAAGCTTACCTGCCGAGGAGAGAAGTGAGTAGCTTTGATATTCCGTTCTCCGGCATACCCGGAGATTTTTTATATCTCCAAAGAATCTATAAGGAGGTAAAGAGATGGCAAAAGTAGAATTGAAGCAGCCGGTCGTAAACGAGATCGCGGAAGCGATCAAGGATGCCCAGTCCGTAGTGCTGGTAGACCACCGTGGTCTGACCGTAGCCGAGGATACTGCGCTGCGCCGTCAGCTGCGTGAAGCGGGTGTGATCTACAAGGTATACAAGAATACCATGATGCACTTTGCATTCAAGAACACGGACTGCGCACAGCTCGGCAAGTATCTGGAAGGCCCCAGCGCGCTGGTAGTATCCAAGACGGATGCGACGGCTCCGGCAAGAGAGATCGTGAATTTCGCGAAGAAAGCTCCCAAGCTGGAAGTGAAGGGCGGTATCGTGGAAGGTCAGCTGTATGATGCGGCTGCACTGGAAGAGATCGCGAAGGTTCCTTCGAGAGAGGAGCTGCTCTCCCGCCTGCTTGGCAGCCTGCAGAGCCCGATCACCAATCTGGCCCGCGTACTGAACCAGATCGCGGAAAAGGGTGGCGCCGGCGCGGCAGCAGCGGAAGCTCCTGCCACAGAGGCACCCGCAGAAGAAGCTCCGGCAGCGGAAGCACCTGCCGAGGCAGCAGAATGACAGTTGTTTATTGAGAATGGAGGAAAAAACAAATGGCTAAGTTGACGAAAGAAGAGTTTATTGAAGCGATCAAGGAGCTGTCCGTACTGGAGCTGAACGAGCTGGTAAAGGCATGCGAGGAAGAGTTCGGTGTGAGCGCCGCTGCAGGTGTTGTTGTGGCTGCCGGCCCCGCTGCAGGTGCTGCTCCTGAGGAAGAGAAGACCGAGTTCGACGTTGAGCTGACCAGCTTCGGCGAGAAGAAGATGGACGTTATCAAGGTCATCCGCGGTATCACCGGCCTGGGCCTGAAAGAGTCCAAGGAACTGGTAGAGGGTGCTCCCAAGATGGTAAAGGAAGGCGCTTCCAAGGACGAAGCAAACGAGATCAAGGCAAAGCTCGAGGAAGTCGGCGCTACCGTTACCCTGAAGTAATTAAGCCTTTTGAGATTGCTGCATGACCGCAGCAATAAAGAGAAGCGTTGATGCCCCCGCTGTATCAGTGGGGGTATTTCTATGTTATGATGCAATACAGATTGCTTCGTTGCCTCGCAACTCCGCATCTACGCTTCGCTCCGGTCGGTGCCATACGTGTGCCACTGGCACACGGCACCTTACGACCATTCGCAATCCGCAGAAATGCTTGTTGCACATGCATTTCGCTACTTGCTCATGGTCGTGCGGGACCCAAACTCATATGCCGGATCATGCAAGCATGACCGTCATATGAATTTTTGTCCCTGTTGCATCAAAAAATCCTTGACTTAAATAAGGCTGTGTGCTATTCTTTTATTCGTGTCGTTATGCGTAGTGGGCATACTATGCTTTTTTGTGCACCAAATAACGGCAGTATCTTCCAATTATTAACCAAACCATAAACAACATAACGGGGTGAGTGCAAGTATGGAAAAGAACAGAATCCGTCCCATGATCACCGGAAACGGTATGCGTATGAGCTATTCCAGACGCCGTGAGGTGCTGGATATGCCCAACCTTATCGAAGTCCAGAAAAACTCCTACAAATGGTTCCTGGAGGAGGGCCTGAAGGAGGCGTTTGACGACATCTCGCCGATCACAGACTACGGCGGGCGTCTGAAGCTCGATTTTGTTGATTTTAAGCTGGACAAATCCGAGATCAAGCACAATATCAACGAATGCAAGGAAAGAGACCTGACGTATGAGGCGCCGCTGAAAGTAAAGGTGCGTCTGTACAATCAGGACAGGGATCAGATCCGCGAGCACGAGATCTTTATGGGGAACTTTCCGCTGATGACGGAAACGGGAACCTTCGTGATCAACGGCGCTGAACGTGTTATCGTCAGCCAGCTGGTCCGTTCGCCCGGCATTTATTACGGAATCACGCGTGATAAGAGCGGTAAGCAGCTCTTCTCGGCACAGGTGATCCCGAACCGCGGCGCGTGGCTGGAATACGAAACGGATTCCAATGATGTGTTCTATGTGCGTGTGGACCGTACCAGAAAGGTACCCATCA